>NNBV01000453.1_pt1 | contig 149491 bp, 142 predicted proteins | sample 1173771 | NCBI WGS metagenome assembly NNBV01 (sample SAMN07173938, study PRJNA388173) | plant metagenome | isolation source: symbiotic tissue sample KVS11 | place: Norway: Troms, Kvaloya island | reverse complement strand
CCCCAGCGGGGGAAGGAGCAAGACCAACACGCCGGCCTTTCCGGTTTTGCTCCCTCCCCTCCCGGGGGAGGGTTGGGGTGGGGGCACGGCGGCCTTCTGAAAAGGCGCGGCGCCTGATCGAAGGCCTGCCCCCATCCCGGCCTTCCCCCAGCGGGGGAAGGAGAAACACCCGAATCAGCGCGGCGCGTCGCCCTTGCGGTATTCGGCGGTCAAGTCGTCCAGCTTCTGCTTCAACGCCGGATCGAGCTTGTATTCCGCCGCGGCCAATGTCGCATCCAGTTGATCAGGCCGGCTCGCCCCCAGCAGCGGCGCGGTGATCAGCGGATTCGCCATCACCCACGCCACGGCCAGCGTGGCCAGCGGCACGCCGGCTTCGTCGGCCAGCTTGTGCAGCTGCGTCACGGTGTTGAAGCTGCGCTCGTTCCAGTACCTGTCCTGGTACATGTTGCCCGCCGTGCCGAGCGTGAAGCGCGTGTTTTCCTCGGGCTTGCCGCCGGGCTTGTACTTGCCGGTCAGCAACCCGCCAGCCAGCGGGTTGTAGGGAATCACGCCCAGGCCCTCTTCGCCCGCCAGCGGCAGCAGCTCGCGCTCGATCTCGCGAAACAGCAGGCTGTAGCGCGGCTGCACCGACACATAGCGCGTGAGCTTGTGCAGCTCCGACTTGCCCAGCGCGCGCGCCAGCCGGTACGCCAGAAAGTTGGACACGCCGATGTAGCGCGCCCGCCCCGACTTCACGATGATGTCCAGCGCCTCCAGGCTCTCTTCGAGCGGCGTCTCGCGGTCGTCGCTGTGCAGCTGGTACAGGTCGACATGGTCGGTCTGCAGCCGCTTGAGCGAGGCGTCGATGGCGTCCAGCAGGTGCTTGCGCGATGCGCCCTGGTCCCAGCTGTTGGGCCCGACCTTGCCGACCGCCTTGGTGGCCACCACGAAGCGGCGGCGCCCCGCGGGGCCCTGCTTCTGCAGCCAGCGCCCGATGATCTCTTCGGTGCGCCCGGTGGTCTCGACCGTGCCGCCCAGCGGGTACACGTCGGCGGTGTCCAGAAAGTTGATGCCGCCCTCGGCCGCCTTGTCCAGAATCTGGTGCGACACCGCCTCGTCGGTCTGCAGGCCGAAGGTCATGGTGCCGAGCGCAAGCCGCGACACGGTGAGGCCGGTGCGGCCAAGACGGGTGGTGGGAATGCTCATGGTGTTGTCGCTCTGGAGAGAGGGGGGGTGAGGAAAGGGCGGCGGCCATCATAGACACGGCCGTCCAATCCCGCAGGCGAGCGTGGTTTCAGGCGCTGCTTACGTGCACGCCCGGGGCGCCGCGCTCCACGCTGAAGCGGGCCATGGCCGCCACGCCCGAGTCGGCCTGCTTCTCGTCGTCCACCGCACGGAATTCGACCGCGCCGCCGCGCGCGTCGAGCGTCACCAGCGCATAGCCGCGCTTGTCCGAGCGGCCGTAGCGCAGGTGCGGGTTTTTCGCGCGCATGTTCGCCACGCTGGCAGCACTCGGGCCTTCGGAGGTGATGGCGCCGCCGACGAACTCGGTGGCGATGGCGCTCGCCTGGTCGTCGCGGCGCAGGTCCGCCGCCCAGAACGCATGCACGTCGCCGCTGACGACGATGGCGTTGCCGCCGTTCGCCCGGTGCGCGGCCAGGCCGTCGAACAGGCGCGTGCGGGCGGCGGCGTAGCCGTCCCAGCCGTCCATCCAGTAGCCGTGCTCGGCGCCGCGCTTGCGGTCGGCTTCGGCCAGCAGCGTGGGCTGCGCAAGGACGGTCCAGCGCGAAGGAGGCGCCGCAAGCTCGCGCGCCAGCCAGGCCTCTTGCGTGGCACCGAAGAAGCTGCGCTCGGGCGCAAGCCGCTCGGCGCAGTCGGCCAACGGCGACGCGCTGCGCCCGGTCAGGCAGGCGTGGTGCGAACGGTACTGGCGCCCGTCGGTCAGCAGCACATCGAGCATGCGGCCGAAGCGGTGGCGCCCGTAGATGGTGGCGCCGGCGCCGCGCGGGCGCATGCGCTCGGGCACCGGCATGTGCTCGTACCAGGCCTGGTAGGCGGCCGCGCGGATCGCAAGAAACTTCGCGGGGTCGGCGGTGCGGGGCGACACGTCGTCGGTGTAGTCGTTGGCCACCTCGTGGTCGTCCCAGGTCACCAGCCAGGGGAAGGCAGCGTGCGCGGCCTGCAGGTGCGGGTCGGTCTTGTACAGCGCATAGCGGTTTCGAAACTCCGCCAGCTGCGTGGGAATGCCGCCCTGGTGGTGCCGCACGTGGCGCGCGCCCCAGGAGCTTTCGTAGATGTAGTCGCCCAGGTGCACGACGAAGTCGAGCGGCTGCGCGGCCATGTCGCGGTAGGCGGCGAAAAAGCCCTGCTCGTACTGCTGGCAGGAGGCGAACGCGAAGCGCAGCGGTGGCGTGGCTTCATCGGTTTCGGCCGGCGCAGTGCGCGTGCGACCGACGGGGCTGCGCGCACCGCCCACGATAAAGCGGTACCAGTACGGCCGGCCCGGCAACAGGCCCTGCACCTCTACGTGCACCGAGTGCGCGAGCGCCGCCGTTGCGCTGGCCGTGCCTTGGGCTGCGATGCGCCGGAAGCCTTCGTCGCTTGCAACCTCCCAGCGCACGTCGACCGGTACATCGCCCGTCACCTCGCTCATGCCGCCGCCCTGCAGCGGATCGGGTGCCAGCCGCGTCCACAGCACGAAGCCGTCGGGCCGCGGCGCGCCCGAGGCCACGCCCAGCGTGAACAGCTCGCGTGACAACGACAAGGCTTGCGCGTGCAGCCGCAGGAAGGGCTGGCCCAGCGACGCGGCGGCGAGGCTGCCGAACAGCAGGCGCCGGCGAGAAAGCAGCGAGCGCGAAGACAGCGGCAAGGCGGTCATTCGATCGAACGGGTGGGGGGCGTCATGCCCGGCACTGTCGTCGGCCTGGCGCGCCGCTGTCAACCCGCCTTGTCACGACCGGCCGGCGATGCCGCGTGCGCCCTGCTCGCGCGCAGCCCTCGGGCTCAGCAGGCGGCAGTGGCCGGCTGGCGCGCCGTGGCACGCGCACTCCTCACCGCCCAGGCAAACACGCCCATGCCCGCCAAGGCCAGCAAGGCGCCGACCCAGCCGGTCGACGTCCAGCCCAGGCCCGCGGCAATCGCCACGCCGCCCAGCCAGGCGCCGAGCGCGTTGGCCATGTTGAAGGCCGAGTGGTTGAGCGCGGCGGCCAGCGTTTGCGCGTCGCCGGCCACGTCCATCAGGCGGATCTGCAGCGCCGGGCCGATGGCCACGGTGGTGCCGATCAGGAATACGTTGAACGCCGCCGTGTACACGTTGTGCGCCGCGAAGGTGAACAGCGCGAGCACCACCGCCGCATAGACCAGCAGGCCGCCGATGGTGCGCATGAGCGACTTGTCGGCCAGGCGCGCGCCCACCAGGTTGCCCATGACCATGCCCAGGCCGAACAGCGCCAGTACCACGGGTACGCCGCCCAGCGGCAGGCCGGCCACTTCGATGAGCGTGGGCTTGATGTAGCTGAACACCGCGAACATGCCGCCAAAGCCGATGGCGCCGATGCCCAGCGTGAACCACACCTGCTTGCGCTTGAGCGCGCCCAGTTCGCGCCAGGGGCTGGCGCCGGCCGGCGGTGCCAGGTCGGGAATGTCGCGGCGCAGCAGCACGATGGCCACCAGCGCGATCACCCCCACGAACACGAAGGCCGCGCGCCAGCCGAAGAGCTGGCCCAGCCACGCCGCAATGGGCACGCCGACCAGCGTGGCGCCGGTGAGCCCCAGCATGACGAGCCCCACCGCCCGCGCGCGCCGCCCCGGTGGCGCCAGCGTGGCGGCCACCAGCGCGGCCACGCCGAAGTAAGTGCCGTGCGGCAGGCCGGTGGCAAAACGCAGCAGGTTGAGCAGCAGGTAGCTGGGGGCCGCGGCGCTGGCGAAATTGCCTGCGGCAAACACGGCCATGAGCGCAATCAGCAGCGCCCGGCGACGCCAGCCGGCCGCCAGCACCGCGAGCACCGGCGCGCCGATGACCACGCCCAGCGCATAGGCGCTGATGACGTGGCCGGCCTGCGGAATGCTCACGCCGATGTCGGCCGCCACCTCGGGCAGCAGGCCCATGATGACGAACTCGCCGGTGCCGATGGCAAAGCCGCCGACGCCGAGCGCGAGCACCGCGCGCAAGAAGTTGACGGGTGCGCCGGTGGAAGAAGAAGAAGCGGAACTAGGGGTGTCCGCGCTGTCCAGCGCGGGGGGGGAGGCGTTCAAGGCCAGGCTCCTGGGAAGGTGCCCGGCGGCCGCGGGCAGACCCACGATTTTAGGGTAAACCCTGAATTTATGCCGATACGGGGTTGCGGCTCGCCCGGTACCGGCTTGACAAACAAAGGCCGGCCTGAGCGGTCAGATCGCCACCAGCTGGCGCACGCCGTTCGCTTCCATGTCCTTGCCAAGGCCGCGCGCAATGACTTCGCCGCGCTCCATCACCAGGTAGTCGTCGGCCAGTTCCTGGGCAAAGTCGTAGTACTGCTCGCACAGCACGATGGCCATGTCGCCGCGGTCGGCCAGCATGCGGATGACGCGGCCGATGTCTTTGATGATGCTGGGCTGAATGCCTTCGGTGGGCTCGTCGAGGATGAGCAGGCGCGGCTTGGGCGCCAGGGCGCGCGCGATCGCAAGCTGCTGCTGCTGGCCACCGGAAAGATCCCCGCCTCTTCTGTTGATCATTTGCTTGAGCACGGGAAACAGCTCGTACAGCTCCGCCGGAATGGGCGTGCTGCCGCTCTTGTAGGCCAGGCCCATGCGCAGGTTTTCTTCGACGGTGAGCCTTGCGAAAATTTCTCTTCCCTGCGGGACGAAGCCTATGCCTGCTCTGGCTCTGTCGTAAGGGGTCGCCTTCTGGATCGGCTTGCCTTCGAGTTCGATGCTGCCGCTCTTGATGGGGACCAGGCCCATGAGCGACTTCAGCAGCGTTGTCTTGCCAACGCCGTTGCGGCCCAGCAGCACGGTGACCTTGCCCAATGTGGCTTGGAAGCTCACGTCTCTGAGGATGTGGGAGCCGCCGTAGTACTGGTGGATGTTTTTGACTGTCAGCATTTCTTGTTCCTTTGGGAGAGGCGCCCGGCATGCGGCACGGCGCGGACAGCCCCACTGTGCCGGCCCTTCGGGCTCCCCTGCGCTGCTCGCGCTTCGCGGGGTCTCGCAGAACTCGCTTCGCTCAAACAGCTGCGAGCCCTGATCCGCGAAACGCTCCGCTCCTCGGCGGCACAGAGGGGCCGCCCGCACCGCGCCGCATACCGGGCGCCGGGGGTGAACTGGCGCTCCGCACTTCTTTGAGGTCTTGCTCCTTCCCCTCCCGGGGGAAGGTTGGGATGGGGGCACGCGGCGCTTGCACAGGCAGCGAAGGTGTCAAAGGCCGCTCGCCCCCACCCCAGCCCTCCCCCGGAAGGGGAGGGAGCAACACCTGACACCGGACTCCGAAGAGGTGGAACAACCACGGCCCTGCCCACGGCGATGGGGGTTGAGCCCTTGGGCGGCCGTTGAGGCACCGCCGAGCAGCGCAGCGTCAGGCGGATCAGGGCTCGCCCTTGTTTGAGCGAAGCGAGTTTGGGCGAGACCCCGCCTGACGCGAGCAGCGCAGGGGAGCCGCGAAGCGGCCGTTGACGTCGGCCGCCCAAGGGCTCAATCCCCATCGCCGCACCCCGAATAACGACGGTATCAGCGCCCAAGATAAACCTCGATCACCCGCTCATCAGCCTGCACTTCGTCCAACGTGCCCTGCGCCAGCACAGACCCGTCGCACAGCACAGTCACGATCTCGGAGATGGTGCGGATGAAGCTCATGTCGTGCTCCACCACCATCAGCGAATGCTTGCCCTTGAGCGTGAGGAACAGCTCCGCCGTGCGGGCCGTCTCCTCGTCGGTCATGCCGGCCACGGGCTCGTCGAGCAGCAGCAGCTTGGGGTCCTGCATCAGCAGCATGCCAATCTCTAGCCACTGCTTCTGCCCGTGGCTCAGGTTGCCGGCCAGGCGCGACACGCTCTCGGCAAGATGAATGGTCTCCAGCACCTCGGCCAAACGGTCGCTCTGCGCGGAGTCGAGCTTGAACAGCATCGACGCGCGCACGCCCTTGTTGGTCTTCAGCGCGAGCTCCAGGTTCTCGAACACCGTGAGGTGCTCGAACACCGTCGGCTTCTGAAACTTGCGCCCGATGCCCAGTTGCGCGATGTCGGCCTCGCGGTGGCGCAGCAGGTCGATGGTGCTGCCGAAGAACACGGTGCCGGAGTCGGGCCGCGTCTTGCCGGTGATGATGTCCATCATCGTCGTCTTGCCCGCGCCGTTCGGGCCGATGATGCAGCGCAGCTCGCCCGGTGCGATGTCCAGCGACAGCTTGTTGATGGCCTTGAAGCCGTCGAAGCTCACGCACACGTCTTCCAGGTACAGGATGCGGCCGTGGGTGATGTCCACCTCGCCCGGCGTGGCGACCCGGCCGAAGCCGGCGGCACGGCCGCCCGACTCCGTGTTGCCGCTGTCATAGGGCATGCCATGGGCGCGTGCCGAGCGCTCGGCGCCGGCTTCCATCAGGTCGGGCGTCATGCGCGGGCTCCCTTCACGTCGGCGGACAGCGGGGCATGCAGCGACTCGGGCTCCATGCCTTGTGCCGCGGCCATGGCGCGTTGCGCTTCTTCGCGGCCTGCGCTGGGCGCCGCGGGCGCCTTGTCTCGCGACAGCCACTTCTTCACCAACCCCACGATGCCGTTCGGCAGGAACAGCGTGACGGCAATGAACAAGGCGCCCAGAAAGTACAGCCAGTACTCCGGGTAGGCCACGGTGAGCCAGCTCTTGGCGCCGTTGACGATGAAGGCGCCGATGATCGGCCCGATCAGCGTGGCCCGCCCGCCCACCGCCGCCCAGATGGCGATCTCGATGGAGTTGGCCGCGCTCATCTCGCCCGGGTTGATGATGCCCACCTGCGGCACGTACAGCGCACCTGCCACGCCGCACATGACGGCCGAGATGACCCAGATCGTGAGCTTGTAAGGCAGCGGGTTGTAGCCCGAGAACATCACGCGCGTTTCGGCGTCGCGAATGGCCTGCAGCACGCGGCCGAACTTGCTGCCGATGAGCCACTTGGCGAACAGAAAGAAGCCCAGCAGCGTGATGCCCGTGAGCGCGAACAGCGTCATGCGCATCTCCTGCGTGGCAATGGGAATGTTCAGGATGCGCTTGAAGTCGGTGAAGCCGTTGTTGCCGCCGAAGCCCGTCTCGTTGCGAAAGAACAGCAGCATGGCCGCGAAGGTCATGGCCTGCGTGATGATCGAGAAGTACACGCCCTTGATGCGCGAGCGGAAGGCGAAGAAGCCGAACACGAAGGCGATGAGGCCGGGCACCGCCACAATCATCACCAGCGTCATGACGAAGCTGCCGCTGAAGGTCCAGTGCCAGGGCAGTTCCTTCCAGTCGAGGAACACCATGAAGTCGGGCAGGTCGCTCTTGTAGTTGCCGTCGCGGCCGATCTGGCGCATGAGGTACATGCCCATCATGTAGCCGCCCAGCGCAAAGAACAGCCCGTGCCCCAGCGACAGGATGCCGGTGTAGCCCCAGATCAGGTCCATGGCCAGCGCGCAGATGGCGTAGCACATGATCTTGCCGACCAGCGCCACCGCGTAGTCGCTCATGTGCAGCGCGCTGTCGGCCGGCACCCACATGTTGAGCACCGGCGCCACCGCGCACACCACGATGAGCGCGACGAAGAAGGCCGTCCAGCCCTTGCCGCTCAGCAGCGGCCCCTTGGGGGGCAGTACGAGCTTTGAGGCCGTTCGCACCGAGCTTGTCGAAGTGCTTGCCCCGGCTTCGACAGGCTCAGCCCGAACGGTCGGGGGAATGCTGGGGTTTCTGGGAGTCGTCATGCTTCAGCGCTCCGGCCCTTCATCGCGAAGATGCCTTGCGGGCGCTTCTGGATGAAGATGATGATGAAAACGAGCACCGCAATCTTGGCCAGCACAGCGCCCGCCCAGCCTTCGATGAACTTGTTGAGAATGCCCAGCCCCAGCGCCGCATACACGGTGCCCGCGAGCTGGCCCACGCCGCCCATCACGACCACCATGAAGCTGTCGACGATGTAGCTCTGGCCCAGGTCGGGGCCCACGTTGCCGATCTGGCTCAGCGCGCAACCCGCCAGGCCGGCAATGCCGGAGCCCAGCGCGAAGGCGTAGGTGTCGATGCGCGCGGTATTCACGCCCATGCACGAGGCAATCGGCCGGTTCTGCGTGACGCCGCGCACGAACAGGCCCAGCCGCGTCTTGCCGATGAGCCAGCCCATGGCCAGCAACACCAGCACCGCGAAGATGATGATGCCGATGCGGTTCCACGGCAGCGTGACGTTGCTCAGCATGGTGAAGCCGCCGCTCATCCAGCCGGGGTTTTCCACGCCGACGTTCTGCGCGCCAAACAGCGTGCGCACCAGCTGCTGCAGCATCAGGCTGATGCCCCAGGTGGCAAGCAGCGTCTCCAGCGGGCGGCCGTACAAAAAGCGGATGACGCCGCGCTCCAGCACCGCGCCCACAAGCGCCGATGCGAGGAACGACACGGGAATGGCAGCGACCAGATACCAGCCGAACATCGACTCGGGAAAGTACTTCTGAAAGATGCCCTGCATCACGTAGGTGGCGTAGGCGCCGATCATCATCAGCTCGCCGTGCGCCATGTTGATGACGCCCATCAGCCCGTAGGTGATGGCCAGGCCCAGCGCGGCCAGCAGCAGCACCGAGCCCAGGCTGATGCCGCTGAACACAGCGTTGATGCGGTCGCCCCACACCAGCGAACTGTCGATGCTTGCAACGGACGCGACGATGGCCGCCTTGACGTCGGCCTCGGTCTCGTCGGCCAGGCGCTGGTTGAGCAGCAGCTTGGTGTCGGGGTTGCGGTTGTTGCCCAGCTCCTTGGCGGCGGCCAGGCGCTTGGCCTTGTCGGCGCTGGTGAGCATGCCGGCGGCGCGCACCAGTTCGAGCTGCGCCTTGATCTTGGGGTTGGTCTCGGCGGCCAGCGCCTTCTCGACCATGGGAATGCGCGATTCGTCGGGGTCCTTGAACAGGGCCTGCGCGGCTTCCGCGCGCACCGCGTCGTCCTTGCTCGTGAGCTTGAGCGCTGCCTGCGCGGCATCGAGCGCGCCGCGCATGAGGTTGTTGTTGACCACGTCTTCGGCGGTGTCGGGCACTTTGGCCTCGGCGCCGGTGACGGGGTCGAAGCCTTTGTCGTCCTTCATCACGAAGACCTTGTCCTCGGTGTACTTGACCGCGTCGTCGGACATGGCCTGGATGAAAGCGGCGGTCTTGTCGTCGGCCGTGAGCACGGCCTTGTTGAGCGCGGCGATGCGGGCTTCGGACTCGCCGGAGGCAATGGCCCGGGCCTCGTCGGCGGTCAGCGCATGGGCGGCCGATGCCATGAAGAGCATGGCGGCGAAGGCGCAGTGAAGGGTTCGTCGAAGCATGGTGAGTTTGGAGTTGGGTTGGCTCCCTCCCCTTCCGGGGGAGGGTTGGGGTGGGGGCACGCGGCGCCCGTTCAGGCGCGGTGACCCGATCGACCGCCGTCAGCCCCCACCCCCGCCCTCCCCCGAAGGGGAGGGAGAAACACACTTACATCGATTTGCCAGCCGGGTAATCCGGCTTCTTGTCGTTGCCTTCGATGTACGGGCTCCAAGGCTTGGCCTTCACCGGGCCGGGCGTCTTCCACACCACGTTGAACTGGCCGTCGGCCTTGATCTCGCCGATGAACACGCTCTTGTGCAGGTGGTGGTTCTTCTCGTCCATCTTCGACACGATGCCCGACGGCGCCGTGAAGGTCTGGCCGGCCATGGCGGCAATCACTTTGTCGGTGTCGGTCGACTTGGCCTTCTCCACCGCCTGCTTCCACATGTGGATGCCGATCCAGGTGGCTTCCATCGGGTCGTTGGTGAGCGGCTTGTCCTTGTGGCCGGCGATGTTCTTGGCCTTGGCGTAGTCGCTCCACTGCTTGATGAAGGCCGTGTTGGTCGGGTTCTTGATCGACATGAAGTAGTTCCATGCGGCCAGGTGGCCCACCAGCGGCTTGGTGTCCACGCCGCGCAGCTCTTCTTCGCCCACCGAGAAGGCGACCACCGGCACGTCCTTGGCCTTCAGGCCTGCGTTGCCCAGTTCCTTGTAGAAGGGCACGTTGGAGTCGCCGTTGATGGTCGACACCACGGCCGTCTTGCCGCCGGCGGAGAACTTCTTGATGTCGGCGACGATGGTCTGGTAGTCGCTGTGGCCGAAGGGGGTGTACTTCTCGTCGATGTCGGTGTCCTTCACGCCCTTGCTCTTGAGGTAGGCGCGCAGGATCTTGTTGGTGGTGCGGGGGTACACGTAGTCGGTGCCCAGCAGCACCCAGCGCTTGGCGCCGCCGCCTTCCTTGCTCATGAGGTAGTCGACGGCCGGAATGGCTTGCTGGTTGGGTGCGGCGCCCGTGTAGAACACGTTCTTGGAGAGTTCTTCGCCTTCGTATTGCACCGGGTAGAACAGCAGGCCGTTCATTTCCTCGACCACCGGCAGCACCGACTTGCGCGACACCGAGGTCCAGCAGCCGAAGATCACCGACACCTTGTCCTGGCCGAGCAGCTGCTTGGTCTTTTCGGCGAACAGGGGCCAGTTGGAAGCCGGGTCGACGATCACGGGCTCGAGCTGCTTGCCCAGCACGCCGCCCTTCTTGTTGATGTCGTCGATCGCCATGAGCACCGTGTCTTTCAACACGGTTTCAGAGATGGCCATGGTGCCCGACAGCGAGTGCAGCACGCCGACCTTGATGGTGTCTGCGGCAAATGCGGGCGCAGCAGAAATGCTGGCCAGCGCGACGGCGGCGGTCAGCGCCTTGAGTGTGAAACGACGTTGCATAGGGACTCCTGCTCCGGGGTGGGTTGAACGCGGTCGCCAGCGCTTGGCTGGCGTGGAGAGGAGTCTGCGGAATGCACCAGGAAGGTGAAATACGCCGGGTGGCGTACACGGAAGGTACTCAGCCGGCCGGAGGCGGCGCGGGGTACTTCAGCGCGTTGAGAACCATCTTGCTTTTCGCCGCCTCGACGACGTCGATGCCGAGCTTGTCGGCCAGCTGCAGCAGATAGAGAAAGACGTCGGCGATCTCGGTGCCGATTTCGGCGCGCTTGTCGGGCGGCAGCGAGCGGCTCTGTGCTTCGGTGAGCCACTGGAAGTGTTCGAGCAACTCGGCGGCTTCCACAGAAAGCGCGGAGGCGAGGTTCTTGGGGGAGTGGAACTGCTCCCAGTCGCGGGCCTGGGCGAAGTCTCGCAGGGCTTGAGTGAGGGAGGTCAGGTCGTTGGTCATGGGTGGTTCAGTGCGGTCGATGTCAAAAAGCCCATTTTGGGTATTAAAATGCCCAAAATGGGTAAGTCCGAGCCACCGATGCCGATGCCAAAGCCAGAAAAATCCGCCGGCCTGGCGGATGCGCTTTTCACCACCACGCAGCAGCGCGTGCTCGGTTATCTCTTCGGCCAGCCGGATCGAAGCTTCTTCTCCAGCGAATTGATCAAGCTTACGGGCGCGGGATCGGGCGCGGTGCAACGCGAGCTCCAGCAACTGACCGACAGCGGGCTGCTCACAACGTCGCGCCTGGGCAACCAGAAGCACTACCAGGCCAACGCGCAAGCCCCCATCTACGAAGAGCTCTGCGGCATCGTGCGCAAGACCTTCGGCCTTGCAGGCCCGCTGCATGAAGCGCTGCAACCCCTGGCCGACAAGATCGACGCGGCTTTCGTGTTCGGCTCGGTCGCCAAGAAGAGCGACACGGCGTCCAGCGACATCGACCTGCTGCTGGTCAGTGACGAACTAGCGTATTCGGACCTCTTTCTTGCGCTTGACGCGGTGTCGGCACGCCTGGGCCGTACAGTGAACCCGACCCTGCTCACACGGAAGGAACTGATGCGAAAGCTCAAGGACGGCGAATCGTTCGCCACCCGCGTCATGGCGCAACCCAAGCTCTGGGTGATCGGCAACGCGGATGCCCTCCCCGCTTGACAACCTGTGCGGCCCCTCCAGGCCGCTGACAGCAGAAGCACCCGACGCCCGCGAGTTCGCGGGTTTGTTGCGCTCCGGCCTGGCGCGGCTGGCGGACGCGCAAGTCACTCAGCTTTCTTTGGAGAGCCGCTTCGATCTGGCCTACAACGCAGCGCACGCCATGTGCCTTGCGGCGTTGCGGTTGCATGGCTACCGCTCCAGCAACCGCTTCATCGTCTTTCAGGTGCTGCCCCACACGTTGTCGCTGGGCCCGGAGGTGTGGCGCGTGCTGGCCAAAGGCCACGAGATTCGAAACCTGGGCGAGTACGAAGGCGACATGAACGTGGACGAACGCATCGTGCGGGACTTGATCGCCGCCTGCCAGCGCGTGGCCGCGAAACTGTCTGCGCTGGCCGCGCCTGCCGCGCCGGCCAGCGACTGAGCCTCAGTCCTTCGCCACCACCTTGAACTGCGCGGACGCAAACGCCCACGCCATGCGCGTGGCATCAGGCCCCGTGGGGTCGCTGAACATCAGGGCGGACGCACCGCCGCTCCACGAATGGCCGAGCCCCGCAATCTCGCACAGCGTGACCACGGTGCGGCCCTTGCGCTTGAAGTCGGTCACCTGCATCGCGCGGCGCTTGCCGCGCTGCATGGCGCGCGGCATGCCGGGCCGGGCGCCCAATGCCGTGGCCCACACGGCCGCGCTGCTGCCGGCATTGCTTGGCGCCACCACCGCATCGGCATCGCCGTGCAGCACCAGCATCGGCGGCAAGGTGGCGAAGACGGCCGCGGCGCCCATCGCCTTGCCGACCGCCGTGGTGGGCATGGGCGGCACGTTCTTGCCGCGCATCGCACCCAGCGCCGTGGCCGACGACTTGGCAGCGCCGGGCGCCACGCCCGAGTGCATGACGACGGCACGAAAACGATGGGGGTAGCGCGTGGCCAGCAGCGCCGCCATGCTGGCACCGGCTGACAGCCCCGCCACTACCACGCGGTCGCGGTCCACGGGGTACAGCATGCAGGCCTGGTCGACCGCGGCCATCAGCGTCGCGGCCTCGGCGTCGGCCTTGCCGGAGCGGCGCTCGTACCAGTTCCAGCAGCCTTGCGGGTGGGCGAGCCGGTCTTGCTCGGGGTAGAGCACCAGGAAGCGCTGGCGCACGGCCAGCGCGTTCATGCGCGTGCTGGCCGCAAAGTCGCGCCCGGTCTGGCCGCACCCGTGCAGCATGACCATGAGCGGGAGCTTCTCGCCGGGCGCGAGCTGCAGGTCGGCCGGGCGAAACAGGTGGTAGCCCCGGGCGCCGCCCGCCCCCACGGCCATGCCGCTGAGCCAGTCGCCCTTGCCGGGCGGCGGCTTCAGCCGCTTGGCGGCTGCGCGCTGCACCTGCCCCGCAATGCGCTTGCTGTTGCTCAGCGTGACCTTGGTCAGCGCACGCAGGTTGCGCTGGTACGCGCGGGCGAAGACGGAAGCGGTGGAACGACGGGCCATGGCGGGCAGTGTGAAGGCAAAGCGCCGGCCAGCCAAACGGCGGTCGCGCCGCCCTTTGGTGTCTCAGTAGATTTCCGGGACGATCATGGTCGCGGGCACCGGCTGGCGCAGGTAGTCGGCATGACGCTCGCGCTCCGGCAACTCGACCGTGGGGTGTGGCACCTCGTTGTAGGGCAACTGACCCAGCAAGTGGCTGATGCAGTTCAGGCGCGCCTTCTTCTTGTCGACGGCCTGCACCACCCACCATGGCGCTTCGGCGATGTGGGTGCGCTCCAGCATGATTTCCTTCGCCTTGGTGTACTCCTCCCAGCGGCGGCGGCTTTCCAGGTCCATGGGGCTGAGCTTCCACTGCTTCAGCGGGTCGTGGATGCGGCCGAGAAAGCGCATGTGCTGCTCGTCGTCGGTGATGGAAAACCAGTACTTGATGAGCTTGATGCCCGAGCGCACGAGCATCTTCTCGAACTCCGGCACGGTGCGAAAGAACTCCTCGTACTCGTCGTCGCTGCAGAAGCCCATCACGCGCTCGACGCCGGCGCGGTTGTACCAGCTGCGGTCGAACAGCACCATTTCGCCCGCCGCCGGCAGGTGCGCGGCGTAGCGCTGAAAGTACCACTGGGTGCGTTCACGGTCGTTGGGTGCCGGCAGCGCGGCCACGCGGGCCACGCGCGGGTTCAGGCGCTGGGTGATGCGCTTGATGACACCGCCCTTGCCCGCCGCGTCGCGGCCTTCGAAAAGAATGACCACCTTCTGCTTGCTGTGCTGCACCCAGTCCTGCAGCTTCACCAGCTCGCCCTGCAGCCGGAACAGTTCCTTGAAGTAGGCCTGGCGGGCGGCCTTGTCGTTCGCCAGGGTGGCCGCGGTTGTCGAGGGGTCGAGCCCCTCGATGTTGCGGTCCTCGATCTCCAGCTCGAGCTCTTCGTCGTAGCTGTCGATCAGGTCGCGGGCGATGCGTTGCATCAGTTCTTCGTGGTCCGGGAGGGCGCTGTTCAGCATGATGGAAGGCTCGAGAGTGAAGGCGAAGAAAAAAGCATGCTGCCCCGGGGATGTGACCGCGGCGTGACGGACAAACGCTCTTTTACAGGCGCGGACACAAAGTTGTCATATGGCCGGAACACCATCCGCGCCATACCAACAGCTTAAAAACCGCCGCCATGAACACCCTCGCCGCCCCCCAAGCCGAGATGCCGAAGGCGCCCGACGCCGCGCACCGGCCCAAACTCGACGCCAAGCCCGGCCCGGTCACGCTGATCACTTTCGTGGGCCTGCTGGCCGCGGGGCTGCTGTTCACCGCATGGAGCCTGGTGGGCGACGTGAGCGCGTCCGGTGCGCCGGTGACCACCTGGGTGCCCTACATCCTGCTGGGCGTGGCGCTGCTGATTGCGCTGGGCTTCGAGTTTGTCAACGGCTTCCATGACACGGCCAATGCGGTGGCCACTGTCATCTACACCCACTCGCTGCCGCCCAACTTCGCGGTGGTGTGGTCGGGCTTCTTCAACTTTCTGGGCGTGCTGGTGTCCAGCGGCGCGGTGGCCTTCGGCATCATCGCGCTGCTGCCGGTGGAGCTGATTCTGCAGGTGGGTTCGGGCGCGGGCTTTGCCATGGTGTTCGCGCTGCTGATCGCGGCCATCATCTGGAACCTGGGCACGTGGTGGCTGGGGCTGCCGGCGTCGTCGTCGCACACGTTGATCGGCTCCATCATCGGCGTGGGCGTGGCCAATGCGCTGATGCATGGCCGCGACGGCACCAGCGGTGTCGACTGGGCGCAGGCCACCAAGGTGGGCTATTCGCTGCTGCTCTCGCCCCTGGTCGGTTTCGGCTGTGCCGCGCTGCTGCTGCTGGCGCTGCGCGCCTTCGTGAAGAACCGCGCGCTGTATGAAGAGCCCAAGGGCAGCGAGCCGCCGCCGTGGTGGATTCGCGGCCTGCTCATCCTGACGTGCACCGGCGTGTCTTTTGCGCACGGCTCCAACGACGGCCAGAAGGGCATGGGGCTGATCATGCTGATTCTGGTGGGCACGGTGCCCATGGCCTACGCGCTGAACCGCGCCATGCCGGCCGACGAAACCATCAAGTTCGTGGCTGTGGCCGAGATGGCGCAGAACGCGCTGAACCGCAGCGTGCCGACCTCGCTGCCGGCGCAGCAAGCCGCACAACCGGCCGCACAGCCCGCAGCCCAGGCTGCCGCGGTGCGCGACACGCTCTCCACCTATGTGCGCACCCGCGAGTTCAGCCCCTCCGTGGTGCCGGCGCTGGCCGCCACCGCCGGCAGCATCGGCGAGCAGGTGCGCAAGCACGGCTCGCTGGCCGCGGTGCCGGCCGAGGCTGTGGCCAACGTGCGCAACGACATGTACCTGGCCTCCGAAGCCATTCGCCACCTCGACAAGAGCGGCGCGGCCCAGTTCGACGCCGAGACCAAGATGCGCGTGAACGCCTTCCGCGAGGAACTGGACAGCGCCACCCGCTTCATTCCGTTGTGGGTGAAAGTGGCGGTGGCCATTGCGCTGGGCCTGGGCACGATGATCGGCTGGAAGCGCATCGTGGTGACCGTGGGCGAGAAGATCGGCAAGACGCACCTGAGCTACGCGCAGGGCGCCTCGGCCGAGCTGGTGGCCATGGTCACCATCGGCGCGGCCGACATGTACGGGCTGCCGGTGTCGACCACGCACGTGCTGTCTTCCGGCGTGGCCGGCACCATGACGGCCAGCGGCTCGGGGCTGCAGATGTCCACGCTGCGCAACCTCGCGCTGGCCTGGGTGCTGACACTGCCGGTGGCGATGCTGCTGTCGGGCTCGCTGTACTGGCTGTTCACCCGCTTCTTCTGAATCACGCACCTTGTCTTCGGCATTCCATGATCTCGCCGCCCAGTCCTATGGCGGCGACGAAGCCGGGCTGATCTCCGGCTACCTCTTCGACGCCTCGGCGCCGGAGCCCGCACGGGCCGTCGACTCGGCGCAGGCCGCGGCCTGGCTGGCCGAGCAACGCGACCATGCGTGCACCGAAGACAACCCGCCCTACGTGTGGCTGCACTTCAACCTGAGCCACGCGCACGCGGAGCGCTGGCTGCTGCGGCACGCGAACCTGTCGGACACCTTCTACGAGACGCTGCACGAAGGCCTGCCCTCCACCCGCATCGAGCGCGCGGACGACTCGCTGATCGCGGTCATCAACGACGTGCACTTCGAGTTCAGCTTCGAGCCCTCCGACATCTCCACGCTGTGGATCAGCGTGGGCCCGCGCCTGGTGGTCACGGCGCGCACCAAGCCGCTGCGCTCGGTCGACGCGCTGCGCACGGCCGTGAAGGCGGGGGACGCGCCGCGCTCCAGCACCGAGCTGCTCGAGCACCTGCTGCGCGCGCAGGCCGACGTGCTGGTGAAGATCGTGCGCGGCGTCACGTCGCGCATCGACCGCATCGAGGACGAGTTGCTCGCCGGGCGGCTGGACCACAAGCGCGCGCGCCTGGGCGTGCTGCGCCGGCTGCTGGTGCGGCTGCAGCGGCTGCTGGCGCCCGAGCCCGCGGCGCTGTTCCGTCTGCTGCAAGGCCCGCCGACCTGGATGACCGAGGCCGACGCGCAGGAACTGCGCGGCTCGACCGAGGAGTTCTCGGTGGTGCTGCGCGACATGCAGGCGCTGCAGGAACGCATCAAGCTGCTGCAGGAAGAAATTGCCGCCAACGTGAACGAGGACAACAACCGCAGCCTGTTCGTGCTGACGGTGGTCACGGTGCTGGCATTGCCGATCAACATACTGGCCGGCCTGTTCGGCATGAACGTGGGCGGCATTCCGCTGGCCGACCACAAGCACGGCTTCTGGATCGTGGTGGCCATCGTTGCCACCTTCACCGCGGTGGCGGCCTGGGCGGCTTTTCGCAAGAAGCGCTGAGCCGCATGCGGCCGTGCAGTAATGCTATTTATTTAGTAGCACATTGCGCAGCATCCATGCGCCCGCACCGATGTTCCAGACCCCATAGAATGCAGGGGTGTCCTCCATTCTCAATGCCGATCTTCACTGCCACTCCGTGGTCTCCGACGGCACGCTGACGCCCGAAGCACTGGCCGCGCGCGCGGCCGCCAACGGGGTCGAGCTGTGGGCCCTCACCGACCACGACGAAATCGGCGGCCAGCACCGCGCCGCCGAGGCGGCGCGTGCCAACGGCATGCGCTACCTCACCGGCACCGAGATCTCGGTGACCTTCGCAAACGAAACGGTGCACATCGTCGGCCTGGGCTTCGACCCCGACGACGCCGCCATCTCCAAGGGCCTGTACGACACGCGCGGCGGCCGCGGCAAGCGCGCGCAGGAAATGTCCGAGGGGCTGGCCAAGGTCGGCATCCTCGGCGCCTATGAAGGCGCGCTGCGCTTCGTGGGCAACCCCGAACTCATTTCGCGCACGCACTTCGCGCGCTTCCTGGTCGAACAGGGCCACTGCCGCGACACGCCCGAGGTGTTTCGCAAGTTCCTCACCGAAGGCAAGCCCGGCTATGTGCCGCACCGCTGGGCCACGCTGAAGGATGCGGTCAGCTGGATCACCGGCGCCAAGGGCATGGCCGTCATTGCGCACCCGGGGCGCTACAAGTTCACGGCCAACGAGGAGTACGCGCTGTTTCTCGAATTCAAGGCGCACGGCGGCCAGGCGATCGAGGTGGTCACCGGCAGCCACACGCCGGCCGAATACGTCGAGTACGCCGACAAGGCGCTCGAATTCGATTTCGCCGCCTCGCGCGGCAGCGATTTCCACAGCCCCGACGAAAGTCACTGCGACCTGGGCAAGTTGCCGCCGCTGCCCGGCGCGCTCACTCCTGTGTGGGAACTGCTCGGCGACCGCATCCAGCAGTGAGCCAGAGCGCGCGGCCCGTGAGCGACAGCGCAGCGACAGCTGCGCTTGCCCATGACAGCGCAGCGACAGCTGCGTTCGGCCATGACAGCGCGGCGACCGCCGCCCTTGCCAATGCCCGCGCAGCCCAGCAGCAAAGCCGCAGCCAGGAATCCGAACGCATCCTCGCGGGCATCGGCCTGGTGGTGCTGGCGGTCGGTTGCTTCGCCACGCTGGACACCGCCACCAAATACTCCACCCTGGCCGTGCCCATCCTCATGGGCGTGTGGGTGCGCTACGCCTTCCAGGCGGTGGCCACCACGCTGGTGCTGCTGCCGCTGCACGGCACCGCGCTGCTGCGCACCCGGCACCCGCGCTACCAGTTGCTGCGCGGGGCGCTGCTGCTGGCCTCCAGCCTGTTCGCGTTTCTGAGCCTGCGCTACATGCCGCTGGCGGAGTTCACGTCCATCGTGCTGATTGCGCCGCTCGTCATCACGCTGCTGGCGGCCACCACGCTGAAGGAGCATGTGTCGCCGCTGCGCTGGTCGCTGGTGGCGGGCGGTTTTGCGGGCACGCTGGTCATCCTGCGCCCGGGCGGCAGCGCCTTCAGCTGGGCCATTCTTCTGCCGCTGGGGCTGGTGCTGACCAACGCCTGGTTCCAGGTGCTCACCAGCAAGCTCGCGCAAACCGAAAACCCGCTGACCATGCACTTCTATACCGGCTGGGTGGGCACGCTGATCGCCTCGGCTGCGGTGCCCTTCGCCTGGACCGCCCTGCCCTCATGGGAATGGTGGGCGCTGCTGTGCCTCATGGGGTTGATGGGCACGGTGGGACACTTCATGCTGATCCTGGCTTACCAGCGCGCACCGGCGTCCACGCTCACCCCTTATCTTTATGCGCAGATCGCCTTCGCCATGCTCGGCGGCTGGCTGATCTTTTCTCATGTGCCCGACCGCTTCTCGCTCATCGGCATGGCGATGATCGCGGTCTGCGGCGCGGCCGGTGCGTGGCTCACGGTGCGCGAGCGCCGCGTGCCCATTGAACCCGCCGAATCCTGAACAGGAGACTCTTTCATGGCCCAGTACTTCGAAGTCCACCCCGAGAACCCGCAGCAGCGCCTGCTCAAGCAGGCCGCGGCGCTGCTGCAGCGCGGAGAGATCGTGGCCGTGCCCACCGACTCCAGCTACGCCCTAGCCTGCCACCTCGACGACAAGGACGCGGTCGACCAACTGCGCCGCATCCGCCAGGTCGACGACAAGCACCACCTCACGCTGCTGTGCCGCGACCTGAGCGAGCTGGCCAACTACGCGCGCGTCGACAACAAGCAGTACCGCCTGCTGAAGGCGGCCACGCCCGGGCCGTACACCTTCTTGCTCGAAGCCACCAAGGAAGTGCCGCGCCGCGTGAGCCATCCGCAGCGCAAGACCATCGGCCTGCGCGTGCCCGACCACAAGGTGCTGCTGGAGCTGCTGGCGCTGCACGGCGCGCCGCTGCTGGCCACCACGCTCATCGCGCCCGGCGAGACCGAGGCGCTGAACGACGCGCAAACCATTCGCGAGCGCTTCGAGAAGCAGATCGGCGCCGTCATCGACGCCGGCGCCTGCCCGTCGCAGCCGACCACCGTGGTCGACCTCACGCCCATGGGCACGGGCGACGACCCCGTGGTGGTGCGCCAGGGACGCGGCGCCTTGGCCGTGCTGGGCCTGTGAAATCAGACCGATTCGCACGCCCCGTCTGACACAATCGCCCCGTGGATATTTCCAATCTGATACAGACCGTACTGATCTACGCACTGCCTGTGATCTTCGCGATCACCGTGCACGAGGCGGCTCACGGCTATGTGGCGCGCCATTTCGGCGACAACACGGCCGAGGTCATGGGACGCGTCACCCTCAACCCGATGAAGCACATCGACCCCATCGGGACCATCCTGATGCCGCTGATGCTGTACTTCGCCACCTCGGGTGCTTTTCTGTTCGGCTACGCCAAGCCGGTGCCGGTGAACTTCGGGCGCTTGCGCCATCCGAAGCGCGACATGATCTGGGTCGCGCTGGCCGGGCCGGTGTCCAACTTCATTCAGGCCATTCTGTGGGCGCTGCTGCTGGTGGCGCTGGTGGCGTCGGGCCTGGACCCTGAAAACTTTTTCATCCAGATGGCGCGCGGCGGCATCCTGGTCAACCTGGTGATGTGGGCCTTCAACCTGTTTCCGCTGCCACCGCTGGACGGCGGGCGCGTGCTGGCGGGCCTGCTGCCCAACGGCCCGGCGCAGCAGTTTCTGGCGCGCATCGAGCCCTACGGCTTCTTCATCGTGATGGGCCTGGTCATTGCCGGTGTCGTCAGCAACTACTGGCTGCGCCCGCTCATGGACGCGGGCTACTACGTCATCAACCTGATCATCACGCCGCTCAAGGCATTGCTGTTCTAAGTTCCCGGTTCCTCGTCACATGGCTTCGTCTTCCAAAGCTCCCTTGCGCGTTCTGACCGGCATCACGCCGTCGGGCACGCCGCACCTCGGCAACTACGTCGGCTCGATCCGCCACTCGGTGCGGCAAAGCGTCGCGCCCGGTGTGCAGAGCTTCTTCTTCCTGGCCGACTATCACGCGCTCATCAAGGTGCAGGAGCCGGCGCTCATCCAGCGCTCCACGCTGGAAATTGCAGCCAGCTGGCTGGCCTGCGGGCTCGACCCCGAGCGCGTGGTGTTCTACCGCCAGTCGGACGTGCCCGAGATCCCCGAGCTGACCTGGTTTCTCACCTGCGTGACCGGCAAGGGCGTGCTCAACCGCGCGCATGCCTACAAGGCGCAGCTCGACAAGAACGTGGCCAAGGGCGAAGACCCCGACGCCGACGTGACGGCCGGCCTTTTCATGTACCCGGTGCTCATGGGCGCCGACATCCTGATGTTCAACGCGCACAAGGTGCCCGTGGGGCGCGACCAGGTGCAGCACATCGAGATGGCGCGCGACATGGCGCAGCGCTTCAACCACCAGTACGGCGAGCACTTCACGCTGCCCGATGCCGAGATCGACGAGGCCGTGGCCACGCTCCCGGGCCTGGACGGCCGCAAGATGAGCAAGAGCTACGGCAACACGATTCCGCTGTTCGCGCCGCGCGCGCAGCTGCAAAAGCAGATTGCCGGCATCGTGACCGACTCGCGCGCGCCCGGCGAGCCCAAGGACACCGAAGGCTCGGCCCTGTTCCAGATCTACCAGGCCTTTGCCAGCGCCGAAGAAACCGAGGCGCTGCGCAAGGCGTATGCCGACGGCATCAGCTGGGCCGACGCCAAGCACACGCTGTTCGAGCGCATCGACCAGGAGGTGGCGCCGCTGCGCGCGCGCTACGACGCGCTGATGAACGACCCGGCCGAAATCGAGCGCATTCTGCTCATCGGCGCGGAGAAGGCGCGTGCGCTGTCGAAGCCCTTCATGACCCGCCTGCGCCACGCCGTGGGCCTGCGCAATCTGGCAGCCGGCAACGGCAAGGCCGGCGCCAAGGCCGCCAAGGTCGCAAAGCCCAGCTTCAAGCAGTACCGTGAGAAGGCCGACGGCCTGTTCTATTTCAAGCTGCTGGACGCGCGCGGCGAAACTTTGCTGCAGAGCCGGGGTTTCACATCGCCGCAGGAAGCGGGCCGTACCATCGCGGTCTTGCAGGCACAGCGCGGCGAGGCGCTGGCCTTGCTGGCCACCCAGCTCGAACCCATCGACACAGAAGGCACACGCGCTGTCACCGAAGCGCTGGAGGCACTGGCAGAGGCAACGCCCACAACCCTGGGGAGTTGATCTGGTTAAGCCATCGGCTTATCCGCTGGTGAGCAACAAGAGAGAGAAGACGGTGCGATCACAAAGGAAGAAAACATGAGCATTTATGTCATCGACGACCACCCCCTGATGCGCGACGCGATCGTCATGGTCCTGCGGCGCCTGCGCCCGGCCGAGAACATCGTCGAACTGGAGCGCCTGGACAAGCTTGCGAGCTCGGTGCAGCAGCGTGGCGCGCCCACCCTCTTCTGCCTGGACCTGAAGCTGCCGGACACCAATGGCGTGTCGGGCGTGATCGCGGTCAAGCAGGTCTACCCGAACGTGCCGATCGCCGTGTACTCGGCGGCACCGGCTGCCGACATGGAAGACGCCTGCATCGAGGCAGGCGCCGACACCTACATCGAGAAGTCGGCCAGCTCCAACGAGCTGGCGGCTGCACTGCGCGGCCTGCTGATGGCGGGTTCGGAAGAAGAAGACACCGACATGCCGGCCGCCAACAGCGGCAAGCTGTCCAAGCGCCAGACGCAGCTGATCGCCATGCTCGACAAGGGCATGAGCAACCGCGACATCGCCACCGATCTGGAGATCAGCGAACACACGGTGAAGGTGCACCTGTGGCGCCTGTTCCGCCGCCTGGGTGTGAAGAGCCGCACGCAGGCGCTGCACTACGCGCGCACCAACGGAATGCTGTCCGGTTGAACCTGACTAACCCCCAGGCTTCGCGCACTTCGTGTCGCTGCGCCTTCCCCCTTGCAGGGGGCAACACCTGAGGCCCGGCGGAGCCGGTTCCTCGGTGTTTCTGGAATTTAAAACCGCGCGTTGCGCGGTTTTTATGTTTGGGGCGCGGTGAGTTATCCGCCGGAGGCCGTCACGCGCGCCTGCGCCACCGCCTCGTCGGCGTCATGCAGCGCCACGCGAAACACGCTGCCGCTGCCCACCCGCGAGCGCACGCTGACCGGGTGCCCCAGCACGTGCGACAGCCGCGCCACGATGGCCAGGCCCAGGCCAAAGCCGTCGGAGGTGCCGGCATGGTCGGCCACCTTGTAGAACTCCAGGAACACATCGCGCAGGTGCTCCGGCGCAATGCCGATGCCGGTGTCCCACACCTCCACGCGCAGGCCGTCGCGTGTCTGGCGCGCCGCCAGCAGCACGCCGCCCTCGGTCGTGTACTTGATGGCATTGGCCAGCAGGTTGCCGATCATGCGGCGCACGCGGATCGGGTCGGTCAGGAACGAGCCCTCGCACACATGCACCCGAAAGTCGAGCCCGCGGCTCTCGGCCACCGGGCGGTACTGCAGCTCCAGGTCGTGCAGCAGCTCGGGCACGTCGACGCGCTCCACGTGCAGCCGCACCTGGCCCGAGTCGATGCGCGCCAGGTCGAACATGGAGTCGAACAGCGCGTTCACCGCATGCGTGGCGCGCACGATCTTCGGGGCCAGCTCCAGCACCAGTTCGGGCTCGTTGCGCAGCCAGTCGGCGTACAGCGACAGCGCCAGCACCGGCTGGCGCATGTCGTGCGCGGCGCTGGCCAGAAAGCGGTTCTTCATGGCCACGGCCGACACCGCCGCCTGGCGCTGCTGGGTCAGCGACTTGATCAGGATGTGGTTGTGGAACAGAAGCTCCAGGCTGTTGCGCGCCGTCTCGTGAATGTGCCGGCCGGCGCGCAGCAGCAGGAACCAGTGCAGCATCGGCAGCAGCGGCATCAGGTAGCCGTACTGAAACTGCGGATGCTGCATCGTCAGGCTGATCAGGCGCAGCACCACGGCGCCGAGCATCGTGATGAACAGCGTATTCACATAGCGCTTGAGCAGCGGCGGATGCAGCGCCAGCCCGTTGAGCGGAAAGGTGCCCACCCCGGCCACGATGAGCCAGCTCATGAACTGGTTGACCTGCGGCGAGCGCTCGAAGAACAGCAGCACCGAGAAGCCCCACACCACCGCGCTGGTGCTCCAGACGAAGCCGTAGCGCTCGGTGAACTGCTGTTGCGCCGTGGCGCTGCGCCCGGCGTAGCGCACGGCGTACACGCGCGCGCCCCAGGCGCGGCAGCTGGTGGCGATGATGCCGGCCACGAACCAGGTGAACAGCTCCCACCGCGGCACATAGCCCCAGTTCAGGCCCACCATGGCCGGCATCAGCGCCGCCGACACCAGGTAGGAGCCCTTGGCCGAGCGCATGAGGCTGCGGATGAGTTCGCCACGCACCCACGATTCGGCCTCGTCGGCCGAAGCCGGGGCGGGTGTCATGCTGGCGATCGACGCATTGGCCATAGGGCGCAAGATCCTCGTTGATCAGGCGAAACAGGAAGCCCCCAAGGCTCTTGGCAGGGCGCGAAAGCGGCGATCTTACCGGGGTGTTCGTCATTGTTTCACTGGGTAACAAACGAAAAGCACTGGCGATAATCGTGAGCCAACTCGCAAGAAAGCTTCCATGCTGTCCCATGTCTACATTGGCGTGAACGACTTCGAACGCGCCTTTGCCTTCTATTCGCCGCTGATGGAGGCGCTGGGTCTGAAGTTGCGGTTTCGCGACGACAGCAAGCCCTGGGCCGGCTGGCAGAGCCCGGACGCGCCGCGGCCGTTGTTTCTGGTGGGTGCGCCGCATGACGGCAACGCCGCATCGCCGGGCAACGGCCAGATGGTGGCGCTGCTGGCGGCCGACCGCGCCACCGTGGACCGCGCCCATGACCTGGCGCTTGCGCAGGGCGGCGCGTGCGAAGGCCCGCCGGGGCTCAGGCCGCACTACCACCCGGACTACTATGGCGCCTATGTGCGGGACCCGGACGGGAACAAGCTCTGCATCTGCTGCCATACCCCCGCGATCCTTCGACCTCCTCACCCCTGACCTCCTCACCCCTGCCCGCGCCATGCTGAATCACCTGACCCCTTTTCTCATCCACTGGGCCATCACCGCCGTTTCGCTCTGGGTGGCAAGCCACCTTTTTCGCGGACTGAAGTTCGACAGCACCGGTGCGCTGGTGGTCTCCGCGTTGCTGCTGGGTCTGGCCAATGCGGTCGTGAAGCCGCTGCTGATCGTTCTTACCCTGCCTCTCACGTTGGTGACTTTCGGGCTGTTCCTGCTGGTCATCAACGCGCTGATGATCCTGCTGGTGGCGGCGCTGGTGAAGGGCTTCAAGGTGTCGGGCTTCTGGACGGCGCTGTTCGCGAGCATCTTCATCTCGGTGCTGAGCATCGTCATCGGCTCGTTCGTCACGAGCAGCGATCCGGCGGAGAAGGTGCAGATGCCGCAGAGCGGGAACTGGCTCTGAGCCTGTTGTGTGGCTGCTCGGCTGAATCGTTGAGTCGTTGAGTCGTTGAGTCGTTGAGTCGTTGAGTCGTTGGGCGTGTTTTGTTCGGCGCGCGTGCACAGGCCGCCGGGTACTCCCCTCCGCGAATGTCCCCCGGGCTTCGCCCTCCTCCTTTATTTCGCTGCGGGGAGCACCCGACGCCCTGTGCACCTGGACACGCTGCTGGTGCGCGCTGATCAACTACTGCTCTGACCAACGCCCCCGCTGTGGGTGTGCGGCTGATCAACCCCGGCTCTGAACACGCTCACGTCGATGGGGTGCTCCCCGCAGCGAAATAAAGGAGGAGGCCGCAGGCCGGGGGACATTCGCGGAGGGGAGTACCCCGTCGGCGTGAGCGCCGCCCTGCATGCCCCAGTCAACTGCACAAAGCGCGCACTCTGAACGCAAGGCACCATCCCCTGTTCTGCGGAGAGACAGCACGCGCGGGCTGCCTAAGATCTGCGTCACCCGGCCCTCAGCCAGGGAAGAAGAAAGAGGAGCCCCATGAAAATCGCCTTCGCCTCCTGCATGAACCTGCGCCCCGGCCATGCACAACCCGTGTGGGACCGGATCGCGGCGCACAAGCCCGACTACCTCTTCCTGCTCGGCGACCAGATCTACATGGACTTCTTTCCGAACCTGAAGGAGCCAGAGGGCTGGAGCGACGCGTACTTCCGCCAGCGCATGGCCGAAAAATACACGGCCCAGTGGGCGGTGCCAGGCTTCAAGGAACTCTTCGCAGACATGGTGGCGCGCCGGGAACACGGCGGCGGCGTGTACGGCACCTGGGACGACCACGACTTCGCCTGGAACAACGCCTGCGGCACGGACGTGCCCGGCACCAAGAAGAACATCTCGCGCGAACTCTTCACGCAGTTCATGAAGATCAACCCGCCGAATGCCGGGCTCTTCTACACCGCGCCACTGCATCACGCAGGCCAGCGCATCGGCAAGGCCATCTTTCTAGACACGCGCTGGTACAGCAAGCCGCCGGGTGACACGAGCCCGCTGCTCGGCGAAGAGCAGTTGGCGTTTCTCAAGGCCGAACTCGAGAACGAAGCCGGCTTCATCGTCATCTGCGCCGGCATGCCGATCCGCGCCACCGGCAACGGATGGATGCGCTACCGCGACGACTACGCGAAGTTCCGCGCGCTGATCCAGGGGCGCCACATCATCTTTCTGTCGGGCGACATCCACGAGAACGCGTTTCTGCCGCCGGCAGGTGCCACGAAGATGTTCGAAGTGATCTCCTCGGGCGCCTTCGTCACCAAGTACAAGCTGGTGGGCGAGCGGGAGAACTTCGGCATTCTTGAATACACACCCGCGGCCACCGACATCCGCCTGTTCGACAAACACGGGCTCGAGCATCACAACGTGATCGACAACGCGACGTTCGAGCACCAGGAGCTGTAGCTGGCCGCCGGGCCGGCATGCGTCCGACCAACATCCGGCCGACAGCCGACCGATGGCTGAGCGGACGCTTCTTTACTTTGCTGTCTGCAACCCCGAACAATTCGAGGCACCGGCTAAACTGCGCCGTCGAGCCCTGGCTCCGACTCATTTCGTCGGAACAGCCTCCGCCCGATTCTCCCCAAGCCAGTGACAGGCCGCCTTGATGAGCAGAAAGTTCGATTCCGGCGCAAGCACCGAAGCCAAAGCGCCAGCCGGTCCCCGTACCAAGAAACAACCCACCGGCGCCGTGACCATGGCCGACGTGGCCGCGCGGCTGGGCATTTCGAAGATGACCGTGTCGCGTGCGCTCACCCGCACCAGCGCACGCAGCCGCGGCGCTTCGGAGGAGTTGCGGCAGCGCATCCTGAGCACCAGCCGCGAAATGGGCTACGTCATCGACAGAACCGCCAGCGCCTTCTCGTCCAAGCGCTCGGGCTTCGTGGCCCTGCTGATACCCAGCCTGAACAACTCCAACTTCGCCGACACCGTGCACGGCCTGACCCTGGCGCTGGAAGACACCGGCCTGCAGGTGCTGTTCGGCTACACCGACTACGACCTGCCCACCGAAGAGCGTTTGCTCCGCGCCATGCTCACGCGCCGGCCCGAAGCCGTGGTGCTCACCGGCGGCAGCCACCTGCCTTCGGTGCGCAAGATGCTCAAGGCCGCGGCCGTGCCCGTGGTGGAGATGTGGGACATGCTGCAAGACCCCATCGAGCACACCGTCGGCTTTTCCAACGCCGAGGCTACCGCCGAACTCGTGCGCCAGCTCCATGCGAAGGGCTACAGGCGCATGGCGTTCATGGGCGGCACGCCGGAGCGGGACCCGCGCGGTGCCGAACGCCGGCAAGGCTTCGAGGCGGCCGTGAAAGAACTCGGGCTGCCGCAGGACCGGATCGTCGTTGTCGGCCCTACGCCGCCGGTGTCGATGGCCCATGGCGCCCAGGCCGTGGTGCAGGTGATGCAGCGCTGGCCCGACACCGACGCGCTGGTGTGCGTGTCGGACCATCCCGCGTTCGGCGCGCTCATGGAATGCCAGCGCCGCGGCTGGGCCGTGCCGCAGCGTCTGGCCATTGCAGGCTTCGGCAGCTTCGAGGTTTCCACCGCCTGCCACCCCAGGCTGACCACAGTGGTCATCGACTGCGCCGGCATCGGCCGTGCCACCGGCGAGTTGCTCAAGCGCGCGATCACCGCGGTGCGCAACGGCAAGCGGCTGGAAGCCGAAACCGTGATGATCCCCTTCGAAATCGCGCAGCGCGAAAGCTCCTGATTCGTTCAGGCGCCTTGGCCGGCTTCTACGCTTTGCCGCTGCCGTAGAACTCCATGGTGGCCGCAATGTCGGCATCGCCGAAGCCACGCGCTACGAGCCACCGGTTCAGCTCCAGGCTCAGGCCGATGAAAGGCAAGGCCACGCCCAGCGTTCGCCCCAGGTCCTGGGCGTTCTGCATGTCCTTGGCCATGTTGGAAATTCGGCCGGTCGGTGCGTAGTCGCGGTTGGCGAACTTCGCAAAGAACTCCCTGAAGATCACCGAGTCGGCACGCCCGCCGCTGAGCGCTTCGACCACCAGCTTCGGGTCGAGCCCCGAGGCATTGGCCAGCGAAGCGGACTCGGACAGCGCAAACACTCCGATGCACACCAGCACCTGGTTGATGACCTTCACCGCCTGCCCGGAACCGGCCGGCCCCAGGTGCGTCATGCGGCTCGACAGGTCGCACAGCACTTGCTTCGCAACCTGCACATCGCCCTCCTCGCCGCCCAGGAAAAGCGTCAGCCGCCCCTCCTTGGCGGCCGGTGCGCCGCCTGAAAGCGGCGCGTCGACCCAGCCCATGTTCACGCTGGCCGCGCGCGCCGCGAATGCCGCCGTCTGCTGCGCAGAAATGGTGGACATGTCGATGAGCGTCAGGCGGCGCGACGCAGCGCCGCTGGCAATGCCTGTGGCCCCGAATGCAACGTCCTCCACTTGCGCGGCGGTGCTGGCGCTGACGATCACCACATTGCAGCGCGATGCCAGGGCCGCCGGCGAGTCTGCCCACTCGGCGCCCGCGGCCAGCAAGGGAGCGGCCGCCTCGCGGCGACGCGAGGTAACGACCACATGGCGGCCGCATTCGAGCAGCCGCTGGGCTGTCGCCGTTCCCATCACGCCCAGGCCGGCAACGCCGATGGGTGCGTGCTTCGAGTCTTCGCTTGTCATTGAGGTCTCCTGTCTGTCGTGATGGTGGGGGTGATGGTGATGGTGGTGTTGGTGGTGAGTGTGATGCGCGATGCAGCACTGCGCCCAGGCTCAGCCTTTCACCGCCCCCGCGGTCAACCCCGAGATGATCTGCCGTGCCGCCACAAAGGTGAAGATCAGCGGCGGTATCGCAATGAGGCTGCCCATGGCCATCACCTTGCCCCAGTCCACGCCCATGTCGGTCACGAAGAGCGAGGCCGCCACCGGCAGCGTGCGCGTCTGGCGGTCGGTGAGCACCAGCGCAAGAATGAACTCGTTCCATGCGATGCGAAAGGTGAAGATCGATGCCGCCGCAAGCCCCGGCCCCATCAGCGGCAGCAGCACCTTGGTGAACACGCGGATCGGCCCGCAGCCGTCGATGGCCGCGGCCTCTTCCAGCTCCACCGGCACCTGCAGCACAAAGCCGTAGAGCAGCCACACGGTGAACGGCAGGTTCACCGCCACGTACAGCAGGATCAGTCCCCAGAGGCTGTTCACCAGCTGCCACTGGCTCCAGATCATGAACACCGGAATCGCGAGCACCGCCAGCGGCACGGTGCGCAGCAGCAGCGTGGCATAGCCCACCGCCGCGCGCCCCGGAAAGCGAAAGCGCGCCAGCCCGTAGGCCGCCATGCAGCCCAGCACCAGCGTGAGCGCGGTGGCGATCACGCCCACGAACAGGCTGTTGGCAAAGTAGCGGCCCATGTTGTCTTCGGTCAGCACCGCGCGGTAGTTCTCCAGCGTGGGCATGAAGATGAAGTTCAGCGGCTGCGCGAAGACGTCCACCTGCTGGCGCAGGCCGGTCGCAAAGATCAGCGCAATGGGCGCCACGCACAGCAGGCCGAGCGCAATCAGCATGGCGTAGTGCGCCATGGCCAGGGGGAGCGGGCGTTTCATTGCGAGTCCTTCATGGGGTTCGACAGCCGCAACGCGCCCCAGGACAACCCAGCCACCACCACCAGCAACAGCACCGACACGGCGGCGGCAACGCCGAGCTGCTGCCCGACGAAAGCCGTCTTGTAGATGTGCAGCGACAGAATTTCGGTGCTGTCGCCCGGCCCGCCGAAGGTCAGCACGTACACCACCTCCAGCACGCGAAAGGCGTCGATGAGCCGCATCATCAGCGTGATGGCAATGACATTCATCACCATCGGCAGCTTCACCCGGAAGGTCATCTGCCACCAGCGTGCACCGTCGATGCGCGAAGCCTCGATGACCGCGCCGTCGACGTTGGCCAGCGCCGCCACCATCATGATGAAGACGAAGGGCGTCCACTGCCAGACGTCGGCGATCACGATGGCAACGAAGGCCAGCGCGGGGTCGGCCAGCCAGGCCATGGGCGCCACGCCGAACACGCCCAGCAGCGCGTTGAGCGGACCGAACTGCGCATCGAAGATGTAGCGCCACGCCAGCCCCACGGCAATGGGCGCGATCATCATCGGCAGGATGAACAGCGTGCGAAAAAACGCCGTGCCGCGCACCGGGTGTTCGAGCGCGAGCGCCAGCGCAATGCCCAGCACCATCTCAGCGCTCACGCACACGGCGGCGAACATGAGCGTGGTCCACAGCGAGGACCACACGCGCGGGTTGGAGAAGGCCGAGACGAAGTTGCTCACGCCCACCCAGTGCGCCTGCGACCAGGGCGTGCCCATGTTCCAGTCGAAAAAGCCCAGCTGGATCGCTGAGATCACCGGGTAGAGGCAGGCCGCCGCCATGACAAGCACGGCGGGACCGACATAGAAAGCTGGAAGCCAGCCTGATCTGCGCATGATGGAACTGCCCGTTGCCGCGTCAGACCGGGTAGCCCGATTCGCGCATGATCCGCGTCACCGTCGGCACCAGCTCGTTGAGCGCGGCCTCGGCCGTCTTCTTGCCGATCAGTGCCTCGGAAATGCCCACGCCCAGCGCCTGCACATTGATCTTGTCCCAGGTGGGAATGATCGGGCGCCAGTCGGGGTTGGCGTACTTCAGTGCTTCGTGGAACACGCTGTACTCGGGGTACTGGCGCACCAGGTCGGCGTCGGTCATGGTCGAGTGCCGGATCGGCACGCCGCCCGCGCGCGCAACCGCCTTGTCCTGCGCCTTCGAGGTGAGCCACTGCATCAGCAGAAAGCCGGCATCGCCGTTGCGTGCGTTCTTCGGAATCGCCAGCCCGAAGCCGCCGGCACAGGAGGCGCGCCGTGTGCCGCGCGGGTGCAGCGCCCAGCCGATCTTGCCCGCGACCTTGCTCTTGGTCGGGTCGTTGACCAGCCCGGACATGGTCGTCGAATCGAGGAACATGGCGGCCTGCCCCTGCAGAAAGGCGGCATTGCTCTCGCCGTTGCCATAGCCCGGAATGCCCGCGGGCCCGGTGGCCACCACCTCCTGCAGAAACTTGAGCGCGGCCACGCCGGCCGCATCGTTGAAGCGCGGCTTCCATTGGTCGTCGAAGATGGCGCCGCCCAGCGGGTTCAGGTGCAGCAGCCAGGCGTGCACGCAGTTGTGCCCGGCCTGCCCGCGCGAGGCCAGCGCGCCGATGCCTTCCTTGTCCTTGATGACGCGCAGCAGACTGCCGAGCTGCTCGTAGGTTTCGGGCGGCTGCAGGTTGTGCTTGGCGAAGATGTCGCGCCGGTAGGCGAACACCGAGGTGTCCGCGCCGTACGGCAGCCCGTAGAGCTTGGCGCCCGGCCCCGCCAGATAGCCCTTCGGCCCGCCGACCAGCCCGATGTTCTCCATGTAGATCGAGATGATGTCCTTGATGTCGAAGTCCGGGTCCGCCAGCGCCGCGTGGGTCAGGTACGGCTCGAGCGGGCGAATCAGGTTCTTGTCGACGTACTCGCTCTTCCACATCACCAGGTAGCTTGCAAGGTCGTAGTCGCACTTGGGCTTGGCCATCTCGAGCAGCTGCTTGTCTTTCAGGCGCGCAATGGCCAGCTTGTCGAGTTCGACCTTGATGCCGGTCTCGCGCGTGAACGCCGGCAGGATCTTCACCATCGCGTCGTAGTGAGGATGCGACGGAATGTTCATCGTCACGGTCTGGCCCGCGTACTTGGCATAGCGGCTCTGCGCGTTGGCGCCGCTGAAAGGCAGGCCCGCGCCGAACACCGTGATGGCTGCGTTCTTGATGATGTCTCTGCGTTGCATGAGAAAACCTCGGCTTGAATTTGGGGAAAAGAAAAAAGGAAAAGAAAACCGTCTAGGCCCGCAGCGACAGGCCGCTGCCGGTGTCGAACACATGCATGTCTTCGGCGCTGGCCGTGAGCCCGACCGTGGTGTGCAGCAGGCCGTGCGCATCGCCCTGCACCGTGGCGGTGATGCGCGCGCCGCGCGCATCCGCCCACTGGCCCACGCCCGCCAGACGGCCCACCACCTGGCTCTCGGTGCCCAGGTACTCGACCACGTCGACCTGCAGGTTCAGCGGCGCAGGCCCGCTCGCCACGCGCAGCGCCTGCGGCCGAATGCCCACCGTGAGCGGCTGCTCGGGCGACACCACACGGTCGCGCAGCCAGCCCGGTGCCGGCAGCTCGAAGCCGTCGCCTCGCAGCAGGCCATGGCCACCCCCGTCGACCCCGTCGTCGGCAAAACGTACCGGCAGCAGGTTCATGCCCGGCATGCCGATGAAGGCTGCAACGAACAGCGTGGCCGGCCGGTTGAACACCTCGCCGGGCGTGCCGATCTGCTGGATGCGGCCCTTGTCGAAGATCACGATGCGCTCGGCCAGCGTCATCGCCTCGATCTGGTCGTGCGTGACGTACACCGTGGTCTTGGCCAGCCGCTCGTGCAGCAGCGCCAGCTCCGCGCGCATGTGGCCGCGCAGCTTGGCGTCCAGGTTGGAGAGCGGCTCGTCGAACAGAAACACCTTGGGCTCGCGCACGATGGCGCGGCCGATGGCCACGCGCTGGCGCTGCCCGCCCGACAGCTCCTTGGGCTTGCGCTGCAGCAGGTGCTCGATGTTCAGCACCTTCGCCGCCGCCGCCACCTTGGCGTTCACCTCCGCCGCCGGACGGCCCGCGAGGCTGAGCGCAAAGCTCATGTTCTGCGCCACGTCCATGTGCGGATAGAGCGCGTAGTTCTGAAACACCATCGCGATGTCGCGCGACATGGGCGGCAGCGCCGTCACGTCGCGCCCGGCAATGCGAATCAGCCCTTCGCTCACCGTTTCCAGCCCCGCCACCATGCGCAAGGTGGTGCTCTTGCCGCAGCCCGACTCTCCCAGCAGCACGACGAACTCGCCCTCGTGCACCGAAAGGTCGATGTGCTGCACCACCGCGACATCGCCAAACCGCTTGGCGACGTTTTTCAGTTCCAGACCAGCCATGCAGGCCTCCCTTTTCTTGTGTTCATTCAGTCGAAGGGGCGCCGGACGCCCCAGCCCACCGGGGGTTTCTGGTTCCCCGGGTGAATCGGATCGGGCCCCCAGAGGGCCTGGTAGGTGTCGATGCAGCGGCCCCGCTTCTGCAGCACAGCGAAGGCACAGACCAACAAGCCCCACCACAGGCCCATTGCCACGAGCATCCAGCGCGGCGCATCGGCCATCACAAGCCCGAGCACGATCACGCCGATGGCCGCGATCACGCAAAGCCACCCGACGCTCTTGTGCAGCCGCTCGAAGAGCAGGCGGCGGCGTGTCATGTCGTAGTGGTCCCCGCGCAGTTGCGGGGCTGCGGGCCCGCCGCTGCTGCCGCGCAGCAGCGTGCCGAGCACCTGCGCCCAGCCGGCGGCGCACAGCACCCAGCCGGCCACCGCGTGGATGCGCGCAAGCTCGGTCGCGCCCTGCGCGCCGCGCCACGCCAGCACCACGCCCACAGTCATCGCGACCACCCCGCTCCACTGCAGCCCGCGGTGCGTGTGCCACCAGAACTTGTTGTCCAGCCGCAGCGGCCAGCCCTGCGACGGCGTCACCTTGAAGAAGCGCGCCATCAAGGCGCCCAGCGGCAGCAGCAGGCCCCAGCCCAGCACCATGAAGCGCGCATGCCAGGAAACCCAGGGCGCGATCTGGTGGGTGGACGCGCCGCTGAGCGGCGCCAGGAGCCAGTCGAACAGCGGCATGCGTCACCTGCCCCAGACGGCCTTGTACTGCGTGCGGTAGCCGTTGTCGGGGTCGAACACGTTCTTCGGCCCGCCGTCCTTGCCCACGTTGCCCACGGTCACCAGGTGCACCTTGGGCACATAGCCCGACCACTTCTCTTTGTTGAACGCGCGGTTGAGTTCGTCGACGATCTGCCAGCCCTGCATGTTCAGCGGCTCCGGCACCGTGCCGGCCTGGAACCGCTGCGTGCGGATGCGCTGGTACGCGGCCTCGGAGCCGTCCCCGGCCGACACCGCCTTGGGCGAGCCGTCGCCCTTCTTGCCGGCTGCCGTGAGCGACGGCCCCATGAAGTCGAAGTACAGGTCGTTGATGGCCAGCGAGTGCGTCCACTTGTCGCCGAAGCGCTGCAGCAGCGAGGTGGTGAGCTGCGGCATGCGGGTAGAGCTTTCGGAAATGGGGCTGTCCTCGAAGCTCAGCACGGTGCAGCCGCCGCACTTCTTGATGACGGCTTCCATGGCGCGCGCCTTGTACAGCGCAATGGCGTACTGCGAGTCGGTGAAGACCACCACGCCGGCCTTGCCGCCCGAATCGGCCACCACCCAGGAGGCAGCGACATCGGCCACGTCGTCGGTCACGGTGGTCACGTTGGCGAAGAGGCCCGCCTTCTCGTTCGGCCCCGGCTGCTCGCCCGAGTGCCAGCCGACCAGCGGAATGCCCGACTTGGCCGCGCCCGAGAACGCGGCCTTCTGCTCGGTGGTGTCGAAGCCGCCGACCACGATGCCCGCTGGCTTGACGGCCAGCGCCTGGTTGAGCGCGGCGGTGCGGCCGCTGACCGTGCCCTGCCCGTCGATGACGCGCACCGTCCAGCCGATGGCGCGGGCCGCTTCCTCCACGCCCTTGCTCACGCCGACGATGCCGCCGTTCTTCATGTCGCCCGCGACGAAGACGATGGTCGTGCCGGCGGTGGCCTTGGGGCCGGCGGTGGGGCCGTCCCACGTCTGCTTGGTCATGGTCGCGACCTCGACCTTCTTCTTCGCGGCGTCCAGAAAGTCGTCTGCCATCGCGTTGTGCGACAGCGTGGCGGCGCACAAGGCCAACACGGCCGCGGCCGTGCGCGCGTGAACACTCTTCTTCATGGTTTGTCTCCGGTGGTTGCAAGGGGAGCGGGCGGTGCGTGGTCGAGCTGCCGCTCGGCAATGCGCCGCTTGATCGAACGGTTGCGCCGCTGCTGCGCCCAGCCCGCGATGCCGATGGACACCAGCAGCGTGAGGCCGTTGAACAGCGGCTCCACATAGAAGGCGCCGCCGAACTGCTGGATGCCCGAGATGCCGATGGCAAGAATCGCCACGCCCACCAGCGTGCCCCACACGTTCACGCGGCCGGGCCGGATGGTGGTGGAGCCGAGGAAGGCGCCGACCAGCGCGGGCAGCAGAAACTCCAGCCCCACGCTGGCCTGCCCGATCTGCAGCCGCGAGGCCAGCAGCACGCCCGCAAAGCCCGACAGCAGCCCCGACGCGACGAAGGCCCCCATCACATGCTTGCGCACCGAAATGCCGTTGAGCTGTGCCGCCTTGGGGTTTGCGCCGATCACATACAGCGCGCGCCCCAGCGGCGTGAACTCGGTGACCACCCACAGCGTGACGCTCACCGCGAGCACGTAGAACGCGCCCACCGGCAGCCCCAGCAGGTTGCCGCCCGCGATGCCGACGAAGCCGTCTGGCAGCTCGCCCACCACCTGCCGCCCGCCGCTGTGCCACATGGCCACCGCGTAGATCACGGTGCCGGTGCCCAGCGTGGCAATGAAGGAGTCGATCTGCGCCAGCTCGACCAGCAGCCCGTTGAGCATGCCGAACAGCCCCGCGCACAGCAGCACCACCAGCACCGCCGCCGGCCACGGCAGCCCGAGCTGGGTCTGCAGGCTGATGGCCAGGATGTGCCACAGCACGATGCCGTAGCCCACCGTGAGGTCGATCTTGCCGGTGATCATGGGAATGGTCGCGGCCAGTGCGAGCAGCGCAATGACCGACTTGTCTGCCAGGATCGCGCGCAGGTTGAACAGCGTCGGAAACGTGTCGGGCAGCAGCAGCGAGAACAGCAACGCCAGCCCCACCATGAGCACCACGAGGCCGTAGACCGGCATCGCGCGGCCGATGCGCCGCAGCACCGACACCGCCTCGCCGTCAAGGGACTTGTCGGGCTCCAGCGCCGTGGACTTGATCGAACTGCTCATGCGGAAATTTCCTCGCGCGTTGCCGCGCCTGCTGCCAATGCCAGAAGTTTTTCGACCGTGATCGCTTCGCCCGTGAGTTCGGCCGCGATCAGCCCGTCGCGAAAGACCAGCACGCGGGTGCACACGGTCGCGATCTCCTCGAAGTCGGTGGAAACGACCACCAGCGCCGTGCCGGCTTCGGCGCGCTCGCGCAGCACGCCGTAGATCTGCCGCTTGGCGCCCACGTCGACACCGGCGGTCGGCTCTTCGAGCACCACCAGCGGCTTGTTCAGATGGAACCAGCGCGCCAGCACCACCTTCTGCTGGTTGCCGCCGGAGAGCTGCTGCACCTCGGCCGAGGGCGCAGGCGGGTTGATGTCGAAGCGTTGGATGAGCGAGAGCGCGTGCGCGTTCTGGCGGCGCGGCCGGTCGAAGGCCAGGCCGCGGTCCCCGTGCAGTGCGGCGTTGGGGAACAGGTTCTCCAGCACGGTCATCGAGGCGGCGAGGTTTTCTTCGAGCCGTTCGCCCGCGACATAGGCCACGCCGGCGCGGATGGCATCGGCCGGCGAAGTGAAATCGCAGGCGTTGCCCAGCAATTGCATGCGGCCGGCCGACAGCGGCTCGCGGCCGAAGATGGCGCGGCTGATGGCCTCGTGGCCCGCGCCGCGCAGGCCGACCAGGCCCAACACTTCGCCGCGGTGCACCACCAGGCTCAACGGGCCGGCGTTGCCGCTGGCCGCGCCGTCGAGCTGCAGCACCGGCTCGCCCTCTGCCGGCGCCCTCGCCTTCTGCACCGAAGCCGCAAGCGCCTTGCCGACGATCAGCCCGACCAGCTCGCCTTCGCTCGTTTGCGCGGTGGTCTTCACCGCCACCAGCTTGCCGTCGCGCATCACGGCGGCGCGGTCGGAGATGGCCATCACCTCGTCGAGCCGGTGCGACACATAAAGCATGGCCATGCCTTGGCGGCGCAGTTCGCGCAGCACGCCGAACATGCGCTCCACGTCGCTCATCGGCAGGCTGGCCGAGGGCTCGTCGAGCACCAGCAGCCGCGCTTTCACTTCGAGCGCGCGGCCGATGGCGAGCAAGGATTTTTCGGCACGCGTGAGCGAGAACACACGGCGGCCGGGGTCGATGTCGCAGCCCACGCGCGCCATCACGCGGCGCGCTGTCTCGTTCGCGGCCGACCAGTCGATGAGCCCGAAGCGGCGCGGGTAGCCGGTGCCCAGGCCCACGTTCTCGGCGACGGTCATCCAGTCCACGAGGCCCAGATCCTGGTGGATGAAGGCCACGGGTTGCTCCCGCCGGTCGCCGCGCCGCCAGTCGGCCTGCGGCCGGCCGTCGAACAGAATTTCGCCCTGGTCCGCGGGGTAGATGCCCGCCAGCAATTTGATGAGCGTGGACTTGCCCGCGCCGTTCTCGCCGAGCAGCGCGAGGATCTCGCTGGCACGCACATCGAGCGTGACGCTGTCGACGGCCTGCGTGCCGCCAAAGCGCTTGCTGATGGACTGGAACTGCAGCAGTGCAGCGTTGGCGCTCATGGGCCGGTCGCTCCCCGCGTGTTCAGGCGGATTCGGTAGAGCGAGGTCGAGGCACAGACGAACAGCTCGTTGCCGTCGCTGCCACCGAAAGTGAGGTTGCCCACCTTCTCCGGCACGGCGATGCGTGCCATGCGCGTGCCGTCGGGGTGGTAGACCTGCACGCTGTCGGCGCTGCTGGTGTAGACGAAGCCGTGCACGTCGACGCGAAAGCCATCGGCCAGCCCCGGATTCACGACCGCGAACACGCGCGGGTGGGCCAGGTCCTGCCCGCCGACCACGTCGAACACCACGATGTGGTGGTGCCCCGAGCCATCGGGGTGTGAGGCGGCCGAGGTGTCGCTCACATACAGCAGGCTTTCGTCGGGCGAGAAGGCCAGGCCGTTGGGCTCGTCGACCCAGTCGCTCACCGAGCGCAGCGCGCCGGTGGCGGGGTCGAAACGGAACACATGGTTGCGGCCCAGTTCGCTTTCGGCCTTGTGGCCCTCGTGGTCCGACGCAATGCCGTAGGGCGGATCGGTGAACCAGAGGCTGCCGTCGCGCTTCACGACGATGTCGTTGGGCGAGTTCAGCCGCCGGCCCTGGTAGCGGTCGACCACCACCTCGTCGGCCAGCGGCAACAGGCCGGCCCCGAAGCGGGTGCGCACGATGGCGCGCTGGCCGTGCGAGCAGTGCAGCAAGGCACCGTCGCGCTCGCGTGCGTGTCCGTTGGTGAACTCCACGCCTTCGCGCCACACGCTCATGCCGGCTTCGGCATGCCAGCGCAGCATGCGGTTGTTGGGAATGTCGCTCCACAGCAGCGAGCTGTCTTCACGCAACCAGACCGGGCCTTCGCTCCAGACAGCGCCGGTGCACAGCCGTTCGAGCGTGCCGGCGTTGCTGGCGACGGACGCGAAACGGGTGTCCAGGACTTCGATGCAGGGGGTCACGGTGCGTACTTCTTGCGGCGGGGAGCGCAGTGTGGCACCACAAGAGATACCGGTAACATAGGCTTTTCCCGTACACCAAAGACTGCACATTTACCTCTATAAATGTGAAGAATTTGCCTTTTTACAGGCGCCTCATTGCAATCGACATTGAGTTACGCGTATCTCATTTGTCGCGTCTTGGCGGTTGCTTACATTCATCGGGCCGAGACGTCCGTGTGACGGAGTTCACAGGCCTTCAGGGCGCACCGCGCTCTAGCGGCATGCGGCGCCGAACACCACCCGACACTTGTATGACCCGCCCAATGAAAGTCAGGCTTCACGACCCATGCACATCCGCCGCCTCACCCCTCAAGACGCATCCGCTTTTCATGCCCTGCGTTTGTCCGCGCTCCTTGAAGAGCCCACCGCGTTCGGCTCGAGCCACGAAGAAGAAATTGCCTTTGCGCCCGACGTTGTTGCGCAACGCCTGGCCGAGCACGCCGACCAGGGCGTGTTCGGCGCATTCGAGCGCACAAGGCTGATCGGCATCGTCGCGCTGCGGCGCGAAAGCATGGCGAAGCTGCGGCACAAGGGACTGATCTTCGGCATGTATGTCGCACCCGACGCACGCGGCGCGGGCGTCGGGCGCGCGCTGCTCTCACAGGCGCTTGCGCTGGCGCGCTCGGTGCCGGGTCTGCTTCAGGTCAACCTGAGCGTCAATGCCAGCAACGCGGCCGCTATCGCGCTGTACGAGTCGCTGGGCTTCGAATGCTTCGGGCGCGAGGCCGGTGCCCTGAAGATCGGCGAGGTCTTGCATGACGAACTGCACATGGTCTGGCGGCCCGGGGAGAGCCGGCAGGGCGCTTGAACCTCGGCGTCAGTGCTGATGAAAGACCAACGGACCCGGATGGGCCGCAGCCCGCAGGCCGCCACTGTCCAGCCAATTGCGTGTGGTCGTGGCCGAGCGTTCGATCAGCGCGGCGCAGTGGCCATAGTCATACGACGAAACCTCCAGCGGGCACAGCGCAGGCACGACGCAGATGCGAACCTGCGAAGAAAAATGCGCGATGTCGTGCACCAGTTGGCGCGCCACCACAAGGCTCAGCGCATGGAGCGACTGACCGATCCAGCCGCGAGGCGGCGTCTGCAGTGCGCAGGCAAAGCCGGCGGGCAGCACCACGATGTCGGTCGCGCCCAGCTGCACCGCCGCAGCAATGGGCGTGTTGCTGCAGACACCCCCGTCCACCAGTTCACGACCGTCGATGGCGATGGGCGGAAACACGCCCGGGATGGCGCTGCTCGCCAGCACGGCGTCCACCACCGGGCCGCGGGACAGCACGACCTCGGTGCCGGTCACCCGGTCGCTGGCCACCACGTGCAAGGGCAGAACAGCGTCTTCGATCGCCTGGTAGTCGAGCGAGCGCTGTAGCAGGCGCCGCAATGCGCCGTTGCTCACCAGATGCTCCTGGCGCCCCATCAGCACGCGAAGCAGCGACATGAATGCGAAGGGCATCACATCGCGGCGCTGGATGTTGCACCACAGCCCCTGCAGTGCCGCGACGCCTTGTGCATGCGGTGCGCCTGCGAAGAACGCCGCGTTGATCGCGCCGGCGGAGGCACCGACGACAAGGTCCGGCCGAACTTGGGCGCGAACAAGTTCGCGCAGCATGCCCACTTCCACCGCACCCAGGCTGCCACCACCGGCGAAGACGAAAGCGGTGCGGGTCGTCATGGGCTTTGTGGCGGCAATGAGGAAGGCATGCGGTCTCCAGGCCGCCATCATGCGCGTCGCGGATGCGGCTGGGCAGGGGCGACAGCAGTTGTCACGAAGAGTTGAACTTTGCGTGATGCCTTGGCGGCGGGATGCGCCCTACAGTGCCCCGCATGCACAACCCACACCAAGGAAGCGACCCCGTTTCATCCGCTGCGCGAGTGAGCGTGCGAGTGCGAGTGCGACGGCAACGGAGACAGGTCGGCCGTATCGACGCCACCATGGGCCGTGTGATCCTGTTCGTCTTCGCGCTGTTCATGGCGGCCGGCGCAGCGCACGCGCGACCCATCACGCTGAGCGCCGCCGACGGCGTCAAGGTCTACGCGCACTACTGGCCGGCGCAGGCCAAGGATGCGCCGCTGATCCTGGCCTTTCACCAGGCGGGCGCCAGCCACGCCGAATACACACCTCTGGCGCCACGCCTGAACCAGGCCGGCTTCAGCGTGCTGGCGATCGACCAGCGCTCGGGTGGCAATGAATTCGGCGGCACGAACCGCACGGTGGCCGCGCTGGGTCGCTCGGACAGCTACGACGCGGCACTCGCCGACCTCGAAGCTGCGTTGGCCTGGGGACGCGAGCATGTGGTCGGCGCACGCCCCATCGTCTGGGGTTCGAGCTATTCGGCCGCTCTGGTGTTCGTTCTGGCGGCGCGGCATCCCGCCGAGGTAAAGGCGTTGCTGGCGTTCTCGCCGGACGAGTACCTGGGCAACCCCGAGGCCGTACAACAGGCCGCGCGCACGCTGAAGATGCCGGTGTTCATCGACCAGGCGACAGACGGCACGGAAGTGGCTGCGTCGCGGGCCCTCTTCGACGTCATTCCGGGCAGCGCCAAGACACTGTTCATCGCCAGAACGAACGGCGTGCACGGTGCGGCCACCTTGCGCGACGACCGCAATGCCGCGGGTGCCGCTGAAAACTGGGCCGCTGTGAAGGCATTTCTTGCCACGCTGAAATAGCCAGTTCTCACGAGGGAGCGCTCAGCCGCCGCTCCCCCGTTTCGGCCCATGTCCGCCGGCCGCCACGCGGCCCGGAAGACTCGACGCGTCAAGCCGCGACGCTTTCCCCACCCACGTCCGCAAAGTCGATCAGCACCTTCATCGCCTGCTTGCGGTCGCTCGCCAACTCGAAGGCCTGGCGCGCCTGCAGCATCGGGAAGGTGTGCGTCACCACCGGCGACAGGTCGACCCGCCCTTCGTTGATGAGCCGCACCGCCAGCGCAAACTCCGCATGGAAGCGGAACGAACCGCAGATGCTGAGCTCCTTGGCCACCACCATGTTCTGCGGAATGCTCACGTCGCCGCCCAGGCCCAGCTGCACGACCACGCCGCGCGGGCGCATCACCTCCAGGCCGTCGCGCAGCGCGCGCTCGTTGCCGGAGCATTCGAGCATCACGTCGAAGGTGCCCTTGTCGGCCGAGTAGCGCGACACCCATTCCTTGTCTTTCGCAACGTTGATGACCCGGTCGGCGCCCATGGCGCTTGCGATGGCCAGCGGCTCGTCGACCACGTCGGTGGCGGTGATTTCGGCCGCACCATGCGCGCGCGCCGCCGCAATGGCCAGCACGCCGATGGGCCCGCAGCCCGACACCAGCACACGCTTGCCCAGCAGCGGTCCGGCACGCGACACGCCGTGCAGGCCCACAGAGAACGGCTCGGCCAGCGCGGCCAGGCGCAGCGGCACATGGTCGGCCACCTTCACGCACTGCGTGGCCTCGCACAGCAGCATGTTGCGGAACGCGCCCTGCACATGCGGCGTGCGCATGGCGCTGCCGTAGAAGCGCATGTCCAGGCACTGGTTGGGCAGGCCCTCCAGGCAGAATTTGCAGGCGCCGCAGGGCCGGCTCGGGTTGACGGCCACCTTGTCGCCGATGCGCACGCTGTCCACGTCCGGCGCCACCGCCACCACGGTGCCGGCCACCTCGTGGCCCAGCACCATCGGCTCCTTGATGCGCACGGCGCCGAAGCCGCCGTTGTGAAAGTAGTGCAGGTCGGAGCCGCAGATGCCGCCCATGCCGACCTTCACCAGCACCTGGCCGGGACCGATTTCGCCGGCGTCCTGTTCGTCCAGACGCAGGTCGTCCGGGGCGTAGATCACGAGGCACATACAACGCAAACGCATGACGGTTCCTTCTTCAGGGTACGGGGGTGACAAGGGGGCGGCCCGCGAAGTGGGCTTCGAGGTTGCGGCGCACCAGCTCGCCCATGGCGCGGCGCGTCTGCTCGGTGCCGCTGCCATGGTGGGGCGTGAGCACCACGTTGTCGAGCGCGGCAAAACGCGCATCGATGCGCGGCTCGTTGAGGAACACGTCGAGCGCCGCGCCGGCAATGCGCTTTTCTTCCAGCGCCTGCAGCAGCGCGCCTTCGTCGACGGTGGTGCCGCGCGACACGTTCACCAGCCAGCCCTTGGGGCCGAGGGCCTGCAGCACCTCGGCATCGACGATGCCGCGCGTGGCCTCGCCGCCGGGCAGGATCACGATGAGCACATCGCACCAGCCGGCCATGGCCGCCAGGCTCTCGAAGTGGCGGTGCGGGCTGTCGGCCTTGGCGGTGCGGCTGAAATAGCCCAGCTCCACGTCGAAGCCCGAGAGCCGGCGCGCGATGGTGCTGCCAATGCGCCCGAAACCCGCAATGCCAATGCGCTGGCCGAACACGCGCGTGGCCAGCGCCGGTGCGCCGTCGGCCCAGGCGCCGCTGCGCACGAACTGGTCGCCGCCCGCAATGCGCCGCTGCAGCGCCAGCGTGAGGCCCACAGCCAGATCGGCCACGTCGCCGTTGAGCACGTCGGGCGTGTTGCTCACGCGGATGCCGCGCGCGCGGCAGGCGGCCAGGTCGATGGCGTCGGTGCCCACGCCGTAGCAGGCCACGAGCTCCAGCCTGGGCAGCGCGGCAATCAGCTCGGCGCTGGCGCCCAGCTCGCCGCGGGTGGCAATGGCGCGGATGTGGGGTGCGTGTTCGGCAATGAAGGCCGCCCGGTCGGGCGCCTCCCAGAGCCGGTGCAGCGTGTAGGCGGCCTGCAGGGGCACCATGTCCCATTCCGGGTAGGGGCCGGCCATCAGCACGTGCGGGGAGTTTGCGGAAGCGGTCAAGCGGATGTCTCCTGCGGATGACGGTGAAGAAAGGTTTCTAAAAAAGATACCGGTAACTTTAATCTTTTGCCAATGGAAAATCCACCAAAGCCGACGCTCGTTTCACCCGTTGACGACCGCAGAAGATACCGGTAACGTCGGCCCGCCATCGGCTATCTGGCCCTCCGTCAGGGCCTGCAGCCACGCCCCGCGTCACGCCCCACATCACGCCCAGGAGATCTCCTTGAAACTGTTCGACCTTTCCGGGCGCACCGCCCTCATCACCGGCTCCAGCAAGGGCATCGGCTTTGCGCTGGCCACCGCACTGGGCGACGCCGGCGCGCGCGTCGTGCTCAATGCCCGCGACACCGCCTCGCTGAACACCGCCCGCGACGCCCTGCGCGCCAAGGGCATCGCGGCCGAAGCCGCGGCCTTCGACGTGACCGACGCCGCCGCGGTGGAAGCCGGCGTGGCGGCCATCGAAGCCGACATCGGCGCCATCGACATCCTGGTGAACAACGCCGGCATGCAGCACCGCGGCCCGTTCGCCGAATTTCCCATCGACGCGTGGCACAAGATCACCACCACCAACATCGACAGCGTGTTCCTGGTGGGCCGCTTCGTGGCGCAACGCATGATCGAGCGCAAGCGCGGCAAGATCATCAACGTGTGCTCGGTGCAGAGCGAGCTGGGCCGCCCCGGCATTGCGCCCTACGCCGCCACCAAGGGCGCGGTGAAGATGCTCACCAAGGGCATGGCCATCGACCTGGGCAAATACGGCATTCAGGTGAACGGCCTGGGCCCGGGCTACTTCAAGACCGAACTCACGCAGGCGCTGGTGGCCGACGAGGCCTTCACCGGCTGGCTGTCGGGCCGCACGCCGGCGGGGCGCTGGGGCGAGGTGGAAGAACTGGGCGGTGCCGCCATCTTCCTGGCCTCCGACGCATCGAGCTTCGTGAACGGCCACATCCTGTACGTGGACGGCGGCATCACCTCCAGCCTGTGACGGCATGAGCCTGCCCACTTCTTCGCCCACTTCCTCGCCCACTTCCTTGCCCACTTCCTTGCCCGCTTCCTTGCCCGCTTCCTTGCCCGCTTCCTTGCCCGCTTCCTTGCCCGCTCTGGTGCCCACCCCCCTGTCAGCGACCCTTCAAGTGCCGCCCCTGGCCGTGGTGGTCATGGGCGTCTCGGGCACCGGCAAGAGCAGCGTGGCCGCCGCACTGGCGCAGCAGCTGGGCGTGCCGTGGATCGACGGCGACGACCTGCATACGCCAGAGGCGGTTGCACGCATGCGCGCCGGCCTGCCGCTGGCCGACGCCGACCGCTGGCCCTGGCTCGACCGCGTGGGCGCCTGCCTGGCCAACCGCGTCGCCGCGCCGCACGGCGTGGTGGTGGCCTGCTCGGCCCTGCGGCTGGCCTACCGCGACCGGCTGCGCGCGGCCTCGCCGGGGCTGCAGTTCGTGTTCTTGCACGGGCCGCCCGCGCTCATTCGCCAGCGCATGGCGCAGCGCGCCGGCCACTACATGCCGCCCGCGCTGCTCGACAGCCAGTTGCAGACGCTGGAAGCGCCCGACGACAGCGAGCCCGACGTGCTGCATGCCGCCATCGACACGCCGGTGGCGCTGATCGTGGCGAGCGTCGGCGCGCGGCTGCTTCAGCGCACGGGCGCCGTCGCCTGAAATCACCCACGCAAGCAAGGCAGCGGTCGCCATCGCGGCCGCGGTCATTCAAAGAATTTCAACCAGGAAGGAAAAACCCATGTTCATCCGCTGCGCGTTCTTCAAGGGCCAGGTCAAGCCCGGCATGGAAGAGGCTTTCGACCGCCATGTGCACGAAAAACTCGTGCCGCTGTGGACCCGCTTTCCGGGCGTGCTCGAAGTGCGCGTGATGCGCCAGATCGAAAGCGATGTGAGCGACCCCACGCTGGCGATGGTGCTGTCCACCCGCTATGCGAGCCGCGAAGACATTGCCATCGCGCTCGATTCCCCGGTGCGCTACGAAAGCCGCGAGGTGTCGAAGACGCTGTTCGAGATGTTCGACGGCAGCGTGTTCCACACGGTCTTCAGCGCGGAAGAGTTCGCGCTCGCGGCTTCTTCCTGAGGGCCTTCGCCGGTTTTGCGGCCTTGGCGGGCTCGGCGGATTTGGCTGGCTTGGCTGGCTTGGCTGGCTTGGCTGGCTTGGCTGGCTTGGCTGGCTTGACCAGCGTGGCCGCCTTGCCGTCCAGGTCCGCCAGTTCCCACACCCCGCCGGCCGCCGACACCAGAGCATGCGCGCTGTTGACCAGCCCGATGTGCGAAAACGCCTGCGGAAAATTTCCCAGCTGCCGCTGGCCCACCGGGTCGTACTCTTCGGCGAACAGGCCCAGGTCGTTGCCCAGCGCCAGCAGGCGCTTGAACAGCGAGCGCGCCTTGCGCAGCTTGCCCATGGCCACGTACACGTTCGACAGCCAGAAGCTGCACGCCAGAAACGCGCCCTCCCCGCCCCGCAGGCCGTCCACGCCCTCTTCGGTGCGGTAGCGATACACCAGACCGTTGAAGATCAGCTCCTTCTCGATGCGCGCGATGGTGCCCTGCACCCGTGCATCGTGAATCGGCAAGAAGCCGATGAGCGGCATCCACAGCAGCGCCGCGTCGACCGCGTCCGCGCCGTAGTACTGCACGAAGGAGTTGCTGGTGGCGTCGTATCCCCGCGCGCACACCTCTGCATGAATCTCGTCGCGCACCGCGCGCCATTGCTCCACCGGCCCGTCGAGCCCGAACTCGGTGGCGCTGGCGATCATGCGGTCGAAGGCCAGCCAGCACATCATCTTGGAGTGCACGAAGTGGCGCGGCTCGCCGCGCACCTCCCACAGGCTGCAGTCGGGCTCCTTCCACAGCACCATGAGCTGTTTGGCGATGGCGCGCTCCAGCGGCCACACCTTGTCCATGTCGGGCAGGCCGGCCTTGCGCGACGCATGAAAGGCCGCAATGACCGAGCCGTACACATCGAGCTGGCGCTGCCCGTGCGCGCCGTTGCCAATGCGCACCGGCTTGCTGCCTTCGTAGCCCGGCAGCCAGCCCAGTTCCTGCTCGGTGAGCGAGCGTTCGCCGTGCAGGCCGTACATCACCTGCAGCTCTTCGGGTGAGCCGCCCACGGCGCGCATCAGCCACCAGCGCCACGCGCTGGCTTCTTCCACGTAGCCGGAGCCGATCAGCGCATACAGCGTGAGCGCGGCGTCGCGCAGCCAGCAGAAGCGGTAGTCCCAGTTGCGCTCGCCGCCGGGCTGCTCGGGCAGCGAGGTGCTGGGCGCGGCGACGATACCGCCGGTCGGCTCATAGGTGAGCGCCTTCAGCGTGAGCAGCGAGCGCATCACCGGCTCGCGAAACTCGCCCCGGTAGCCGCAGCGCTCGCTCCACGCGCCCCACTCGGCCACGGTGCGCGCCAGCAGCGCGTTGGCGTCGCGGGTCACGGGCGGCGTGGCATGCGAGGGAAACCATTCGAGGCAGAAAGAAATCGATTGCCCGGCCGACACGCTGAAGTCGGCGCAACTCACGAAGTTCTCGTTGACCAGCGGCACGCCCGATTGAATGCGCACTGCATCGGGCCCGGCCGTGGCGTACACCGCGCCGTCGCGCCGCTCGACCCACGGGCACCACTCGCCGTAGTTGAAGCGGATGCGCAGCGCGGTGTGCATCGCCACCGTGCCTTGCACGCCGCGCACGATGCGCACCACCTCGTGCGTGCCGCCGTCGACGGGGCGCGGCATGAAGTCGGTGACGGTGGCGGTGCCCTTGGCGGTGTGAACGGTGGTCTCCAGCACCACCGTGCCCGGCAGGTAGCGCCGCGTGACGCGCGCCTTCGGGTCCTTGGCGCGCAGCGTCCAGTGGCCGTTGCGCTGTTCGCCGAGCAGGCTGGCGAACATGGCGGCCGAATCGAAGCGCGGCAGGCAGAGCCATTCGATGTCGCCGCCCCGGTGCACGAGCGCCGCGCTGTGGGTGGAGCCGATGAGCGCGTAGTCGCCGATGGGACGAGGCGCTTGCCGCGGTGCCTCGCCTTTGGCGGGACGCTTCGGCGGCGTTGGGAGGGGGCTGGGTGTCTGTGGCAAGTGGTCGAGGGTGAGGCCCGCGGCCATTGCCGCGCGACGGAAAGCAGCGCGACCGGCTGCCGGACAACGCCTGACGACCGGGCCTGCGAATTTCTTCGCACTGCACAGGAAATTCTTCCAGGCATACCGAGGGTTTGACGATTGTTTGCGTTCGGGGCCAGGGGCGCCTCCCACACTGCGCCGACCTTTTTTTCCCTCGACTGAAGTCATCGATGACGTCTCCCCCCGCCCCTGCCACCGGCCACACGCTCGCTCATGCCCTCGCCGTCCTGAACGACCTCGGCCCCGAAGGCATCGACCGGCTGCGCCGCCCCATGGGGGTGCTGGTGTTCCGGCTCGGCAAGCTGCTGTGCGCCGCCCACGCACCCACGCTGCCGCTGGCTGCGCTGCTTCAGCAAGACCTTGCCGCCAGCCTGCGCCTGTACCCGGACCTGAAGCGGCTGGAGCCCGGCTTGCGCGAAGCGCTGGGCGTGCTCACGCAGGTGCTGGCCGGGCTCGGCGGGCACGTCGCCAACCCGCCCGCGCACGAAGGCGCCCGCCAAGACCCCGGGCAAGGCGCCCTTGAAGACACAGCCAGCACCTGGGGCCGCCCGCTGCCCGATCTCCCGCTGTACCGCGCGATCGGCGCGTTCGCGCTGGCCTTTCCGGTTCGCACCGATTCGCGCCGCTACGAAATGCAGCCCGGCGAAGAATCGGTGGTGCATGCGAACGGCAACGACAAGCCCAAGCTGCGCGAGGATGCGCAGCGCACCTTCGCCACGCTGCTCGATGCCTGCGACTGCCAGGCCGGCGGTTGGCGAGCGCCCTTCACCTCGGAGCCGGCCTACGCGGCCAACGGCATGCCCTTCGTCGACGCACCCGTGCCGCGGCCGGTGCGCAGGGGGGATTGCTATTGGCGCAAGCCCAGGGGCAGCACCTCGCCCGACTTCGTGGTCGTGCCGCCGAACGCGCCTGCGCCCGGCGCGGCCCAGGTGACACACGCGGTGGAACTGAAATTTGCGCAAGACGCGCTCGGCCTGCGCCAGAGCCAGCGCCTGACCGACCTGTTCGGGCGCGACCGGCTGCATGTGCTCTACCTGCCGGGCCTGCACGGCACACAGGGCCACGGCGCACTCCCCGCCGCCGACCTGCAGCACTGGACCGACGCCCTTCGCCACGACCCCGCCGCCACTGTGACCGTGCCCGTGGGCGCGCCGGGCAGCCCGCTGCAAACGCCCGCCACCTGGCGGCTGGGCATGTTCGCCTCGGCGTACTTCCATGTGCATTCGCGGGCCGACGCCGCGCGGCTGGCCCAGGTCGTGCCGCGCCTGCACCAGGAGTTTCAGGCGCTCACCGGCCATGCGCTCAAGCGCTACATGGCGCTGCGCAGCGGCGCGGTCTCGCGCAAGGCCTACACGCAGGAAGACATCGACGCGCACTGCCTGAAGCACGCCGACGACATGGTGTGCCTGCACGGCTTCGACGCGCCGACGAAGGAGAGCGCCTCGTGCTTCGAGTTCCAGGCGGTGGTGCAGTTCTGCCGCGCGCGCCTGCCCAGGCCGTCGCCGGCCACGGACTACCTCGCGCTTCAGTTTCCGTTGGCGTTCTGGACCGCGAACAAGCACGCGTTGCGCGCCTGGTGGCTGAGCGCGCTGCAGCGGCTGCATGCCGTGCAGGCCCGCATGGGCCTGGGCATGGGGCGCCCGCCGGTGCTCGAGCGCTACCCCTTGCAGGAGGCGGCCGAGTTCGTATTGGCGCACCGCTTTCTCGGCCTCGACATCGACAAGCCCTTCTTCATGCGCGCTGGAGCACAAGACAGCAAGGGCCTGGAAAGCGGCATCCGCACGCCGAGCTTCGCCGTGCTGGTGAGCAGCGACTGCGCCCAGCCACTGGGCGGCATGGAGACGCTGTCGGCTGCGTTGCGCAAGGTGCCCGGCCTGCGCCTGCACCCGTGCGGCAAAGGCCTGTGGGTCGAGGCCGGTCACGCGCCCGCGCTGCACCCGGCGGAACAAGGCGTGCCGGCCGCACTGCGCGTGCTGGCCGAGGCCTTGAAGCCGGTGCGTCCACAGCGGCAGTGGCTGGTGAGCTACCCGCCCAACGAAGCGCGCGGCGACATCTTCACGCCCGCCACCGCGGCGCAATGGCTGCGCCGCTTCGATGGGAACGTCGATGCGGGCAACCCGCCTACAGCACGTCCTTCAGCTTCGCCCGCAGCCGGCTGATCGCCTGGCTGTGCAACTGGCACACGCGCGACTGGCTCACCTCCAGCACGGCGCCAATTTCGCGCAGGTTCAGTTCTTCCTCGTAGTAGAGGTTCAGCAGCAGCTGGTCGCGCTCCGGCAAGGCAGAGATGGCGTCCACCAGCTGGTGGCGAAAGCCGCTTTCCAGCAATTGCTCCAGCGGGTCGTTGCCGCCGCGCCGGTCCTTGCGCGACTCCTGCGACTGCGCGTCCAGGAACGGGTTCTCGCCGTCGTCCTTCGAGAAATCTTCCACGTAGAGCAGTTGGCAACCCTGAATTTCCTGCAGCAGCGACTGGTAGGCCTCCAGGTCCATCTTCAGTTCCTTGGCGATCTCCCCTTCGGTGGGCGCGCGCCCCAGCCGGTGGCCCAGTGCGTGAATGGCTTTTTCCACGCCGCGCGACGATTGGCGCAGGCCGCGCGAGCCCCAGTCGTTGGCCCGCAGTTCGTCGAGCATGGCGCCGCGGATGCGCTGGCTGACGAAGGTCTCGAACTGCGCGCCGCGGTTGTCCTGGTAGCGGCTGGAGGCGTCCAGCAGGCCCAGCATGCCGGCCTGGATCAGGTCGTCCAGTTCCACGCTGGCGGGCAGCTTGGACATCATCTGCAGCGCGATGCGACGCACCAGCGGTTGATGCTGCGCCAGCAGGTGCGATTTTTCGATGGTTCCCTGTGCGGTGTACACGGCCGTCCTTTTCCGTTGAGAGGGTCGGCGGCTCAGGCGGCCAGCAGCGGCTGCGCCGCGCGCCACGGCCAGCGGCCCATGTCGTCGGCCAGGCGCCGGAAGTCGACCGCCGCCGCGCTGGCCGGAAAGGCCTCGGCAATGGTCTGCTTCAGTCGCCAGGCATCGGGCAGGCGCGGGTCGAAGCGCACCAGGCCGGCAGGCTGCAGCGACAGCGCGAGATAGCGGCTGCCGGCGTTGGCTAGGTTGTTCATGATTTTCTGGGCGGCGTCGGCATCGACCACGCCATTGATGAGAAAACGCAGCTGCTTCAGGCCGTGCGCGTAATGCAGGTTCTTGATGCCCGCGTAAGCCGAGGTGATGGACGCCGGGTGCGGCTTGAGCACCAGCAGCAGGTCGTCCGCGCCGCGCGCGAGCGGCGACAGGCGCCCCTCTGCGTCGAAGGCCGCGTCCACGATCACCACGCCGTCGGGCCACAGCGCGCGCGGGTCGGTGTCTTCGGGCGCCACGCCCGGAGGCGCGGGCAGCACATGCACGCCGCACCCGGCCTTTACCTCGGCGCCGTCCAGCGTGAGCCGGTGGTTGGCCACGTCGGCCAGGCTGCCCAGCGGATCGATGGCCCACACCTCGCAGGCCGAGCCTTCCTTGGGGCAGTGCTCGTCCAGCAGCAGCACGTTCTTGCCCTGCTGCACCAGCGCCACGCCCAGGTTCATGGCGGCGGTGGTGCCACCGGCGCCCTGCCCCATGCCCGCCACGGCCACCACGCGCGTGGGCTTGGGCGCCAGCAGGCGCCGCAGTCCGTCGGCCTGATCGGCGACCAGCTTGCTCATGCGATGGTCCCCGTCACCCGAGGTGCTCCAGCGCGCGTGGCGCTTGCGTGGGCGCGCTCGACTCGGTGCCCAGCGCCTCCAGCAGCAAGAACAACTTGCCCACGCCCGCATACAGCGCGCTGCCGCTCATGAGCCGCGCATTGCGCACCGGGCGCCCGGTGAGCTGGCCCAGCAGCGTGCGCGTGCGGTCGGCCCACTCGCCTTCGGCGTGCAGCAGGCGCCACACGGTGGTGGTGACCTGGCCCGCGATGAGCAGGCGCTTCATGTTGTCCGGGTCGCCCAGCGCACCGATGCCGCCCACCAGCTGCACGCCGTCGCGCAGCAGGCGGAAGCACGGCTCGGCCTCGTTGGCCCAGCCTTGCCACTGCGCCAGCTGGCGCGCCGTGACTTCGGTGCCCACGTTGGACAGCGCATGGCTCTGCGCCAGCACGTTGCCGGTGCGCGCGTCGAGCATGCGAACGGCCACGCAGCGCAAGGCCGGCATGGCGTCGCGCTCCACACCCGCAGCCGCGGCGGCGGCGTTGAAGCGCAGCACCACGTCGGCCTGCGCCTCGCAGCGCAGCGCCGGCTTGCCGCGGTAGCGCACGGGCTGGCCTTCGCTGAACTCGAAGTCCATGCGCGCCAGTGTGTCGGGTGCGCCGGTGCGTGTGTCGATCACGGCGGTGGAGCCCGGCGCGCGCGCCAGCCAGCGCTGGCCGGTGGCCTGCCACTGCACCATCGCCTCGATGCCGGGCAGGCGCGTGAGCACATGCACCAGCGGCTTGTCGCTGAAATCCTGCTGGCGCAGCCAGGGCGCCTGGCGTGCGCCGGGCTTGCGCGCGGGGTCTTTCAGGCCGCGCGTGGCGGCGGTGGCCAGCCACTGGTTGGGCGCCGCGAGCGGCAGGCCCGTGCGGTCCGACAGCAGCAGGCTGCCATGGCATTCATAGGCGTCGCCGCCCTCGTTGGAGCGCAGGCCGATCTGGCCGGACAGCGCCAGCACATGGGTCTGGCAACCGGCGGCCACTTCGGCGCGCGCATGCACGGCAAGGTCTTGCAGCAGGGCCTTCTGGCCCACCTGCTCGTCGCCCGCCTGGCGCCACAGGCCGCGTGCGCGCTCGAAGCCGATCTGCGCGCCGGCCAGCGCGCCGGCGGCCGTGGCCAGCTCCTGCGCGTCGTGCGCCATGGCGCGAATCAGGTTCTGGTATTTCAGGCGCAGCCGGTCGGTCTCGCCCTGGGCCTGCACCACCTGCGCGGAGGGGCCCGCGCCTGCGGGCTCTTCCTGCAGGTCGCTCTCCGCCGGCACGAACAGCGCGTGGTGCTGGCGCGGCTGAAACACGCTGTCCACCAATTGCGCGCGGTCGGCCTGCATCAGGTTCTCGGGCACCTTCTGGCCGCTGGAGATGTAGTGCACCGGCAGGCGGTGGCGAATGACGGTGTCGATCAGCGCGCCGGGGTGCGTGGCCTCGTCGACCTTGGTGAAGATGCAGCCGGTCAGCTCGTTGCCGTGGCGATAGGCATGCACCACCTCGTTGAGCGTGTCGCCGTGGCTGGTGGCGTTGAGCAGCAGCAGGCGCTTCACCGGGCGCGGGCTCTGGCCCAGCATGGCGATCTGCTCGGGCACGGCGCGGTCGCGCTGGCTCATGCCCACGGTGTCGATCAGCACCATGTGCTTGTCGCGCAGGTCCTGCAGCACCAGGTGCAGGTCGGCCGCGTCCTTCACGGCGTACACCGGCACGTTGAGGATCTGGCCGTAGATGCGCAGCTGCTCGTAGGCGCCGATGCGGTAGCTGTCGGTGGTGACCAGCGCGAGCTTGTCGGCGCCGAAGCGCATCACGCAGCGCGCGGCCAGCTTGGCGGTGGTGGTGGTCTTGCCCACGCCGGTGGGGCCCATCAGGGCATACACGCCGCCCTGGGCGAACAGCGCGTCTTCGTCTTCATGCACGGGCACCGCGCGAATCAGCTCCGAGCGCACGTAGGCCATGCCTTCGGCATAGCTCTGGCCGGTGGGCAGCTTCTCGAGCATGGCCTTGGACAGGCGCGCGCTGAAGCCGGCGCCGAGCAGCGTGCGCAGCAGGCGGCCACGCACCGGGTCGCGGCGCTGCTTGTCGTTCCACACCACGCTGGCAAGCTGCTCTTCGATCATGCCGCGCATGGAGTGCAGCTCGTTGAGCACGGTGTCGGCGGGGGCGGCCGTGGGCGCAGGCGCCGGGGCCGGGGCTGGTGTGGGTGCTGCGGCATGCACGGAGTGCGCGGCGGGCATCACGGGCGACAGCGGCACGGGGCGCGCGGGCGGTGCAACGGGTGCGGCCGGGGCAATGGCCGCAACCGCCGCAATGGGTGCGGCAATGGCGACAGGCGCCATGCGCGCAACCGGTGCAACCGGTGCAACTGCTGCGATCGGCACAGGCGCGGCCGTACCCACCACGCTCTGCATCTCGCCCTCCACCATCGCGACGATCTCGACGCCTTCCGGCGCCACGCGGTGGCTGAGCACGATGGCGTCGGCGCCCAGCGCCTCTCGCACCAGTCGCAGGGCTTCGCGGCTGGTGGCCGCGGTGAATTTGCGTGCGGTCGTGCGCACGTCGGTCTGCTGGGAATTCAAACGCGTCCTCCAATGGCGGCAGTGATCTTGATGGTGCGGGAGTCAGGAATCTCCGCATGCGAAAGCACCTTGAGCTGCGGCAGGCTGCGCCGCAGGAATCGGGAAAGCAGTACCCGCAGCGCGTGCTGCACCACCAGCACGGGCGCCAGGCCCAGCTGCTCCTGGCGCACGATGGCCGCCTGCGCCTGGCGCAGCAGGTTGTCGGCAATACCGGGCTCGATGCCGCTGCTGTTGGTCAGCGCCTGCTGCAGCACGCCGTCGAGCGAGCCGTCCAGGCCGATGACCTGCATCTCCGCGTCGCCCGGGAACAGCTGCTGCGTGATGGCGCGGCCCAGGGCCAGGCGGGTGAGCGTGGTGAGCTCGGTCGGGTCCTTGATGCTGGGCGCGTGCTCGGCCATCACATCGAGGATGGTGCGCATGTCGCGGATCGGCACCTCTTCGTCGAGCAGGTTCTGCAGCACCTTGTGCAGCGTGCTGAGCGACAGCACCTTGGGCACCAGGTCTTCGGTGAGCTTGGGCGCGGTCTTGGCGATCTGGTCGAGCAGCTGCTGCACCTCCTGGCGCCCGAGCAGTTCGGCGGCGTGCGTCTGGATCAGGTGGTTCAGGTGCGTGGCCATCACGGTGCAGGCATCGACCACCGTGTAGCCGTACACCTGTGCCTGCTGGCGCAGGCTGGCGTCGATCCACACCGCCGCCAGGCCGAAGGCCGGGTCGCGCGTGGGCGTGCCGGGCAGCGAGCCCGTCACCTGGCCGGGGTTGATGGCCATCCACTGGTTGGGGTAGGCCTCGCCGCGGCCGATCTCCACGTCCTTCAGGCTGATGATGTACGTGTTGGGGTTGATCTCGAGGTTGTCGCGGATGTGCACCACCGGCACCAGAAAGCCCACCTCCTGCGCGATCTTCTTGCGGATGCTCTTGATGCGCCCCAGCAGCTCGCCCTGCTGCGACTGGTCCACCAGCGGGATCAGGCGGTAGCCCACCTGCATGCCCAGCGGGTCGACCATGGCCACGTCGTCCCAGGTGGCCTCGGCCAGCTCTGCGGTGGGCGTGGCGCTGGCGGCCTGCGCGGCGGCCGCCGCCTGTTGCGCGGCTTCCTTCGGCTTCTTCATGAGCAGGCGGCGGCCCAGCCACACCAGCCCGCCCGCGATCAGCAGGAACGCCAGGTTGGGCATGCCCGGAATCATGCCCAGCAGGCCGACGATGCCGGCCGTGAGAAAGAGCACCTGCGGGTTGGAAAAGAGCTGGCCCGTCAACTGGCTGCCGACGTCCTCGTCGGTGGTCACGCGCGAGACGATCACACCGGCCGCAGTGGAAATCACCAGCGCCGGAATCTGCGCCACCAAGCCGTCGCCGATGGCCAGCAGCGTGTAGGTCTTGCCGGCGGTGGAAAAGTCGAGCCCGTGCTGGATCATGCCCACCACCAGCCCGCCGATGATGTTGATCACCATGATCAGCAGGCCCGCAATGGCGTCCCCGCGCACGAACTTGCTGGCACCGTCCATGGAGCCGTAGAAGTCGGCCTCCTGCGCCACTTCCTGGCGGCGCTTGCGGGCCACTTCCTCGCCGATCAGGCCGGCGTTCAGGTCGGCGTCGATGGCCATCTGCTTGCCGGGCATGGCGTCGAGCATGAAGCGCGCGCCCACCTCGGCGATGCGGCCCGCGCCCTTGGTGATCACCATGAAGTTGATCAGCACCAGAATGATGAACACCATCACGCCCACGGCAAAGTTGCCGCCCACCAGGAAGTGGCCGAAGGCCTCGATCACCTTGCCCGCGGCGTCCGGCCCGGTGTGGCCGTTCATCAGCACCACGCGGGTGGAGGCCACGTTCAGCGACAGGCGCAGCAGCGTGGAAAACAGCAGCACCGCCGGAAAGGCCGCGAAGTCCAGCGCCTTCATGGTGTACATGCTCACCAGCAGCACCATCACCGAGATCGCGATGTTGAAGGTGAACAGCAGGTCGAGCAGAAACGGCGGCAGCGGCAGCACCATCATGCTCAAAATGAGAATGATCAGCACCGGCCCCGCCAGGCCCTTGAACTGCGTGCCGCCGAACAGGTTCGGCGGCAGGCGCAGGAGATTGGTCATCGCGTTCATGCGGCTTGGGCTTCCACGGGTTGGGGTGTGTCGGTGTATTGAAGGTCCGCGGGCACCGGCAAGTCGCTCGGCGTGCGGGGGGCGTCACCGCCGTCGGTCTTCCAGCGCTTGAGCTGGTACACCCAGGCCAGCACTTCGGCCACGGCCGTGTACAGGCCCGCCGGAATTTCTTCGCCCAACTTGGTGTGCTTGTAGAGCGAGCGCGCCAGCGGCGGCGCTTCGAGAATGGGCACGTTGTGCTCCCTGGCCAGCTCGCGGATGCGCGCGGCCACCAGCTCGGTGCCCTTGGCCACCACGCGCGGCGCGCGCATGTCGCTGTCCAGGTACTGCAGCGCCACGGCAAAGTGCGTGGGGTTGGTCAGAATGATGTCGGCCTTGGGCACCTCGGCCATCATTCGGCGGCGCGCCATCTGCTGCTGCTGGCGCCGAATCTGCGCCTTGATGTGCGGATCGCCTTCGCTTTCCTTGTGCTCCTGGCGCAGGTCTTCGCGCGACATGCGCAGCTTGCGGTAGTAGCTCCACAGCTGAAACGGCACGTCGATCAGCGCCACCAGGAACAAGGTGGCCGCAATCAGCGCGCAGTGCTTGGCCACCAGCGCCATGGCGTGGGGCAGCGCGTAGTGCGCGGGCTGGGCCATGAGCGCCATCAGGGCTTCGATGTCGCGCGACACCACCCACCAGGCCACCCAGCCGATCAGCGCCGACTTGGACAGCGCCTTCACCAGCTCGGCCAGCGACTGCGCGGAAAACATGCGGCCGATGCCGGCCAGCGGGTTGAGCTTGCCGGCGTTGAACGCCACGGCCTTGCCGGAGAACATCCAGCCGCCCAGCATCAGCGGCGCGGCCACGGCGGCCACCATCATCATGCCGAACCACGGGCCGATGGCCATCAGCGCCTGCAGCGCCATGAGCCCGGTCTGGGCCAGCATGTGCTTGGGGTCGAAGGCGCTGTCGCGGTCGAACCGCAGGCCCAGGCGCAGCGCGCCGTCCATGGTCTTGCTGAGCGACTCGCCCGCGAGCCACAGGCCCGCGCTGGCGGTCGCCAGCATCACGAACGTGGTGAGTTCGCGTGAACGGGCAACGTTGCCTTCCTCGCGCGCCTTTTCCAGGCGCCGCTCGGAGGCGGGTTCCGTTTTTTCGAGATCGCTTTCCTCAGACATTCATGCTCCGAACCGGCCGTGGCGACGTACGCCTGGCCCATGACCAAATTATTGAATTCGGTCGCTCGGAACAATCTGCCGATCAAGGCCCTGATCGCCCTGCTCTTCGCACAATCAGCGAAGCCCGGCCTGGGTTGGCCGGGGTGCCTCGGGCCTCAGAAGCCGAGGCTCTCCAGCAGGTCGTCGACCTGCGACTGGTCGGTCACGGCGTCGGGATTGCCGGGCTTGACCTGGGGGCCGTTCTGCAGGCTGTGCACGGCCTCGGTGCGCTTCTCCGGCGGGGAGTTGTCGATCAGCACCTGCAGCAGCTGCGTCTCCACGTCGTTGACCACTTCCATCATCTTCTTGATGACCTGGCCGGTCAGGTCCTGGAAGTCCTGCGCCATCAGGATTTCCATGAGCTGCGAGTTGATGGCGCTGGCGCGCTGCGGCACCTCGTTGAGGTAGCCGCGCGTGTCCAGCACCAGCTCGCGCGCGTGGTCGAGCTCGATCGGGTTCTCGAACCACTTGTCCCAGCGCTGGCTCAGGCCCTTGGCATCGGTGGCCAGGGCTTCCTGCAGCGGCTGCGCCACGTCGATGGCATTGAGCGCACGGTGCGCCGCGCGCTCGGTGGTCTCGGCCACGTAGCTCAGGCGGTCGCGCGCGTCCGGTATGGCCTGCGCGGCCTTGGCCACCTCCTTGTCCAGGCCCAGCTCGCGCAGGCCTTCGCGCAGCTGGCGCGTGAGCTGGCCGATGCGGCCCAGCAGTTGTTCGGCGGTGTTGGTGTTGGCGGAGTCCGCGGCCTCCTTGGCGATCTGGGCGCTCATGTCACGCAGCCTCCTTGGCCAGCTTCTCGAAGATCTTGGTGATCTTCTCCTCCAGCGTGGCGGCGGTGAAGGGCTTCACCACGTAGCCGTTGGCGCCCGCCTGCGCGGCCGCCACGATGTTCTCCTTCTTGGCCTCCGCCGTCACCATCAGCACCGGGAGCTTCTTCAGCTCGGGGTCGGCGCGAATGGTCTGCAGCATGGTCAGGCCGTCCATGTTCGGCATGTTCCAGTCGGACACCACAAAGCCGAAGTTGCCCCCGCGCAGCTTCTCGATGCCGGCGGCGCCGTCCTCGGCCTCGTCGACATTGAGGAACTCCAGCTCCTTCAGCAGGTTGCGCACGATGCGCCGCATGGTCGGGAAGTCGTCCACTACCAGGATTTTGATGCTCTTGTCGATCACGATATTTCCAACTCCAACAGGTCTTTGTTCAAACTCGGTTCGTACGTTCACCGAACGTACGCAGGTGCGCCAGAACCCGGCGACTGACTTCACTCAACGGGGAAACTTCGTCCACCGCGCCCAGCGCGATGGCTTCCTTGGGCATGCCGAAGACCACGCAGCTGGCCTCGTCCTGCGCCAGCGTGTGGGCGCCCGCGCGCTTCATGCGCAGCAGGCCTTCGGCGCCGTCCTTGCCCATGCCGGTCAGGATGATGCCGATGGCGTTCTTGCCGGCGTGCCTGGCCGCCGAATCGAACAGCACGTCGATGGACGGGCGGTGGCGGTTCACCGGCGGCTCCTGGTCCAGGTGGGCCACGTAGTTGGCGCCGCTGCGCGCCAGCGACAGGTGGAACCCGCCGGGCGCGATGTAGGCATAGCCGGGCAGCACGCGCTCGCCGTGCTCGGCCTCTTTCACGTTGATGCGGCACAGGCCGTCCAGGCGCTGCGCGAACGAACGCGTGAAGCCGGCGGGCATGTGCTGCGCGATCATCACGCCGGGCGAGTCCGGCGGCAGCGGCTGCAGCACCTCGCGAATGGCTTCGGTGCCGCCGGTGGAGGCGCCGATGATGATGAGCTTCTCGGTGCTCAGCAGCGGGCTGCGCAGCAGCGACTCCTGCGGCGCGTCGGCGGTGGCCTTGGCGGCGGCGGCATGCCGGCTCGGCAGCAGCCGCGCATTGGCGGCCGTGCGGATCTTGCCGGCAATGAGCTCGGTGTAGGTCAGCAGACCGTCGCGCACGCCCAGGCGCGGCTTGGTCACGAAGTCGATGGCGCCCAGCTCCAGCGCGCGCAGCGCAATCTCGGAGCCGCGCTCGGTCAGCGACGACACCATCACCACCGGCATGGGCCGCAGGCGCATGAGCTTCTCGAGAAACTCCAGCCCGTCCATGCGCGGCATTTCCACGTCGAGCGTGAGCACGTCGGGGTTGGTGACCTTGATGAGGTCGCGCGCCACCAGCGGGTCGGCGGCGGTGCCCACCACCGTCATGTCGCTCTGGCTGTTGATGATCTCAGTCATCACGCTGCGAATGAGCGCCGAGTCGTCGACGCACAGCACTTTGATTTTCTTGACGCTCACCGGTTTCCTTTGATGGCCGCCACCGGCGCGATGCGGGTGGCCGGCGGGTTGTTGCCCGCGCGCTGCGGCTCCACGGCGGCGCGCGGGCCGTTCAGCCGGCGCAGCAGTTCGCCCTCTTCGTTCTGCACGGCCAGCACCTCGGTCTGCGCGCGCAGCTTGCGCACGATGGCCTTGCCGGTGGCGGGCATGAAGCACACGCGGCGCGCATGCGGGCCGCGCAGGTCTTGCGCGGCCACCTCGATGCGCTCGTTGCGCAGGTAGCGCAGCACGAAGTCGGCATTGCGGTCGCCGATGTTCAGCGTGGTCATGTTGGCCAGCACCGCGCCGCCGCCGAACACCTTGGCCTGCAGCCGCTCGCGCCGCGCGCCCGCGCGCAGCAGCTCGCGAACGAGCACGTCCATGGCGAAGGCGCCGTAGCGCATCGACTCGGTGGCGTCGCGCGGGGCGGCTGAACCTCCGGCGTCCCCGTCGTCGGGCAGCATGAAGTGGTTCATGCCCGCCACGCCCGCTTCGCGGTCGTGCAGGCAGGCGGCCACGCACGAGCCCAGCACCGTGCTCAGCACGGTGTCGCTCGAGGTCACGTAGTACTCCGAAGGCAGCAACTTCACGGCCATGAGGCCGACGTCGCGGTCGAAGTAGTGGTGCGTGGCCATGGCACCGGGCGCACCCACGTGCACTTCGCTCATGGAAGGCCCGTGGCGCGCGCGCGCGCCAGCTCGTACACCGTCTGCCCCAGGGGACGGAACGCCGGGTTCACTAGCGACGCATTCTCCGAATGCCCGGCAAACAGCAGGCCGCCCGGCTTGAGCAGCGGCGCAAAGCGGTCGAGCACCTTCTTCTGCGTGGGCTTGTCGAAATAGATCATCACGTTGCGGCAGAAGATGGCGTCCACCGGCTCCTTCACCGCCCATGAACTGTCGAGCAGGTTCAGGCGCGAGAACTTCACCAGCGCAGCCACCTCGGGGCGGATGCGCACCTTGCCCGCGTTGGCGCCCGTGCCCTTGTTGAAGAAGCGGCGCAGCCGCTCCGGCGCCAGGCTGCGCACCTGCTCGGTGGTGAAGACGCCGGTGGCGGCCTTGGCCAGCACGGCGGTGTCGATGTCGGTGGCAATCACGCGCGCCGAAGCCGCCTTGTCGCCCAGCGCTTCCATCAGCGTGATGGCCAGCGAGTACGGCTCTTCGCCGGTCGACGCCGCCGCGCACCACACGGTGACGGGCTGCTGCGCCTTGCGCACATGGTCGGCCAGCGTGGGAAAGTGATGCGCCTCGCGAAAGAACGAGGTGAGGTTGGTGGTGAGCGAGTTGATGAACAACTGCCACTCGTCGCCGTCCTGGCGCTCTTCGAGCCAGTCGAGGTAGGTGGCGAACTCGGGCACCTGCAGTTCGCGCAGGCGCCGCGAGAGCCGGCTGTACACCATCTGGCGCTTCTGCTCGCCCAGGGCGATGCCGGCGCGGCGATGAATGAGGGTGCGGATTCGGGAGAAATCGCTGTCGGTAAAAATAAACTCGGAGGTCACGGCAGCCTTGGGAATGTGGCTTTCAATGTACATAGCACCCGCCTTTTCCAATGAGCCGATCAGACGCACCAAAGCCCGGCAGTTTCAAGGCGATGGGTGCTTTCATGGCCATGGTCATGGCCCGGTCGCGGCCGGGCCCGCGTCCTGCGACCACACCAGGGCCGTGAGCTGCGCCGCATTGACCTGCGCCGCGCTCACGAACAGGGCCTCCGACAACTGCGCGGCCTGGCCGTTGTCCAGCTCGCAGGCCTCGGCCAGCGCCACGAAGGGGCCGTAGAGGCCGCCGCGCGACAGAATCGCCTGCTGCACCGCCTCGGTGAGCTGCACCTTGCGCAGCACGCCTTCCATCGACACGCCCAGCAACTGGTCGAGCAGCGAGAACATGCCCGCCACGAACAGGTTGTCGGCCTCGCTGGCCGGCAGCATGCTCTGGCCCATGAGCTCCACGAAGCGCCCGCGCAGGATGGCCTTCTTCATCATGAAGGGCGAGCCCGTCTTGTTGCTGGTGGCCAGCAGCAGCGACAGCCAGCGGTACAGCGGCGAGTAGCCCAGCATGGTCACCGCATGGCGCAGCGAATGAATTTCCACCGCCACCCCCACCGAAGGCGAGTTGATGTAGCGCAGCAGCCGGTAGGTGAGCGCCGCGTCGTGCTTCAGCGCCGCCTCGATGGTGCGCACGTCTTCGTTGCGCTGGATCATCTGCATCAGCTGCACGATGAGCAGCGACTCGGGCTGCAGCGCGTCTTCGGCCTCGCGCACCGGCGGGTTGCCGAAGGTGCCGTCGATGAACACGTTCACGCGACGTGCCATGCAGGCCTCGTACTCGCGCCAGGTGTTCACGCGCGCCGCAATGAGCTCCAAGGGCGGATGGCCCAGCAGCATTTCCTGGCGCAGCAGCGACACGGTGTCGGTGTCGCTCGCGTCCACTTCGAAGTGGGTCACGATGGCGCGCAGCTCGGCGTCGTCGGGCAGGCTCCTGGCGCCGCACAGCATGAAGCCGAAACCCTGCTCGCGCAGGAACAGCAGGATGGAGCGCATGTCCGGGTCGAGCAGGTCGTCCGCGCCCATGCACAGCACCACGTTCGGCGCGGGCAGCGACTGCAGCTCGCTCTGGAACAGCGCATCGACGGCCACGTCGACGAACAGCACCTGCGTGCCGAGCAGCCAGCCGGGCTGCTCGGGGTTGAGGTGCACGGCGAGCGTGTCCATCAGCGCCTTCACGCCGCCGGCGGTGGAGGTCGCGCGTGTTCCGGGCGTGCCGAGGCTGCCGGGGCTGTGGGCCGTGTCGCCGGTCGCGCGCCACGCCATGCGGTAGCCGATGACGCGGCGCTGCCCGTCGAGCAGCATTTCATAGGCCACGTGGCCGTTGGCCCCGGGCTCGCTCACGGCCACGGCGGCCGGCGCGTCGCGGCCGTTGGCATCGCCGGAACCGGAACGTCGGAAAAAATCGAAACGCATGCAGCAGTCTCCGTCTTGGTGGGGTCAGAGAGAGATGGCTTCGGTCCTCCGGGCGGCGCCCGCCAGCGCGGCGGCGCTCGCGGCCTGCGCGCGCTGGATGCGCGGCATGGCGCCCACGTCGATGATGAAGGCCACGCTGCCGTCGCCCAGGATGGTGGCGGCGGAAATGCCCGGCACCTTGCGGTAGTTGGTCTCCAGGTTCTTCACCACCACCTGGTGCTGGCCCAGCAGCTCGTCCACCATCAGCGCAAAGCGGTTGTCGTCGGCCTGCACGATCACCAGAATGCCCTGCGTGGGGTGCGTCTGCGCGCCGCTCACGTCGAACACGCGGTGCAGCTCGATGAGCGGCAGGTACTCGCCGCGCACGCGGATCACATGGCCGTCGGCGGTGATCGAATGCAGGTGCTCCGGCAGCGGCTGCAGCGACTCGATGACGTAGCTCAGCGGAAGAATGTAGGCCTCGGTGCCCACCTTCACGGACATGCCGTTCAGGATGGCCAGCGTCAGCGGCAGGATGATGCGCGTGGTGGTGCCCTGCCCGCCGCGCGAATGAATTTCCACATGGCCGCCCATCTCCTGGATGTTGCGCTTGACCACGTCCATGCCCACGCCGCGGCCCGAGATGTCGGTGATCTGCTCGGCGGTGGAGAAGCCCGGCGCGAAGATGAGTTGCCACACCTCCTCGTCGGGCATGGCCTCGCTCACGGCCATGCCCTGCTGCAGGGCCTTGGCCAGGATGCGCTCGCGGTTCAGGCCGGCGCCGTCGTCGCTCACCTCGATCACGATGTTGCCGCCGTGGTGCTGTGCCGACAGCAGCAGCTGGCCGGTGGCGTCCTTGCCCTTGGCCAGGCGCACTTCGGGTGTTTCGATGCCGTGGTCCAGGCTGTTGCGCACCAGGTGCGTAAGCGGATCGACGATGCGCTCGATCAGGCCCTTGTCGAGCTCGGTTTCCTTGCCGTAGGTGTCCAGGCGCACCTGCTTGCCCAGCTTGGCGCTCACGTCGCGAATCACGCGCGGGAAGCGGCTGAACACGTAGTCCATCGGCATCATGCGGATGGACATGACCGACTCCTGCAGGTCGCGCGCATTGCGCTCCAGGTGGCCCAGGCCGCTCAGAAAGCGCTCGTAGGCCACGGGGTCGAGCATGGTGGCGGCCTGCGTGAGCATCGACTGCGTGATGACGAGTTCGCCCACCAGGTTGATGAGTTGGTCGACCTTCTCGACGTCCACGCGAATGGAGCTGGATTCCTTGGCAGCAGCAGCAGGTGCCGCGGCGGCGGGCGCGGGGGCCGCAGCCACCTCTGCCTTCACGGGCGCTTCCACCATGGCGATGGCTTCGGCCACAACTTCGGGCTCGGGGTCGGGCTCTGGCTGCGACATGGCGGCCGGTGCTTCCGGCTCGGCGGCACCGCGCGTGATGCTGATCTGCGACTCGTCGATGACGAAGCAGCACACCGCCACGATGTCGTCGGGGTCGCAGGTGGTTTCGAGCAGCACGGTGAACTGGTCATTGGCGCGCGTGCGCGAGCGCACGGTGCCCAGGTTGGTCAGTTCGCCGGCGAGCAGGTCGCACTCGCTGTCGGACAGGCGCGAGAAGCGGATGCGCAGCACGCCATCCCCATCGGCGTCAGCGTCGTCGGCCGCGGCTTCGACCGGCGCGGGCGCGGGTGCAACGGCCACGGGCTTGGGCGCGGGCTTGGCGGCAGGCTTTGCAGCGGGCTTGGCAGCAGGCGCGGCAGCGGCTTCGCTCTCCTGCGCGAGCTTTTGCAGCACGCCGCAGATGTGCGCGACCATGTCGGCTTCCGGCTCCTTGCCGGCCTGGTAGGCGGTGAGTTGTTCTTGCAAGGCGTCCTTCGTTTCCAGAAAGGCATCGATCATCGGAGCGCTGAGAACCAGTTGCCCGTGGCGGGCGCGGTCCAGCAGCGTTTCGAGCACGTGCGTGGTGTTGGTCAAGGCGGTGAAACCGAACGTTGCCGCGCCACCCTTGATGGAGTGGGCCGCGCGGAAGATGGCGTTGAGCTGTTCGCTGTCCGGTGACGCGACGTCCAGCGCCAGGAGCAGTTGCTCCATCTCCGCGAGAAGCTCGATGGCTTCGACGAAGAATGCCTGGGTGAATTGACTGAGGTCCATCTCGTGTACTCCGAACCGTCGCTCTCGCGCCGGCCCCTTGGTGGTTTCTTGTCTTCGTTAGCGCGACGCGAGGGTCGCCTTGGGCGCCGGCGCTGGTGCCGCCGACACGGTGCCGATGCGCGCGCCCACCGGTTCGTTGGCGTTCTCGCGTTCGATGCGTTCCTGCGTACGGTGGTTGAGCAGGATGATGCTGATGCGGCGGTTGATCGGGTTGCGCGGGTCGGCCTTGTCCAGGTGCATGCTGTCGGCCAGGCCGATCACGCGCAGCACCTTGCCCTCGGTCATGCCGCCCACCATCAGCTCGCGGCGCGAGGCGTTGGCCCGGTCGGCCGACAGCTCCCAGTTGCCGTAGGAGCGGTCGTTGGTGTAGACGATGGCGTCGGTGTGGCCCGACAGCGTGATCTTGTTGGGCAGGCTGTTGAGCGCCGGCGCCAGCTCGCGCAGGATGGCACGCATGTGCGGCACCACGCGGGCGCTGGAGAGCTCGAACATCGGCCGGTTCTCGGTGTCCACGATCTGCAGGCGCAGGCCTTCGGTGGTGATGTCGATCAAGATCTGCGAGCGGAACTGCTGGAACACCGGGCTCTTGGCAATCAGCTCGTCGAGCTGCTTCTTCATCTCGGCCAGGCGGTTGGCGTCGGCCTCGTCCTCGCTGGTGGCGTCGGTGTTCTTCACCTCGCCCTCCACATGCATCACGTCGGCGCCGCCGCCGGGGATCATGCTGGTGCTCAGGCTGGCCTTGTCGCCGCCGTTCATGGCCACGCGCAGCGGCATGCGAAAGTGCTCCGCAATGCCGTCGCGCTGCTTGGGGCTGGAGATGGACAGCAGCCACATCACCAGGAAGAACGCCATCATGGCCGTCATGAAGTCGGCGTACGCGATCTTCCAGCCGCCCCCATGGTGGCCGCCGCCGTGCGGCTTGTGCACGTGCTTGATGATGATCCTGGGCTTGCCTTCGCTCATGGTCGCTCGCTCGTTCGCAGCATGGACGCGTCAGCGTCCCTTGACTTCGCGAACATGGTCGTCCAGTTCGGTGAAGGACGGACGCTCGGTCGAGAACAGCACCTTGCGGCCGAACTCCACCGCCAGTTGCGGTGCGTAGCCGTTCAGGTTGGCCAGCAGCGACACCTTGGCGCACTGGTAGATCTTCATGCCCTCTTCCACCTTCTGCTCGATCAGCGAGGCCAGCGGCGACACGAAGCCGTACGCCAGCAGCACGCCCAGAAAGGTGCCCACCATGGCGTGCGCAATGAGCGCGCCCATCTCCGAGGGCGGCAGGTTGGCCGAGGCCAGCGCATGCACCACGCCCATCACGGCGGCCACGATGCCCAGCGCCGGCAATGCGTCGCCCACGCGCGAGAGGCTGTGCCCGGGCACCATGGCCTCGTGGCGGATGGTCTCGATCTCGTGGTCCATCAGGGCCTCGATCTCGTGGGCGTCGGTGTTGCCGCTGATCACCAGGCGCAGGTAGTCGCACAGGAAGACGGTGATGCCCTCGTGCGCCAGGATGTTGGGGTAGCGCGAGAAGATCTCGCTGCTGGCCGGGTCCTCCACGTCGGACTCCAGCTTCATCATGCCTTCCTTGCGGGCCTTGGCCAGCAGCTCGTACAGCAGCGCCAGCAGGTCCATGTAGAGCTGGCGGTTGTGCTTGGAGGTGCGCAGCAGCAGCGGCAGCTCCTTCAGGGTCGCCTTGATGGTCTTGCCGTTGTTGCCCGCAATGAATGCGCCCAACGCCGAGCCGCCGATCATGAGCAGCTCGATAGGCTGGAACAGGACGCCGAAGTGCCCGCCCATGAGGGCGTAGCCCCCGAACACGCAACCGATCACCACGATGTATCCAACCAGAACCAGCACGCGCTACCCCTATCGCCCTGAGGCGTCAAATCAACAAACCCCGACGTCCGCAAACCGGACGCGAGGCACTTTTTTCTAGACTGCGCCGCCGAGGTCCAGCGACGGCCCCACGGCCACCAGTGCGCCCCGCGCCACGTCGGCGAGCTTGGGCTTGCGTGCCTTGCCCGCGCGCGAAGGCGGGCGGCACAGAACACACACATAACCGTGCTTGTGATCGTGCGCATGCGCCACGAAGTGGCCGCCGCAACGGCTGCACGGGCTCAACTGCAGCATGTCGCTGTCGAAGAAACGCACCATGGTTTCGGCGCGCGTGAAGTCGAGCACCACCTCCGCGCCCTGCGACGACACCTGCTCCACATACAGCCGGTAGGCCTTGATGAGCGCGGGCAGTTCGTTCTCGTCGGCCTCGTCCAGCATGAAGCGGTAGATGTTGTAGAACATCGACGAGTGAATGTTGGCCAGCCAGGTCATGTACCAGTCGGTAGAGAACGGCAGCAAGCCCTTGGGGGGCGAAACGCCCTTGAGTTCCTTGTACAGGCGGATCAGTCGCTCCCGGCTCAGCGACACCGCCGCCTCGAGAAACTGCAGGCGCGCACCCAGTCCGATCAGCTCTACAGCGAGCTGGACTTCACGCACTTCGCCAAGGACGCTCTTGCGGGGGGTCATGCAGCTGCAAGCCCCGCGTCACGTGACTGGCCCTGGCCCTGAATCTGGCGCGCGGCCATCAGGATGGACATGTGGGCCTGCTGCAAAGCGGGCTCCTTGCCTTCGCCGACCACCGCGAACATCGGGCGGTCGTCCAGCCGGAAGCTGCACAGCAAGAAGTTGGAAGCGGCCAGTTTGACGATCTGGCTGAGCGACATGTTCGCCAGCAGATCGGCCAGTTCGCGCCCCACGCCGAGCCTGAACATGGCCTCGGCCCGGTCCTGTTTGACCAGCTTTTGCGCCAGCAGCATATAGGCCAGGTTTATTTCGCCGATTTCCTTGGAAATCATGCCGCCTGCATTGAAGTTGATGTTGTCCATGTCTTGTTCCATTTCCGAGTCCTGTCCACAAAGGTTCTAATCGACCGTGTATACATTCTATACACAAAGATTTACATTTTGGTGAACTTTGTAAGAGATGGGGACAAAAAAAGGTAGGACTTGTCTGACGCGAAGGTGACTCCGCCCTCTGATAGGTGTTGTTTTCCACACCAGTCGTAAACTGTGACAACTTGCAACCGTCGGTTACATGCAACGGCGTTCTGGCGAGCTTCAGGCATATCGAATTGCGGATTAATAAAGACTATGAACATTCGGCCAATCAAAGAATGGCTTGTTTCTGAACGAAATATGAATCAGAAAAATGTTCATGACTTTCCATTGATCTGCGTCTTTCTCAATTCTCTGCACGGCCTTCCAGGCCGTAGATCCATGCCATCACTTCCGCCACCGCCAGGTACAGCTGGGGCGGGATCTGCTCGTCCAGATCGACCTGCATCAGCAGCTTGACCAGGTCGGCCGACGAGTGCACATACAGCCCGTGCGCGCGCGCCTCGCGCATGATCGATTCGGCCGCCACGCCGTAGCCCTTGGCCACGACGACCGGCGCCTTGGTCTTGTCGGCATACGACAGCGCGATGGCGCTCTGCCGGTTGTCCAGGTCCTGGCTGGCGGCGGTGCTCATGAGGCAACCGTCGCCGGGTTCTTGTCCGTCACCTGAAACTGCTGCAGCTGCATGCCGGCGGCTTCGAGGCGCTTGGCAAGCCGGGCCGCGTCGCCGCGCAGCCGTGCCGTGGTGTTGGTTTCGCGTGCCGACAGGTGCGCCTGCACCGCGGGGCCGGCCAAGCTGAGGCGCAGGTCGACCTCGCCCAGGCGCGGCAGCGTGAGCGACACGGTGGTCGACCAGCGGCGTTCGCTCTCGGGCGCCGGGGCCGCGCCTTCACGGCCTTCGCGGTCTTCGGGCTTGTCGTGTTCTTCCTGAACCGACCAGGTCATCGGCACGTCGGGCCAGGCATGGCCGCTCCAGCGGAACGCGCCGGTGGCCAACAGGTCGAGCTGCTGGTGCACCAGCGGTGCCGACTGCGGATGAATGACTTCGCCGCCGCGCGCGGCATGCGATGCGGCAGCACCTTCAGGCTGGCGCGCGAGGTCGCCGATGCGCTGCGCGGGGGCGTCGCCCTCCAGCGCGGCGCGCGACGGCGGGCTGTCGGCCTGGCCGTAGGCCGCCTGCAGGCGCGAGGCATCGACCGACGGCGCCGAACCCGTGGAAGCAGCGGTGTCCGACGCCTGCGCGGTGCCCGGCTGCGCCGAAGCGGCCTGCGGCGCCACAGTGTTCGGATGCGCGGGCGCAGCGGGTGCCCCGCCGCGCTGCGCCTCGCCCTGCGGCGCACCGGCCGAAGCCAGCGCACTCGCGCCCGGCGCCGGCACGCCGAGCTGGGCCGACGCCAGTGCAGCCGCCGCTGCCACCACAGCGTCCGGCCGGGCCACCAAGGGCCCGCCCCAGCGCGCCTGCGGCTCGCGCGCCATCTGCGCCAGCGAGCGGGCGCCGATGGCGAACTCCGCCAGGTGCGATTCATAGAACAGGCCGCTGTCCGACACCGTGCGTGCCAGCGCGCCGGCCAGCGCCGCGGTGCTCGCGGGTTGCTGCGTGGAGGCCAGCAACGGCTGCGTGCCGCGCACCGGCCCGGGCTGCGCCTGCAGGTCGGCCAGCACCGCGCCGATGACACGGGCCGCCACCGACAGCCGCGTGGCCACTGAGGCCGGCGCCCCGCCGCCCGCATGCAGCGCGCCGCCGGCCAGCGCCCCCGGAATCTGCCGGTCGAGCGCCGCGTTGGACGGCAGCCGCACGTCGTTGTCGACCTTGCCCACCGGCACGGCGGCACCCGGCGCGCCGATGGTGCTCTCGCCCTTGATGCCCAGCACGTCGAGGCGCGGTGCCAGCCGAGCGGCGAGCAGTGCGTCTACGAGTCCGGCAAGTCCGGCGAGTCCAGTCATGGGGGTGGTGTCAGGTCAGGTGAGGTGTTCAGGCAGAGGGGTGCAGGCAGCGCGCGCTCAGTGCATCGCGCCGTAGGCGCGGCCGAGGCTCTTCTCTTTGTGCAGATGGCCCATGCGAACGATCAGGTCGTCCAGCTGCGGCTTGATCAGGCCGGACACCTCGGCCTGGTCGGCACGGATGCGGTCGAGCAAGGCGAGCACCCGCTCGATCTGGATCGCGTCCAGCGTCTCCAGCGGCTCGATGGCGCGCAGGCGCTCGACCAGCGCCGCGCAGCGCGTCTCGATCTCGGGCAGCTTGCCCCATTCCTTGGCGCGTGCAAGCACCAGCATCGACGCGACGCTGGCGGCAAGCTCCTGATAACAATGAACCACTTCACTGCGGACTGCCATATTGTTTTCTTTCCCTGTTGTCATTTGATTGCCGCCTTGCCGCGTCGTCGTCTTGTTCGTGTTCGCCGTGCGCAGGCTTCTCAACCGCGCGTGCGGTCGTCGATCTCCCGCCAGGCGGAAGCGATGTTCTCCAGCAGCTGCCCGGCTTCGTCCAGCGCCTGCACGTCGTTGTGCAGGTTGGCCTGGAACAGGCGGCGCACGACGTAGTCGTACAGCGCGGAGAGGTTGCTCACCAGCTCGGCACCGGCCTCGCCCGCGGCCTGCGCATCCAGCGCGGCCTTCAGGCCGTTGTCCACGATGCCGATGGCCTTGGAAATCGCCAGGCCCTTGGCCACGACCTCGCCGGTGCCCATGTGATGGCGCGCCATGCCGATGGCGGTCTTGGCACCGTCGAACAGCATCACGATGAGCTGGTGCGGCGACGCGCTCATGGCGCTGGTCTCCACGCCGACGCGCGCATAGGCGCCGGCGCCGGTGCGAAAGTTGTGAGGTGTGTACATCGCTGCTGCTCCGGGTCCTGGTCGTGTGCGTGTGTGTGTGCGTGCGTGTGCGTGCGGCTTACTTGCTGCTCGACATCGCTTCGAACTGCTGCGTGAGGTAGGTCTTGGTGTTGTTCAGGCTGTTGATCAACACGTCCAGCTGCGTGAACTGGGTCTTGTAGCGCGCCACCGTCGAGTCCACGCGCGTCTGCATGGCGTCGTACTGCGTGTCGAGCTCCTTGATGGTGGAGGTCACGCCGTCGCTGGCCACCTTCAGGGCGCCGGTGTTCAGGTCGGTCACCAGCGCGTCGATCTGCTTGCCGTAGCCGCCGGTGCTGCCGGTGGCGCTGGAGAACAGGTTGGCCACGCCCTTCAGGTTGGAGGCCAGGGCCTTGTCCAGCTTGGTGGCGTCGATGGCGATGGTGCCGTCCTTCTGGAAGGCCACGCCAATCTCCGTGAGCACCTTCATGTCGTTGGGGCCGCCCGCCTGCGGCGTGGTGAGCGCCTGGCGAATGCGCGTCTGCAGGTTGCGCAGCGTGGTGTCGCCCACCAGCGCGGCGGCCGTCTTGGTGTCGGCGTCGTACGCGGTCAGCGTCTTGGCGGTGCTCTGCAGCGTGTTGTAGGCGTTCACGAAATCGGTGATCGCCGACTTCACGCCGGCCGTGTTCTCCTTCATCGACAGGCCCGTCTTGCCGGTGTTCACCAGCGTGAGCGTGGCGCCCTGAATGGCTTCCTTCACCGTGTTGGTCTGGCTGGTGACGTCGATGCCGTTCACGTTCAGCATCGCGTTCTGCGCCACCGAGGTCTGCTTCAGGTTCTGCGTGCCGGCCGGGTCGTTGCCCACCAGGCTTTGCAGCGCGGCGTCGCCGTCCACCGAGATGCGCATGCTCGACTTCTCGCCGGTCGTCGAAGACGTCAGCACCAGCCGGTTGGGCGCGCCGCTGCCGTCGTTCACGATGCTGGCCGTCACGCCGGCGCTGGCGTTGTTGATGGCGTTGCGAATGCCTTCCAGCGTGTTGTTGGTCGGGTCGATGGTGATCGACTTGGCCGGCTGGCTCGCGTCCGCGGTGAAGCCCGCGCCGGTGTACTGGCCGGTGGTGGCGTTCAGCGTGCCGCCCGTGATCTGGCCGAAGTCGATGGTGATCTTGCCGTTGCCGATGGCGGTGTTGGTGGTGAACTGGCCCGCGCTGATGACGGTCTGCGCCTGCGCGAGCTGCTTCACGTCGATGGTGTAGTTGCCCGCGGCGCTGGCGTCGGTGGCCGAGGCGGCCAGGATGCCGCTGACCGTGGGCGTGCCGGTGACGCTCTGGAACAGCGAAGGGTCACCCAGCTTCTTGCCGGCGTTCTGCAGCGTGCTGAGCGCGCTCTGAATGGTGCCGTAGGCCGACAGCTTGCTGGTGTAGCTCTTGGCCTTGGCCTGCAGCGCCACGAGCGGCTGGCTCTCGGCGGTCTGCAGCTGCGTGAGCAGGTCCGCAAGATTGAGGTTGGAGCCAACGCCGAGGCTGCTGATCGTTGCCATTTGAATTTATTCCTGATTGCTGCGGTTGCAGATGAAAAACGTGGGGGCTGCGTGCAAGGGCGAAGGCGGCCTCAGGCCGCGTGGTCCACCAGCAGCCCGTTGCCGTCGCTCATCAGCTTGGCGATGCGCACGACCTCTTCGTTGGGAATCTGGCGAATCACTTCACCGCTGGTGCGGTCGACCACCTTGACGATGAGCTTGTCGGTGTCCTTGTCGACCTCGAACTGCAGGCCCACCTCGCGCAGCGCCAGCGACTCGTTCACCTGGTGCACCGCGCGCTCCACCTGCACCGGCGTGGCGTCTTCCTTCGCCTCGCTCCGGGTGGCGGCCGACAGCGCCCGAAGGCCCGCACCCGAACCCGCTGCGCCGCCGACGAGCATCTGCGTCCACGGGTGGTCCTTCACGGGGTTGGCTGGCACGGGGTTCGACATCATTTCCACCTTGTTCCTTGCGGGGTTCGCTGTCCTCTGCGGTCTTGCCGGCCCGTGGGGGCCGGGGCAAGACCGCAGAGGACAGCGCAGGCACTCCCGGCTTGCGTCCGGGACCTGCGCCGGCCGAGCCCCACCCTTGTCGGGCGGGGTTCGGCGTTGGTTTGCTTCTAGCTAGCCGTTGTCGATCAACGCAGGAGCGACAGCACGCCTTGCGTGGTCTGGTTGGCTTGCGACAGCACCGAGGTGCCGGCTTGTTGCAGGATCTGCGCGCGGGTCATGTTCGACACTTCCGTTGCGTAGTCAGCGTCTTCGATGCGCGAACGCGACGACGACAGGTTGGTCACCGTGGTGCCCAGGTTGGAGATCACCGAGTCGAAACGGTTTTGCACGGCGCCCAGGGCGCTGCGCAGCTTGTCGACCTTCGACAGGGCGGCGTCGAGTGCCTTCAGCGGGTCGGCCGTTGCGGTCGTGTTGCTGACAGTCTTGGTCGTCAGGGCGCCGGTCTTCGTTGCGTCTGCATAGACGGTGTTGGCCTTGCTGTCGGTCACGACGCCGTTTTCGTGCATCGTGATCGTTTCCGAAGTGGCTGCGCCGAGTGCGCCGCTGATATCGACAAACTGAGCAACGGGAGTCGTCTTGTTCGTCACAGCGCCTGCGGTGTCCACAAGGTAGGCATCGGTGGTGCCAGCACCGTCGATGTCGATCTCCGATGCCGAAGCGAAGCTGTTGACCAGCGCCTTGACCGTTGCAGCAGCAACTGGCTCGCTCTTGACGTCCATCGTGCCGGCGGTTGTCGTGGCCGTGAACACCGCGCCGGTGTTGTTGATCTTGATCGTGTCGCCGGCGGTAGCCATCTTGGCGGTCAGCGAAGAGACAGTTGCAGCAGCAGCGGTGCCGCCGTTGTCGGTCGCCGTCAGATTGCCGGTGGCATCAACGAACAGTGCCGATCCGTCCGCGGCGGAAATGCCGCCAGAGCTATCGATCTTGACGTCTGTCGACTTGCTGCCGATCGTCACGGTCGCGGAGAGGCTCTGACCAGCCGGCGCCTTCAGCGAGTCCGTCAGGGCGGTCGAGGTGCGGCCGGTTTCAGCCAGCGTGTAGCTCTTCGAAGAAGCGCTGTACGTGTAAACGGCTGCACCCGTGCCACCGATGTCGACCGTACCCTTGTCTTGCATCTTGCCGAGCACGTCGTTGGCCGTGGCTGCGGTGGTGGCCTTCGTGTAAGCGGTGCTGCCGTTGGTGGTTGCACCCTTGGCCCAGCCGGCGACCAGCAGGTCCGACTCGGTAGCGGCCTTGTTGGTGGCGCCCTTGCCGTTCACGTTGAAGTTGTCCAGACCCAGGGTCTTGGCGCTGATCTCTTGCAGGTCGATGTCGATGGTTTCGCCATCGTTCGCGCCCACTTGCACGGTCAGCTTGCCGGCGTCGGCCGACAGAACCTTCACGCCGTTGAACTGGGTCTGTTCCGACACGCGGTTGATTTCGTCCAGACGCTGGCCGATTTCCGACTGGATCGAGTCCAGATCGCTTGCCGAGTTGGTGCCCGTGGCGGCTTGCACCGACAGTTCACGAACGCGTTGCAGGTTGTTGTTGACTTCGGTCAGTGCGCCTTCGGTCGTCTGAGCGATCGAGATGCCGTCGTTGGCATTGCGCGTTGCTTGCGTCAGGCCCTTGATGTTGGCCGTGAAGCGGTTGGCAATGGCTTGACCTGCAGCGTCGTCCTTGGCGCTGTTGATGCGCATGCCCGAAGACAGGCGCTCAATGGCGGTGTTCAGCGCCGATTGCGACTTGTTGAGGTTGTTCTGCGTAACGAGCGAGAGGCTGTTGGTATTGATGACTTGCGTCATGTTCGACTCCTGATTGACAAAGGTTGTGTGACTCCGGCCATCGGCCGTAACGCTGGACCCGCTTCCGCTGTGAGACTCAAGCCATCGTTGAATTGGTTATCGGCGAGTGCCTTCAAACCTTTAGGGCGGCGTACAAAAAAGTTGCACAGGCCGCCCCGGTCACCCAACCGAACCCTCAGGCCTGCAGGTTCATCACTTCCTGATAGGCCGTCACCAGGCGGTTGCGCACCTGCAACCCGGTCTGGAAGGCCACGTTGGCCTTCTGCAGGTCGACCATGACGTCGTTCAGGGCGACGCCGGGCTTGCCCAGCTCGAACGACTCGGCCTGCGCATAGGCGCTTTGCTGCGCGCCGCTGATGTTGGCGAGCGAGCGCTTCAGCTCGGCGGCAAAGCCGCCCGCCTCCGCGGGGGCGCCCGCGCCGGCCGACGGGCCGATGCCGGTGTTGAGCGCGGTGACGCGCATTTGCTGCAAGACGGATTCGATGGCGCTGATCGACATGGGATCTCTTTCTTCCTGTGTGAACACTTCTGGGCGAACACTTCTGCGTGGCTTGACAAGGAGGACGCGGGGTCCTCCGGCTGGCTCGCAGCGTATCAAGGGAAGACCCCGATTCAAGGGCGCAACTGAGGGCGAAACCCCCGGCTGTTCGGCCATTCGAATTCCCATGCGCTGTTGACAATCGTCGCCAAACGAACAGGCCGTGGACGACTGCAGCGGCCCTTTGGAATGAACTCTCAACACCGAAATCCCCCTCCATCCATGGCTTTGGACCGTTGCGGTCAAACGGGCGCGACCCAGGTGCGCTCATGAGTACAGCGGTGCCCGCGGGCGACGCCTCCTCCGCCGGGAACGGTTCCGGCGGCGGCCTGCCGCCGATGCTCGAACGCATGCGCGCCCAGCCCAAGCTGCCGATGATCATCGGCGGCGCGGCCCTGGTGGCCGCGGCCGCCGCCTTCATGCTGTGGAGCCGGGCACCCGACTACAAGGTGCTCTACACCAATGTGTCGGACCGCGACGGCGGCGCCATCATTGCGTCGCTGCAGCAGATGAACGTGCCCTACAAGTTCGCCGAGGGCGGCGGCGCGATCCTGATCGCGGGCGACAAGGTGGCCGAAACGCGCCTGAAGCTCGCGGCCCAGGGCTTGCCCAAGGCCGGCGGGGTGGGCTTCGAGCTGATGGACAACCAGAAGTTCGGCACCAGCCAGTTCGCCGAGCAGGTCAACTACCAGCGCGGGCTGGAAGGCGAGCTGGCGCGCTCCATCGAATCGATCGGCACCATCGAGGCGGCCCGCGTGCACCTGGCGCTGCCCAAGCCCTCGCTGTTCGTGCGCGACCAGAAGAAGCCCTCGGCCTCGGTGGTGCTCACGCTCATGCGCGGGCGCAGCATCGACGAAGGCCAAGTCAGCGCCATCGTGCACATGGTGTCCAGCAGCGTGCCCGACCTGGACGCCAAGAGCGTCACCGTGGTCGACCAGCGCGGCAACCTGCTCTCTTCCGCGCGCGGCACCGACCGCGGGCTGGACGTGAGCCAGCTCAAATATGCGCAGGAGATCGAGGCCGGCTACATCCGCCGCATCGAGGCCATCCTGCAGCCCATCGTGGGCGCGGCCAATGTGCGCGCCCAGGTGGCGGCCGACATCGACTTTTCGGTGGTCGAGCACACCGACGAAAAGTACAAGCCCAACCAGGACCCGGCGCAGGCCGCCATGCGCAGCCAGCAGAGCAGCGAGTCGGCCCAGCAGGGCGGCGGCGCGCCGGGCGGCGTGCCGGGCGCGCTGTCGAACCAGCCGCCGGTGAACCCGAGCGCACCCATCGTGGGGCCGCGCGCGCCCAATGCGCCGGGCACGCCCCCACCGGGAACGCCAGCAACGGGAACACCGGGTGCGGCCGGTGCCGTCGGCGCCACCACCGCGACCACCACCACGGCCGCCACCGGCCCCAGCAGCACGCGCAAGGACACCACCACCAACTACGAGCTCGACCGCAGCATCCGCCACGTGCAGCAAGCCGCCGGCGGCGTGAAGCGCCTGTCGGTGGCCGTGGTGGTGAACAACCGCGACAGCGTGGACGCAGCGGGCAAGAGCACCAGCCGCGCGCTGACCACGGCCGAGGTCGACCAGATCCGCAACCTCGCCAAGGAGGCGATGGGCTTCAGCCAGGAGCGCGGCGACTCGCTCAACGTGGTGAACAGCGCCTTCGCCCGCGATGCCGACAGCGGCCCCGCACCCGAAGTGGCGTTCTGGAAAGACCGCGACAACATCGAGATCGGCAAGACGCTGGGCCAGTACCTGCTGTATGCGCTGATCGCCCTGTTCGCCTGGCTGGCCGTGCTGCGCCCGCTGATGCGCCGCCATGCACCGCCGCCGCCGGCACCCGTTGCGGCCACGCCGCTGGACGCCGACACCCCGCCCCCGGTCACCGCGCACGACAACGCGCCCTCGCCGGAAGAAAGCCTGCGCGAACGCGAGGCCAACCGCAAGAAAGCCGACATGGACTACGCGCAACAGCTCGCCGAGAAGGACCCCAAGATGGTCGCGGCCCTGATCCAGCACTGGATGAACAGCAATGACCAATGAACTGGGCACCCGTAAAAGCGCCATCCTGCTGATGGCCCTGGGCGAAGACCGGGCCGCCGCCGCGCTGCACCAGCTGCCCACCTCCGAGGTGCAGACGCTGGGCCTGGCCATGTCCAAGCTCAGCTCCGTCTCCCGCGAGGAGCTGGCCGAGGTGCTGGCCGAGTTCCGCCAGGAAACCGAGCAGCTGTCGGCCCTGCACCTGGGCTCGACCAGCTACATCCGCGCGGTGCTGAAGAAGGCGCTGGGCGAAGACCGCGCCAGCAACCTGCTGGAAGACATTCTGGCGCCCGAAGAGCCGCACGGCGGCATCGAGCGGCTCAACGAGCTGGAGGCCGGCGAAGTGGCCGAGCTCATCCGCGACGAGCATCCGCAGATTCTGGCCACGCTGCTCATTCACCTGGACCGCATGAAGGCCTCCGAGGTGCTGGAGAAGCTGCCCACGCGCCTGCGCCACGACGTGATCATGCGCGTGGCCACCTTCGGCGGCGTGCAGCCTTCGGCGCTCAACGAGCTGACCGACGTGCTCACCGAGATGCTGGCCGGCCAGGGCCTGCGCCGCAGCCGCCTGGGTGGCGTGCGCACCGCGGCGGAAATCGTCAACCTGATGAGCACCACGGTGGAAGAAGAAGCCATTGCCCATGTGCGCGAACAGGACGAGGGGCTGGCCCAGCGCATCGTCGACGAGATGTTCGTGTTCGAGAACCTGCTCGGCCTGGAAGACCGCAGCATCCAGCGCCTGCTCAAGGACATCGAGAGCGACTCGCTCATCATCGCGCTCAAGGGCGCGCCGATGGAGCTGCGCGACAAGTTCCTCAACAACATGTCGCAGCGTGCCGCCGAAACGCTGCGCGAGGACATGGAGCTGCGCGGCCCGGTGCGCGTGTCGCAGGTCGAGGCCGAGCAGAAGACCATCCTGCAGGTGGCCCGCCGCCTGGCGGAGTCCGGCGAAATCGTGATCTCCGCGCCTGGCACCGATGACTTCGTTTGACACCGGCGCCAAGGGCGCATCCAACACCTTCGGCGGCTCGCGCGAGCGGCTCGCCGCCATTCACGCCGCCGCGCGGCAGGCCGCCGCCGGCCCCCAGCCCACGCTGTCCGACCGCGACCCGTGGGAACGGTGGGAAATGGGCACGCTGGACGGCAAGCCGCCCGTGCCCGCCAGCCGCAAGGCCGCGGCCGCCGCCGAGTTCAGCCGCAACGGCGGGCGCAATGCGGTCGCCGCACCGGCCGCCCCGCTGGCGCCGCCACCGCCCAAGGTCGACCTGGCCGAGCTGGCCCGCATCCGCAAGGAGGCACGCACCGCCGGCGAGGCGGAGGGCCGCGCCGCGGGCCTGGCCGAAGGCCGCAAGGTGGGCCACACCGAAGGCCTGGCCACCGGCCTGGCGGCGGCCAGCGTGCATGCCGAGCGCCTGCGCGCGCTCACGCTGTCGCTGCCCGACGCCCTGCGCCGCGCCGAAAGCGAGCTGACCGACACCGTGCTGGTGCTCGCGCTCGACGTGGCGCGCCAGGTGGTGCACCGCACGCTGAAGGCCGAGCCCGAATGGGTGCTGCCGCTGGTGCGCGACCTGCTCAACACCGAGCCCGCGCTGCGCGGCGAACCGCGCCTCTTGCTCAACCCCGACGACGTGGCGCTGGTGAAGAACAGCCTGGGCCACGAGATCGAGGCGGCCGGCTGGCAGGTGCGCGGCGACGACACGCTGGCGCGCGGCGGCTGCCGCGTGCAGTCGGCCAACGGCGAGCTCGACGGCACGCTGGAAACCCGCTGGAAGCGCGTGGCCTCGGTGCTGCGCGAGAACGCCTCCGACGGCGGCGAAATCCTTTGAACGCGAGCGCGACGATGTCCACCGCCACCCTTCCTGCCGCCACGCCTCCTGCCGCCGCCAACCTCCACCTGGACCACGTGCGCGCCACGCTGGAGAAGGCGCGCTGCAGCGTCGCGCAATGCACCACCACCACCGCGTCGGGCCGCCTCACGCGCGCCGTCGGGCTGGTGCTGGAGGCGGTCGGCCTGCAACTGCCCGTGGGCAGCGACTGCCTGATCGAACTGCCGCCGGGCAACGCGCAACGCTACGCGGAGGCCGAAGTGGTCGGCTTCGCGGGCGAACGGCTCTTTCTGATGTCGCAGACCGAAGTGGCCGGCCTGGTGCCGGGCGCGCGCGTGTTCGCGCGGCCGGTGACCGTGGAGCCGGGCATGGCCGGCAAGGCCGGCATGGGCAGCGCCCACACCAAGCGCCTGCCCGTGGGCGAAGGCATGCTGGGCCGCGTGGTGGATGCGGCCGGCCGCCCGCTGGACGGGCTCGGCCCGCTGGACATCGCGCGCAAGGTGCCGCTGAGCTCGCCGCCGGTCAACCCGCTCACCCGCGCGCCCATCGATTCGGTGCTGGACGTGGGCGTGCGCGCCATCAACGCCATGCTCACCGTGGGCCGCGGCCAGCGCATGGGCCTGTTCGCCGGCTCCGGCGTGGGCAAGAGCGTGCTGCTGGGCATGATGGCGCGCTACACGAGCGCAGAGGTCATCGTGGTCGGCCTGATCGGCGAACGCGGCCGCGAGGTGAAGGACTTCATCGAGAACACGCTGGGCGAAGAAGGCCTGGCGCGTGCCGTGGTGGTGGCGGCCCCCGCCGACAACTCCCCGCTGCTGCGCCTGCAGGGCGCGGCCTACGCCACCTGCCTGGCCGAGTACTTTCGCGACCTGGGCAAGGACGTGCTGCTCATCATGGACTCGCTCACCCGCTACGCCATGGCGCAGCGCGAAATTGCGCTGGCCGTGGGCGAGCCGCCGGCCACCAAGGGCTATCCGCCTTCGGTGTTCGCCAAGCTGCCCGCGCTGGTGGAACGCGCCGGCAACGGCCCGCGCGACGCACAGGGGCGCGGCGGCTCCATCACCGCCTTCTATACGGTGCTGTCCGAAGGCGACGACCAGCAGGACCCGATTGCCGACTCGGCCCGCGCCATTCTGGACGGCCACGTGGTGCTGTCGCGCACGCTGGCCGAGGCCGGGCACTACCCCGCCATCGACATCGAGGCCTCCATCAGCCGCGCCATGACCGCGCTGATTCCGCCGACGCAGTTCGAGTCGGTGCGCCGCTTCAAGCAGATGCTGTCGCGCTACCAGCGCAACCGCGACCTGATCAGCGTGGGCGCCTATGCGCCCGGCCACGACCTGCAGCTGGACAAGGCCATTGCGATGTACCCGCGCATCGAGTCCTTCCTGCAGCAGTCGATGGACGAGCGCACCGGGTACGAAGAGTCCATCGGCCAGCTCGAAGGCCTGTTCGCAGCCGACCGGCACGCCTGAAACACACGACGCCCACCCGACACCACCCAAGGACTTCCTCCATGACCCGCAAGCTCCCCCTCGGCATGCTGATCGACCTGGCCCACACGCAGACGGACGACGCCGCGCGGCGCCTGGGCGCGCTGCAGAGCGCGCACCTCAGCGCCAACCAGAAGCTCGAGCTGCTGCTGCAGTACCGCCAGGACTATCACAACCAGCTCGACGCGCTGATGCGCGACGGCCTGCCCTCCTCGCAGTGGCGCAACTACCGCAACTTTCTGGGCACGCTGGACGGCGCCATCGAGCAGCAGCGCGCCATCGCCACGCAGACCGAGACCCGGCTGGACAGCGGACGCGTCGACTGGCAGCAGCAAAAGCGCCGCCTGAGCTCCTTCGACACCCTGGCCGAGCGCGTGCGCGCCCAGGAAATGATGGCCGCGAACAAGCGCGAGCAGCGCGACAGCGACGAACGCGCGGCGCGCAAGTTCTTCGACCGCGCCTCGCACCCGACCCATTGAATCTCCAGGAACCGACATGCCCCCCATGCCCATGATCTCGCCCGCCGTCGCATCGACCAGCGGCAGCACGTCGGCCGCGCAGGCCGGCTCGCGCAACCGCGCCACGGACGAAGCGCAGGGCCAAGGCTTTGGCGCCGCGCTGGAGCGCTCGCGCGCCAACGGCAACCACGGCCAGCGCACGCAGAGCTCGTCAGAGGACAGCGCCAGCGTGGCCGCCGCCGAACGCAAACCCGCGCGCAAGCCGGGCGCCGACGACGAGGCCAAGGACGCCCTGCCCGCCGACCCGAACCTCGCCTTTCTGGCGCCGGCCCATTCGCCGCTGCATGCGCTGACGCTGGCGGGACGCGCGGCGGCGCAGGCCGACGGCAAGGATGGCAAGGGCGGTGCCGACGGCGCGGTCGCGGCCACGGGCCTGTCCGGGGATGCCGCCGCCGCCGCTCTCGACCCGCTCGCCAAGGCCCAGGCCGGCACGGCCGACGCCGCAGCCCTGGCCGCGAACGCCAAGGCCGTGCCGGGCACCGATGCCGATGCCGCAGCCCATGACGCCGCCAAGGCAGCACCCACCGCAACGGCTGCCGCCGATGCCCCGGCCGACGCCGCACCCACCGCCTCGCTGCAGGACGTGGCACGCGCCGCCGTCGCCGCACAGGCCATGACCGTTGCCACCGCGAAAACCGGCGCGCCCTCGGGCAGCCCGGCCGTCGGCAGCGCAGCCACCGGCCGCACCGTTGCGCGCGCCGTGAGCGCCACCGCCGCCGAACAACTGGCCGGCGCCACGCTGCCCAAGGCCGAAGCCGCTACGCAGGCCGTCGCCGACACCGCCAACGTGACCGCCGCCGCGGTGAATGCGGCAGTGAACGCCACCGGCGCGGACGCCGACACCAGCGCCGGCACCGACGCCCAGTCGCCCGCCACGCCCTTCGCGCTGCAGCAGACCGCCGCCACGGCAGCAGCCGGCCGCGCCGACGAAGCCGCCGCCACGCGCGCGCCGGTGCACACCCTCGCGCCCGAAGTGGGCAGCGACAAATGGGGCGCCGCGCTAGGCCAGCAGATGGCGCGCATGAGCACCACCGGCAACCACACGGCCGAGCTGAGCCTCAACCCGGCCGGCCTCGGCCCGCTCAAGGTCACGCTGCAACTGGGCGACAACCAGGCGCAGGCCATGTTCGTCTCCGCCCATGAAAGCGTGCGCAAGGCCGTGGAGGCCGCGCTGCCGCAGCTGCGCACCGCGCTGTCGGAACAAGGCATCACCCTGGGCCAGACCTCGGTGGGCGCCGACACGCACCAGGCCAGCGGGCAGGACGCCGCGTTCGCGCAGCAGCAGCAACAGCAGCAACAGAACGCCGCCCGCCAACAGGCCGCCAGCTACCCCGGCGCGGGCCGCGCTGCCGCCAGCGCGCCTGTTGCCAGCGTGGCCGCCGCACGCCCGAGCCCGGCCGCCCACGCGGGTGCCGGCGTCGACACCTTCGCCTGACCCCCAGGCCCCTTCCCCCTGCGCGCGCGCCCTGCCCGGCGCGCAATGAACGGATATGACACGCCTTTGTGCGCTTGTTCGGCCGTTCATCCGCGGGGGACTTCGCAAAGAATAGGCCGGACTCGTAATACCGCATCACCATGGCTACCTCCACTCCTGTCGCAACTGCCGTACCGCCCGCGCAATCGGCCCCACGCCGCTCCTCGAAGCTGCTGATCGGGGTCGTCATTGCCGCCGGCCTCGCGGCCGCCAGCGCAGCCGCGTACACCTTCATTCCCCGCTTCATGAACCCGGCGCCCGCATCGGCCGAGCACGCGAAGCCGCCCGCGCCCGAAAAGCCGATCTTCCTCACGCTGGAGCCCATCACGGTCAACCTGCAGTCCGAAGGCCGCAGCCGCTTTCTGCAGATCGGCATGGCGCTGCGCCTGCCCGACGAGCAGACCAAGGCGCAGATCGTGGAGTTCATGCCCGAACTGCGCAGCCGCCTGCTGATGCTGCTGTCCAACCGCACGCCCGACACGCTGGTCACGCCCGAGGGCAAGGCCAAACTCGCCGAGGAGATCCGCGCCACGCTCAACCTGCCGCTGGGCGCGGGGCAACCGGCGCTGGGCATCTCCAACGTGTCTTTCAACACCTTCGTGGTGCAGTGACCCTTTCCATCGGACACGCGACCCATGGCGTATGAACAGGTGCTTTCCCAGGACGAGGTCGATGCGCTCTTGCAGGGCGTCACCGGCGAAGTCGATCCGGTGGCGGCCCCCAAGCCGCCCAAGGACGGCCTGCCGGCCTACGACCTCGGCGCGCCCGACCGCGTGGTGCGCAACCGCATGCACACGCTGGAGGTCATCAACGACCGCTTTGCGCGCGGCCTGCGCAGCGCGCTGCTGAACTTCATGCGCCGCAGCCCCGACATCTCGGTGGGGCCGGTGCAGATCCAGCAGTACGGCGAGTTCGTGCGGCACCTGCCGGTGCCCGCGAACATCAACATGATCCACATGAAGCCGCTGCGCGGCACCGCCCTCTTCGTGTTCGACCCGAAGCTGGTGTTCCTCGTGGTGGACAACCTGTTCGGCAGCGACGGGCGCTACCACGTGCGCGTGGAAGGCCGCGACTTCACGCGCACCGAGCAGCGCATCATCAAGCGCCTGCTCGACCTGTCCCTGCAGTGCTACGGCGACGCCTGGCAGCCGGTGTTTCCGCTGGACTTCGACTACGTGCGCGCCGAAATGCACGGCAAGCTGGCCAACATCGTGGCGCCCAACGAGGTGGTGATCAACACCACGCTGCAGATCGAGTTCGGCCCCGTGGGCGGCTTTCTGCACGTGTGCATTCCGTACTCGATGATCGAGCCCATTCGCGACCTGCTGTCCAACCCCATCCAGGACGAGGTCGAGGTCGACAAGCGCTGGGTGACGCAGATGTCGCGCCAGATGCAGTCCGCCGACGTCGAGCTGATTGCCGACTTCGTCACCATGCCTTCCACCCTGGGCGAAGTGATGAAGCTGCAGGTTGGCGACGTGCTTCCCATCGAACTGCCGACCACCGTCGTGGCCAAGGTCGGCGGCGTGCCCGTGATGGAGTGCGGCTACGGCACCGCCAACGAGCGCTACGCCCTGCGCGTGCAAAACATGATCTCCCACCAAGACAGCGATTTGAAGAACGACCATGACTGACAACACCTCTTCCGCCAGCAGCGACGCGGACGACTGGGCCAGCGCGCTGGCCGAACAGACCGCCGCCACCGCACCGGCCACGCCCGAACCCGCCGTGGCCCCGGCCACCGCGCAGGTCTTCCAGCAGATCCACGAGCCGGCGCCCGCGCCCTCCAGCGCCACGCCGGTGGACATTGCGCGCGTGCTCGACGTGCCGGTGCAGCTCACCGCGGAAATCGGCCGCACCCGCATCACCATCAAGAGCCTGCTGCAGCTGTCGCAAGGCTCCGTGGTGGAGCTGGACGGCTTGGCCGGCCAGCCGCTGGACGTGCTGATCAACGGCTACCTCATCGCCCAGGGCGAAGTGGTGGTGGTGAACGAGAAGTACGGCATTCGCCTGACCGACATCGTCACCCCCTCCGAGCGCATGCAGAAGCTCGCGCGCACATGAGCGTGCGTTGCCTACTGCCACGGCTGCGGGCCCGGGCGGCGGTGCTGCCGGCGCTGTGCCTGCTCGCCGTTTGTACGGTTCGCACCGCGCATGCCGCGCTGCCCACCGTGCCCACGCCCGTGCATGAAGCCACGCCCAGCGCGGTCGGCGCGGGCGGCCTGCTGCAGGCCGGCTTTGGCATGGCGGTGGTGGTCGGGCTGATTTTTCTGTGCGCCTGGGCGGCGCGCCGCTTCGGGCTGCAGCGCCTGGGCGGCGGTCACCTGGTGAAGGTGGTGTCCAGTGCCTCGGTCGGCCAGCGCGAGCGCGTGGTCGTGGTGGAGGTGGGCGACCAGTGGCTGGTGCTGGGCGTCACATCCAGCCAGGTCAACATGCTGCACACGCTGCCCGCCCAGGTGCAGCAGCTGCAGGCGGCCACTGCCGCGTCGCGCACGCCCGGTGCCCCCAACAACCCGGTCGAACTCTTTGCCCGCAAGCTGCGCGAGGCCCTCACGGGCAAGGCGCATACAGCCCCATGACGCATTCCGCATTGCGCCGCGGCCTGCGCGCCGCGCTGCTGCTTGCCGCCGCCGCGTTGCCCGCCGTGGCCTGGACCCAGGGCCTGCCCGGCCTCACCAGCACGCCCGGCCCCGGCGGCAGCCAGACCTGGTCGCTGAGCGTGCAGACCATGGTGCTGCTCACCTCGCTCACCTTTCTGCCCGCGATGCTGCTGTCGATGACCAGCTTCACGCGCATATTGATCGTGATGGGCCTGCTGCGCACCGCCATCGGCACGCAGACCTCGCCGCCCAACCAGGTGCTGGTGGGGCTGTCCTTGTTTCTCACCTTCTTCGTGATGGCGCCGGTGCTCGACAAGGCCTACACCGACGCCTACCTGCCCTTCTCCGAGAACAAGATCAGCGCCGACAAGGCGCTGGAGCGCGGCATCGCCCCGTTCAAGACCTTCATGCTCAAGCAGACCCGCGAGAGCGACCTGGCCCTGTTCGCGCGCCTGGCCAAGGTGCCCGACATGCAGGGCCCCGAAGACGTGCCGCTGCGCATCCTGCTGCCGTCCTTCGTCATCAGCGAGCTGAAGACCGCGTTCCAGATCGGCTTCACCATCTTCATTCCGTTTCTCATCATCGACCTGGTGGTGGCCAGCGTGCTGATGTCCATGGGCATGATGATGGTGCCGCCCGCGTCCATTGCGCTGCCCTTCAAGCTGATGCTGTTCGTGCTGGCCGACGGCTGGCAGCTGCTCATCGGCGCGCTGGCGCAGAGCTTCTACCTTTAGGTACGCAGACATGACCCCCGAAATCGTCATGACCATGGGCCACCGGGCCATGGAAATATCGCTGCTGCTGGGCGCGCCGCTGCTGCTGGTGGCGCTGATCATCGGCCTGATCGTGAGCATCTTCCAGGCCGCCACGCAGATCAACGAAGCCACGCTGTCCTTCATTCCGAAGCTGCTGGCCGTGTTTGCCACGCTGGTCGTCGCGGGCCCCTGGATGCTCGACCGCATGCTCGACTACATGCGCGCGCTGTTCGCCGGCATTCCGCAGCTGGTGGCGTGACGCCGTCGATCTTTTCGGTCACCTCGGCCCAGCTCGAGGGCTGGATGGTGGCGTTCCTGTGGCCCTTCGTTCGCATGCTCGCGCTGGTGAGCACCGCGCCCATCTTCGGCGAGGCCTGGGTGCCGCGCCAGGTGAAGGTGGCGGTCGCCGTCATGCTCACCTTCGTGATAGCGCCCACGCTGGGCGCGCTGCCCGCCGTGCCGGTGGTCTCCGCCGGCGGCGTGTGGATCGTGCTGCAGCAGGTGCTCATTGGCGCGGCCATGGGCTTTTCGATGAAGCTGGTGTTCACCGCCGTGCTGGCCGCGGGCGAATACATCGGCCTGCAGATGGGCTTGTCCTTCGCTTCGTTCTTCGACCCCATGAGCCACGGCAGCACCATGGTGGTGTCGCGCCTGCTGAACATGCTGGCGATGCTGATCTTTCTGGCGCTGGACGGCCACCTGCTCATGGTGAACGCGCTGGCCGAGAGCTTCAGCACCCTGCCCGTCACCGAAGGCCGCATGGCCGCCGGCGGCTGGCTGTTTCTGGTGCTGGCCGCGGGCGACATCTTCTCGAGCGGGCTGATGCTGGCGCTGCCGCTGGTGACCGCGCTGCTCACGCTGAACCTGGCCATGGGCATCCTGAACCGCGCGTCGCCGCAGTTCAGCATCTTCGCGGTGGGCTTTCCGCTCACGCTGCTGGCGGGCATCTTCATGCTGCAGTTGCTGATGCCGAACCTGGCGGCGTTTCTGGAGCCGAGGTTTGCGGAGGCTATTGCCAACATGCTGAGGTTCACGCAGGGGCTGCGGCCGTAGGGCAGAACGGAGTCGCACCGCGCGATCCGGCGGTTTGATTCAACACAGGTGCGGTTCAGGGGCCTGGCTCATTGCACGGCTGTTGCACCCACGCTCGCGGCGTCCCGATCAGGTTCGCAAGCATCCGCTCGCATTGGGCGGCGAGTTTCAAGCGCTCGAATCCGCCGGCGCAAGCGCTCGTCAGCCAGGCGTGAAAAGCACCGTGCCGTGAGCGAGAACGCTGGTCCGGTCGTCTGCGCCTTTCATGGCGCCCTGCAATTCGAGAATGCAGCCGCCCTTGGAGTGGGCTGCAATCGACGTCACGTTCCATTCGATGGAGACCGTGTCGTTCGCCCGCACGGGGCGCAGCAGATCCATCGAGAAATTGATTCCCAGCACGGTTCCCTTCCCGGCGAAGTGACTGGCGGTCAATCCCATCAACAGAGATGCTGTGTGCGTTCCGCTGGCAATCAATCCACCGAAACGCGTGCCTCGCGCGAACTCCGCGTCATGGTGCAGTGGGTTCAGGTCTCCTGCCGCCAGTGCGAATGTCTTGACTTGCTCTTCGTCGAAAGTGTGTGATCTCGAGAAGCGGTAGCCGGGCGCTACAGGCGCAACGGCAGCGATTTCAAACTCAACCATGGCTCGCCAGCCTGGTGATGGCTTCCCGGCTTGCGGCCTGCTCGCGCAAGCGGAACTTCTGGATCTTGCCCGTTGCCGTCTTCGGCAAGCTGCTGAAAATCACCCGGCGCGGACACTTGAAGTGAGCCAGCCGCTCACGGCAGAACGAAATGATCTCTTGCTCGGATGGGGCCGCCACGCCCGCCTTGAGTTCGATGAACACGCATGGCACCTCTCCCCATTTGTCGTCGGGCTGCGCGACCACGGCGGCATGCAGGACAGCCGGGTGTCCATGGACGACATCCTCGACTTCGACGGAAGAGATGTTCTCGCCGCCGGAGATGATCACGTCCTTCGAACGATCGGTGATCTGCGCATACCCGTTGCCATGAAGAACCGCAACGTCGCCGGTTCGAAACCAGCCGTTGGCGAGCACCCTGCGCGTTGCGCCTTCGTTCTTGAAGTAGCCCATCATCACCGTGTTCCCGCGCAGCATGAGCTCTCCCGCGGTCTTCCCGTCTTGCGGAACGGGTGCCAGCGTGTCCGCATCGCCGACCATGAGACCTTCGAACATGGCGGCTCGCACGCCCTGACGCACCCGCAACGCGCCTTGCTCGGCCGGCGCAAGATCGTCCCAGCCGTCTTGCCACGCGCAACCCACCGGCGTGCCGGAAACCTCCGTGATGCCGAACACGTGCTCCACGTCGAAGCCCATGGCCAGAACGGCGTTCAGCACTGCCAGCGGAGGTGGAGACCCGGCGGTCAGCACACGGACGGCACGAGGCAGCCTGATGCTCTGCGCCGAATCCGCGAGCATGGCCATCACCACCGGTGCTGCACAGAGATGATCGACCTGGTGCCTGTCGATGGCCTCCAGCACCGCTTCGGCGGAAACCCGGCGCAGGCAGACATGGGTGCCCGCCGCCGCCGTCACGGCCCAGGTGAAGCACCATCCGTTCGCGTGGAACATGGGCAGCGTCCACAGGTACTTCGGCGCCCGGGGCATTGCCCAGTTCGTGATCTGCAGCAGGCTCATGAGGTAGGTACCGCGGTGGCTGGCGACCACACCCTTCGGGTCTCCTGTCGTGCCCGAGGTGTAGTTCAGCGCGATGGGCTGCCACTCATCGCTCGGCCATCGCCCGGCAAAGTTCGAATCGCCGCCCGCGAGCAAGGATTCGTAGTCGGTCTCACCGATGCGTTCACCGGGCGGCGCGAGGTGATCTTCGATGTCGATGACCGGAGGCGGCCGGTCCAGAAGCTTCAAGGCAGCAGCAACCGTTGCGGAAAACTCGCGGTCGACCATCAGCAGCTTGCACTCGCCGTGGCCCAGGATGAACGCGATCCCTTCAGCATCGAGGCGGTGGTTGATCGCGTTGAGCACGGCGCCTGCCAGTGGCACGCCGAAGTGCGACTCCAGCATGGCGGGCGTGTTGGGCGACAGCACCGAAACGGTGTCCCCTGGCTGGATGCCCCTGGCCACCAGCGCCGACGCGAGGCGATGGCAGCGTTCTCGCGTCTGCTCCCATGTTCGCGACAGATCTCCGTGCACCACGGCCAGGCGCTTCGGATGTGCCAGCGCGGCGCGATCGAGAAAGCCGAGCGGCGTCAGCGGCACATGATTGGCCTCGCAGCGATCAAGGCCCTTTCCATAGGATTCCGCGCTCATGCTTTTGTCTCCTTTGCATTGTTGTGGAACGTGGTGAATGCGGAAACCGGCTCACGCCCCGTGGAGAGCGAGTTCTCGGCGGCAGACTCGTCGGCATAGCCCAGGCTCATGCCGCACACAAGCATCTGGCCGGCGGGAATTTCCAGGAGCTCGGCGATCTGGCGGTGAAACTTCAGAAAGGCGGCCTGGGGACAGGTGTGAAGGTTTCGGCCGCGCGCGGCGACCATCACGCTCTGCAGGAACATGCCGTAGTCCAGCAGGCTTCCTTCCTGGAGTTCGCGGTCTACCGTAAAGAAGAGGCCCACGGGCGCGTCGAAGAATCGGTAGTTGCGCCCGTGCTGCATGTGCATGCGCTGCTTGTCGCCCTTGGCGATGCCAAGCAACCCATAGAGATCCCAACCCACCTTGCGGCGCCGCTCCAGGTAGGGAGAAAACCACTCGCGCGGGTAGTAGCCGTACGGCTCTCGCAGTTCCCCCGATCTGCCGGGGTCGTCGTCGAGCGCAGCCACCGCTGCGGACAGCCTGGCCTTCGCAGGCCCGGTCAGGACATGCACATGCCAAGGCTGCATGTTCATGCCCGAAGCGCTGTAGCGCGCGGTCGACAGGATCGCGTCGATCTCTTCTCGCGGCACCGGCTCGGGCAGATACGCCCTCATGCTGCGCCGGGTGACAATTGCCCAATCGACCGCACTGCGCAGGGTGTCTGCACTGAGCGGCGGCGCCATCGTTCGGTTCATTCCTGGATTCCCTTGTCTCGACAAACTCGTGGCGCCACGGGTGCGGCTGCGAGAGAAGATTAGTTCTGCAAGGGCTCGGCGCCCATGCCCGGACGCCTCGATTCGAGCGGGGCTTTTGGGCATGCGAGCGCCTCGCAGGTCCTTGGTGAGCGCCAGAAACTGGCCCTACTCCCGCGAGGGTGTAGAGGCGCGATAGGCGCCCGGACTGACGCCTGTCCATTTCTTGAAGGCGCGATGGAAAGCGCTCGTTTCCTGGAATCCGGTTCGGGCGGCGACCTCGGCCACCGTCAACGACACGCTCGACAGCAGATCGATGGCGATGTCCCGCCGCAGATCGTCCTTCACCCGCTGGTAGCTCACGCCTTCCTGTTGCAACCGGCGCTGCAGCGTGGTGCCGGAAACGCAGAGCTCCTGCGCCAGCTTCTCCAGTTCCGGCCATGCATCGGGCATCTGGCTGCGCAACCGGTGGCGGACCTTCGCACTGGTGCTCGCATCGTTGCGGTACTTGACCAGCAGATTGGCCGGGGCTGCCCGCAGAAAGTTGTCGACCGTCTCCGGGGATTCCGCGATCTTCAGGTCCAGCAGATCGCTAGCGAAGATGATGTGCGTGGTCGCGCCGCCAAACTTCACGTTCTCGCAGAACCGCGTTCGGTAGTGACTGTCATCGCCGGGAGCCGGGCAGCGGAATTGCATCTCGCGCAACGGAATGCGCCTGTGCACGAGCCAGCACGCCAACCCGTGGACCAGGATGAACCAGGTGCCGTAGCCGAACAACCGGCGCAGCACGCCGCCGTCATGCAGGGTCAGGCGCGCCTCGTCCGGCGAGCGGACCAGCTCTCCCCGAAAGTCGTCCAGTGTCGCGTGGAGGAACCTCAGGATCCGCCGAAGGGCATGCTCCAGGTTGTCGGCGTTGACCGCCGCGCGCGTCATGAGCGCATAGCTCCCGCGGCGCAGGCCGTGGCTGTCCAGGCCGAAGAATTCGTCGTCCATCAGATCGGCCAAAGCCACCCACATGCGTGAATACGCAGCCGCCGAAATGCGCGCACGCGGTGCGTTCAGTAACTCGCGATCGAGCTTTGCACTTTCGAGGACGCTGCGGATGTCCATGTTCCGCAGCGCCGCGGCGCGAAGCGCCTCGTGCACCAACTCGATGGAGACCGTTCCTTTCAAGCCTGCTGACTTCATGCGAACTCACCGAAGAATCGTTGATGGGGACGAGCCGGTTATACGCGCGTATGGCGCCAGGCAAGACAACGAAATCCTGCCGTGCGAACACCCGGCCCAGGAGGATTTTTTGCTTCAGTCGCGCATCAATTGCGCAACCAGCTTTCGCACGATCGGCAGTGTCGGCGCTTCAGCCCGACCGGCCAGCGTCACGATGCCGAATCGCGCGGTGATGCCAAGAACTGGTTTGAGCGCCAGTTCGACGAGATCCGGCGCCGCGGCGCGGACCGCGATCAGGATCGCGTCGCTATGGCGCACAACATCCACCAGGCTCGGGATCTCCTCGCAGCGCAGCGTGACGCAGGCGCAAGGATGCGCCTGCGGTCCATAGCGTTCGACCAGCGCTCGCGCGACTTCATCGCTCAGCGGCGTGGAAGCGATGGGGAACTGCAGCAATGCGTCGAAGCGCAGCGCGCCGCGCCGGCGGGTCAGCGGGTGGTTCGGCCGGCACATGATGGCCCCTCGCATCTCGATCGAGTCGGTGACCTGAAGATCCGGCGCCGGCTTCAACGAGCGGGCATCGACGACGAGCGCATCGAGCTCGCGAGCGCGCAGCGCTTGCGCGAGCAGGTCGGTGTCACCGCGGGCGATCTCGACGTGAATCGTCGGGTGCCGCGTGGCCATCAGCTTGAGCAGCGGCGTCATCAGCATCGCCCCGGGACCGGAGCCCATGCCGATACGGACCGTCCCCGAACGCCCCGCGCGCGTTTGACTTCCGCTTGCGGCCAGCTCATCGGCCTCGAACACCAGATGGCGAGCACGCTGCAGCACGTCGCGACCGAACGGCGTCGGGGTGCTGCGGCGCCCGACCCGATCGAACAGCGCCTGTCCCAATTCCTCCTCGAGCGCCTTGATGCTGCGGCTGAGGGCCGGCTGCGTCAGGAACAGCGCTTCGGCGGACCGGCTGAACGATCCGGTCTGTGCAAGAGAGATCAGATGTCGGAGTTGAACCAGTGTCATCGACAAGAGCCATTTCCATTCATCAAACTCATTGTACGAGTCACAACAATGCATTGGACGCCTTGCATGGCGACTCCTACATTTCGCTCCTGAGTCGCAGTTGCCGCGACCAGACATCCAGATTCATGGCGCTATGGCGCTTTCAGGAACCTTCAAAGTGCAGATCGAAACCCCGAACGCGGCCAAGGAAAGCTATCTGCGAGACGCGCTGAGCACACAGGTCGGCGAGTTCATCAGCCTGCGCCGCGACATCCACCGCGAACCTGAACTCGCATTCGAAGAACACCGCACAGCGGCACTGGTAGCGGACAAGTTGCAAGGCTGGGGGTTCGCGGTCGAGCAGGGCATCGGCGGCACCGGTGTGGTCGGCAAGCTCGCGCGCGGCGCTGGCCACAAGCGCATCGGCCTGCGTGCCGACATGGATGCGCTCCCGATTCAAGAGACGTCTGGCGCGGCGTGGGCCAGCAAACGGCCTGGCTTGATGCATGCCTGCGGCCACGACGGCCATACGGCCATGCTGCTGGCAGGTGCCCGTCGGCTGGCCGAGCATGGCCGCTTCAGCGGCACGCTGCAGGTGATCTTTCAGCCGGCCGAGGAAGGCGGCGGCGGCGCGTTGCGCATGATCGACGATGGCCTGTTCGACCGCTACCCGTGCGATGCCGTCTTCGCCATGCACAACATGCCCGGCCTCGCACAGGGACATCTGATGTTCCGCGACGGCGCGACGATGGCATCCAGCGACTACGCCACCATCACGCTATCGGGCATCGGAGGCCATGGTGCGATGCCGCACCTGGCGACCGACACGGTCGTCGCCGCGGCAAGCATCGTGATGGCGCTGCAGACGGTCGTGTCGCGCAATGTGGACCCGCAGCTAATGTCAGTGGTCACCGTCGGGGCGATCCATGCAGGCAAGGCAAACAACGTGATCCCCGCCATCGCAACGCTCGAGCTGAGCGTGCGCGCACTGGATCGCGAGGTGCGCGCGACTCTCGAGCGCCGCATCAAGGCGCTGGTCCGTGCGCAGGCCGAGAGCTTTGGCGTGAGCGCCGCCATCGACTGGCGTGCCGGCTATTCGGTACTGGTCAACTCTCCGGCCGAGACCGCCTTCGCTCGCGACGTCGGGCTCGAACTTCGAGGTTCCGACAACGTCGTGCTGCAGGGGCCCGCGCAATCCGGCAGCGAGGACTTCGCCTTCATGCTCGAACGCGTGCCAGGCAGCTATCTGATGATCGGCAACGGCGACGGCGACAGTGCCGGCGCCTGCATGGTTCACAACCCCGGCTACGACTTCAACGACGACAACATTGCCGTCGGCGCCGCGTTCTGGACACTGCTGGCAGAGCGCTTCCTGGTCGACTGATCACCTCATGAATTTCCGCCGCCCGGCTGCTGCGGCCGATGCGGCTGCCCTGTTCCGCAGCAACGAAATCGGGCGCATCCCGAAGAGCCAGGATCTCCATGAAACTCGACCTCCCCCTGCATCTCTCTTCGGCCGAAGTTCCGCCTGACCGAACATCCGCAGCAGCAGAGACAAGCCCGCAAGGCATCTCGAAGAAGATCGTTGCTGCAACGGTCGCAGGCAACGCCCTCGAGTTCTACGATTTCGTGACTTACGCGTTCTTCGCCGTCTACATCGGCAGAACATTCTTCCCAGCGTCGACGCCGCTCAACAGCCTGCTGCTTTCGGTGGCCGTCTTCGGCGTCGGCTTTGTCTCGCGCCCGATCGGCGGCGTCCTGATCGGCGCGTTCGCCGATCGAGCCGGCCGCAAACCGGCGATGCTGCTGACGATCGGCTTGATCACCGTCGGGACCTTGGGCCTCGCACTGACCCCTTCGTACGAAAGCATCGGGGTCGCGGCGCCGATCATCGTCGTGATCTGCAGACTGATTCAAGGGCTGGCACTCGGCGGTGAAGTCGGCCCTTCGGGCGCTTTCCTGATCGAGTCGGCACCGGCGCGGCAGCGCGGGCTGTACGCGAGCTGGCAGCTCGCGAGCCAGGGCGTGGCGACGTTGGTCGCCGGTGCGCTGGGTCTTCTCATCATCGGCACGCTGTCACCACTGCAGGTGCAGTCCTGGGGGTGGCGCATGCCTTTTGCGGTCGGGCTGCTGTTGCTGCCGCTTGCGTTCTACCTGCGGCGCGAGATGCCGGAGACCCTGCACGCCGCGCCAATGCAAGCGAGCAACACGGGCATGAAAGGCCTGCGAAAGCAAAGAGGCCTCATCTTGCTGGCGGTCTTGCTGGTGCTGGGCGGCACAGTGTCGAACTATGTCGGCAACTACATGACGACGTATGCGATCACCACGCTGAAGTTTCCGCCGCTCATCGCGATGGGCGCCACCGTGATGGTGGGCCTGGCGACACTCGTCTTCTCGCTGCTGGGTGGATGGCTCAGCGATCGCTACGGCCGCAAGCCGGTCATGCTCTGGCCGCGCATTGCGACCATGGTTCTGACGGTTCCGGCTTTCGGCCTGCTGATCGATCATCCGACCCAAGGCACCCTCCTCGCGGTGACCACGTTTCTGGCAGCGCTCGCGGCGCTGAGCGGCGGCGCAGCGCTGGTCGCGATCCCCGAGTTGCTGCCGCGTGGCATCCGCGCCACCGGTTTGTCGATCGCTTATGCCGTCGGCGTTGCCATCTTCGGTGGCACCACGCAGTTCGTCGTCACCTGGCTCATCGGAGCGACAGGCAACCCCGCGGCGCCGGCCTGGTACGTCGCCGGCACCAGCGTGATCACCGTGCTGGCCATGATGGCGCTCCCGGAAAGCCGGAATCGTGCACTTGAGGATTGACGCCCCGCGGCGCAATCCGTCAGCGGCATCATTCAGGACAGTCCACGACAAGATTGGCCGCGCTGACCCTAGAGAGAGTGCCTTGTGCGCGATGACAAGGCGTCGCACGGCTCGAGCGAACGCATCCAAAGTGCGCTGCCCGAGCCTGCCACCACTACGGCGACGTGCAGACGTAGTTCGACGCGAGTGCGGCAGCGCCTGCATCGTTTGCAGGGCCGGTGTAGCGCGGGTACTGGGGATACTGGCAAAGCGGCCGGCTGAATGCGGTGGCACCTGCGACGATCTTCGCGGCGCTCAGCGTGCCGGGTGCCGTGCCCTTGTCGACCCATGCATCCAGCGCGCCGAGAAGGTCCGAGGTATCGGCACCGGGGCCGCCTGCGCAGTGATTGACACCCGGTGCCAGGTAGTAGCGGGTGAATGCGTCTGCCGTGCTTTGCCCGCCCACGGCCGCCACCATGTGGGTGTAGTACTCGGTGGTGGCCGTGAAGTTGAGCGCGGCATCGTTCTGGCCATGCCAAAGGATCAACTTGCCGCCGCTGTTCTGAAAGGGACGAAGATCGACGTTGGTTGCGTCGTTGAGCGCCGCCATTCCGTAGAGGGCCCCGGCGTCCTGGTCCCATGTGTATGCGAGCGAGTCGGCAGAAAGATCCCGCGCCAGATAGGTCTTCACTGTCGTGTCCTGGAACAGGTACTGCGCCGCCGCTTGCGGATTGCCCGCCCCGGTTGTCCACACACCGAACGCGCCGGGATCGTCTTCATTGCCGACAAGCGGCCGGCCGGCATTTCTGTACGTGGGACTGCCCGCAAAAACAGCCGGCGAAGTCGTGGCGGCCACCGTGGCCAGTTGGGCGTCGGACAAGCAACTGTCACCGGCATCCGCACCGCCCGGGCATCGGAGCGTCGTCGGATTGAACGTGCAGGCACCGGGATTCGACACCAGCCCGTCGACGACCCCATCGTCAGCGTCGCACGCGTCCCTCACGGCCTTCGCCAGCGTGGCCACCTTGGCGACGCTGAGCGCCCCGCCGGGAGCTGCCATGGCCTTGGCCGTTCGATTGAAGCTGCCCATGAAGCCGACCCAGTTGTAGGCAGGTGCCCGCGCAATGATTCCGTCGAACAGGTTGGGATAGCGCTGCGCGGTCATCAACGCTTCACGGCCCCCGTTCGAGCAGCCCTCGAAGTACGACCTGGCAGGCGGAGCGCCGTACGCCAACTTGAGCATCTCCACGGCCGACGACATCACCGTGGGAACCGAGAGGCTGCCGAACAGTTGCGCCGCGGTCGGGTCGTTCAGCGCCCACGACGCGTCGAGCAAAGACGCCTGGTGGCCCGAGTCGCTGCCGACGGTGGCATAGCCCTGCTTGATGGCGGGCAGGCTCAGCGTCTCTCCGGCGACCATGGGAACGATGGCACCGTTGTAGCCGCCGCCGCCGAAATACTGGAGCTTGTGGTTCCATGCGTCCGGCAGGCGCAGTTCGAAGTTGAGCTTGGGGTCGATGCGTGCATTCACCTTGCAGTAGAGAGGCACGCCATCGCTGGCCGGAACGACTGCTGCCGTCACGACCGTGGCGCCGCCAACTGTCTGTCCCAGCAGGTTCGCGCAAGCCTGCTGAGCGGTGACCGGCGCGGTGGGGGAAACCGCCGGGGGATCTGCTGGAGGAGCCGTGCCAACCGGCTGCGCCATGGGCACCGGAACGAACCCGCCGCCACCATTGCCGCCACCGCCGCATCCGGCAAGGGAAAGCAGTGCGACGCTGAAGCCGACTGCCTGACATACCCACGTTTTCTTGCTGCGCATGAACCTGTCTCCTGTTTGACTGTTACTCCTGCAGGCGCGTATTCTTTGCCGGCTCTGCTTCAAAGTTTGTACGCAGCGAGACAATGTGAGGCAGCACAAACCCGAGTGCTGTTCAACACGATCCATCCTTCAGTTCCGCCTCCTTGAACGACGAGTAGAAAGTATGAGAACAGCAGAGAGATCGTTGAGGGCATTGCTGGATGACATGCCCGGAACGCGAATGCTTTCAGCGTCGCTTCGCGAGCGAATTGCCGGCGATGCCTATGCCTCGGTTCACCAGAAGAACGACTTCGTGGTTCGCGCGGGCGATCCGGTTCATTCATGGCTTGGCGTTGCCGACGGGTTGCTCAAGATCAGCAACGCGGTTCGCAGCGGCAAGGTCGTCATGTTCACCGGCGTACCGAGCGGCGGCTGGCTTGGCGAGGGGTCGGTCATCAAGACCGGACCACGGCTCTACGATGTCGTCGCCATGCGCCCGACGCGCGTCATTCACATCCCCAGGGCCACATTTCGATGGCTGCTCGATACCAGCTTCGAGTTCAACCACTTCATCATCGATCAGCTGAACGAGCGTCTGGCGCAGTACCTCGGCATGGTGGAAGCCGACCGGCTGATGGACCCCGTCGCGCGACTCGCCAGCGCGATCAGCGGCATGTTCAATCCCATGCTGTATCCCAACATGGGAGAAAAACTGCCCATCTCTCAAGAAGAGCTTGGCGAGCTTGCGGGCCTGCAGCGCCAGCGCGCGAATGCCGCTATCAGGCGCCTGGAGGCCATGGGATTCGTTCGCGCCGAGTACGGCAGCCTGGTGGTCACGGACCTGACAGGCCTTCGAAACTACCAGGAGTCGGCAGGCTGACGTGCACGCGTCGCGTCGGCCCGCCAGGTGGCAATCGGATCCTCACGAGAACACCGGCGCGCCATCGCGCGGCCCGGGGTTCAGAACCCTTTGCCGCTGTTCGGACTCAATGCACAACCGGAGGGATGACCAGGGCACGCCCGTCGGAACTGCGCGGGTCGGTGACCGCCACCGGCATCTTGTCCACGATCTGGATGGCTTCGATATTCAGCCCGCCACCCACGCCGTCCTGCAAGATCCAGCCTCGACTGGTGAGGTCGTCCTTCACCGAATCCGGGAACTTGCTGGCCTCGTAGAAGATGACGTTGTCCGGCAGCAGCTGATGATGAAAGCGCGGCTTGGCTTGCGCCACCGCAAGGGGCAATCCGTAGTCGAATACGTCCACGAGAACCTGGTACACGCTCGTGAAGATGCGCGAACCCCCAGGCGTCCCCAGCACCAAGGCCACGCTCCCGTCTTTCGTGGCAATCGTCGGACTCATCGACGACAGGGGCCGCTTTCCGGGTTGAATCGAATTCGCATCGGCTCCCACGACGCCGTACTGGTTCGGCACCCCGGGCTTGGCCGAGAAATCATCCATCTCATTGTTCAAGAGGAAGCCGGCGCCTTCGACGACGATGCCACTTCCATACTCACCGTTGAGCGTGTACGTGTTGGACACGGCATTGCCCCATTTGTCCACAATGGAGAAGTGCGTTGTCTCCGGCTTCTCGGTTGCGGAACCCGCTGCCGGATAGTCGAACCCCAAGCCTGGTTTCACGTCAGCCAAAGGTGTCGGAACGTTCGGGTTGACCTCTGCGGCGCGGCCGCGCAGATAGTTGTCGTCCAGCAACTCCGCGATGGGCACCTTGTAGAAGCCCGGATCGCCCAGGTACTGCGCCCGGTCTGCAAAGAGTCGTTTCTCCATCTCGGCCGTGAGATGAATGTATTGCGCCGAGTTCAACGGCGCATTGGCAAACTGCGGGGCCAGGATGCTCTTCATCTTCAAGAGTTGGCCAATGCCGAAGCCTCCGGAACTGGGCGGGGGCGATGTGTAGATGGTGAGGCCGTGCCAGTCGATGGCGACGGGGTCTCGCCAGACAACCTGGTAGTTCGCCAGGTCCGCCTTCGAGATCAAACCGCGGGTTCGGGACATCTGGTCCACCAGCAAGTCCGCGGTCCGCCCCTTGTAGAACTCATCTGCACCGTTGTCGCTGATGCGCTGCAGGGTCTCGGCCAGCTCCGCCTGCTTGAACAAGCTGCCCTTGACCATCTTTCCACCGAAATAGTTGTTGAAGTTGATGCGTCTTTCAACGGAGGTCGCCTCGGCGGTGGTGTACGCCACAAAGCCGTTCTTCGCATAGCTGATCGCTGGCGCCATGACCTGGCTCCACTTCAGCTTGCCGAACTTTTGATGCACTGCCTGCATTCCGGCGACCGTACCTGGGACGCCTGCGGACAGCGATCCGTCCCAGCTCAGCCCTGGAATGACCTCACCCTTCGCGTCGAGGTACATCGTGGGTGTCGCAGCGCCTGGAGCCTTCTCCCGGTAATCGAGGAAGTAGGGCTTGCCATCCATGTAGACCGTCATGAATCCGCCGCCGCCGATGTTGCCGGCACCCGGCAAAGTCACCGCCAGTGCAAACGCGACGGCCACGCCGGCATCCACTGCGTTGCCGCCGCTGTCCAATATCAACTTGGCAGTCTGCGCGCCGAACTGGTCAGGCGCAGAAACGGCCCCTGCTTTCAGCCGAGGTTCTTCGCTCGCGGCCGGAGGGCTGCTCGGTGGTGGGGTCTGTGTGGCCGGCGGAAGCGCCGGAAGCGAAAAGCCATCGCCGCCGCTTCCACCGCAACCGGAGAGACCGACAAGAAGAGCCGACGCTATGAGCGAACGCCTGCTGCTCCATCCAAAGTTCGAAGTGCGCATCGTGAATCCTTAGGTTTTGATCACGCACCGAATCTAGAGAAAAGGTTCCACGGCTTGCGCGATATTTCATCGCGGTCAGTCGCGATAAAAATCGTGCTCGCACGATCTGGCGCCACAGCGAAGCGCCGTTCGAAATGGCAGGCCCTCCCGCCGTTCGCCATCTTTTTTCATCGATTTTTGTGTTGCTCACCAGCAAAATAAATCGTTTTCGTTCATCGAAGACCATCTTTAGAGTTGCCCCCATTGCAACTCTCCCGATGGGAATTTTCCATGTCCACCGCAACGACCCGCATTCCATTCCACCTGGCGTTTCCCGTGCGCGACATCGCCGAAGCTCGCGCGTTCTACGGCGAACTGCTCGGCTGTCCGGAAGGTCGCAGCGCGCCGGAATGGGTCGACTTCGATTTCTACGGCCATCAGATCGTCGCCCACCTGGCACCGGACGAATGCGGCCACCGCCAGAGCAGCGCCGTGGACGGCCACGACGTGCCGGTGCGTCACTTCGGCGCGATCATTCCCATGGACCAGTGGCAGCTCATGGCCGACAAGCTGGTGGCGCGCAAGACCGAGTTCGTCATCGAACCCTACATCCGCTTCAAGGGCGAACCCGGCGAGCAGGCAACGATGTTCTTCCTGGACCCCTCGGGCAACGCCATCGAGATGAAGTCCTTCGCCGACCTGAGCTCGCTGTTCGCACGCTGAAAGAACGCCATGATCACTCGCAACATGAAGTGCGTGGCCCTGGCTGCCATGCTGGTCGCGTGCGCATCGGCTGCGGCCCAGTCCGACACCTTGGCCAAGGTCAAGGAGTCAGGCGCCATCACGATGGGCGTGCGCGACGCCTCGGGCGCCATGTCGTTCACACTCGGGCCCGGAAAGTACACGGGCTTTCATGTCGAGATCTGTGAGCGAGTCATTGCCGACATCAAGAAGGCCGCCCAGCTCGACAAGATCGATGTGAAGTACCAGCTTGTGACGCCGCAGAATCGAATCCCGCTGGTCCAGAACGGCACGGTGGACATCGAGTGCGGCACGACGACGAACAATGCCGCGCGGCAGAAGGACGTTGCATTCGCGCCCACGTTGTATGTCGAGGGCATCCGCATCGCCGTCAAGGCGAACTCGGGCATCGGATCCCCCGCGCAGCTGGCTGGCAAGACGGTTGCGGCCACCACCGGCAGTACCTCCGTGCAAGCGCTGCGAAAGCTCGGACGCGACGGCGTTGCCGGCGTCTCCGAAGTGCTGTCGAAGGACAACAGCGAAGGCTTCCTGCTGCTGGAAGGCGGCCGCGCCGAGGGATTCGTTGCCGACGGACAGATCCTGGCGACGCTGATCTCCAAGAGCAAGGAGCCCGAGAAGTACAAGTTGCTGGATCAGGTTCTGAGTGTGGAGCCCATCGCCATCATGTTCCGCAAGGGCGATCCGGCGTTCAAGAAGGTCATCGACGACAGCATTCTGGCGCTCGCCAAAAGCGGCGACGTCGCGCGCATCTACGACAAGTGGTTCATGCAGCCGATTCCGCCGAGCGGCTCGAAGGTGGGGTTGCCGGCCAACGCGATGACCAAGGCCGCCTGGGCCGCGCCGTCGGACAAGCCGCTGGAGGCTTACGAGGCGCGCTGATGCGGACCGTCGCACGAAGGCCGCGCGCGGCGGCAGCTCGAACAGCACTCATCGTGCGCCACGTGGGATGGCAGGACGCCGGCCTTCTCAAGCCGGCACTCGCGCAGCGCGGCTATGAGGTGATGTATGCAGACGCGATGCTGGGCGATGCATTGGACTCGCGTGCGGACACGGCCGACGTGGTTGTCGTGCTCGGCGGCCCCAATGGGGCGTACGACGAAAACGCATTCCCGTCTCTGCAAAGCGAGCTCCAGCTGATCGAGCGCCGCCTGAAAGCCGAGCTTCCTGTTCTCGGCATCTGCCTGGGTGCACAGCTCCTCGCGCGCGTGCTTGGGTCGGAGGTCGGATCGATGTCACAGCCCGAGATCGGGCTCGGGCCGCTCGCTCTGACTGCGCACGGCGCCGACTCCGTCATCCGGGATCGGGCCGCCGCGGCCCCCGTGCTGTTCTGGCACCAGGACACCTTCGGGATTCCGCAGGGTGCGACTCATCTGGCAAGCTCGGCGCTCTGCGCGAATCAGGCGTTCTGCTACGGCAAGCATGCGCTTGCATTGCAGTTCCACCTGGAGCCCGATCCCAAGCGATTCGAAGAATGGTTGGTAGGCAACGCATACCAGCTCAGCCGCCTGAAGATCGACGCGCGAACCTTGCGCGAAGACATGCGCCGCAATGCCGACGAGTTTTCCAGGGCGGGCCACGCTTTCGTGGGAGCTTGGCTCGATTGCATCGAGCAAAAGCGCGGCTTCCTGAACGCTTCTGAAAAGCTCGCTGCAACCAGTCAGTAGCCTCTTGCGGCGAACGACCCGGCGTGAGCTTGGCCGGGTCACGCGATCAAGCGTCTTTTCTATGACGCGCGTGACCGCGCCGATGCAGTGGCGCGACGGAGTTTCTGCACAAGCGGATTGGCAGGCTGCGCTTCGGCCGCATCGCGCAGGTGCTGCGCAAAATGGGCCACGATCGGCGGGCTGACCCTTGGCTTGCGTTGAAGCAGGCCGATCTCCCGGTAGAAGGTGAACTCCCCCAGCGAAACGACACGCACCCCTGCGGGCAGCGGCAGATGCGCCTCGACCAGGGGCACAAGCGCAACGCCCAGGCCTTTGGAGGCCAGGTGGATCAAACCCGAGATTTCGTCGATCTCGATAGCGTCGTTGACCGAGAGCCCCTCGCGGCGAAGAAATCCCTCGACCATTCGCCCGCCGAAAGAAGCCCTGTCATAGCGCAGGAACGGCTGCTGCTGGATCAGTGCGCGCCAGTCCCTCGTCGCGGGCGCCGCCTTGGGCACGACAAGCACATAGGGCTCGTGTATGAGTGCCTGCCACGTCAGGTCGGAAGGCATGCCGAAAGGGGGGCGGATGATCACCGCCGCATCGATCTTGCCCGCGTCCAGGTCGTCCATCAGCCGCATCGACACACCGGGTGACACATGGACGCGCACCAACGGAAAGGTCTTGCGCAACCTTTCGAGCGCACGCGCGAGCAACGTGGGTTGCGCAGAGGCGATGGCGCCTATTCGCAGCAATCCGCTGGTGGCGCTGTCCTGGGGCAGCTCTCCCAGCTTAGCGAACAACGCGCAGATCTCTTCCACGCGCGGCAAGGTCGTCTGACCCGCAACGTTCAAGGTGGCGGATCGCCCAGTGCGATCGAACAGTTCGAAACCCAGCGCCTCTTCGAGCCGCTTGATCTGGCTGCTCACCGCGGACTGGGTGAGCCCGATGCGGTCGCCAGCGGCGGCAAAGGTGCCGTGCTTGCACACCGCAATGAAGGTCTTGAGTTCGCTGATCACGAGGCGAGCATCGCAAATATCGATCGTCGGGTCAATCGCATATCGAGGAAATGCGTTCAATCGGGCGACGGTCATTCATCGATTATTTCGGTGTCAAGCACGAATTTATATTGTTTTTCTTTGATGTCACGCGTTCATAGACTTCGCCACCTCGGTAAGAAAAGCTGAGAGAACGATGAAGACAGCTGAAGCGGGCACCGTTTCAAGCCACCGGAACAGGAGCCAGAGCATGAAAAGAATCTTGGTCGCCAATCGAGGCGAAATCGCCTGCCGCATCATCCGGGCGGCGCGCGAGTTGGGCATCCAGACCATCGCGGTCCATTCGGACGCGGACGCCGGCTCGCTGCATTGCGAGATGGCGGATGTCGCGGTTCGCATCGGGCCCGCGCCCGCGGGCGAGAGCTATCTGAATGTCGATGCGGTTCTGCAGGCCGGTTTGCTGCACGGAGCCCAGGGGGTGCATCCGGGCTATGGATTTCTCTCCGAGAACACGGCCTTCGCAAGGGCTGCGGAACGCCATGGCATGGCATGGATCGGCCCGGCGCCGGAATCCATCGAGGACATGGGCGACAAACACCGGGCGCGAAGCATCGCTCACCAGTGCGGCGTACCTGTTCTCCCAGGCAGCCGTGCATTTCTTCCTGGCGAAGCCGCGGAACTTTTGGCGCTCGAGGCCGTACGCGTGGGTTACCCCTTGCTGGTCAAGGCGGCCGGCGGCGGTGGCGGTATCGGGATGAAACGAGTGGACTCGCCTGCCGCCTTGGCAGCGGCTGTTTCGTCAACCCAGTCGCAAGCGCTCAAGGCCTTCAACGACGCCTCCGTCTATCTGGAACGCTTCGTGCCGCGCGCCCGGCATATCGAGGTGCAGGTTTTCGGCTACGGCGACGGCACCGCCGTCCACCTCTTCGAGCGCGAGTGCTCGGTGCAGCGACGGTTCCAGAAAATCGTGGAAGAGAGCCCTGCCCCCAACCTGGCATCCGACGTACTCGAACAAATGCTCGCCTGTGCCGTCTCGCTGACCGCGCGCCAGCGGTACCGCGGAGCCGGGACCGTCGAATTCATCCTGGACGCGGACAGCCAGGATTTCTATTTCCTCGAGATGAACACGCGCATCCAGGTGGAGCACGGTGTCACCGAAGCAGTGACCGGACGGGATCTGGTGCGTGATCAGATTCTGCTGGCCGCCGGCATGTTGGAACGCACACCACAGGCTGCGATTCACCGTCACGGCGCGGCGATCGAGTGCCGGGTGTATGCCGAGAATCCGTTGAAGAACTTTCTTCCATCGCCTGGCCTGCTCGAACGGTTCGTCTTGCCTGCTGGAATCGATGGTCTTCGCGTGGACACCGGCGTGCGCCAAGGGGATTCGATCAGCCCGTTCTACGACCCGATGATCGCCAAGATCATCACTGCGGCGTCGACGCGTGCCGAGGCGCTGCAACGGATGGACGCGGCACTGCAATCCATCGACATCGCGGGCATTCGCCACAACACGCACTTCCTGCAGCAACTCATTCGGCATCCGGCCTTCCAGGCCGGGACGGTAGACACGAATTTCGTCGATCGGGAAAAGCAGGCGCTGCTGGCCAGCTTGACCGAGCCTGCGAGCGATAGCGGTTCGCTGAAGGCCGCGTCATGAGCGGCCACGAAACGCTCGCCGAAAAAGAGGTGCCTTGGCGAATGGCGCCTTCTGGCGACAGCTGTCTGGTGGTGGAAGTCCGCCTGGTGGCTCACGGTGCCGGCAGCCGATGGTCGGCAGCCGCTGCAGCCGTGTTGCGCGAAGCCGGCATTCCGGGCGTGACGGACATCGTGTCTGCAATGACGACCGTTGGCATTCACTACCGGCCGGAGTCGGTCCAGTGTCTGTCGAGGCCGGGGGAAACGCCCTGCCAGGCCGTGGCACGCCAGGTCTCGGCGGCGCTCGAGGGTTTCGAATGCAGCGATTCGGCTTCCACCCGCCTCGTCGAGATTCCCGTCTGCTATGGCGGCGCGCATGGGCCCGATCTCGAGTCCGTGGCCCAGGCCTGCGGAATGTCGTCTCAGGCATTGATCGACCTGCATGCCGGCGCGGACGTCGAGGTTCAGATGATCGGTTTTGCGCCGGGCCACCCCTACATCGGCACCTTCGACGAACGACTGGCGCCGCCGAGGCGTGCGCAACCCCGCACCGCCGTGCCCATAGGCTCCATCGGGCTGGCGAATCGCCAGAGCGTGATCTATCCATTCATGCTTCCCGGCGGATGGAACCTGATCGGTCGAACCCCGTCCATGCTTTTCGACCTGACCCGCGATCCGGTGTGTTTGCTGGAGGCCGGTGACCGCATTCGTTTCGTCCCCATCTCGGCGGACGAGTTCGAAGCCATGGGGGACAAGTGATGACGATCGAAGTCCTCAAGCCCGGTGCGCTGTCGACCTTTCAGGATCTGGGGCGCATCGGCCACCAGCACCACGGCATTCCGGTTTCCGGCGTCATGGACGAGCGCTCGCACCGGCTGGCCTGCATGCTGGTCGGAAATGCCCCCTCTCAAGCCACGCTCGAAGTCACCCTGCTGGGACCCACGCTGAAGTTCGATGCGCCTGCTGTCGTCTCGGTGTGTGGCGCGGACCTGAGTGCCACGCTGAGTGGGAATCCCCTGCCGCTTGGCACCCGGGTCCCGGTGGCTGCAGGCGACCTGCTCTCCTTCGGCAAGCGCGCGACCGGGCTGCGCGCATACATCGCGGTCGCTGGCGGCTACGCGCTTCAGCCGGTCATGGGCAGCACGAGCACCTACGTGCGAGGTGGCTTCGGCGGCGCGCAAGGTCGTCCGCTTCAAAAGGGCGACCGCATCGCGCTGAACAGTCCGAGCACAGGACCTTCATCGCTCGATGCGAGCGGATTCGTTTTTCCGGTGGAGGTACAGCGTCCGCCGGGCGCGCCGATCCGGATCGTTCCGGGCAGGGAGTGGCAAGCGTTCGAGCCCTCTGCGCAACGGGCCATGGCCGAGCAAGCCTTTCGCGTCAGTCCACGTTCCGATCGCATGGGCTACCGGCTGGAAGGCGAACCCCTGCGCCTGCTGCAGCCGCTGGAGCTGCAATCGGAAGCGGTGAGCTTCGGCACCGTCCAGGTTCCTCCGGACGGACTCCCGATCGTGCTGATGGCGGATCGCCAGACAACGGGCGGGTACCCCCGCATCGCCAACGTTGCGGCTGTCGATCTGCCCCGCCTCGCGCAAGCCATGGCCGGCGAGCATCTGCGCTTCGAGTGGATCTCGCTGGATGCAGCACAACAGCTCGCGGTGGCGCAGGGTGAGATCTTCCGCGCGATGGAGGCAGCCCGTGACGTCCATTGACTTCAACAGCGACGTCGGTGAGAACTACGGGGTCTACCGGCTTGGCGATGACGCCGCGGTGCTCGAGCACGTCACCTCCGCCAACGTGGCCTGCGGCATGCACGCCGGAGACCCGCAGACCATCGCCGCCACCGTCGAACTCGCAATAGCCCTTGGCGTGTCGATCGGCGCGCATCCCGGGTTCGCGGATCTTCAGGGCTTCGGGCGCCGGCCGATGCCACTGGGGCGGGACGAGTTGTTCCACCTCATGCTCTACCAGATCGGTGCGCTGCAAGCCTTCTGCCGCGCTGCAGGAACGCGTCTGGCGCACGTCAAGACGCACGGCGCGCTCTACAACATGGCGGCGCGCGATCCAGCGATGGCGCGCGCGATTGCCGATGCGGTGCGCGCAGTCGATCCGCAACTGGTCTTCTACGGCCTCGCAGGCTCGGAACTGGTCCGCAGCGCTCGCGACGTCGGGCTCGTCGTGGCCGAAGAAGTATTTGCGGATCGGAGCTATCAGGACGATGGCAGCCTGACGCCGCGCTCGCACCCGCGGGCCATGATCACCGACGTCGAGCAATCCGTGGCGCAGGTTCTGCGCATGGTTCGCTCCGGCGTGGTGAGGTCGGTCAACGGCGTGGACGTGCCCGTGCGGCCGGACACGTTGTGCATTCATGGCGACCAACCCGGCGCGGCGCAGTTCGCGCGCGCCATCCGTCAGGCACTCGAAGCCGAGGGCGTTTCCATTCGCCCCGTGAGCCCAGGCTCCATCGCCCTTCGACCGGTTTCCCCCATCACCTCTGGAGCCCACGCATGAGCAAAGAAATCGAGATTCGTACGGACACGGCAGGCACGCTGCTGAAGATCGTTGCCGCGCCCAACGCACTGCTGTCTGCCGGGGACGACATCGCCATCATGGAGTCCATGAAGATGGAAATTCCGCTGCAAGCACCCGCGGCGGGATTTGTCGCCGAACTCTTCTTCGAAGAGGGCGCCATGCTCGAAGAAGACGCCGTGGTGGCGCGCTTCGTGGTCAGTTGACCCTGTCGCGCCGGCGCTCTTCATCCGGCGCTTCCGCCAGACAACACCCTCGGTTGTCTTGAACCGATTCGAAACGGGCGACGCATTCCGTCGCCCGGGGCGAGCTGCGGCCTTCTCGAAGGCCATCTGGATTCCTTCCCCACATGACGGACAGAAAATGAACACCTCTCACACGATGGGCTCGGCCGATGGGTCGAGCGCACGAACGGCGCATTCGGCCTCCAGCGATGCGGCCGCCCCTCTTGCCCGAGCGACTGCGCGCAAGGCCGCCCTTGCCGCGTCGGTAGGAACGGCCATCGAGTACTACGAATTCGGCGTCTACGGGTACATGGCCGCAACCATCGGGCCCCTGTTTTTTCCGAGCACCGACGCAACGGCATCGCTTCTGGCGATTCTTGCGGTGTTTGGAAGCGCGTTCCTGATGCGCCCCATCGGCGGCATTGTTCTGGGGCGGTTGGGTGACCGCATCGGCCGACGCGGGATCTTGCTCGTGACGGTGATCGGCATGGGCGTTGCGACCGCGGCCATCGGTCTCTTGCCCGTGGCCTCGACCGCCGGTATCGCCGCACCTGTCCTGCTGCTGGCGATTCGCCTGGTACAGGGCTTTTTCGCTGGCGGCGAAGTCACGGGCGCCGCCGCGTACGTGGCCGAGTCGGCACCTGCTGGCAAACGAGGCTTCTACGGATCTTTCACGCCGGTGGGCGTTGCAGTGGGCGGCGCGCTGGCCGCGGCTGCGTGCGGACTGACCTCCGCCCTGTTGGGCGCCGATCAGATGCAGCAATGGGGTTGGAGAATTCCGTTCCTGCTTGCGATTCCCATGGTGATCGTGTCGACCGCCGTTCGGCGCCGGGTCGAGGAGTCCGCGGCATTCCAGGAATTCCAGGCACACAACGAACCGACCAAAGCCCCGCTGCGCGAGGTCCTGACCCAGCACACGTCGAAGGTGCTGAAAGTGACGGCACTTGCGTTCGGCCAGAACGTCGGCTACTGGGTGGGCCTGGTGTTCATGAACATCTATCTCACCACCTACCTGAAGTACGACAAGACGACCGTCTACTGGATCATGGCCGCGGTCGGCGTGACCATGGCCGTTCTCATGCCGTTCTGGGGCGGCCTCTCGGACCGCTGGGGCCGCCGCCGTGTCCTGGGCATCGGCTTCCTGGGGTACATGCTTCTCGTCTGGCCCATGATGGTCCTGATGGACCAGCAGAGCATCGGCCTGGCTGCCCTGGCCATGTTCATCATTGCCTTGCCGTTGCCTGTCGTGCAATCGGTCGGCTACCCCACCTATGCAGAGCAGTTTCCGACGCGCATTCGATATACCGGCATGGCGTTCAGCTTCAACATCGGCGCGATTCTGGGCGGCGGTGTGACGCCGTATGTCGCCACCAGCTTGATTGCCTCCACCGGCAACTTGAAAGCCCCCGCCGTGCTGCTGATCGCGGCGGCAATTTTCAGCTTGCTTGCATTGCTGACCGTCAGGGAAACCGCGAAAGATCAGCTCGCATAGGGTCGGCGGCCTCCTGGTCGGTTCTGTCCATGGGCGCTGGTGCTGTTCATGGATTCCACGAAGCCGTTATTTTCCGAGCGCATTCGATTGCGCTCGCCAAAGTCGTCAGGCGTCAATGACGACAAGCGGATCGCCAATGGCATAGAAATGCCCGCCGGCGATGTAATGCAGGCTGCGCAAAGCTGGATCGGCGGTCTCGAAGTTCCAATGCCCGTCCTTGAACACGCGCGTATCGGACCACGCGCCGACGATCTCGCCGATGAACAGGTCGTAGGTCTGCTGGTTGTGCGGCTCGGGCACGACCTTGCAGGCCAGCCAGGCCGAGCATCCCGCAACAAAAGGCAGGTCGAAATCTTCGATCGCGAACAGTTCGACTCCGCTCTTCGACAGCTTCCCGGGCTCATCGGACAGGCTGCGATGCCCCACCTGGTAGGTAAGGTCAAGCTGGGCCACGGTCGGTACCTGGATCACGAAGGTGCCGCTCTTGTCCACAAGCTCCCGGGTCTTGGCGATCTTGTCCAGCACGACGGTCAGCTTGGGCGGCTTGTAGTCCAGCGCGCAGGCCCAGGCCGCCGCCATGACGTTGTCCACGCCACCGTGCCGCGCCGACACCAGCACCGTAGGGCCATGGTTGAGCAGGCGATAGGCTTTGTCCAGCGGCACCGGAGCGACGTGTTTGTCCATGGGATTCCTTTGTTCAGACATCGGGTGTCGTTGTTGTCAATGCAAGGCGGGTCGTGCCGCACCCATCAGATCATGCGGTCCGAGGTGACGACATGAACACCATTTTTTGAATGAATGGCCGCCTCGAGCAGCGCGCTGGCGATCTGCGCGGCCGGGTTGATGCGCAAGCGTTTGGGCAACAGCGGCCCCGTCAATGTCAGCACCATCACCAGCATGCGCTCGCCCAGGCGGAACTCGTCCCTGTGCCCGCCGATGACGCCGGGCCGCACGAAGGTCAAAGACTCGAAACCCTGGCCGGCCAGCGCTTGTTCCAACTCGCCCTTGACCCTGTTGTAGAAGAAACGCGAGCTGGCATCCGCGCCGATGGCCGAGTTCAGCACACAGGTCGGCGTGCCGTGCGCACGTGCCAATCCGGCGATGGTCAATGGGTAGTCGAAGTCCACGCGGCGGAACGCTTCCTCGGAGCCCGCGGTGCGCATGGTGGTGCCCAGCGCGCAGATCACCGCATCCGCCTGCCACCAGTCGGCGTGCTGCGGCAGGTGATCGAAATCCACCCGCGGGCTGCACAGCTTCGGGTGCGCGGTCACTGCGCGGCGGGTGGGTGCGACCACCGCTTCCACGCGTGGATCGGCCAGCGCCAATGCCAGGACGTGGCGCCCGACCAGACCGGTAGCGCCGACCAGCAACAGTTTCACAGGGGATGCCATTGGATGCGCGCCAGTGCTCAGGCGCGCGCGAGACGCTGCACAGACTCGCCCACGGGCGTGTCGCCCCGGGTCAATTCGATGATCACGCGGTTCACCGCCGGGCGCTCGATGATCGCCAGCAGCGTGGCGGCCACGTCATCGCGCGCCACCTCGCCGTAGGGAATCGCCAGCCCTGTGCGCACCTTGCCGGTACCGGGAGAGTCCAGCAACGTACCGGGACGAAGGATGACCCAGTCCATGTCGGTCTCGGCCAGATGCACATCGGCGAGCTTCTTGACGGACATGTAGTTCTCGAAGGTCTCGGAGATCTGCTTGCCGCGGAAGGACTCGGGAAAGGCCGAGACCAAAAGAAAGCGCTGGATGCCCTCCTGCCTTGCGGCAGCCACCGCCAGCTCCAGCCCGCGGCCGTCGATGGCGTCGGTCATCGCCATGCCCCCCTTCCCACCGGCGCCCGCGCAGAACACCACGACGTCGCTACCGGCCATGAGCCGGGCCAGTCCGTCCACGTCGAGTTCCTGCAGGCTGCCGAGCACCGGGATCGCGCCGAGGCCCTTCAATTCCACGGCCTGCTCCGGACGGCGGCACAGCGAACGCGGTTCGTGGCCACGCGCGGCCAGCCGCTGCGCCAGGCGACGGCCGACCTTGCCGGCGCCGCCGACGATGAAGACCTTCTTCATGGAATGCTCCTTTTTTTCAGGACTGGGTACAGCGGAGTGCCAGGGCCGCTTCGTGCCGATCGCTCGTGGAGCTCAGGGAGCAACGTGCGTGTGAAATATCTTGCTGATGACCGTCCGTTTGCCTTCGACCTTGAGCAGATGGAAGAAATCGGTGAAGCAGAAACCGGAGACGTCGTTGGTGTCGATGCGGGCGCTTGCGGCGGTGCCGACGATCTCGATGACACAGCGCCGCAACCCAGCTCAGGCGCAGCTCGTTTCCGCCGTGCGCTCTTCGACAGCAGGCCGGGGACCCAGCCGTTGAAGTCTGCTTTCCCGGGCGTTGAGCCACCAGCCGGCCTGGATGTTCCAGTCGGCGTAAGGGCTCCGCGGATCGGCTGCCGCCAATGTCTGCTGCGCATGCAGCGGGAATTGCGGATCACGCAGCGCGCTGTGCCCCAGGGCGACGATGTCGGCCTGCCCCGAGGCCACGACGGTCTCCGCCTGGCGCGCATCGACGATCAGGCCGACGGCCATGGTGCCGATGCCTGTCTCGCGGCGGATCTGCGCGGCGAACGGCACCTGAAAACCATAGCCGCTCGGGTAGTCGAAGACACCGAAGCCACCGGAAGAACAGTCGACGACATCGACGCCGACCTTGGCGAGCTCTTTGGCGAAAGCCACGCTGTCCTCGATGGTCCAACCGTCGCGGCTGCCGTCCACCGCCGAGATGCGCACGAACAGCGGCTTGTCTTTCGGCCAGATCTCGCGCAACTCGCGGGCAATCTCCAGCGGCAGACGGATGCGGTTCTCGAAGCTGCCGCCGTATTCGTCGGTCCGGTCGTTGGTCAACGGCGACATGAATGCGTTCAACAGGAAGCCGTGTGCGCAGTGCAGCTCCAGCACCTCGAAGCCGGCCCTCAGCGCCCGGCGTGCCGCCGCGGCGAAGTCAGCCCGGACCTTTGCGATGCCCCGTGCATCGAGCGCGGTGGGCACCAGCCATCCCTCGCTCGCTGGACGCGCGCTGGGGGAGACCACCTGCCATGGAAGCTCGCCTCGGGCAGCATCACGCTCGTCGAGCGGACCATTCCCTTCGAAGGCGCGCTGAATGCTGGCCTTGGGACCGGCATGACCGATCTGAATACCTGGGACCGTGCCATGCGCCTTGGCGAAGGCCGCGATCCGGGCGAGGCCCTCGACATGGGCGTCATCCCAGATGCCTGCATCGCCATGGGTGATGCGTGCCTCGAGCGACACGCCGGTGGCCTCGACCATCACTAGGCCGAAGCCGCCCAGTACGAAGCGCCCATAGTGAACGATGTGGTACTCGTTCACAAAGCCGTTGTTGGCCGTGTACTGGCACATGGGGCTCAGTGCCAGGCGGTTGCGCAACGTCACTCCGCGCAGGGTCAAAGGTTCAAATAACTTGCTCATTTTTTCAACTCTTTGTCGATGGATTGATTGACGGCTTTGCGGGCAAACCGGGCAAACCGGGCCATGGTCAAGACCGCCGGCACTGCCGATGCCAAGCCCACCCAGGTCGGTGCGCGCACGGCACCTCCGGCACCGGCAACAGCGCCGGCGTGCCTTCTCTCATGAGATCCCGCACCTTTGCCATGCGTCGAGGGTTCCCTGACTTCGAAATCAATGGCCCAGGTTGGCCTTGAGCTCTTGCGCCGCCTGCGCCATGGCGCTGCGGGGCGCAGGCAGATGGCTGAACACGTTCAACAACCCGAAATCGTGAATCATGCCGTTGTAGCGCACCGACTTCACCGGCACGCCCGCGGCGCCGAGCTTGCGGCCGTAGGCTTCGGCCTCGTCGCGCAGCACATCGAATTCGGCGGTCTGGATCAGCGTCGGCGGCAAGCCCTTGAGCTGCTCGGCCGTCGCCCGCAGCGGCGAAGCGTGCATCTGGCTGCGTGCCTCGGCGTCGGTGGTGTAGTTGTTCCAGAACCAGGCCATCAAGTCCTTCGTCAGGAAGTAGCCGTCGGCAAACTGCTTGTACGACGGCGTGTCGAAGTCGGCATCCGTCACCGGACACAGCAGCACTTGCGCGCGCAATGCAGGTGCGCCCTTCTCGTTCGCCATCAAGGCCACCACGGCGGCCATGTTGCCGCCCGCGCTGTTGCCAACCACGGCGAGGCGCTTGCCGTCGACATTGATCTGCTCGCCATGCTCGGCCACCCATCGGGTCGCGGCATAGGCCTGCGCGATGGCGACGCCGAATGCCGCCTCGGGCGACAGCGTGTAGTCGACAAAGACCGCCACCGCACCCGAGCCCGCCACCAGGTCGCGCACCATCCGTTCGTGGGTCGGGAAGTCGCCCAGCACCCAGCCGCCGCCGTGGAAGAACATGAACGCGGGCAGGGTCTGCTGTTCGCTGCCTGCCGGGCGCACGATGGTCAGCTTCAGGTCGCCGCCGTTGACGCGGATCGTCTTTTCGCTGACGTCCGCCGCCGGCAGCACCACCTGGGGGCCTGCCTGCGCGGCCACCAGCGCGGCGCGTGCATCGGTGGGCGTCATGGACTCGAGCGGCTTGCCGCCTTCGAGTGCGCGCAAAAATTCAGCGGTGTTGTGTTCGACGCCGGCCAGTTCAGCTGCAGAGGCATTCCCGCCGGACGGGGTCGGGGCGGAAACAGTGCCAGCGGATGCGAGGGTGTTCATGATGTTCTTTCAGCGAGCGTGCGAGGCGCAAGACCGTGGTCAATCCGCTGCATGCGGTTGAAAGATCTTGCTGATCACCGTCCACTGGCCATCGACCTTCAACAGATGAAAGAAGTCGGTGAACGAGAGGCCCGACATGCCGTTGGCGTCGATGCGGGCACTGGCCGCCGTCCCCACGATCTCGATGCGGGTGATCGCGGCCTGGGCGTCGGGCGACGGGCGGAAGTCCTTGTCGATGCCCTCGAACAGCAGGGCGATCGGGCCGCCGGCCAGCTTGCCGTCGGCGCCGACGCTGTACATCGTCGCCTTCGGGTCGAAAGCGGATTTCATGATGCTGCTCTTGGCCTGCTTGCAGCCTTCGATGTACTTGTTCAGCACTTCGGAGATGGCTTGGTAGTCCTGCACGTACGTGGTCTTGCTCATGGCTTTTCCTTGGTTGGTTGAGGGTCGGGTCGGTGCGTCCGCGGCTTGAGCGGTGGTGCCCACGCCCATGGCGATTGCCGCAAAAATCAAAGTCTTCACGAAGATATTTTTCATTGCATTGCGCTCGAATTGATGAGTGATTGATCGTGGATGGGGGTGCCGGCTCAATTCGCCAGCGCAGGCCAATCGGTATAACCCTTGGCGCCATTGCCGTAATAGGTTTCCCGCGGCGCAATAGCCAGTTCGGCGCCCGTTTTCAAACGATGAACCAGATCGGGGTTGGCAATGAACGGACGGCCAAATGCGACGGCGTCGACCTTGCCTTCGGCCCGGCGAGCTACCGCAAGATCGAGGTCGTAATTGTTGTTGCCGATATAGGGGCCATTGAATCGTGCGCGCAATGCGTCGAGGTCGATGCCTTCGGGCACGGACCGCGAGGTGGCCGTGGCGCCCTCCACAAAATGCATATAGGCCAATTGAAAGCGATTCAATTGATCGATCAAATGGCCATAGGTTTGCATGACCTGGCTGTCGAGCGGTGTATTGCCCGCATCCGGCGTCACGGGGGAAAGCCGAATACCGACGCGGTCGTGGCCCCACACCTCGACCACCGCCGCGGTCACTTCCAGCGTGAGCCGGCTGCGATTCTCGATGCTGCCACCGTATGCGTCGGTACGCTGGTTGGTCGAATCGCGCAGGAATTGATCCAGCAAATAGCTGTTGGCCGAATGCACTTCCACACCGTCGAAGCCGGCGCGCTTTGCGCATTCCGCGGCATGCCGGTATTGCTGGATGATTCCGGGAATTTCGGATGTTTCCAATGCACGCGGCATCGACACATCCAGCATTCCCTTTTCGGTATAGGTCTGCCCTTCTGCCCGAATGGCAGAAGGTGCCACCGGGGCGGCCCCCTCCGGCTGCAGATCCACATGCGAGAAACGGCCCACATGCCACAGCTGGCACACGATGAGACCACCGGCTGCGTGCACCGCGTCCGTCACTTTTTTCCAGCCGGCCACCTGTTCTTCGGTCCAGATGCCGGGCGTCAGCGCATAGCCCCGCCCTTGCGCCGAGATGTTCGTGGCTTCACTGACGATCAAGCCTGCGCTGGCCCGCTGTGCGTAGTAACGGGCATGCATTTCGTTGGGCACGCCATCGGTGCCCATGCGGCTGCGGGTGAGCGGCGCCATGACGATGCGGTTTGCGAGTGTCAGCGCACCCATCGCCACTGGCGAAAAAAGGTCGCTGAAAGAACTGCTGAGCTTCATTTCCGTTCCCGTTCGGCAACCAGGTTGCGCGAACAATTGATGTGAAGCCAGCAGTATCAGGTGCGGCAATAATGACGTAAATAGTCAGAAACGGAGATAGCGAATGAACGAAAAGCTCACAATCGACGGCGCGGCGGGTGCCGGCCGGACGGCAGCGGCGCTGGCCTCGCCGCCGGTGCATCTGCCGGGGCTGCTGACGTTCGAGGCGGCGGCGCGGCATTTGAACTTTGCCCGGGCCGCAACAGAACTGGGCGTCACGCCCACGGCGGTGTCGCGCACCATCAAGATCCTGGAAGCGCAATTGAATGTGCGGCTGTTCAATCGCACAACGCGCAGCGTGAGCCTGACCGAGGCGGGTTCGTCGTTGAATTCGAAAATGGCGCCCGCGCTGGCAATGATCAGAGATTCATTGTCAGACGCCTCATTGGCAGCCGATCAGCCTTCCGGCACCGTGCGCATCAATTCCTCCTACGTGGCGTACCGGCTTTTCATAGAGCCCCACGTCAAGGAATTTCTGTCGAATTACCCGTTGATCAGTGTCGAAATATCGCTGGACAACGTACTGGGCGATATCGTGAATGCCGGCTTCGACATCGGCATACGAATGGGCAATCGAGTGCAGAACGACATGGTGTCCATGCAGCTGGGGGCGGTACAGAAAAGAATCGTGGTGACCGCCCCGGACTATTTTCAAGCTCGCAAAGAACCGAAAACCCTCGATGACCTGCTGAACCACGACTGCATTCGACAACGCTATTCCATTGGAAGCCGGTGGTTCGAATGGAAATTCGATTCAGGCGGTCAAATGGTTCAAATCGACGTGCAGGGGCGTCTTGTTTTCGACGAAATGCGCTCTGTGCTGGACGCCGCCGTACAGGGGCACGGCATCGGGTTCGTATTCGAGGATTTTGCGAAAAAAGAATTGGCCGGCGGCCAATTGCGGCAGATTCTGAAACAGCACAGCGGAATGGACGATGCCTTTCATCTGTACTATCCGCATCGAAAATACATGCCAGGAAAGCTCCGCACATTCATTGATTTCATGCTCGATGCCAATTCCAATGGCAAAAGAGCTTCGTGACCTTGAAACCCCAAGGCCCCGCCCTCTCGCTTACAGGTAATTGAACAGCGCAATGCTGTTGAGCTTTGCAAATGTCATCTGCGTCGCCTGCAGCGACGACTGGCGCTGGTAGAACTCCGCAATGGCGCTGTACGGGTCCAGGTCTTCGATGCTGGAGCGGTAGCTTTCTTCCTGCAGCTTGCTGGCCGCGCCCGCGGTGTCCAGCGCATCGATTTCGGTCTGGCGCGAGCCCACCGACGACAGCACCGTGAGCACGTTGTCGTGCGCGTTGGTCACCTTCACGTTGGCCGTGCTCAAGGCGTTCTGCAGCTTGGCCTGGGCCGCCGCGCCGCCGCCGGTGAGCGGGGTGCGCAGCGCGCTCACCAGCGCGCCGATGGACGCGAAGATGTCGGTGCCGGCGTTCTTGGCGGTCGACACGTCGAAGCTGTCGCCGCTGGCCGGCGTGCCGCTGAAGGTCATCTGCACGCCGCCGAAGGAGATGGGCTGGCCTTCGGTGTACAGGCCGCCGGCCACCACCACGGGCGGCGTGTCCTTGGTCGACACCGAGTAGTTGCCGCCGGCAAAGCTCACGCTGAAGTCCTTGCCGAAGTCGGCGTTGGTCGCGTCTTTCACGCCCACCGAGCCGAACACGCCGGTGCCGGTGTTGCCGGCCGCGCCCGCGGTCACGTAGCCCGCGCCGCCCTGCACCGTCTGGAACACGCTGCGCCCGTCGTCCGAGGTGGAGAGCTGGCGCGCCACGTCGACCTGCATCAGCCGCTGGCCCTGGTCGCCCACGTACTGCACGCCGCCGCCGGCGGCCGGCACGAAGGGCGCCGAGCCGCTCTTGTAGCCGCCGAACAGAAACTGCCCGTTGCCGTCGTCCGAGTTGGCCACGCCCACCAGCTGGTCGAGCGCGCTCTGGATGGTGGTGGCGAGCGAGCCGCGGTCGGCGTCCGAAATGGTGCCGTTGCCGGCCGCCACGGTCAGCGTCTTGATGTTCTGCAGGATCGAGGTGACCGAGTTCAGTGCGTTCTCTTCGGTCGACAGCGACAGCGACGCGCGCTGGCGGCTGGTGGCGTACTGCGCGTTCTCCGACAGCGTCTGCGTGACGCCCAGCGCGCGCGCCGCGCCCACCGGGTCGTCGCCGGCCGTGAGGAACTTGGAGTTGGTGGCCAGCTGCTGCTGCACGCGGAACAGCTTTTGCTGTTGCAGGCCCATGGCGCTGACGTTCTGGTCGTAGAAGGATTGGGTGCTGATGCGCATCGCGGTGTCCTGGATCGGTACTTGGATCGGTACTTGAATCGGTACGAAAGGGGGGCTCAGTTGCTGATGCCCAGGATCGTGTCGAAGATGGCCGACGCGGTCTGGATCACCTTGGCATTGGCCTGGTACATCTGCTGAAACATCAGCAGGTTGGCGGTTTCCTCGTCCTGGTTCACGCCGGAGATCGACTGCTGGCTGGCCTTGATCTGCCCCGTCACGCTGTCCTGCGTGGTGGCCGCCACCTTGACCGCCATGGCGCGGTTGCCCACGTCGCTCACCAGCTGCGAATAGGCGCCGTTGAAGGTGGCCGTGCCGCCCGACATCAGCGTCTTGCGCTGCAGCGCGCCCAGCGCCAGCGCGTTGCTGTTGTCCGACACGCCCGAGGTGTTCCTGGCGATGGTGAAGGTGTCGCCCTGCGCGGGCGTACCGCTCATGCCGACGGTGATGCCGTCGAAGCTCATCTTGGCGCCTGCGGTGAACGGCACGGCCGTGCCCGCGGCGTAGCTGGTGCTGGTGCCGTCGGCCAGCGTCACGGTCACGGCGGAGGTGGCCGGAAAGCCCGAGACGGTGCCGCTGGCGGCGTCGTAGCTCAGCGTGACCGGGCCGGCCAGCGGCGTGCCGGCGTAGCTGGCGTCCACGGTGGCCGCGCCCAGTGCGCCGCTGCCCTTGTTGCCGGACGTGTTGCCGGTGGCGATGGGCGAGGCGGCGGCCACCTTGGCCGGGTCGAGCGTGCGCACGTCGAGGTCGCGCGCGCCGGTGCGCGTGGGCTGCACCAGGAACGAGTCGCCGGCCTGCGCGGTGCCGCTGGCGGCCGTGAGGCTCACGCCGTCGAAGGTGATGGGGAAGGTGGTGAAAGTGCCCATCGACGTTTTGTCCGAAAGCCGGGTGACCGAGTAGGTGAGCGTGCCGGCCACGTCGGTGACGGCCACGTTGTAGTCGCTGGTCGTGAGCTTGGAGGCGTCGGACAGCGTGGCGCCAAACTCCAGGTTGCCGCCGTTGCGTGCATTGGTCAGCACGGCCGGCGTGGACTGCGTGAAGAAGTCCTTGCCCAGCGCGCCGGTCAGGTCCACACCCAGCTTGTGCTGCGTGTTCACCGCGTCGGCCACCGACATGGCGAGCCGGCCCACGGCGTTCTGCGTGGGAATGAGCGTGTCGCGGCGAAAGTTCAGCAGCCCGCCCAGCACGCCACCGGTGATGGCGGTGTCGGGCAGTTCGCTGGTGTTGCCGGCAAAGCCCTTCAGTGCAATCGCCTTGCGCGACGGGTCGGCCGAAGAGTTGACGGCTTCCATCTGCGAGGCGTAGTCGCCCACCACCAGCGACTGGCCGGTGGCGATGAACACGTTGTACTTGCCGTTGTCCTGCTGCAGCACCTTCACGTCGACCACCTGACTCAGCTCGCTCACGAGCTGGTCGCGCTGGTCGAGCAGGTCGTTGGGCGGCTGGCCGCCGGCCATGGCGCTGAGCTGGCTGATCTGCTGGTTCAGGCCGGCGATCTTGGTGGCGTAGGTGTTGATCTGGTCCACGCTGCCCACGATCTGCTCGTTCACCGAGGAGTTCAGGTCCGACAGGTACTGGTCGGTTGCGCGGAACTTGCTCGACAGCGCCTGCGCCGAGCTGATCATCTGCTGGCGCGCGGCCGGGTCGGCCGGCGTGTTGGCCACGCCCTGCACGCTGGTGAAGAAGGCCTGCATCAGCGGCGCGATGCCGGAGGTCTTGTCGGCCAGCAGCGTGTCGATGCGGTTGATCTGCACGCTGTTGGTGGCCAGCGCGGCCGAGGCCGATTGCGCGGTGCCCAACTGCGCGGTGAGGTAGCGGTCGTAGCTGCGCGACACGGTCGTCACGTTGGCGCCCGAGCCGATGAAGCCCGAACCGCTGGAGATGGCACCGGCCGTGGAGATCTCGGCCACCTGGCGGCTGTAGCCGGCGGTGTACACGTTGGCGGTGTTGTGGGCCGTGGTCATCAGTGCGGTGCGAGCGACGCTGAGGCCGCTCAGACCTGTATTGAACAAACTTCCGGACATAAGGCTTTACCTGTCGATGGGGTGTAGGGGTGGCATCGCGGCGCTGCGCCGCGATGCCTTGCTCTCTATATCGGCAGCATCCGCCGAAAGTTGAGGGTCAGAACTCGGTCCAGTCGCCTTTGGCTTCGGCCGTTGCGGCCAGCCGCGGCGCGGCGGGTGCGTTGCCTTCATGCCGGCGCGGCGGCAACGCCTTGGCCGGGCGGCGGGGCGCGGCCCGGGCCACCTTGGGGATGGGGGTGATGGGTGTGAACGCCGCGCGCGGCGAGGCCACGGCGTTGCGGTCGAGCTTGAAGATGCTCACGGCCTGCACGAGGCTGCCGGCCTGTTCCTGCAGCGACTGGGCGGCAGCCGAAGCCTCTTCGACCAGCGCCGCGTTCTGCTGCGTCACCTGGTCCATCTGCGAGATGGCCTGGTTGATCTGTTCGATACCGGAGGTTTGTTCCTGGCTGGCCGCCGTGATCTCGCCCATGATGTCCGTCACGCGCTGCACGCTGCCGACGATTTCGTCCATTGTGCGGCCCGCTTCGGCGACCTGCTTGCTGCCCTCTTCGACCTTCTCTACCGAGTCGCCGATGAGCGTCTTGATTTCCTTGGCTGCCGCAGCGGAGCGTTGCGCCAGGCTGCGAACTTCCGAAGCCACGACCGCGAAACCACGGCCTTGTTCACCGGCGCGTGCCGCTTCCACCGCCGCATTGAGCGCCAGGATGTTCGTCTGGAAAGCGATGCCGTCGATCACCGCAATGATGTCGACAATCTTCTTGGAGGACGCGTTGATCGACCCCATCGTGTCCACCACTTGCGACACCACGCTGCCGCCCTTCACCGCGACGGTGGAAGCGGACACGGCCAATTGGTTCGCCTGACGCGCGTTGTCCGCGTTCTGCTTCACGGTCGAGGTCAGTTCTTCCATCGAAGCAGCGGTCTCTTCGAGCGAGCTGGCCTGCTCTTCGGTGCGCGAAGAAAGATCCTGGTTGCCCGCCGCGATCTGGCTCGACGCGGTCGCGATGGTGTCGGTGCCGTGGCGCACGTCGCCCACCACCTGCACCAGCGCGCCGCGCATGGCCTCCACCGCGCGCGTGATCGCACCGATCTCGTCGCGCCGCGGCGACACCATGGCCTGCGACAGATCGCCCGCGCCGATGCGCTGCACATACGCGCTCAACGCGCTCAGCGGTCCGACGGTGCGGCGGATGTACACGACCAGCGCCACGCCCAGCAGCGCCGCCGCCAGCACGATGAAAAGGCCCAGGCCGGCCATCTGCCGGTACAGCGGGTCCAGCACTTCGGCGGCCTGCACCTCCGCCACCACCAGCCAGCCGGTGGTCTCGCTCTTGGCGACCGAGGCGTAGCGGCGGCCGGGCCCGATGTCGGCCAGCACCGCCGGCGCATCGTCGATCCACAGCACATCGGCGGCCGTGATGCGGCTCAACCAGGGCGCGGCGCCGGCGCCCAGCAGGTCCGGCAGCGGCTTGCCCGCCGCCGTGGGATGGAACACCAGCTTGCCCTCCCCCGCCGCATCGAGGATGTAGAGGCCGCCGCGTTCGAAGATGCGCGTCTGCTTCACCGCCTCCGCAAAAGCGGCCTGCTGCTGCGAAATGTCGAGCCCCACATACAGCACGCCTACCACCTGGCCGGCCGCGTTGCGGATCGGGTCGTACACCGTGATGTAGGGCTTGCCGAACAGCGTCACCCGCCCCAGAAAGCGCTTGCCGGTGCGCAGCACCGGATAGGCCGCGCTCTTGCGGTCGAGCAGGGTGCCGACCGCGCGTTCGCCGTTCTCCTTTTTCACCGAGGTGGTGACGCGGCGAAAGTCTTCCCCCACCACCGCGAACACCGTCGCGTTGGCGCCGGTGAAGGTGGCGGCGAACTGGTCCACCTCCTTCGTCGAGCCCGCGTCGAGCCGCACGCCGTCGACACTGAGCACGCCTTGCGCCGCGTCTTCGAGCACGAAGCTCGCGGCAAACTCGCGCCGGAAGACGCCGAACGCGCTCTCGGCATTGAGCTGCATGGTCTGGTCGAAGATGTCCAGCGACTTGGCCAGCGCGGCCGCCTTGGCATTCGCATACTGCGCGGCGCTGCCCTGCTGCTGCGCCGAGGCGAGCATGTAGAACGCGCCGAGGATCAGCGCCGTCACCAGCACGATGGCCGCCGCCGCCCGGATGCTGAGCGTGCGAACCAGAGAGACGAAGCCGTGCGGGGCAGCCGAGGAAGCCGAGGAAGCCGAGGCGGCGGAAGGATTCATGGGAGAGCCCGTGGAGTGGATTTCAGAATTCGGTCCAGTCGCCTTTGGCTTCGGCCGTTGCGGCCAGCCGCGGCGCGGCGGGTGCGTTGCCTTCATGCCGGCGCGGCGGCAACGCCTTGGCCGGGCGGCGGGGCGCGGCCCGGGCCACCTTGGGGATGGGGGTGATGGGTGTGAACGCCGCGCGCGGCGAGGCCACGGCGTTGCGGTCGAGCTTGAAGATGCTCACGGCCTGCACGAGGCTGCCGGCTTGTTCCTGCAGCGACTGGGCAGCGGCCGAAGCCTCTTCCACCAGCGCCGCGTTCTGCTGCGTCACCTGGTCCATCTGCGAGATGGCCTGGTTGATCTGCTCGATGCCGGAGGTTTGCTCCTGGCTCGCGGCGGTGATCTCGCCCATGATGTCCGTCACGCGCTGCACGCTGCCGACGATTTCGTCCATGGTGCGGCCCGCTTCGGCGACCTGCTTGCTGCCCTCTTCGACCTTCTCTACAGAGTCGCCGATGAGCGTCTTGATTTCCTTCGCTGCCGCAGCGGAGCGTTGCGCCAGGCTGCGAACTTCCGAAGCCACGACCGCGAAACCACGGCCTTGTTCACCGGCCCGTGCCGCTTCCACCGCCGCATTCAGCGCCAGGATGTTGGTCTGGAAAGCGATGCCGTCGATCACCGCAATGATGTCGACGATCTTCTTGGAGGACGCATTGATCGAGCCCATGGTGTCCACCACTTGCGACACCACGCTGCCGCCCTTCACCGCCACAGCCGAGGCCGACACGGCGAGCTGGTTGGCCTGGCGCGCGTTGTCCGCGTTCTGCTTGACCGTAGAGGTCAGCTCTTCCATCGAAGCAGCGGTCTCTTCGAGCGAGCTGGCCTGCTGCTCGGTGCGCGAAGACAAGTCCTGGTTGCCCGAAGCAATCTGCCCCGACGCCGTGGCAATGGTCTCGGTGCCCATGCGCACCTCCCCCACCACCTTCGACAGGCTGGCGTTCATCTCGCGCAGCGCCTGCATCAGCTGGCCCGCCTCGTCGCGGCTTTCCACGCGGATGTCGGTGCTCAGGTCGCCCGAGGCCACCGTTTCGGCGACCGTCACCGCATGGCCCAGCGGGCGCACGATGCCCAGCGTGAGGCGCCAGGCCAGCAGCGCGCCCAGCACCAGCGCCAAGGCCGACAGGCCCCACAGCGTGGTCTGGCCGGCCGCGTGATCGGCGGAGATGCCCTTGGACAGCACATCGATCTTGTCGCGCTGGTGCGCGGCCAGCTTGGCCACCGCGTCTTCGTACACCACCAGGCCGGAGGCGAACTGGTTGTCCGCCATGGCGGCGGCTTCGTCGTTCTGGCCGGCGGCCTTGAGCTTGTTGATCGTCTCGATGGTCACCAGCACGCCCGCGCGCGCATCGGCCACGCCGGCGTAGAGCTTCTTTTCTTCCGGCGAGGTCAGCATGTCCTCGAGCTTTTTCTGCACCGGGTTGATCAGCGCGGAGCTGTCGGCGCGGGCCTTGGCAAAGTAGGCCACCACGGTGGGGTCGGTGGCCTTCACCATCGCGAACGAACGCACGATGGTGGGCCCCAGCAGGTTGGACCACTGGTTGGCCAGGCGCTCCTTGACCAGCGCTTTTTCGATCATCTCGTCCGTGGCGCTGCCCACGCTGGCCAGGCGCATCAGGCCGGTGCCGGCAATGACGGCCATCAGCAACAGCATGGCCGCAAAGCCAAGGCCCAGGCGGGCGCCGATTTTCATGTTCTTCAAACTCATTGGATTTCTTCTCATTCAGAACGGGGGCGAATCTCGCCGCGAGATGCGGCGTTGTCTGTTCGTTGTCGGCAGGGGCCCGCCGGCAGGGGGCTTCTTGTTGTTGCGGCTAGAACTCGGTCCAGTCGCCCTTGGCGTCGCTGGTCACGGCCAGCTTGGGCGTGGCGCCCGTACCGGGTTCGCGGCGCCCCGACAAGGCTGCCGCGGCCGGGCGCTTGAGTGCGGGCTTGGCGAAGCTGGTCGTCTTGTGGGGCGACTGGCCCGGCTTCGCAATCGGCGTGAGGCGCGTGAAGGGCGTGCGCACGACGACTGCGTTCTGGTCCAGCTTGAAGATGCTCACGGCCTGCACGAGGCTGCCGGCTTGTTCCTGCAGCGACTGGGCGGCGGCCGAAGCCTCTTCGACCAGCGCGGCGTTTTGCTGCGTCACCTGGTCCATCTGCGAGATGGCCTGGTTGATCTGTTCGATGCCGGAGGTCTGCTCCTGGCTCGCGGCGGTGATCTCGCCCATGATGTCGGTCACCCGCTTCACGCTGCCGACGATTTCCTCCATCGTGCGGCCGGCTTCGGCGACCTGCTTGCTGCCCTCTTCGACCTTCTCTACCGAGTCGCCGATGAGGGTCTTGATTTCCTTGGCGGCCGCTGCCGAGCGCTGTGCGAGGCTGCGAACTTCAGAAGCCACCACGGCGAAGCCTCGGCCTTGTTCACCGGCGCGTGCCGCTTCCACTGCCGCATTCAGCGCGAGGATGTTGGTTTGAAACGCGATGCCGTCGATCACGCCGATGATGTCGACGATCTTCTTGGAAGACGCATTGATCGAGCCCATGGTGTCCACCACTTGCGACACCACGCTGCCGCCCTTCACCGCGACTTCCGACGCCGACACGGCCAGTTGATTCGCCTGGCGCGCGTTGTCCGCGTTCTGCTTCACGGTAGAGGTGAGCTCTTCCATCGAAGCAGCCGTCTGCTCCAGCGAACTCGCCTGCTCTTCGGTGCGCGAAGAAAGATCCTGGTTGCCCGCCGCAATCTGCCCCGACGCGGTGGCGATCGTCTCGGTGCCGGTGCGCACTTCGCCCACCACCTTGGCCAGGTTGGTGTTCATGTTCTTCAGCGCCTGCATGAGCTGGCCGGCTTCGTCGCGGCTGTCCACGCGGATGTTGGCGCTCAGGTCGCCCGCGGCCACCGTTTCGGCCACTTCGACTGCGCGCGCCAGCGGACGCACGATGCTGCGCGAGATGAAGAACGCGAAGATGCTGCCGCACAACACCGTCAGCACGGTCAGCAGCAACTGCAGGTTGAAGCTGTGGGCATTGGCCGCGTCGATGGCCTGGCTCATGCGGTCGATGTCGCGCCGCTCGATGGACAGCAGGTCGAGCACGCCGGTCTCGTAGGCCTTGGCGGCCGGCTGAAACACGTCGTTGAAGGCGCGCACCGTCTCGGCCGCGTTGCCGCTCGCCTTGGCCTTGCTCACCTCGTCCTTGCCCGCCTGGTACTTCGCGCGCAGCGCGAGGATGGACTTGAAGGTCGCCTTCTCCTCGTCGGTGAACAGCAGCGGCTCCACCTTGGCGATGGTCTCGCTGCCCTTCTTCACGCTCTCCGCAATCACGGCCGCAAAGGTCACCGGCAGGGTGTCGTCGGTGGTGCGCGCAATCATCGACGTGCGGGCAATGGCCGAGTAGGTCAGCACATACCAGTCGGAGATGAGCCGCTCCTTGGCCAGCGGGCTTTGCATCATCAGCCGGGTGGCCTCCGCGTTGTCGCGCGCGGAGACCAGCGCGATGGTGGTCGAGACAACGGTCAGGCCCAGCACAATGGCAAAAGCCACGGTCAGCCGGGCGCCGATGCGAAGGTTGGCGAGGAAGTTCATGGCGGGCCTTCAGGCGAATGTCGAGCGGGGGAACAGGTACAGGATCAGGCGAGGGTCAGACGGTGGCGGCGGCCTCGACCAGGCCCATTTCGTCGCTGGACATCAGGCGGTCGATGTCCACCAGAATCAGCATCCGCTCGTCCAGCGTGCCCAGGCCGATGAGGTAGTCGGCGTCCAGCACAGAGCCCATTTCGGGCGCCGGCTTGATCTGCTCGGCCGTCAGCGTGATCACGTCGGACACGCTGTCCACCACCATCCCCACCACGCGCCCGCCGATGTTCAGCACGATCACCACCGTGAATTGGTCGTAGGTCGGGTCGCCCAGCTTGAACTTGATGCGCATGTCGATGATCGGCACGATGATCCCGCGCAGGTTCACCACGCCCTTGATGTAGTCCGGCGCGTTGGCGATGCGCGTGACCGCGTCGTAGCCGCGCAGCTCCTGCACCTTCTGGATGTCGATGCCGTATTCCTCTTCGCCCAGCTTGAAGGTCACGACCTCCAGGCGGGCGCCGGCCAGTTGCTGTTGCTGCTGTTGTCGGTGGGCGGTGCCCGCAATCTCGTTCATGGAAGTCCTTGGTGTGGTGGGTGCCGCCAGGGCATCGCGGGCATTTCAGACGGGGGGCCGGGCCGCATGCGGCTCAGCTGAATTTCTGCATGATGCGAACCAGCTTCTCGCCGTACTTCGGATCGGTGGCGTAGCCCGCGCGCTGCAGGCCGTGCGCCGCGGCCGCCGGGTCGTCGGTGGCCAGCACGTTGGCGTAGCGCGGGTTGCGCGTGATGAACTGCGCGTAGTCGGTAAAGGCTTCCTGGTAGGAGCCGTAGGCGCGGAACTTGGCGCGCACCTTCTGCGGCTCGCCGTCGACGAATTCGGTGGTCATGGTCTCGACCGTCGCGCCCTTCCAGCCCTTGTCGGCCTTGATGCCGAACAGGTTGAAGCTCTGCGTGCCGTCGTCCGCGCGAATCTCGCGCTTGCCCCAGCCGGACTCCAGCGCGGCCTGCGCCAGGATGAGCGGCGCGGGCACGCCGCTGGCCGTGCTGGCGGCCTGTGCCGAAGGGCCCATGCGGCCGACGAATTCGTCGACCTGGCCTTGAAGCGACGCGTTGGCGCCACCGGCACCACCGGCACCGCTGGCACCGCTCGAGCGCCGGTCGCTGTTGATCTGGTACACGCTCAGGTCCGCCGCCGCCGCCCGGTTGCTGGGCGCCGAGCCGATCGGAATGCCCGCGTTCGGCCCGTACGGCAGACCGCCGCGCGGCTCCAACGACATCGGCTTCACGCCGATGGCCGCGTCGCCTTCCGCATCGGGCGGGCCCGACGGCATGGTGCGGCGCAACTGCGCGAGCATGGCCTCGGCCAGCCCCACGCCGCGCCCCGAGAGGTTCTGCGACAACTGCTGGTCGAACATCGACTGATAGACCTTCTGGCTCTGGCTGTCGAGCAGGCCGCTGGAGGGCGTGGCCTCGCGCATGCTCTTGAGCACCATGTTCATGAACATGGCCTCGAACTGCCGCGACACCTGCTGCAGGCCTTCTTCCGGCGTGGTGCGGACGGTGCGGCGCAGGGCGTCGACGCCCTGCACGTCGAGCGCAAAGCGCTGGTCGAGCGCGCCGGCGCGGCTGGCCGCGTCGGTGCCGCTCCAGGCGCTGCTGGTGGATACGGTCATCGCATCGTCCTCAGATGATTTCGAGCTCGGCGCTCAGGGCGCCCGCCGACTTCATGGCCTGAAGGATCGACACCAGGTCCTGCGGGTTGGCGCCCAGGCTGTTCAGCCCCTTCACCACGTCGGCCAGCGATGCGCCACCGCGCACCATCTGGATGGCGCCGCCGCCCTGGTTCACCGAAATCTGCGAGGTCTGCGCCACCACCGTGCTGCCGCCCGACAGCGCGCCCGGCTGGCTGATGACCGGCTCGGTGTTGATCACCACCGACAGGCTGCCATGTGCAATGGCGCAGTCGCGCACACGCACCGCCTGGTTCATCACCACCGACCCGGTGCGTGCGTTGACCACCACGCGCGCGCTGGCCTGCGTGGGGGTCACTTCCAGGTCTTCGAGCTTCGCGAGGAAGCCCACGCGCTGCTGCGGCTCGGGTGCGCGCACGCGGATGGCGCGCGCATCGATGGCCTCGGCCGTGCCGGGGCCGAACTGGCGGTTGATGGCGTCCACCGCGCGCTGCGTGGTGCCGAAGTCGGAACGGGTGAGCTCGATGGCGAAGGTGCCCTCCGCGCCCACCGGTGCCTCCACCGTGCGCTCCACCAGCGCGCCGGCCGGAATGCGGCCCGAGCTCAGCTGGTTGATCTGCACCTTGCTGCCGTTGGCCGCGGCGCCGGCGCCGCCGATCACCATGTTGCCCTGCGCCACCGCGTAGGTGGCGCCGTCGACGCCCTTGAGCGGCGTCATCAGCAGCGTGCCGCCGCGCAGGCTCTTGGCATTGCCCATGGAGGACACCGTCACGTCGATGTTCTGCCCCGGCCGCGCGAACGACGGCAGCGTGGCCGTGACCATCACCGCGGCCACGTTCTTCAGCTGCATGTTCACGCCTTGCGGAATGGTGATGCCCAGCTGCTGCAGCATGTTGTTCAGGCTCTGCGTGGTGAAAGGCGTCTGCATGGTCTGGTCGCCGGTGCCGTCCAGGCCCACCATCAGGCCGTAGCCGATCAACGGGTTGTCCCGCACGCCCTGGATGGTGGCGAGCTCCTTGAGGCGCTCCGCCTGCGCGGGGGCAAGACACAGGGTGCCCAGCACGGCAAGAGCCGCGATGCGCGAAGCAAGGATATTTTTCATGATCAAAACGGCATCACATTCAGGAAGATGCGCTGCATCCAGCCCATGGTCTGGGCCTCGTCGATGTAGCCCTTGGCCGAGTACTCGATGCGTGCATCGGCCACCAGCGTGGACGGCACGGTGTTGTTGCCCGACACGGTGCGCGGATTGACCACGCCCGAGAAGCGGATGAACTCCGTGCCCTGGTTGATGCCCATCTGCTTCTCCCCGCTCACGAGCAGGTTGCCGTTGGGCATGACGTCCGTCACGGTGACGGTGATCACGCCGTTGAAGGTGTTGTTGGCATTGGCGCCGCCCTTGGCGGTGAGCGAGTTGGTGCCGCTGAGCTTGGTGTCCTGCCCGTCGAGCAGGCCGCCAATGAGCTTGGGAATGGCTGCGAACACGCTCGCGGTGCTGCCCGTGCGGCTGGCATTGGCGCCCGAATTCTTGGTGGCGTTGACCTTCTCGCTGATGAGAATGGTCAGGATGTCGCCGATGTTGCGCGGACGGCGGTCCTCGAACAGCGCGTTGGCACCGGGGCCGTCCTGAAAAATGGCGCCGGGGGCGCGGCGCGGCTGCAGGGCCGCGTAGCTTTCGGCGCGCGCCGTCATCGGCTGGTGCACCAGCGGCTCGCGCGGCAGTTGCGCGCAGCCCGTGGCCAGCACGGTGGCAACCAGCGCCAGTGCCAGCAAGGCACGCGAAAAAAGCGCACCGCCGGCCCATCGATGAAGACGCACGCCCTGCATCACATTTGCGCCAGGCGCTGCAGCATCTGGTCGGAGGTCTGCACAGCCTTGCTGTTGATTTCGTACGAGCGCTGCGTGGCGATCATGTTCACCAGCTCTTCCACCACGTTCACGTTGGAGGCTTCCACATAGCCCTGGCTCACCGTGCCCGCGCCGTCCACGCCGGGGTTCACCTGGTTGGGTGCGCCGGAGGAATCGGTTTCCGCATACAGGTTCTCGCCCTTGCTCTGCAGGCCGGTGGGGTTCATGAAGGTGGCGAGCTGGAGCTGGCCGACCTGCACGGTGTTGGTACTGCCGGCCTGCACGACCGACACGATGCCGTCGCGGCCCACGGTCACGCTGGTGGCGTTGGCCGGAATGGTGATGGCCGGTTGCACCGGGAAGCCGCTGGCCGTGACCAGCTGGCCGTCGCGGTCGGTCTGGAACGAACCGTCGCGGGTGTACGAGGTGGTGCCGTCGGGCATCAGCACCTGAAAGAAACCGCTGCCGTTGATGGCCACGTCGGTCGGCTTGTCGGTCTTGGTGAGGTTGCCTTGCGAGTGAATGCGCTCGGTGGCGACCACGTGCACGCCGGTGCCCACCTGCAGGCCCGAAGGCAGGCGGGTCTGGTCGGACGACTGGCCGCCGCTCTGGCGCAGGTTCTGGTAGACCAGGTCTTCGAACACGGCGCGGCTGCGCTTGAAGCCGGTGGTGCCCACGTTGGCCAGGTTGTTGGAGACCACGTCGAGCTGCGTCTGTTGCGCATCGAGGCCGGTCTTGGCGATGTAGAGGGAGCGAATCATTGAGGATGTCCTGCGGGTGTTTGGAGGGGCGGTCGGCGGCGGCGCTTCAGCCGTACGACAGCAGCTTGTTGGCCGCCTGCGCGTTGATGTCGGCGCTTTGCATCGACTTCATCTGCATCTCGAAGCTGCGCGCGTTGGCGATCATGGCCACCATGGCCTCGACCGGATTGACGTTGCTGCCTTCGATGGCGCCGCTGACCAGCGTGACCGCTTCGTCGGCCTGCGCGGGCTGCTGGCCCGCGCGCATGCGAAAGAGCCCGTCGTCGCCGCGCTCGAGGTCGGCGTTGGGCGGGTTCACCAGCTTCAGGCGGCCCACTTCGGCCATGCCGGTGAGCGTGCCCGAGGCGGGGTCGCGCGCGGCCACCAGGCCGTTGGTGGCCACGGTCACGGCGGAGCCGGGCGGCACGGTCATGGCGCCGTTGTCGCCCACCACCGGGCGCCCGCCCATGGTGGTGAGCTGGCCGTCGGCGCCGATCTGCAGGTTGCCCACCCGCGTGTAGGCCTCGCCGCCGTCGGGCGTCTGCACCACCAGCCAGCCCGGCCCGCTCACGGCCAGGTCCAGCGCGCGGCCGGTCTCGGTGATGGGGCCGTGGGAAAAGTCGGCACCGGGCGTGGTGGCGGCGACGAAGGCGCGGGTTTGCGCCTCCGGGCCGACCACGGGCACGGCGCGAAAGTTGGCAATCTGCGCGCGGAAGCCCGGCGTCGACACGTTCGCCATGTTGTTGGCGACCGTGGCCTGCTGGTCCATGACCTGTTTGGCGCCGCTCATGGCGACGTACAGCATTCGATCCACTGGGTGTTCCTGGTGTGGCTTGTTCGGTAACGCGTCAGCGGATGTTCATCAGCGTCTGCATCACCTGGTCCTGCGTCTTCACGGTCTGCGCGTTGGCCTGGTAGTTGCGCTGCGCGACGATCAGGTTGACCAGCTCCGACGTGAGGTCGACGTTGGACGCCTCCAGCGCGCCCGACTGCAGCGAGCCGAGCTTGGTGCCCTCGCCCGGCGTGCCGGTGAGCGCATTGCCCGAGGCCTGCGTTTCGGCCCACACGTTGTCGCCCTTGGGCTCCAGGCCGTTGGGGTTGGCGAACGACGACAGCACCACCTGGCCCAGCAGCTTGGTCTGTTCGTTGGAGAACTTGCCGGTGATGGTGCCGTCGGGGTTGATGGAGAACGAGGTGAGCTCGCCCGAGCGGTAGCCGTCCTGGCTGAGCTTGCTCATGCCGTTGGCCGCGCCGAACTGGCTGGTGCCCGACAGGTCGATGGACGCGGTCAGCGGCGCCGCGCCGTTGGTGAAGGTGATGGCGCCGGTGCTGAGCTTGCCGCCCACGGGCGCGGTCATCTTGCCGCTGGAGTCGAAGGTGAGCGTGCTCATGGCGGCGCCGCCGTTCAACGCCGCGCCGTCGGAGGTGCCGAACACGTCCCAGGTGTTGGCGGTGGTGGGCGACTTCACGAAGTACACCGCCACGTCGTGCGGGTTGCCCAGCGAGTCGTAGATGGGGCCGACGGCGTTGGAGTAGCTGAAGGTGTCGGAGTCGGCCGAATTGAACGGCGTCTTGGTCGGCGCCTTCAGGCGCGCGTCGAGGTTGAACTCCGCGTCCACGGTGGTGGTGGCCTTGGGCGTCATGGACGCGGTCGGGATCTGGATGGGCGCGGCCGTGCCGCCGCTGATGCCGCCGTTGGCGTTCACGCCGTAGCCGGTGAGGCGCAGGCCCGAGGTGTTGACGATGTAGCCGTCCTTGTCGCGGGTGAACTGGCCGTTGCGCGAGTACATGACTTCGCCGCTGGTGCTGGCCAGGCGGAAGAAGCCGTCGCCGTTCAGGATGGCCACGTCCAGCGGGCGGCTGCTGGTCTGCGTCACGCCCTGCGTGAAGTTCTGCGTGACACCCGACACGGAGGCACCCAGGCCCACGCGCGAGCCGGCGTACACGTCCTGGAAGGTGGCGGCGGCCGACTTGAAGCCGACGGTGCCCGAGTTGGCAATGTTGTTGCCGATGACGTCGAGATTGGCGGCGGCAACGCCGAGTCCGCTGATGCCCTGGGAAAAAGCCATGATCTGTCCTTGTTGCGATGCGTTGAATGGTTCAGAGGAACAGGCGCACGTCGGACAGGCCGATGTTGTTGCCCGATGCCAGTTCGAGCGTGACGCCGTCGGTGCCCTGCTTGACGGCAGCCACCTGCGAGAAAGTGAGCGAGGTGGCCTTCACGGCCGTGCTGCCGTTGGTGGCGTCCACGGTGAAGCGGTAGGTGCCTTCGGCCACTGCGTTGCCGGTGTCGTCCTTGCCGTCCCAGGTGACGGCGTTGACGCCTTCCTTCATGGCGCCGGCGCTGATGGTGCGCACCACGTTGCCCGAGGCGTCCACGATCTTGATGTCGACGTTGGCGGCCGTGCCCGGCAGCTCCACGGCAAAGGCCTGGGTGGCCGGGTCCTTGCCGTCTTCGGGCTTCTTGGTGGTGAGCGTTTCGCCCGGCGAGAGCACGTTGTAGCCAATGAGCGCGGCCGACTGCAGCACCTGGTTGGAGCCGGTCTGGTTCACCAGGCCCGACAGCGTGCTGTTGAGCTTCTCGATGCCGGTGACGGTGCTCATCTGCGCCAGCTGCGAGGTGAGCTCGGCGTTCTGCATCGGGTTGAGCGGGTCCTGGTTGTTCAGCTGCGTGACCAGCAGCTTCAGAAAGCGCTGCTCGCTGTCGGCGCTGGACACGCTGTTGTTGCTGGTGGCGGTGGCGGCGTTCTGCCCGCTGATGGAAGAGGTGTCGGAGATGGCCATTGCGTTGCCTGGTGAATTTGATGAGAGAGTTACTGGCCGAGCGTGAGCGTCTTGACCATCAGCGTCTTGGCGGTGTTGAGCACCTCCACGTTGGCCTGGTAGCTGCGCGAGGCGGAGATCATGTTGGTCATCTCCTCGACCACGTTGACGTTGGGCATGGCCACGTAGCCGTCGGCATTGGCGTGCGGGCTCTTGGGGTCGAACACCAGGCGCGGGGGCGACGGGTCTTCCACCACGCCGGACACGCGCACGCCGCCGATGTCCTGCATGCCCGAAGGCGCCACCTCGAACACCACCTGCTTGGCGCGGTACGGCATGCCGTCGGGGCCGGCCGCGCTCTCGGCGTTGGCCATGTTGCTGGCGGTCACGTTCATGCGCTGCGACTGCGCGGTCATGGCGGAACCCGCCACGTTGAAGATGTTCATGGATGTGCTGGGGAAGGGCATGCGCGGCTCCTGTACGTAATTCAGGCTCAGGGCGCGACGGCCGAGAGCAGCGACTTGATCTTGGCGTTGAGCACGGTCAGGTTCGACTCGTAGCGCAGCGCGTTGTCGGCGAAGGCGATGCGCTCCACGTCCATCTCGACGGTGTTGCCGTCGATGCTCGACTGGTTGGGGGTGCGGTAGAGCAGGTCCTTGTCGGAGGCCGACTGCGCCTGGCCTTCGATGTGGCGCGAGGAGGTGGTGCTCATCGACATCGACTGCGACGAACGGCCGCGCGCCACGGCGTCGCTCAGGCGCGCGCTGAAGTCGAAGTCGCGCGCCTTGTAGTTGGGCGTGTCGGCGTGGGCGATATTGGCCGCAATCACCTCCTGGCGTTCCGCGCGGAGGTTGAGGGCCTCGCGGTTGAAGCGAAACGCCGCATCCAGCTTGTCGATCATCTGAGTTCCATCTGTTGAAGGGTCGCGTTTGCGCATGGCGTGGCGACAGATGGAAAGCGAGTCTATGCATGAGCCGCTTTTGCAATCGTTCGAACAAAGGGGGTTTTGCGTGGTTGCTCGCACCTTCGATCCGGTTGCGAATTTCTAGAATTTCCGGGCGGCGACTTGTGCCCCCTGCTTCAGGGCGCCCCGCATTCCAAGCCTCCCAAGCCCCCTTCTTCAACTCCTGCGATGAACCTCCCCAAGCTGCGCCAACGCCTGCTGCATGCCGTGCGGCCGTCTCTTCTGGCGCCTGTGCTGGCGGTCTGCGGCACGACCTTCGCCTGGGCGGCCGATCCAGCGCAGGGCGCGACAACGCCCCCCCCGGAAGCCAACGCCGCCGCGGACGCCGCCATCGCCAAGTACCTGCAGGTGCAAACCGCCGGCCTGCCAGGCAAGGTGACGGTGCGCATGGAAGGCCGCGGCACCGCCGTGCTGCCCGCCTGCGAGGCGCCCGAGGTGTTTCTGCCGCCGGGCGCCACGCCGTGGGGCCGGGTGTCGGTGGGCGTGCGCTGCCAGACCGAACGGCCCTGGACGCGCTATGTGCAGGCCCATGTGGCGGTGCAAGGCAGCTATTTCGTGGCCGCGCGCGCCATCGAGTCGGGCCGCCCGCTGGGGCCGGGCGACGTTGCCGAACGCACGGGCGACCTGTCTCGCCTGCCGCGCACGGTGATCACCAGCGCGGCGGACCTGGCGGGCGTGGTCACGTCCAACCGCATTGCGCCGGGCGCGCCGCTGCGCAAGGAACTGGTGCGCGGTGTCACCGTGATCCAGCAGGGCCAGGCCGTGAAGGTGGTGGCGCAGGGGCCGGGCTTTTCGGTCAGCACCGACGCCAAGGCCATGACCGGTGCCACGGTGGGCGCCGTGGTGCAGGCCAAGACCCAGGACGGGCGCATGGTCAGCGGCGTGGCCGACATGCACGGCCAGGTGCAGCTGGCCCAATGAGGCCCCGCACCTCCACGCGGTACGCTTTGTTGCACGTCGCTTCTAAAGTTCTTGCCAGCGCTGCCGATATACCGGTCAGCCCCTGAGGAATCACCTTGAAAATCGATCAACCCGCCCCTTCGGCCACGCCCCTTCACCGAACGCCCGCGCCGGCAGCCGCCGCCGCAGCCGCCATGGGCGGCCCCGAAGCCGCCGCGCGCGCCAAGGAAGCCGCCCCCACGCAGCCGACCGCGCACGTGCGCACCCTGCCCAGCGCCGTGGGCGGCAACGATTTCGACGCCGCCCGGGTGGCCGCGATCCGCGAGGACATTCGCGCCGGGCGCTACCAGATCCGCCCGGAGCGCATTGCCGACGGCCTGCTGGCCAGCGTGCGCGACCTGCTCGACCCGCAGGCAGAGGCGCCGGTGGACGGCAAGCCCGAGCGCAAGGGCGGCGAATGACCGCCTCGCTGCAAGCGCACCTGCGCACCGAAACCGCCTGCATCCAGGAATTTCTGGCGCTGCTGGACCGCGAAGCCAAGGCCATGTCGGACCACGTGTTCACCGACCTGGCCGCCATTGCCGCGCAGAAAACCCAGTTGCTCGAACGCATGGCGGCGCTGGACATCGAGCGCGAGGCGCTGCAGGTGGTGCTGGGCTTTGCGCCCGGCCGCGCGGGCGCCGAGGCTGCCGCGGCGGTCGGCGGCCCGGCCGTGCAGCAGGCCTGGGCCGCGCTGCTGGTGCTGGCCGTGCAGGCCCGCAGCCACAACCTGCGCAATGGCTCCATGGTGTATGCGCACCTCGACTTCACGCAGCAGGCCCTGCACTTTCTGCAGGCCAGCGCGCAACTCTTCTACGGCCCGGACGGCGCTCGCAAGACGCAGCCGGGCACCGGCACACGCCTCGCGGCGGGCTGAGCCCCGTCGCGCCACCCTCTTTCCTGACGTCCCTCCATGGAAGCTATCGACACGAAGAACGCCCAAGGCTTGCGCCAGGTGGCCATGGTGGGCTGCGACCCGGCCCAGGCCCAGGCCTGGGGCCACCGCCTGCACCTGATGGGCTGCACGCCGGTGCGCTTCGACAACAGCACCGACTTTCTGCTGGCCTTGACGCACGGCAGCCAGTTCGGCCTGCTGCTGGTGGTGCTGAAGGACGAAGGCGCCTGGCCGGTGCTCACCTCCATGTGCAAGGCGCTGCGCCTGCCGATCTTCCTGGTGGCCAATGCGCTGCAGCGCGACCTGCTGACGAACGTGCTGGCCGCGGCGGACACCGAGCCCACGGGCGCGACCATCGACTTCGCGGTGCTGCCGGTGGACGACTTCGAGGTGGAGCTGCGCGTGCGCGAGGCGCTGCGGCGCAACCACACGCTGCTGCATCCGCAATCGGTGAGCGCGAGCTTCGGCGACTACCAGTTCATCGGCAGCCGCAAGGTGGTGGTGCTCAAGGGCGAGGACATTCGCCTGAAGCCGCGCGAGTTCGAGCTGGCGCTGCTGCTGTTTCGCAACAAGGGCCGGCTGCTGGAACGCGACTGGCTGCTGGCCTCGCTGTGGATGGACTCGCGCATCGAGCGCAAGAGCCGCGTGCTCGACTGCTGCGTGGCGAACATCCGGCGCAAGCTGTCCCTGCACAAGCAGAACGAGTTCGTGCTGCATTCGGTGTACGGGCGCGGCTACGAGCTGCGCCACCTGCCGGTGCAAGCCCCGGCGCAGGGCCAGACCCAGATACCGTCAATGATCAAGACCCTGGACAACGCGAGCTTTCCCGAGACCTCCAACGAGCCGGCCTGGCGCGTGGAAGACGAGGCGCGGGCCTGGGCGGCCTGAGCCGCTTCAGAGACCTGAACACCCCCCGTTCGCGGTTGTCCCCTCCGATGGGGGACAACCCTGGGGACAACCGTGCGAAGTGGGGGCGAGATCGTTGCCTGGCGTGGCCTGCAACGCGGTGCCTGCGAAACAGGCAAGCCCGCATGGGCGGCACTGAAGATGGGACGACCGCCGGCTTCGAGGAACCACCCCTGAGGGCGGGTGCCTGAGCAACCCCTACCAGCGCCGGCTGACCGTCCTGTGCAGTATCGGCGCGCAAACTTAAGCCGAACTGAACACCGCGCACCTGTTGCGGTGGGCTCAGGGCTTGCGCTGCGCCGGCGCGATCAGCACCATCGCGCCGTCCTGCCCGCGGCGCACGCGCAGCCGGGTTCCTTCCAGCAGGCGTTCGAGCGCCGCGTCGGGCGCGATCTTTCCCTTCACGCCCGGCGTGGCCAGGTCCTTCACGTCTTCCACCTTGTAGATCAGCTGCACGCCCGACTGCGCGATGAAAGCGTCGAGCGCGGGCTTGAGCGCGCCGCTGCCCACGTCAAAATCGCGGGCCGCGCTCAGGGCCCACGCGGGGCCCGTCATCAAGACACCCGAGACGGCAAGGGCCAGCGCCAGGTGTTGGCTGGGTCCGGCATGGAGGGAGGAATGCGGCCTCCGGCTTCTGTTCATTTGAATGTGCTTCCCGCGGTGTGATTTTTCTTGTGACCCCTGTAAGACGAGCCAGCCACCGGTTTCCGGTAAGGCGCGCGCCGCATTTCGGTGCGCGGGCGCATTTATTTGCAGGCCGCGTTACCGGAAATTGCGCGGCCGTTCGTCTCACTGTCTGTCGCCGATCCCGGCGGCCCGTCGCCACCCCACCCGGCCATTCCCAGGAGCGCTCTTTTGGTTCTCAGTGACTTGGACACCTGGTTCGTCAGCCAAGTGCTGCCGATGGAGGCCGCGCTCACGCGCTTTCTTCGCCGCAACTGGCGTGACGACGCCGAAATTCCCGACCTGCGCCAGGACGTTTACGTGCGTATCTATGAATCGGCTGCCAAGGCCCTCCCCGAGCTGGTCAAGCCTTTTGTCTTCGCCACCGCCCGCAACCTGCTGATCGACCGGGCGCGCCGCGCCCAGATCGTGTCCATCGAAATCATTGCCGACCTGGACGCGCTCGACTTCTCCGCCGACGAGCTCACGCCCGAGCGCCATGCCGCCGGCCGCGGCGAGCTGCGGCTGCTGCAGACCGCGCTGGACGCCCTGCCCTCCAAGTGCCGCCGCGTGGTGGAAATGCGCAAGATCGAAGGCCTCTCGCAACGCGAGGTGGCCACGCAACTGGGCATCACCGAAGACACCGTGGAGCGGCAGGTGTCGCGCGGCGTGCGGGCCCTGGCCGACGCCATGCTCTCCAGCGGCGTGCAGTTGGACACCAAGGCCTTCGGGCGGGCACAGAACGACAAGAGGCTCTCGCCATGACTGAAGCCGAACGCATCGAATCCGCCGCCGCCGACTGGCTGGCACGCCGCGACAGCGGCCACTGGAGCGAGGCCGACCAGCAGCAGCTGGACGCGTGGATCGCCGCGTCCATTGCGCACCGCATCGCCTGGCTTCGGCTGGAGAGCGTGTGGCAGCGCAGCGACCGGCTGAGCGCACTGCGCACGCCACCCGCACCCGCGCCCGCTCTCGCTCTCGCGCCCATTCCCCTGCCCGCGCGCGCGCCCACGGCAAGCCCGCCGCCGCAAGGCACGCGCGCACGGTGGCTGCCGCGCTTTTCCACGCAACGCATCGCGGCCAGCATGCTGGTGGCCGCGGCCGGCGTCAGCTGGCTGGGCTGGCGCTACACGCAGGACTGGCAGAGCGAGCACTACGCCACGGCGGTGGGCGCGCGCCAGTCGGTCTCGCTGGCCGACGGCTCCAGGCTCACGCTGAACACCGACACCCAGCTGCGCACGCTGGTCAACGCCAGCGGGCGCAAGGTGTGGCTGGAAGACGGCGAGGCCTACTTCGACATTGCGCACGACAAGAAGCACCCCTTCGTGGTGATCGCGGGCGACCGCCGCATCACCGTGCTGGGCACGCGCTTCGTGGTGCGGCGACAGGGCGAGCAGGTGAACGTGGTGGTGGAAGAAGGCCGCGTGCAAATCGCGTCCGCGCAAGATGGCGCGGGCGACAAGGCCGCCGCGCCCACCGTCATCACGCGCAACCAGGCCGCGGTGGCCAACGCCGGCAATGTGCTGGTGGTGCCCAAGGCGCCCAAGCAGATCGACGACGAACTGAGCTGGCGCCAGGGCAAGCTGGTGTTCGACCAGACCACGCTGGCCGACGCGGCCACGCAGTTCAACCGCTACAACACGCACAAGCTGGTGATTGCCGACGCGGCCATTGCGCGCATTCGCATCGGCGGCAGTTTCGACGCCAACAACATGGCCGGTTTTGTGGCGTTGCTCAAGCAGGGCTTCGGCCTGACGGTGCAGGAGCACGGCAACGACACAAGAATTTCGAACTAGCTTATTACCGGAATGTGACGGGGCATTCGTCTCAGTGGGTACCCCAACAAATACCACGCTGTAGATCATGAATCGAATCGAGCAAAGCGCTACCCTGCCTTCCGTGCCGTCCGTGAAGAAGAGCAAACGGGTGACCCTTCGGCCCTGGGTCATTGCGGGAACGTGCGCGCTGATCGGCGGGCTGTCCACGCAAACGCAGGCACAGGGCCAGGGCCAGATTCAGGCGCAACGCAGCTTCGACGTCGCCGCCGGCGACCTGAAGACCGCGCTGGACGCCTACATCGCCCAGGGCGGCGTGCAGCTGATCTACAAGGTCGACGACGTGAAGGGTTTCGCCACGCGCGGCGTGCAGGGCGCGCTGGCACCGCAGGAGGCGCTGGCGCGCATTCTCGAAGGCACGCCGCTGCTCACGCGGCGCGGCGACGACGGCGCCGTGGTGGTGTACACCGCCGCGCCGGTGGTGACCCGGCCGACCACCGAAGAGCCGCAGTCGCTCGACAGCGTGACGGTAACGGCCACGCGCCGCCGCGAGCCGGTGCGCGAAGTGCCGATGCAGGTCAACGTGATGAAGGCCGAGACGCTGGAGCGCGCCGGTGCCAAGAACCTGGCCGACTACGTCGCCGAGCAGCCGGGCGTGAACCTCACCAGCAGCGGCAGCGTGGGCGGCATCCTCACCATGCGCGGGCTGACCACCGGCCCGGTGCAGGGCATTGCGACCGTGGGCGTGTACGTGGACGACGTGGCCACCGGGCTGAGCTCGGCCGGCGCGCTCAGTGGCTTCACGCCGCTGGACATGGGCATGCTCGACCTGAACCACATCGAGGTGCTGCGCGGCCCGCAGGGCACGCTGTACGGCGCGGGCGCCATGAGCGGCGTGCTCAAGTACGTGACCAACCAGCCCGACACCATGGAGTTCGCGGGGTCGGTGAAGTTCGGCACCTCCTGGACCCAGGGCGGCGGCCCGGGCTTCACCACCGGCGCGGTGCTCAACGTGCCCATCAAGGAAGACGTGGCCGCCGTGCGCTTCGCCGCCTTCACCGACCAGGTGGGCGGCAGCTACGACGCCACAGGTCTCGGACGGGGCCGCAACATCGACCGCGGCCACACCGACGGCGGCCGGGTCTCGCTGCTGCTCACGCCCACGCGCGAACTCACGGTGCGCCTCACGGGCATGGTGCAGGACGTGCACCGCAAGGGCCTGGGCTTCGAGGACATCGACCGGCGCACCCTGCGCCCCTGGGGCCCCGAGCGCACGCGCCAGTTGGGCGGCGACGAGTCGTACAGCAACAAGACGCAGCTGTTCGGGCTGGACGTGGAATACGACTTCGGCTGGGCCCGACTGAACTCGATCACCTCCGCGCAGGACGTGAAGATCGGCAACTCGGTCGACCTGACCGCGCTCTACGGGCCGGCGCTGACCGCCATGCGCCTGTCGGCCGCCTCGGTGCCGCTGGCCAGCACCGTGGAGCAGCACCGCGTGAGCCAGGAGTTTCGGCTGACCTCGCGCTCGGGCACCACCATCGAGTGGCTGGCCGGCGTGTACCTGAACCGCGAACGCGGCGCCAATGACGGCGTGCTCAGCGCCAACCTGAACGGCGGGCTGGGCAACAAGACCTTCCTGACGTCCACGCAGTTCTCGCGCTACCGCGAAGAAGCCGCGTACGGCGACGTCACCTGGAACGTGACACCCGCGCTGTCGCTCACCGGCGGCGTGCGGCTGGCGCGCAACGAGCAGCGCTACGGCAGCAAGCAGTCGGGCACGCTGGTCGGGCCGGTCGACGCCAACGCCAGCGGCACCTCGTCGGAAAGCCCCACCACCTACCTGGCCGCGGCCAAGTACACGCTGTCGGACACCAGCACCATGTACTTTCGCGCGGCGAGCGGCTACCGCCCCGGCGGCCCCAACGTGCTGAAGGCCGACACCGACCGCAGCATCGTGCAGCCGATGTACAAGTCCGACTCGCTGTGGAGCTACGAGCTCGGCTACAAGGCCGACCTGCTGGACCGCACGCTGTCGATGGAGGCCGCGCTCTACGACATCGAGTGGCGCGACGTGCAGCAGCCCACGCGCAGCGGCGGCTTCGTGTTCGTCACCAACGCGGGTGCGGCGCGCATCAAGGGCGGTGAACTCACGCTCAACTACAAGCCGAGCAAGGCATGGCGCTTCACCGCCAACGCCGCACTCATCGACGCGCGCCTGACCGAGGACGCGAAGGGCCTGGACGCCAAGGCCGGCACGCGGCTGCCGCAGACGCCGCGCTTTGCCACCACGCTGGGCGTGACGCACAACTTCAGCATTGCCGAGCGCCCGGCCTACTTTGGCGTGAGCGCGCGCTACACCGGCAAGCGCGACGCGGGCTACCGCGGCAGCGCGGTCATTCCCAGCATCAAGATGCCGGCCTACACGGTGGTCGACCTGCAGGCGGGCATCGACTTTCAGCGCTTCAGCATCGCGGCCTATGTGCGCAACCTGGCCAACAAGCGCGGCTTTCTGTCGATCGACACCGGCCTGTCGGCCAACCCGAACCTGGTGCAGGCGGCGCTCACGCCCTCGCGCACCGTGGGCCTGACCGTCAACGTGCCGTTCTGAGATGTCCAGCCTTCATCCGCTGGCGGCCGCCTTGCCGCCGGACGCGACGCGCCCCGCAGCACACGAGACGACAAGAAAAGCACCGCCCAGCGCCTGGTATGCGCTGGCGGTGCTGGTCATCGCGACGGTGCTGGGCTCGATCGACAAGGTCATCCTCACGCTGCTGACGGAGCCGATGCGCATCACGCTGCAGCTGTCCGACACACAGCTGGGGCTGCTGCAGGGCGCGGGCATCGTGCTGTTCACCGGCATCGCCACGCTGCCCCTGGGCTGGCTGAGCGACCGCTACGACCGGCGCGTGGTGCTGGCGGCCTGCGTGGTGCTGTGGAGCGCGGCCACCGCCATGCGCGGCACCGCCATGGACTACGGCGTGCTGTTCATCGCCTCCATCGGCCTGGGGGTGGGGGAAGCCGGCCTCACGCCCATCACCAACAGCATGATTCCGGACCTGTTTCCGCGTGCGCAGCGGGTGCTGGCCAATGCGGTGTTCGCACTGTCGGCCATCTTCGGCAGCGCGCTGGGCGCGCTGCTGGGCGGCACCGTGGTGCACCTCACGGAAGACCTGCGGCCCTGGCTGCCCGCGTCGATGCAGCAATTGGAAGCCTGGCGGCTGACCTTCTTCGTGATGGCCTGCGCGGGCGTGCCGGTGGCGCTGCTGGTGCTGTCGATTCGACGGACACGGCGCGGGGGTGGGCAGCATGCGGCTGCATCGGCCGCATCTGCCGCATCGGCCGCATCGGCCGAATCCGCCACATCCAGCGCACCGGCCACGGCGCTGGCCCCGCTTCAGGCCGATGCCGACGACGCACCCAGCACCGTCAGCTTTGGCGACCATCTGCGCACGCACTGGCGCACCTTCGCGGGCCTGGTGATCGGCGCGGGGCTGGCGAGCGTGGGCATGAGTTCCATCGGCACCTGGCTGCCGATCATGGCGGCGCGCGAGTACGGCATCACGCCGGCGCAGATGGGCAAGGGCATGGGCCTGGCCTTTCTGTGCGGCACGGTGGCCGGCGGCCTGCTGGGCGTGGCGGCGATGCGCTTCGTGCAGCCGCGCATGGGGCCGGCCGCGGCGCTGCGCATCATCATGCTGGGCAACCTGACGGCCGCGCTGCTGTCCACGCTGCTGCTGTTCACGCGCTCGGCCAACGACGCCTTCATGCTGCTGGCGCTGCTGGTGGTGCCGCTCATCGGCGGCGCGGTGCTGCTGCCCAACGTGCTGCAGGACGCCGCGCCCCCGCACCTGCGCGCCCGCACCATCGCCATGCTCTCCGTGGGCGGCCTGCCCTTCGGCGTGCTGGGGCCGCTGGTGGTGGGCATGTTGTCGGACGCGCTGAAGTCCGTGCCCAACGGGCTGGCGATGTCCATCGTGGCCACCACGCTGATCGGCGGCGTCATGGGCGCCATGGTGCTGCGCGCCACCGAAGGCCCGTTCGTGCGGCTGATGCGCGCGGCGCGGCCCACCTGAAGCGCTCCCTCTTTCGTTCCACACCCTTTTCGTTGTCCTTCCATGTCACAACACCCCTTGCCTTCCGTTCCTGAAACCGGCTCTTCACCGCAAGCCTCGCCGCAAGCCTCGGAGGCCGCCGCGCTGGCCGCCATCGACGCGCTGGTGGCGCCCTTCAACCGCAGCGATGCACCCGGCCTGGTGATGGGCATCGCGCGCCACGGCCGCCTGCTGTACCGCCGCGCCGTCGGCATGGCCAGCCTGGAGATGGGCGTGGCCAACACGCCGACCACGCGCATGCGCATCGCCTCCACCAGCAAGCACTTCACCGCCATGGCCGTGCTGCTGCTGGCCGAAGACGGCCTGCTCGACGTGGACGACGCGGTGCAGAAGCACCTGCCCGAGCTGCCGCAACTGAGCCCCAACGGCCCCACGCTGCGCCACCTGCTGACCCACACCAGCGGCTGGCGCGGCCACGACGAGCTGTGGGCCCTGGCGCACGGCCTCACCTTCACGCGCCCGGGGCCGGGGCTGCCGGCCATGGCACGCCAGAGCGCGCTGAACTTCGCGCCCGGCACGCACATGGTCTACAGCAACGGCGGCTACTTTCTGCTGGCGAAGATCGTGGAGCGTGTGAGCGGACAAAGCTTCGACGACTTTCTGAAGGCGCGCCTGTTCGGCCCGCTGGGCATGCCCGACACCGCATCGGTCGCCACCGACCTGGACGTGGTGCCCGGCCTGGCCGGCCTCTACCTGCCCGCGCCCGGCGGCGGATGGCAACGCGGCCTGTACCCGTGCGAGCTCGACGGCGGCGGCTCGCTGGTGTCGACGGTGGACGACATGCTGCGCTGGCTGGCGCACATGCACGGCAGCGAAAAGACCGTGGGCAGCGCGAAGAGCTGGGCGCTGCTGTCGGCACCCACCACGCTGCTGTCGGGCTCGGAGGTGACCTACGGCTTCGGCCTGGCGCGCCACCCGTACCGCGGCGTGGAAATCGTCCACCACGCGGGCGCGGTGCTGGGCGCGCAGTCGCAGATGCTCAGCGTGCCGGCGCACGGGCTGGACATCATCGTCATGGTGAACGGCGCGGCGGTGTCCCCGTCGACGCTGGCCCTGAAGGTGGTCGAACTGCTGCTGGGCGACGCGCTGCAGCAGCCCGAAGCGCGCCCGCTGGCCAGCGCCTTCCCCTCGCTGATCGGCCAGAACTACCACGCGCCTTCCACCGGCAGCGTGATCGGCTTTGCCGACGTGGCGGGCAAGCTGGGCATGTCGTGGCAGGCCAGCGGCGCCAAGCCCCTGCACCAGGGCGAGGGCAAGCTGTGGCTGGGCCTGCAGGACCTGCCGATCAACGACCTGGTGCTGGACGCCGGCGACATCGATCCGCAGCGCGCCCCCGACACGCTGCTGCTGCACGAAGGCGGGCAGCCCTGCCGCTTCGAGCGGCTGCCGCAGACCGTGCCCGGCATCGCCGCGGTGGCGGAGCAACTGTGCGGCGACTACACCAGCGCCGACCTGGACGCCACCGCGCGGATGGCATTGACCGACGGCACGCTGCTGCTCACGGTGCATGGCCGCCACGGCCAGCACGCCTGCACGCTGGCGCCGATGTCGGCCGACGTGATGACGCTCACCTCGACCGACCCAGTGCTCGGCCAGATGGGCCATTCGACGCTCACCGTGGAGCGCGAGCAAGGCCGCGTCACCGGGCTGCGGCTGCACACGCTGCGCACACGCAACATCCACCTCGTTCGCCAGGAGTCCCACGCATGAAGTTCTTCGCCGCCCTGCTCGCCACGGAGACCAACACCTTCGTCTCCGCCCCCACCGGCTGGGGGAGCTTCAACGAATACGGCATCTTTCACGGCGACGCCAGCACGCGCGACGCGAACGGCTACGGCATGTTCGCGGTGGAGGTGCGCAAGCAACTGGCCGCCGAAGGCCACGAGATGGTCGAAAGCCTGCTGGCCTTTGCGCAGCCGCTGGGGCGCACCGTGCGCACCGTGTACGAAAGCCTGCGCGACGAAATTCTGGACGACCTGCGCAAGGCCGGCCCGGTGGACGGCGTGATCCTGGTGCTGCACGGCGCCATGGTGGCCGACGGCTACGACGACTGCGAGGGCGACCTCATCTCGCGCGTGCGCGCCATCGTCGGGCCGAAGGTGACCATCGGCGTGGAGCTCGACCTGCACTGCCACTTCACGCGGCAGATGCTGACCGAGGCGGACGTGATCGTCGGCTACAAGGAATATCCGCACACCGACGCGGTGCTGCGCCTGCACGAGCTGGTGCGCATCGTGGTCGATGCCGCGCAGGGCCGCGTGCAGCCGGTGATGGCGGTGCACGACTGCCGCATGGTGGGCAAGTGGCACACCACGCGCGAGCCGATGGCCGGCTTCGTGCGCCGCATGGAAGCGTGCGAGAAGCTGCCCGGCGTGCTGTCGGTGTCGCTGGGCCATGGCTTTCCGTGGGCCGACGTGCCCGAGTCCGGCGCCAAGCTGTGGGTGGTGACGGACAACGACCCCGCGCTGGCCGCCAGGCTCGCCGATGAACTGGGCCGCGCGTTCTGGGACCTGCGCCACCAGACCGGCGTGCACGCGGCCGGCGTCGGCGAGACGCTCGACGAAGCCATGGCCATGCCGGGCGGCCCGGTGGTCATCGCCGACATGGCCGACAACCCCGGCGGCGGCGCCACCAGCGACAGCACCTTCGTGCTGCGCGCCATCGTGGAGCGGCAGATCGCCGACGTGGCCGTGGGCGGCATCTGGGACCTGGGCGCCATTCAGCTGTGCCGCGACGCGGGCGTTGGCGCGCACTTCGAGCTGCGGCTGGGCGGCAAGTGCGGCCCGGCCTCGGGCGACCCGATCGACCTGCGCGTGACGGTGAAGGGCGTGCTGGACGCGCACGAGCAAGGCGGCCTTGCGGCCGGCCTGCGCACGCCCATGGGGCCGTGCGTGTGGGTGCAGGCGGAGCGCGGCGTGGACATCGTGCTCATCAGCAAGCGCAACCAGGTGATGTCGCCCGACCTGTTCACCGGGCTGGGCATCGAGCTGGCGGGCAAGAAGCTGATCGTGGTGAAGTCGGCGCAGCATTTTCATGCGCAGTTCGCGCCCATCGCCAAGGCGGTGCGCTATGTGTCGACGCCGGCCGCGCTGAGCGACGACTTTGCGAACCTGCCGTACCGCGTGCGCGACCTCGACTACTGGCCGCGCGTGGAAGCGCCGAAGCGCGGCCCCGCGCAGGGCGGCAAGCCGTGGCAGATGGCCGCGCCCGGCGAGCTCTACACGGTGAACGGCCGCGCCATGCACCTGCAGCGCAGCGGCCCGCGACCGGCAGGCGCGCTGCAGCCCACGCTGGTGATCGAGGCCGGCGGCGGCTGTTCTTCTTCGACCTACGGGCGGCTGCAGCAGGTGCTGTCGGCGAAGTACCCGGTCATCAGCTACGACCGCGCCGGCATGGGCTGGAGCGAGGCCGACCCCGAGCCCTTCGACGGGCAGCGCAATGCGCATCGCCTGCATGCGCTGCTGGAGGCGGCCGGCGCAACGGGCCCCGTGGTGCTCATCGGCCATTCGATGGGCGGCCTGCTCAACCGCATCTACACCGGGCTGTACCCGGAGCAGGTGGTGGGCCTGGTGATGCTCGATGCCAGCCACCCGGACCAGCAGGAATCTTTCAGGCAAGCACTGCCGCAGGCGCACCTGGACGCCGAGCGCGCGAAGCGCAGCGCGTTTCAGGCGGGCGGCGCGCCGCCGCCGGAGATGGCGCCGGTCGAGGCGATGTTTTCAGACCTGCCCGAGGTGGCACGGCAACTGAAGGCCAGCTACACGCCCGAAGCCGTCGACACGATGGTGTCGGAGCACACGGGCCTGCCGCGCCTTGCAGAGCAGGCCGCGGCATCGCCCGACCTGGGCGCGCGACCGGTGGTGGTGCTGTGGGCCGCGCAGGACAAGTTGCCGGCGGGTACCGACAGCGCGTCTGAAGTCCAGCGGCGCTGGCCCGAATACCAGCAGGACCATGCGGCGCTGTCGACGCGGGGCCGCCTGCAGTTGGTGGAAGGCGCCGCGCACATGACGCTGGTGCTGCTGCCGCCCTTCGTGCAGCAGATTGCGCAGGCGGTCGACCTGATGATGGCGGAGCTCGGATGCTCGCGATGACACAGCTTGCGCACACCGCCCTGGCCGAGCTCACCACGCCCGCGCTGCTGCTGGACCGCACGGTGCTCGAGCGCAACTGCGACGCCATGTCGCGGCGCGCGGCACGCCACGGCGTGGCGCTGCGCCCGCACCTGAAGACCTCCAAGTCGGCCGACGTGGCGCGCCTGGCCACGCGCGGGCACAGCGGCGCCATCACGGTGTCGACCATTGCCGAGGCCGACTACTTCGCGAGTCACGGCTTCGACGACCTGACCTACGCGGTGGGCATCAGCGCGGGCAAGGTCGATGCACTGCACCGCATCCAGCGCGTGCACGGCGCGCGCCTCACCTTGCTGGCCGACCGCGTCGAGGCGGTGCAGGCCGTGGCCGCGCGGGCGCGCGCGCTGGGTGCGCGCTTCAGGGTGCTGATAGAGATAGACACCGGCGGCGGGCGCGGCGGCGTGGCACCGGACGACGCGCACGCGCTGCTGGCCCTGGCCGCCGAAGTGCGACGCAGCGGCGCGCTCACGCTGGCCGGCGTGCTCACGCATGCGGGCCACAGCTACCACGCCAACGGGCTGGCCGCGATCCGCGCCATTGCCGAGGCCGAGCGCGCCGGCGCGGTGCGCGCGGCCGAGTGCCTGCGCGCAGGCGGCTTCGAGGTGGAGGTGGTGAGCGTGGGCGCCACGCCCACGGCGGTGTGCGCCGAGCGGCTGGACGGCGTCACCGAAATGCGCCCCGGCGTCTACACCTTCTTCGACCTCGACCAGGCCGCGCGCGGCATCTGCGGCATCGAGGACATCGCGCTGTCGGTGCTGGCCACGGTGATCGGGCACAACCCGCGCTCGCGCCGCGTGCTGATCGACGCGGGCGCGCTGGCGCTGTCGAAGGACGAATCCGGCGCGGAGTTTCGCGACGGCCTGGGCTTCGGGCTGGTCTGCCATGCGGGCAGCACCCGGCCCCTGCCCGGCCTGCGCGTGGCCGAGCTGCACCAGGAGCACGGCCTGATCGCCTGCGACGTCGACGGCGCGGGCAACACACAGCAAGAGCGGCACGAAGCGCTGCAGGCCCTGTTCGAGGCCCTGCCCGTCGGCGGTCGCGTGCGCATCCTGCCGCACCACGCCTGCATGACCGCCGCCCCCTACGACCGCTATCACGTCGTGCGCGGCGCGGGCACGCAGGTGCATGCCGTGTGGGGCAAGGCCTGCGGCTGGCACGCGGAACGCCCCGGCGCCTGAACCCCGACCCTTTGTTTTTTTGGAGTCACTCATGATGAAAACCTTCTGCACAAGGCTGATGGCCGCGGCCGCACCGCTCGTTCTGGCGTTCTCTTTGACGGCCATGCCGCAAGGTGCGCATGCACAGGCCACGCCGGCGCCTGTTGCCGCTGCAGACGCCACGGCGGCACCCGCGGCGGTGGCGCCTGCGACCGCCGCACCGACAAGCGCGCCGGTCGCCGCACCCGCACCTGCACCTGCATCTACACCTGCATCCACGCCCGCCAAGGTCGACAACCCCTACGGCGTGGGCGCGCTCTGGGCGCAAAGCGACCTGGTGGCCAAGACCGTGCTGCTGATCCTGGCGATCATGTCGATGGCCAGCTGGTACGTCATCGTCACCAAGCTGCTCGAGCAGATGCGCATGGGCCGCCAGGCGAAGGAGGTCGACAACGCGTTCTGGAACGAAGGCACCGTGCAGGCCGGCACCGCGCGGCTGGCCGAAGGCAGCCCGTTCCGCTTCATTGCCGACGCCGGCGTGCACGCCACCAAGAAGCACGACGGCCTGCGCGGCAAGGTCGACTTTGCCGACTTCGTCGACCTGTGCATCCACCGCGCCACGGAGCGCGTGCAGCGCCGCCTGAGCAACGGCATGTCGCTGCTGGCCACGGTGGGCTCCACCGCGCCCTTCGTGGGGCTGTTCGGCACCGTCTGGGGCATCTACCACGCGCTCACCGCCATCGGCATCGCGGGGCAGGCGTCGATCGACAAGGTGGCCGGGCCGGTGGGCGAGTCGCTCATCATGACGGCCATCGGCCTGGCCGTGGCCGTGCCCGCGGTGCTGGGCTACAACTGGCTCCTGCGGCGCAACATCACGGTGATGGACGACGTGCGCGAGTTCAGCGGCGAGCTGCATTCGGTGATCCTGGCCGGCAGCGCCCCGGCCTGAGCCCGTCCCCCGTTCACGCAGCAAGCAAGCGAGCGAACATCACCATGGCGATGAACATTCCCTCCGCCGGCGGCGACGAGGAACAGGCGATTGCCGCCATCAACACCACGCCGCTGGTCGACGTGATGCTGGTGCTGCTGATCATCTTCCTCATCACCATTCCGGTGGTCAATTACTCGGTGCCGGTGGACGTGCCCAAGCAGCGCAACGAGGTGCGCGAAAGCAAGCCCGAAACGGTCGTGCTGTCGGTGGACGCCGCCGGGCGCATCTACTGGTACGACACGCCGGTGCGCGACGTGAACGCGCTGACCGACAAGCTGAAGAAGGTGGCCGCGCTCACCCCGCAACCCGAGGTGCACATCCGCGGCGACTGGCACGCCGACTACGAACCGGTGGGCCGGATCATCTTCGCGTGCCAGTCGGCCGGCATCGTGAAGGTGGGCTTCATCACCGAGCCGCCCGCGCGCAACTGAACCGAGAAAGCACAGCCATGCGAAAAGAAAAACAGGGGCGCCGCGCCGGCGCGCCTTCGGACGAACCCATGATGGACATCAACACCACCCCGCTGATCGACGTGATGCTGGTGCTGCTGATCATGCTGATCATCACCATCCCCATTCAGCTGCACGCGGTGAACCTGAACATGCCCAACGGCAACCCGCCGCCCAGCGACCTGAAGCCCGAGGTGCTGCGCATCGACATCGACGAACGCAGCGCGGTGCTGTGGAACGGCGAGGCCCTGAACGAGGCGAACGAACTGGCCGAAGTGGAGCGGCGCTTCGAGCAGGTGGCCGCGCAGCCGGTGCAGCCCGAGGTGCACCTGCGGCCCGACAGGCACGCCAAGTACAACGTGGTGGCGGGTGTGATGGCGTCAGCGCAGCGCTCCGGCCTGACCAAGCTGGGCATCATGGGCTCGGAGCAGTTCGTTCCATGAGCCGCGCCAACGACTTCGACCCCCAATCCCGCTTCGGCCCGATAGGCATCGGCGTGATGGTGCTGTTCCATCTGCTGGTGGGCTACGCGCTGGTCTCGGGCCTGGCCCGCAAGGCGGTGGAGATGATCAAGAAGCCGATGGACGCGACCATCATCGCGGAGGTGAAGCTGCCGCCACCGCCGCCGCCTCCTCCACCCCCTCCCCCGCCGCCGCCGAAGAAGGTCATCAAGCTGGAGACCCCCAAGGCACCGCCTCCACCCAGGCCCGCCTACGTGCCGCCGCCGGCCGCCACACCGCCGCCG
>NNBV01000508.1_pt1 | contig 149789 bp, 144 predicted proteins | sample 1173771 | NCBI WGS metagenome assembly NNBV01 (sample SAMN07173938, study PRJNA388173) | plant metagenome | isolation source: symbiotic tissue sample KVS11 | place: Norway: Troms, Kvaloya island | reverse complement strand
AGGGCTCCGGGCCGGCGCCACAGCCGGCGGGGCGGCGGGGGCGGGGGGGGGAGGGGGAGGGGGGGGGGGGGGGGGGGCGGGGGGGGGGGGGGGCGTGGACGGGGTGGGCGCACTGGCCTGTGCCGGCGCTGCCGGCGCAGGGGGCGCAGGCGGCAGTTCGGACGGCAGGAAGACCGGCGCGGGAATATCGGGCAGCGGCGGCATCAACGTCTCGACCGGAGGCGGAGGCGGTTCGGGCGGACAGATGATCTGCGCCTGCGCCACAGAATCCGGCCCGTCGCCCTGCGCGATCTGGAGGCGCAGCGCCTGGCAGGCCTCGAAGGTCTCGGGGCCGTCTCCGGAGAGCGCGTAGACATCCCCCGTCAATTCCGCCCTGCCCTGCCGCAAGCGAGCGAGATCGCCGATGGCGCGGGTGATCCTGGTGAGGTAGGCCACCGGCTCGCCTGCGGCCGGCTTCATTGCGTCATCGACGCTGATCGGGCCCGCGAACGCGCGCCGCAGCAGGCCGAGAATCTGCTGGCGGGCCGCATCCGAGGGGTAGAATCCCGTCAGGCGAAGCCTATTGGCGGTCGCATGCTCGACACCCCAGCGATAGGGCGTCACGACCGGCGGCTCGAGGGCGCAGGGCACGGCATGGAAGCCGTCACGCGCGAGCGCACTGAGAGCCGCCTGAAGCTCAAGGAAGCCGTCCGATGTCGCCGCCCTGCCTTCGATGCAGAAGCGCGTATCGTCGAGCGCCACCTTGCCTGCAGCCAGCCGCGGCAATTCCGCCAGCACCGCCTTCGTCATCGCCTGGAACCCCGCCGGAGCGCCGAAGGCGAGGCCCTGGCGGTCGTCGATCCGCAGGCCGGGCAGGATGGCGGCCACGGCGGCGACATTGGCCACCGCAGTGGCCTCGTCGGGAACGAAGCCGCTGAGGGTGACGCTATCGCCCTGGCGGCTGGCCGACCAGCTATAGGGACGTTGCGCGACGACCTGAGACAGGCCGCCCAAGGCCCGGCGGACGCCAAACTCGGACCTCAGCCGCGCGATCGCCCGGGCAGCGCCGTCGGCGGACAGCGCCTCGCCGCCGATGGTGACGTCGCGGCCCTCCACCTGCGCGGAGACCGGGCGCGCGCCCGGTGCCTCGCCGGCGACCGAGGCAGCGGCCTCGACGGCGCGGCGGCCGACATCGCGTTCGATCGCATCACCCAGGAAGAGATTGGCGGCGCCCCAGAGCAGTGTCAGCGGCACCAGCCCCCAAAGCCAACGTCCCGGCCGCGCCATGCATCTCCCCCGAGGCCCGATGCCGGCTCGATCCGCCACAGGATCCAAGAATCCCTCGCTGGAGCGAAGACCGGCTTCGCCCGAAACCAAAAGCAATTCGGTTTCAGGCCTTTGAACGTTTCTGCCCGGTGATGGACGCAGCTCGCAAGTCCGCCGTCCCCTGGGAGAAGCGCCACATGACGATCTGTGTCCAAAACAAGACAGCGGCTTCTAGAAGGCGCGTCGCGGGCGCGCTGTCAACCGTCTCGGCGTCGCCGCCCTCTCCCGCATCGCTGTCGGGTCAAAACCGCGCGCTGGCCCGTGACGAGTGTGACGTTCGACCTATCCCGGAAACGAAAAAAGCCCCGGGTTTCCCCGGGGCTTCCGACTAGGATCGCTGGAAGCGATCAGAAGTCGCGCTGGATGCGCAGACGGCCGGCAATGGCGTCGTCGCTCTTGACGAGGCGGCCACCGGCGCCAAGCGCCACGCGAGCGCCAGCGTTGTTGGCGGCCAGGACGGGCTGCTTCAGCTCGGTACGGGTGTAGACGACCTCAACACCGATATCCAGGCCCGAAACCGGCGACCAGATCAGGTTACCAGCAACGATCATTTCCTTCGGATCAAGCGCACGAGCAACCAGACCGTTGCCTGCCTGAGCAGCCAGCGTGTAGCCGAGGCTCAGCTCAGAGTACGAACCGTAGATTTCGGTACGCAGCTGCGGGGTCCAGAAGTGCTTCAACGCGGCAACGATCGACCAGCCGGTAGCCGACTTGGTGTTGCCAAGAGCGTTCACACCATAGTCCGCAACCAGCAGCTGGCTGCCGGCAATCGACGTGGTCTGACGACCCGCGCCGAACTGACCGCCCCAGCCGAGATAGCCGAGAGCGCCGTCGGCGTAGGCGGCCTGCAGGAACAGGACGTCGCCAGCAGCCAGCATCGGCAGGTTGATCTTGACGCCGCCCTGGATGGCGAAGCCGGTCTCGTCCTTCGAGCTGTTGAACAGCGGTCCGGTGTTCGAGATGTTGCGCTGGGTGAGGGCACCCGACAGCTGAGCCGAACCCCAACCCTGATCGACGCGCAGCGAAGCGACGACATCCGGGAAGTCCTGGCCGAGAATGGCCGAGGCGCCGACCGGGCTGACGACGCCGTTTTCACGGGTGCCGGTGCCGGTGTTGCGATCTTCGAGCGAGACGGTGGCCGAGAAGCCCGAACCGAAGGTGGCGGTGTAGGCCAACAGGTTCAGACGGCTGTCAGCCGTGCGCAGGGTCGAGAAGCCGAAATCGTTCGCGTAGAAGTCGAAGAACGACTGGGCGCGACCAGCGGTGATCGGGCCGAACTGGACGAAGGCCAGATCGAGGTTCGAGCCGGTGGCGGAAGCCGTGTTGCGAGCGGTACCGGGAGCGATGATGCCCTGGTTGCCGTTGGTCGTGCCGGAGTAGAAGCCCGACGAAACGGTCAGCTCGTAGCGGAAGAAGGTGCGCAGCGTGCCGTAGGCGGTCGCGGTGCGGGCGTCGACGTTCAAGCGACCGCGCGAGCGGGTGCCGTAAGCGTCCTGGCCTTCGCCGTAACGGGTGCCGACGGTGTACTCGGCGCGAACACGGCCGCCGACGCGGAGGCAGGTGTCGGTGCCGGGGATGTAGAAGAAGCCAGCGCCGTAGGCGGAGCAGACGCGGACGTATTCAACGGGAGCAGCCTTCCGCGAGGGAAGATCGGCTGCATGAGCCCCGGCGACCGCGGCGATGCCGGCGGCGGAACCGAGGAGGAGGCTCTTAACGAGCTTCATTGGTAACCTCCAAAATGAGTTTCGAGACCCTCGGGCTTCGGCTTGTTCTGTTGTCGGCCAGCCCCAGGAGACCCAACCGACGAACTTGCCTGTTCCCGGTCTTTCGCCCGCGTCCCTGACCATTCAGAGGCGAAGACGAAAAACAGCGACCGGGAACGTCCCGACGCAGGACAACCATACGAATGCCGGGGGGCCGATCAACCTTCATCACACCCCCGAGGGGCTCCGGGGGGTGCTTTGGACCCCGGTGTTGCCGGCAAGCCACGCTTTGACCGGCGAAATTTACGAACTGTTAACCGCGTCCCGGCGGACGGGGCTGTTTTGAGCCGTTCCAGACCAGAATCATCAGGAGAGACTCCCGCCGGCCATCCCGCTCGGCGGATCGGAATCGATTCCCCAACCCGAAGCCGTTTCAGTATTCCCACTCGGCCCCGACGCCGACCGCGGCGCTGCCATCGGCGCCGGTCTCGGCCTGGACCTTGATCCGGCGCGTCACGTCGATGCCGACCGAGATGCCGCTGTCCTCGGGCTTGGCGCCCGCCTTGATGCCGACGGAGACGTTGTCGCCGATATAGCGGGAGACGCCGATGGTGGGGCCGCCGGAACCGACCTGGATGTCGAGATTGTCGACACCGAGCGATTTGCGCAGGCGCTCGAACGAATCGTCGCCGCCGCCGCCGGCGAACTGGGCGGCCGTCTGCGCCAGTTGGAGCGCCTGAAAAGCCGAGAGCGATCCGGAGGCGCGCGCGAAGAGGAGGCGCGACAGCACCTCGTCCTGCGGCAATTCGGGATTGGAGGTGAAGGCAAAGGAGGGCTGGTCGGCCGGACCGCTGATGATGACGCGTGCGGTGACGTCCGAGGCGCGGGTCTCGGCGACGAAATCGAGCTCCGGCATGGTGCCCCCGGTGAAGGTCAAGCGTCCACGGCTGAAATCGAGGCGCTGGCTCAGCACGCTGAGCCGCCCGCGCCGCAATTCGAAGCCGCCGTCTAGCGCCGGCGCGGCCAGGGTTCCGCCCACCCTGATCTGGCCGCCGAGTTCGGCATCGATGCCACGGCCCCGGATGAAGACGCGGTTCGGCGCCGAGACGATCAAAGCGAGCGCGGCGTCGAAGACCGGGGCCGGCCGGGCACCGCGCGCCACTGGCCGGGCCGCGCGCTTCTGCGCAGCGAGGCGGGCGGCGGCCGTGCCGGTCGGCCTGACATGTTTGATCCCATCGACCGGGCGCAGCGTGGCCGGCAGGCGATCGGGCACCGCGACATCGAGCGAGAGCACGTCGACGCGCCCGCTGAGGCGCGGCCGCTGCGCCAGCGGCCCGGAGATCTCGAGCCCGAGATTGGCGACGGCGGTGACGATGCCGCTCGAGACGAGCTGGGCGCGGTTGCCTTGGATCCGGAGCTGGCCCGGAAAACCGGCGGCGGGATCGAGCGAGAGCCGGCCGCTGGCCGAGAGCGTGCCGCCATTGGGCGTCTGGGCGCTCGCGCGCTCGATCACGAGGTTGTCGCCGGTGGCCGCGAGCCGCGCCTCGATGGCCGTCAGGCGAATCCCCTGGAGAGCGTCGGTGAAGCTGCCATTGGTCAGTGCGGCCGACCCGCTCAGGCGCGGGGCCGATAACGAGCCGGCGGCGCGCAGGTCGAGCGCGACGGCGCCGGTGACCCGCCTGCCCTGCGCGCCAATCAGCGGATTGGCGAGCGCTGCGTCGAACCGACCCTGCGCCGCGAGATCGAGCACGCCCATCGCGTCAAGCGGTGCCGTGCCGCGGATCGTCAGGCTGGCGCCGCGACCGGCGTTGACCGTGGCGTTGACGCTGGTTTCATCACCCTTGAAAGCGCCCTCGCCCGCGATCTCGATCGGCGGCAAGCCGGCCTGCCGGGTTTCGGGCGTCACCAGCCGAGCAACCCGGACGTTCCACGGACCCGTCAGCGCGCCGGGCTTTCCGGCGACGCGGGCCTGCGCGTTGAGGGTGCCGGCGAGATCCAGGCCCGGCACGAGGATGCGCGCGGCCGAAAGCGGCACGTCGCGGGCGGTCAGGTTCAGGTCGAGGGTTTCGCCGGCGCGCCCGTCCAGCGTCAGGCGGCCGTTCTCGATCGCCAGCGCGAGATTGGCGATCTCGATGCCGGCGGCCGGGAAGCTGAAGCTGGCGGGATTGGCGAGCGCGATGCGGCGGCCGTCGCGACGGGCCTCAAAGGCGGCGAGTTCGAGCTTCAGCGGCTCGCCCGGCACGAGCCGGCCGGCGCCGTTGAGGGCAAAGCCGCGCGCGGCGGCGCTCAGCGTGAAGGCGCTGGCATCGGGCGCACCCTTCGAATCGAAGCGGATCGCGCTGATCGCCTCGCCCGCGACGACGGCGCGGTCGATGGCGAGCGCAGCGTCGAGCGTAGGCTTGCCGAAAATATCGGTCGCGGCGGCCGTTGCGTCGAGCTTGTCGATCGAGACGGAGGGGCCGGCGAGCTTGGTGCCCTTGGCCGTCAGCGCGAGGTCCTGCCGGCCTTCGACGACCGCAAGCCGGATGTCGGCATCGAGCTGGCCACCGAGCTTGGTCAGCGCCAGCGCCGAGAGATCGTCGAGGTTGCGCGCGGCCAGCGTCACGCGGCCGGCGGCACGGCTCGCCGGATCGAGCGTCAGCGCGCCGTTCAGGCGCACCGAGCCGATGGCGAGATCGAGCGCGGACAGGTTCCAGCCATCGCCGGCCGTGCGAGCGAGCGCGATCGTTCCCGTCGCGGGCTTGGAATCGATCTCTCCCTGCAGCGTCAGGCGGGAATCGAGCGCGCCCTGGAGGTCGCGCACGACCACGTCGATGGCGAGGCGCGGGATCGGGCGGGCGAGCGCGGTGGCATTGGCGACCGCGATGCGCGCCGTGGCATCGAGTTTGTCGCGCGGGCCGGTGATCTGCGCGGTGACGTCGCCCCGGCCCGAGAGGCGTGGATCGGCACGTTTCAGGTCAGGCAAGGCCAGAGCGAGCTTCAGGTCGGAGGCCTGCCGGCCGATGCCGCCATCCGCCGTGAAGGCAGCATGCTGGCCAGCGAGACGCAGTCCCGCAACGGTGAGGTCTCCCGCGAGCGCACGCACCTGCCCGGCAAGGGTAACGTTGCCCGCCAGCAGCCGGTCCAGCATGGCATCGCCGGTGCCGAGCCGGTCGCCACGGCCGCTCAGCATGGCGCCGTAGTTGTCGAGGCGGGGCGTCGCATCGATCTGCGCGCCGATGTCGGCACGGCCCGCGAGCGGCCGCCCTGCCAGGCCGCTCAATCGCGCGAGGTCCGGCAGCACGGCATTCAGGCGGCCGAGGATGCGGGCGTTGCCGGCCTTGCCCTTGTAGTCGAGTTCGAGGCCGGACATGGCCAGCCGCAGCGTCTCGAAGTCGGCGGTGCCGTCATCCTGGGCGACGCCGCGCAGGGTGAAGCCGACGCGCTCTCCGACCGCCCGGGCGAGCGCGCGGTCGACCAGGGTGATGCCCGAGGCCTCGCCATCGGCAGTCAGGGTGACGCGGGTGCCGGGCTCGCCGATCGTGCCGGTCGGCGTGGCGTTGAAGGTCATGCCGATGCGCGAGAAGCCGCCGGCAGGCAGCTTCGCATCCTGCGCATCGAGCGTGGCGACGACGGTCGGACCCGCGACCGGCCCCTTGATCGTGGCCTCGAAAGCGAGCTTGCCGATCTCGGTTCCCGAGGCGACGGTCTTGCCCTCGGCATTGGGGCGCGCGGCCGCGGTGACGCGCAGGTCCAGCATCTTGTCGGCGGTGTAGCGGCCGAGCACGTCGAGCCGCGCCAGCGCCGAGACCAACGCCATGTTGCGGATGTCGATGCCGCCATCATCGGCAAAGCCGACAGAGCCGTCGAGCCGGGTCGAGCCGACGAAGACCGGCGCGACGGGCGGCGGCATCAGCCCTTCGATGCGGGCGTCCAGCGCGAGATTGAGTTGCCGCTCGGTGCCGCTGCGGGCAAGGCGCGCATCTCCGCGCGCGCCGATGGTCGGGCCGGCGTTAAAGATCAGTGTCGAGCCGAAGGAATCGAGCGGCCCGTCGCCGCCGAGATCGAGCGTGACCGGCGGTTCGCCGGGAAGCCCGGCGACCTTCGAGACCAGACCGCCTGCGGGCTCGTCGAGCTTGACCGCGAGTTGCAGGCGCGTGGTGTCGGGAACGAAGGCGACGTTGACGTCGAACTGGCCGGGCGAATCGAGCCGGCGCGCCGCCAGTTTGAGGTCCAGCCCCTCGCTCGGCGGCCCCAGGCTCGCTGAGCCGGTCGCGCCGAGCCGCGCCGGCACGCCGAGGACCGGCTCGCCCAGAACGAGTTCATTGAGCTGGAAGGCGCGGACGATCACCTTCAACGGCAGTTCGGGCAGGATCGGCTGGTCGCTCGGCGGGGCGGCACCGGCGGGCTGAGGCGCCTGCTTGCGCAGAAATTCCAGCTTGCCGATCTCGAGCCGGTCGATGTCGAGGCGGCGCAGCAGGAGCGCGCTGCGGGTCCAGATCAGCCGGGCGCGGTCGAGCCTGAGCCAAGGGCCGTCGCGATCCGACAACACGATGTCGCGGATCTCGACATCCGACGAGAGCGCGCCGTTGACCTGCCCGATCGAGACCTGGCTGGTGTCGCTCGACAAGGCCTTCGAGATCAGGTCGGCGACGACGCCGCTATCGGTCTGGGCGTTCTGGGCGAAGCCGCCGAAATGGGCCGAGGCGAGGAAGCCCGCCACGAGCAGGATGGCGACGAGCGCGAAGCGCCGCAGGTTCGGTCGGAAACAAGCGAACGCGCGGCGCATCAAAAGGACTGCCCAATGCTGACATAGAGCGCGACCGGCTTGTCGCCCTTGCGGGGATTGAGCGGGGCGGCGACATCGACCCGGATCGGACCGATCGCGGTGTAGTAGCGCAGGCCGAGACCGGCCGACATCTGGAGCCGCTGCTTGAAGTCGGGAACGCTGCCCTCGAAGGCCGTGCCGGCGTCGAAGAAGGGCACGATGCCGATGGTGTCGGTGACCTTGATGCGCGCCTCGACCGAGCCCTCGAACAGGCTGCGCCCGCCCGTCAGCCGGCCGAGCGGGCCGAGCGGCGAGAGCGTGCGATAGGCATAGCCGCGCACCGAGCCGCCGCCGCCGGCGTAGAAGCGGCGCGTCGCCGGGATGTCGTCGAGGTCGGCGCCCAAAATTGAGCCGAGCCCGATCCGCCCGGCCAGCACATAGCGGGCGTCTTCGTCGAGCGCGTAATAGGCCGACAGCGCGGCCTTGCTCTGGACGATCCCGACGGTCGAGCCGAGGAAGGTCGGATAGGGCGCCACGGAGGCGCTGGCGCGGATGCCGCGCGTCGCGTCGAGCAGATTGTCGGTGGAATCGTATTTCACCGAGAGCGGGACGCCGACGAGCGTATAATCCACTTGGCCGAGCACGTCGCTGGTCTGGCCGCGCTCGACCTCCAGCCCGGCCGAAATCGAGAAGGTGTCGCTGAAGCGGCGCTGGATCGCCGTGGTGACGTTGGCGTAGCGCGCGGTGTAGCCGCCGAAGCGGTTGGTGCCGACGCGCTGGCGCGTCGCCATGCTGTCGAGCAGCCAGTCATAGCGGCTCCCGCCCAGCGCCGGCTTGAGGAAGCTGAAGCCAAAGCGGCCGCCGATATCGGATTTCTCGAAATCCTCGAACTTCGTGATTTTCGTGCCGTCGATGCGCGGGGCGAGGAAGATGTCGCCCTCGATACGCAAACGCTCGGCGCCGCCGAACAGGTTGCGATGCTCCCAATAGGTCTTCACCGCCGGGCCATCGATCGTCGAATAGCGCGCCGAGAAGCCGATCAGGCGCTTGGGCCGCTCGGTGACGTCGACGAAGATCGGCAGGTTGCCGGCGCTGTCCAGCCTGTCGGCCTCGCGGATGCGAACCGAGGCGATGGCGGGGATCGTGGCGATGGATTTGCGGGTGTCGGTCAGCGCCTTCGGCGAATAGCGATCACCCGGTTCGAGATAGATGAAGGAGCGCACCACGGCGGGCGGGATGTCGGCGGTGTCGCCGATCGTGACGTCGCCGAAGCCCGCGACCGGGCCGGGCTCGACGACATAGGTGACATCCATGATGCGCGCGGCGTGATCGACGACGGGCCGGAGTTCGACCACCTTGGCGAGCGGGCGCGACTGGGCCCGGAGATTATCGACCAGCGCGGCCTGGGCCGCCCGCAAGGCTGCAGAGGTCGCCGGATCGCCCGGCTTCAGCCGCGTCACCTTTTCGGGATTGGCGATGGCAGGCGCACCGGTGATGCCGCGCTCGGCGACGGCAACGTTGCGCAGGCCGAAGACGGGGCCGGGCTTGACGCTCACGGTGATCGGCACGGCGTCGCGATTGCGGTGAGCTTCGAGCGCGCGGACGAGCCGGGCATCAGGCTCGGCGCCGACCTTCAGCGTTGCCCCATCGACGATGAGCGCGACCTCCGCGTTGAAGTAGCCTTGCGACCAAAGCGCGTCGACCAGCGGGTTGAGGTCGGTCGCCATGCGGCGCGCCAGCGTCTCGCCATCGGGCGGAGCGTCCTGGCGCAGGCGGTAGAGCAGAGAGGCGTCCTGCAGGGAGCGCGTCAACGCCTTCGCGTCATCGGCGCCGCCGAGATCGAATTCGAGGCGATAGGGCAAGGTCGCCGCGCTGGCGGCAGGCGGCTCGTCCTTCTTCGTGAACAGCCCGAAGACGTCCAGCGAGGACAAATCGAAGGCATGCGCCGGCACCGTCTGCAGGCCGACCAGTGTGGCGAGCGCACAGCTTCTGCTCAGCGCAACCGCGCCGCCCGCCCTCCGACAAAACCGCATCCGACCTCCAAGCAACCCCCCACACCGCAACAACGCCGTCTCTTCGATGTTCCGCGCCCAACCATAGAGAAAGGTGCCGGGCGGGCGCAATCGCGAAGGATTCGACCGGTTTGGCTAACGAAGCGTTAGCGAAACCGAGCCCAACGGGCTCAGCTTCGTGACGATCTCGCCCTTGCCGGGCGACAGCACGCCGCCGCAGAGGCTGCCCGTGGTGACGATCTGGCCGGCGCGCAGGCCGCCCATCAGCTCGTCCTTGCGGTTCGCCCAGGCGAGAAACGGCGCCATCGGATCGCCGTTTCCGTGCACCGCCGGCTGATCGTAGATCGTCACGCCGTTGAGCGAGATGAAGCAGCCGAGCCCGGTCAGATCATCGAGAACCTTGATGTCGAGCTCGGGGCCGAGATAATAGCCGCCATGGCCGAGCGCGTCTGCGAGCCAGAGCGCGAAGGGCACGCCCTGCCAGTTGGCGAGGCGGCTCTCGACGATCTCGATGCCGAGATAGGCCTTGTCGCAATGGCCGAGCAGTTCGGCACGGGAATAGGGCTGCCCCGGCCGCATCGGCACGTCCTTCGATAGCCGCAGCGCGATCTCGATCTCGACGCGCAGCTCAGCGCCGATCGCGCCGGTATAGACCTCGCCCGGCGCCAGCCAGGGGCCCGGCATCAGGCCGGCGACGGGCGTGCCGTCCTCGGCGATGGCGACCTTCCAGCCAGCCTTGTCATGGCCGAGCCGCTCGGCGATCTCAGCCTGCACGCCCAAGCCTTCGAGGAAGGAGGCGGGGACCGGCTGCTCCGTCATCTCGATCAGGGTCTTGTCGCGGCGGGCGGCGACCAGCGCGTCGCGCAGGGTCTCGGTCGTGGTCGGCATTGCGTCTCGCCCCTGTCATTCTTGCGGATCGTGTGTCCGGATCGCTCCCGGCGCGCAGCCCAGGCGCGCTGGTCCATTCCACCACCTCGATAGACGGACGGGCGGGCTTGAACAAGGCGCGCAGCCGGTCTCCCTCCCGCCATGAGCTGTCGGCAGGATCGCGTCCGATGATGTAAGCCCCTGCAAAACAGCGAAGGACAAACGCATGGCGACCTCCGAAAACGACCGCCGCATCGACTATGTCGAGTTCAACGTCGCCGATCTCGCCCGGGCGCGGGATTTCTATGCCGCCGCCTTCGGCTGGACGATGACCGATTACGGGCCGGATTATTGCGCCTTCGCCGATGGCCGACTGGAGGGCGGCTTCACGACGCAAGGCGCGCCCAATCCCGGCGGCCCGCTCGTGATCCTCTACGCCGACGATCTTGCCGCGACTCAAGGCCGGATCGAGGCGGCGGGCGGGCGCATCGTCAAGCCGGTCTTCGATTTCCCCGGCGGCCGGCGCTTCCACTTCGCCGATCCCGACGGCTACGAGCTCGCGGTCTGGTCAAAGGCCTGAGCAGGCCGGTTGCGCTTCATAGCGAGCGGTTCGCGCGTATCCGTGCGAGGTCCCGATGGCGTTCCATCGCCACCCTATCCGGACTGTAGCCCTCCTTCGTCGCGGCCGCGGGCCAGGACGACCCGGGGATTTTCGCCGTGCCATGATCTTCACCGTGTCATGATCTCCACCGTGTCATGGCGGCGCCGCAATGCTAGCCTCCCTACCGTCCGGCACGATCAGGAGCAGGCCATGGCACGCGAACCCCGTTTCAACCGCCGTGACACGTTGAAGGGCGTCGCGGCACTGGCCGCCAGCACCGCCCTGCCGTCGGCGGCAGGAGCCCAGACACCGGTTCGCCTCAAGCTGCGCGTGCTGGAGACCACCGACCTGCATGTCAATGTCGTGCCTTACGACTATTTCCGCGATGGCGCCGACGACACGGTCGGCCTCGCCAAGACCGCGAGCCTGATCAAGGCGGCGCAGAGCGAGGCGAAGAACAGCCTGCTGTTCGACAATGGCGACTTCCTGCAGGGTTCGTCGCTGGGCGATTACATCGCCTACAAGAAGGGCCTCAAGCCCGGCGAGACGCATCCGATGGTCGCGGCGATGAACGCCCTGCCCTATCTCTGCGGCACGCTCGGCAACCATGAATTCAACTACGGGCTCGATTTCCTCGACAATGGCCTCGCCAAGGCCGAGTTCCCGCTGGTGTGCGCCAATGTCGAGCGGATCGGCGGCTCCCCGCTGGTCGATCCCTGGCGGCTGTTCGAGCAGAGCTTCGAGGACGAGACGGGGCAGCAGCATGTGCTCAAGATCGGTGTGATCGGCTTCGTGCCGCCGCAGATCATGCAGTGGGACAAAGCCAATCTAGACGGCAAGATCGTCGCCTCCGACATCGTCAACGCCGCTCACAAGCACCTGCCCGAACTGCTGAAGGCCGGGCCGGACATCGTCATCGCGCTCTGCCATTCCGGCATCGCGGGCGGCGAACGCCGGGGCATGGAGGAGAACGCGGCGCTGCATCTGGCCGCGCTCGACGGCATCGACGTGATCCTGACCGGCCACCAGCACCTCGTCTTCCCCGGCGGAAAGGCCTTCGACGGCATTGCCGGCGTCGACAACATCCGGGGCACGCTGCATGGCAAGCCGGCCTGCCAGCCCGGCTTCTGGGGCTCTCATCTCGGGCTCATCGATCTCGACCTGGAGAAGCGCGACGAACGCTGGCGCATCGCCGGGTTCAAGGTCGAGCCGAGGCCGATCTTCGAGCGCACGCCCGACCGCAAGATCATCCCGAAGGTTGCCGCCGAGCCGAGCGTTCTCGCCGCCGTGAGGGCCGACCATGAGGCGACGCTGGTCTACATGCGCGAGCCCGTCGGCATGACCGCGTCGCCGATCAACAGCTTCTTCGCGCTGGTCGCCGACGACCCGTCCGTGCAGATCGTCGCCGAGGCGCAGATCGCCTATGCCAAGGGGCTGATGGCACAGACGGCGTGGAAGGACCTGCCGGTGCTCTCGGCCGCCGCCCCGTTCAAATCGGGCGGCAGGGCCGGCCCCGCCTTCTTCACCGACATCCCGGCCGGGCCGATCGCGATCAAGAACGTCGCCGACATCTATCTCTACCCGAACACGGTGCAGATCGTGAAAGTCACCGGCGCACAGGTGGCCGAATGGCTGGAGCGCTCGGCCGGCGTGTTCAACCGGATCGACCCGACCAAGACGGCTGAGCAGCCGCTGATCAACCCGGGCTTTCCCGCCTTCAATTTCGACGTGATCGACGGCGTAACCTACAGGATCGACGTTACCCAGGCCTCGCGCTACGACGGCGACGGCAAGCTCGTCGCGCCGAACGCGCATCGCATCGTCGATCTCGCTTATGCGGGCAAGCCGATCGACAAGGCGGCCGAATTCATCGTCGTCACCAACAATTACCGCGCCTCGGGCGGCGGCAATTTCCCCGGCACGAAGACGACCGTGGTGCTGGAGGCGCCCGACCTCAACCGCGACGTGATCGTGCGCTACATTCTCTCGAAAGGCACGATCGAGCCGAAGGCCGACGGCAACTGGTCGCTGGCGCCCCTGCCCGCTGGCGTGGAGGCGACCTTCGTGACCTCGCCCGCGGCAGTCGGGAGGCTGCCCGAGGGGCTCAGGGCCGAGCCTGCGGGTGATGGCGGCGAGGGCTTTGCGAAGTGGCGGCTGCGGAGCTGACCGATCGCGCCTGCCGGGCTCTCGTCAGGCCGCCTGCGCCGTCTTCTGGACGACCTGGCGGAAGGCGCGGACCAGATCCATGTCGAGCTTTCCGCTCATAAGCACCAGCAGGTCATAGGCCTGGTCTGGCACCATGGGTGGCTTGTAGCTGCGTCGCTCGATCAGCGCGGCGTAGATGTCGCAGATCGTGATCATCCGCACCATGTCGGGGATCTGGCTGCCGCTGATCCCGTCGGGATAGCCCGAACCGTCGAGATATTCATGGTGGGAGCGCACGGCGGCCAGGATCTCGGGCCGGAAGCCGCCCTGGGCCAGGAGCATCTCGTGACCGATGGCGGGATGGCTGCGCATCACCACCTGCTCAGCCTCATCGAGCGCGCCGGGCTTGTGCAGGATTTCGAGGGGAATGCGGGCCTTGCCGATGTCGTGGAGCACGGCGGCGCGCGTCACCATGCGACGGTCGTCGGCGGAAAAGCCGAGCTGATGGGCGAAAGTCGCGGCAAGGCCTGCGACGAGCATGCAGTGCTGATAGGTCAGGTCGTCATAGCTCCAGACGACCTGGAGCCAGTCGCCGATGTCGCTGGCGCCGGCCGCCTGGTCGATCGCCTCGACGGAGGCATCCACGGCCCCGAGCGAGAGCGGCCGGCCGGCCGAGGCCTGCTCCAGCATGTCGGCGAGCGACGCCGCCGCCGTCGCCAGATGGGCGCGGGTGAAGGCCTCCGAACCACGCGCGGGATCGGCGCCGTCGCCCTCATGCAGGAGCTGGTCGATGGTCTTCAGAAGCAGGGACGCGGCCGTGTCACAGGGCAGGACCTCGCTTGCGCCGATGGCCCGAGCCTGGATCGTGGAACGGGCGGTCATATCCCGCAGCAGGCACAGATAGGGCACGCCCTTGCGCCGATGGCGGGCCAAAGCGGTGCGCATGGCTTCGACCGACTGCCTGTGTCCGAGATCGACGTCGCTGACGATGATCTGCGGCTGCGCGACGGAGTCTTCACCCTCGCGCTCCAGCGCGATAACCCGGCATGCCCCCCAGACGCCGAGACGGCGCGCGAGGTCGCGGCTTTCGTCGAGGCGATCGGTGATCAGAAGCATTCCCGCAGATCCCCCGGCCCGCCATCCTGGCATTACCTGACATGGGACATGGTATTTATGAATTTAGTGCGCATTCGACAGCGGTTTCCGCCGGGGGGCCTTATGGGGCGATTTCGAAGACCATGGTCACGCTCGTGCTGTAGCTGTTCTCGCCCCGCTCCACGGGAACAGAGCTGTCCGCAGCCGCCGCCCGCATCATTTTACCCATCGGCATCGCGCCGGGGCGCAAGGATTGCTCCTCGATCGCAAGGATGCGCCCCAGCTTGACGCCGGCGGCATCGGCCAGCGTGCGGGCTCGTTCCATGGCATCAGCGACGGCACGCTTGCGGGCCTCCGTCAGGCTCGGCTTGAGGTCGTCATTGACGAAGCTGATGTCGCCGCCCTGATTGACGCCGAGGCTGATGGTCTTGTCGAGGATCGCGCCGACGGCCGCAAGATCGCGCACCCGGACGGTCAGCGCATTGCTGGCCGTGTAGCCGCTGATCTTCGGCGCCTGGGGCTTGGCTTGAGGGCCGGGTTGGGTGTAGCGCGGCTGGATGCTGAGACCGGCCGTCTGCAAATCGCGCTCGGCGATGCCGGCCGCCTTCAGGGCGCTGAGCACCTGCTTCATCGCCTCGCTGCTGGCGGCCACCGCCTCGCGCGCCGTATCGGCCTCGCGCAGCACGGAGAGGGTGAGGATCGCCATGTCGGGGGCGACGCTGACCTCGCCCTCCCCGGTGACGCTGATCCGGGGCGACGGCTGGGCCGGAACAGGCTGAGCGGGGCCCGGCTGCGCGATTGCCGGCGCCGACAACACCGCCGCAGAGCAGATGAGCGCCGATCCAAGGAACAGCGTGGCCATGCGTTTCGACATCGGGGGATCCTGTTGTTCTCAGCCTTCAGCGGCGAAGGGAGACAAGCAGGGCCATCATGTCGAAATTATTGCCGGAAAGCGGCTCTCACCCCTCGACCAGCCGCCTTGCGATGACCTGCGCCTGGATTTCCGCCGCACCCTCGAAGATGTTGAGGATGCGGGCGTCGCAGAGCACGCGGCTGATCGGATATTCCAGCGCGAAGCCGTTGCCGCCATGGATCTGGAGGGCGTTGTCGGCCGCCGCCCAGGCGACTCGAGCCCCGAGCAGCTTGGCCATTCCGGCTTCCAGGTCGCAGCGACGTTCGGCGTCCTTCTCGCGGGCGGCGAAATAGGTGAGCTGGCGGGCGATCAGGATCTCGGCCGCCATCATCGCGAGCTTGTCGGCGACGCGCGGGAAAGCGATCAGCTTCTTGCCGAACTGGACGCGCTCCCTGGCATAGCGCAGGCCGAGATCGAAGGCCGATTGCGCGACGCCGACGGCGCGCGCGGCGGTCTGGATGCGGGCCGCCTCGAAGGTCTGCATCAACTGCTTGAAGCCCTGGCCCTCGACGCCGCCGAGCAGGTTCTCGGCCTTGACCTCGAAACCGTCGAAGGCGAGCTCGTATTCCTTCATCCCGCGATAGCCGAGCACCTCGATCTCGCCGCCGGTCAGTCCTTCGACCGGGAACGGCTCGGCATCGGTGCCGCGCGGCTTCTCGGCGATCAGCATCGAGAGGCCGCGATAGCCGCTTTCGGAGGGGTTGGTGCGGACCAGCAGCGTCATGATATCAGCGCGGACGGGATGGGTGATCCAGGTCTTGTTGCCGGAGACCTTCCAGACAGCGGCGTCCCCTTCTCCGCCCCGGACAGCCCGCGTCCGCAGGCTGGCGAGGTCGGAGCCGGTGTTGGGCTCGGTGAAGACGGCGGTGGGCAGGACCTCGCCGGAGGCCAGTTTCGGGAGCCATTTCTCCTTCTGCTCGGCCGTGCCGCCGCAGAGGATCAGTTCGGCGGCGATCTCGGAGCGGGTGCCGAGCGAGCCGACGCCGATATAGCCGCGCGACAGTTCCTCCGAGACGACGCACATCGAGACCTTGGATAGGCCCATGCCGCCGAATTCCTCGGGGATGGTCAGGCCGAAGACGCCGAGTTCGGCCATCTTCTCGACCACCGCCATCGGGATGTAGTCGTTCTTGAGGTGCCACTCATGGGCGTGAGGCGTCACCTCCGCGGCGCAGAAGCGGCGCATCTCCGAGCGGATCGCTTCAAGAGTCTCGTCGAGGCCGGGATCGCCGACACCGGCTGCGCCGTCATCCTGGCTGAACAGGTCGACGAGGCGCGCGCGGTTTTCCGGGGTGTTGCCCTGCGCGATCAGCGTCTCGGTGGCGTCGGACCGCGCCGCCGCGATGGCCTTCGCGGTCAGGCCGAGCGCCGCCAGCCGGACGATCTCGCCCTGGCTCATCGGAATGCCGCCGAAGATCTGCGCGGCATATTCGCCGGCGCCGATGCGGATGGCGTAGTCCTCGACCGCGCCGTAGCGATCCTCCGCCGCAAGGCGCTCGCCATAGGCCTTCATTTCGCGCAGCGCCATGACATAGGTCGCAAGCCAGGACAGGCCGTGGGCGGCGTGCTGCTGCGCTTCCAGCAGGGCAGACGAGATCTTGCCGTCCGCCATGACCTTGCCGCGCACGGCGGCGATGGCCTCCCGCAGCAGGGTCTCGAAGCCGGGCAGCGCGGCCGCGATGAGATCGACGGCAGAGGCCGGTGCTGCGGACGGGACGGCGGCGGCGTTGGCGCTCATGATTGTCTCTCCCTTGTGCGACGCAGCATATGCTGAACGGCGAAGGGACGAAAAGCCGTCTTTCGGGTGAGCCCGTCATTGCGAGCGCAAGGACGGCGAGGTTCGCCGCGCTATTTCCGGCTGGCCAGGATAACGCCGACGATGGTCAGCGCCATGCCGGCGATCTGGATCAGCGACATCGTCTCGCCGAACAGGAACCAGGCCTCGAGCGCCACCAGCGCCGGGACGAGGTAGAGGAAGGTCGCGATGCGCGAGACCTCGCCGCGCCGCAGGATGAGCAGATAGAGCCCGATGCCGCCGAGCGAGAGCGCCAGCACCGACCAGGCCAGCACCAGCGCCATGGTCAGGTTCCACTCGATCCGCATCGGCTCCAGCGCGAAAGCCAGCGGCAGCGTGAACAGGAAGGCGGCCGCATACTGGATCGTGGTCACCGTGCGCAGGTCGCCGGAGACGATGCGGGCCTTCTGGAAGAAGGAGCCGAAGGTGACCGCGAGCATGCCGACGATGTTAACGGCCACGGGCAGCAGGATGCCCCAGAGCGCCACCGGATCGACCCCGACCAGCTTGGGTTCGAGCACGAGCGCGATACCGAGGAAGCCGCAGAGGATGCCGGCCCAGCGGACCGGCGAAATGCGCTCGCCGACGAGAGCCGGCGCCAGCATCGCGGTCAGGATCGGCTGGAGGCCCGCGATCAGGCCGGAAATGCCCGCCGGCAGGCCGTGTCGCACCGCCCACCAGACGCCGCAGAGATAGATGGCATGAAGCAGGACGCCAGCGATGATGCAGTCGAGCCAGGCGCGCGGCGTCGCCGGCCAACGGGCCCCGACGGCCCATGACAGCAGCGCAAGCAGGATACCGGCACTGGCAAAGCGCACCGACAGGAAGGTCAGCGGATCGGCGTATTGCGCCGAATAGCCCGCGACGATCCACCCCGACGACCACAGGAAGGTGAAGACCAGCGGAACGGCGCGCAGGAACAGGGGCGATGAGGGCATGGGACGCCTTTGCGAGCGCGATGCTCTACATGGCTTCCCAGAGACGCGACAGTGCAGCGGCGCGCGCCCGCCATGACGTGATGGCGGGCGATCGTCGGAGCGTCTCAGTCGCGGTCGGGCGCGCCCAGCGGGAACAGGTGGCGATAGGGCCGCGCCGCCTCGACGGCGCGCGCGACGGAGGGGCGCGCCAGCAGCCGCGCTCGATAGGCGCGCGTGTTCGGGAAGGCCGCGTCGATCTCGTGGACCCAGTCGGCATAGAACAGCGACGGCGCGGCGGCACAGTCGGCCATGGTGAAATCGCCGCCGCAGGCCCAGTCCCGGCCGGCCAGCTTGGCGTCCAGCCACTGATAGGCGGTGTCGAGCAGCGCGCGCGCCTCGGCGACGCCGAGCGCATCCCGGTCCTCCGCTGCCCGAATCCGGTCGAAGACGATCCGCATCATCGGCGTCATCACGTAGTTGTCGAAGAAGCGGTCCATCAGGCGCACGGACAGCGCCTCCTTCGGCTGCCGGGGCAGCAGAGGTCGCGCGCCGGGGTGGTGCAGTTCGAGATGCTCGATGATGATGCTGGATTCGACGATGGTCTCGGCCCCGTCGACCAGCACCGGAAAGCGCTTCAGCGGCCAGAGCGCCGCGAACTCTTCGCCGTTCTTCGGGTTTTCGCTGCTCAGCAGGCGCAGCGCGAAGGGCGTCTCGTTCTCGTCGAGGGCGATCAGCACCTTCTGCGAATAGGAGGAGAAGGGGTGGGCGTAGAGCTGGAGCGACATCGATGCCTCGTCCGGATAATTACTTTACCGAACGATTAAGTGTTATCGCTCCAGCGCGCAAGCCCCGATGACGGGCCCTACCCCGCCAGCGCCTCCGCCACGTCCTCATAGGTCCGCAGGCCCGTGCGCGGTGCGTAGACCAGCACCGCCATGTTGCCGGGCGCGTGCTCGTTCTTCCACATCTTGTGATGGGCGAGCGGGATCTTGTCCCAGGGGAAGACCTCCGACATGCAGGGGTCGATGCGGCGGTCGAGCACGAACTGGTTGGCCGCGCTCGCCTGCTTGAGATGGGCGAAATGCGAGCCCTGCACGCGCTTCTGCCGCATCCAGACATAGCGGGCATCGAATGTGATGTTGAAGCCCGAGGTTCCCGCGCAGAACACGATCATGCCACCGCGCTTGGCGACGAGGCAGGAGACCGGGAAGGTCGCCTCGCCGGGATGCTCGAAGACGATGTCGACGTCCTTCTTGCCGGTGATGTCCCAGATCGCCTTGCCGAACTTGCGGGCTTCCTTGGTCCAGTCGTTGTATTCCGGGCTGTTGACCTTGGGCATCTGGCCCCAGCAGTTGAAATCCTTGCGGTTGATCACGCCCTTGGCGCCGAGCCCCAGCACATAATCGCGCTTGGTCTCGTCCGAGATCACGCCGATGGCATGGGCGCCGGAGGCGGCGCAGAGCTGGACGCCGAAGACACCGAGGCCGCCCGAGGCGCCCCAGACCAGAACATTGTCGCCGGGCTTGATGGTATGGGGGGCGTGGCCGAAGAGCATGCGGTAGGCGGTGGCCAGCGTCAGCGTGTAGCAGGCCGCCTCCTCCCAGGCCAAATGCCGGGGCTTCTGCATCAGCTGGCGCGACTGCACCCGGCAGAACTGGGCGAAGGAGCCATCGGGTGTCTCATAGCCCCAGATGCGCTGCGAGGACGAGAACATCGGATCGCCGCCATTGCACTCCTCGTCGTCGCCATCGTCCTGGTTGCAGTGGACGATAACCTCGTCGCCGACCTTCCAGCGCTTCACCTTGGAGCCGACCGCCCAGACGATGCCGGAGCAGTCCGAGCCTGCGATGTGCAGCGACCCCTTATGGACGTCGAAGGGCGAGATCGGCTGGCCCAGCCCCGCCCAGATGCCGTTGTAGTTGACGCCGCCGGCCATCACGAGCAGCAGCACCTCCTCCTCGCCGATCTCCCAGGTCGGGACGACCTCGATCTGGAAGCTCTCCTGCGGCGGGCCGTGGCGCTCGCGGCGAATCGTCCACGCATACATGCTGGCCGGGACATGGCCGAGCGGCGGGAGTTCGCCGAGTTCGTAGAGATCCTTGAGCGGCGCGGCAGCATGCGGCTTTGACATGGTCGTCTCTCCCCTGCTTCTCCAGCGGCTTGCGATCGCACGAGGCGGCCCGCCGGACTTGCCGGAGATCATGCATCATATGCTGCGGCGCGCCATTCATCCATCGGACTATGATGCAGCGCAAAATCGACCGGCGATCGCGGGAGGGCTTTGCCTCTCCGACGCGCCACGGGCGCGGCAGCATCCCCTTAACGCGGCCATGCTATAGCGTTCCGGGAGCTTTTCGAGGACTTTCCATGCGCGCCCTGATCCTGATGCTTGGACTGCCGGACATGTCGACGCCGCAGCTCGTGGTGTTCCTGTCGATCGTCGCCGTCGGGGTGCTGCTGTTCGGCTGGCTCTCCGACACGCTGCTGCGCGACGGCGCCTTCGGCATCATCCTCAACGGCCTGGTCGTCCTTGCCGGCGCGATCCTGGGCACGCTGCTCTGGCGCAAGCTCGGCTACACGATCGGCCACAATCCCGCGCTGACCGCCTCGCTGGTCGCTCTCGGCGCGGGGATGGCGCTGCTGATCGTGCTGACGACGATCAGGCGCTGGCTGTGAACGGTGCGTCAGCGCCGCTTCAGGCCGGACGATACGCCGCCAGCATGTAGTTGACGTCCAGATCGCGCGCCGCCGACCAGCGATCCGTGAAGGGGTTGTAGACCACGCCGGTGCTGTCGCCGAGCTCCAGCCCGCCGCGCTCGATCGCGTCGCCGAGTTCGTCGGGCGTGACGAATTTCTCCCAGTCATGGGTGCCGCGCGGCAGCCAGCGCAGGACATATTCGGCGCCGACGATGGCGAGCGCATAAGATTTGAGCGTGCGGTTCAGCGTCGCCATGACGAGCAACCCGCCGGGCTTCACCGCCGCGCAGCAGGCGGCGACGAAGGCCTCGACATCGGCGACATGCTCGACCACCTCCATCGCCAGCACGATGTCGTAGCGGGCGCCCTCGGCGACCAGCGCCTCGATCGTCTGCTGGCGATAATCGATCGAAAGCCCGCCGGCTTGCGCATGGGCGCTCGCGACGGCAATGTTGGTGGGCGCCGGGTCAAGCCCCGTCACCTGCGCGCCCAGGCGCGCCAGCGGCTCGCAGAGCACGCCGCCGCCGCAGCCGATATCGACCAGCGTCAGCCCCTCCAGCGCCCGCATCGTCTTTGGATCGCGGCCGAAGCGCTCGCAGGCGAGGTCGCGGATGAAGGCGAGCCGCACCGGATTGAACTTGTGCAGGACGGCCATCGGGCCTTTCTGGTCCCACCAGGTCCTGGCGATCGCATCGAACCGCGCCACCTCGGCGGCATCGATGGTCGAACCGTTCCGGGTCGAGCCGCCTTCGGTCGAGCCGTGCTCGGTCGAGCCTTGGCGCTGGGCGCTCGCCACCATGGTCATGCCTCCGTTTATCTGCCGCCGACGTCCGTCGCATTGACAGGCCGGCCGCTGCCCGTCATCTACACCGGCCTCGCGCCAGGCGCGAGGGTGACCTTTCGTCCCGGCCCGAACCGGGATTTGCGATACTCGAGAGCCTCTGGACCGCCATGGCCCGTCTGGTGATGAAATTCGGCGGAACCTCCGTCGCCACGATCGACCGCATCCGGAATTCGGCCCGCCACGTCAAACGCGAGTTCGATGCCGGCAACGAGGTCGCCGTCGTCGTCTCCGCCATGTCGGGCAAGACCAACGAACTGGTTTCGTGGTGCAAGGAGGCGGCCCCCCTTTACGACCGCGCCGAATACGATGTCGTCGTCGCCTCGGGCGAGCAGGTGACGTCGGGCCTGATGGCACTCGTGCTGCAGGAGATGGGGCTGCCGGCGCGCTCCTGGCAGGGCTGGCAGATCCCGATCTACGGCTCGGACGCGCATGGCTCCTCGCGCATCGAGCGCGTCGATGGCGCCGGCATCCTCGCCGGCTTCGACCGCAATCGCGAGATCGCGGTCTGCTCGGGGTTCCAGGGCATGCATGCGCAGACCAACCGCATCGTCACGCTCGGGCGCGGCGGCTCCGATACGTCGGCGGTCGCGATCGCGGCCGGGCTCAAGGCCGATCGCTGCGACATCTACACCGATGTCGACGGCGTCTACACCACCGATCCGCGCGTCGTGCCCAAGGCGCGGCGCATGGACAGGGTCTCGTTTGAAGAGATGCTGGAGATGGCCTCGCTCGGCTCCAAGGTTCTCCAGGTGCGCTCGGTCGAGATCGCCATGGTGCATCGCGTGCCGACCTATGTGCGCTCCTCCTTCGACGACCCCGACAATCCCAATCCCGGCACCCTCATCTGCGACGAGGACGACATCGTGGAACAGCAGATCGTCACCGGCATCGCGTTCTCGCGCGACGAAGCCCAGATCACGCTCCGGCGCGTGGCCGACAAGCCCGGCATCGCGGCCGCGATCTTCGGCCCGCTCGCCGACGCCAACATCAATGTCGACATGATCATCCAGGTCGTCTCCGACGACCAGGCGACGACCGACATCACCTTCACGGTGCCGACCGCCGATTACGAGCGCTCGCGGACGCTGCTGGAGAGCCTGCACGGCCAGATCCACTACCAGGCGCTGCAGGGCGCGACCGACGTGGTCAAGATCTCCGCCATCGGCGTCGGGATGCGCAGCCATGCCGGCGTCGCCGCGCGCGCCTTCCGGGCCTTGTCGGAAAAGGGCATCAACATCCGCGCGATCACGACCTCCGAGATCAAGTTCTCGGTGCTGATCGACGCCGCCTACACCGAGCTGGCGGTGCGGACGCTACATTCGCTCTATGGGTTGGATGCGGCTTAAAAAGCCGCTCAATTCCGCTTTAAATTCATTAAGACATTCATGACAGCGTCATAGCCGACGAATTTCCCGGCCATGGCGCAGATTGACCCAGGATCCCAACCACGTCCCGTCCGCCGCCAAACCCGTCGCGATCACGGGCGCGGCCATCGAGAAACTGCTGCTCGCCTCGGGCGTGGATCAGCGGGCGCGGGACGTCGCGCGCACGTTGCTGCCGGTGGTCTCACGGCATGCAGGCGAAGCCTGCACCGCCTATTGCGACCACCTCGAACGTTCCGTCGCCGACATGAAGGTTCATGTCGAACGGCATCGCCAGCCGATCATCGACGCCGAGCGCCGCCATTTCGAACTGCTGTTCAGCGCTGAGTACGGCAACGACTATGCCGACGACCTGAACCGGGCCGCGATGACCGAATTCGGCGATGCGATGGGCATCCGCACGCGGCTGGGGACGGCGCTGCGCCTGATCGAGCCTCTGTTCCAGGAGATCGGCCGCCGCCGCCGCTTCAACAGCCGCAAGGCGATCTCGGAGGCGGCCGCCCTGACAAGGCTGATCCTGTGCGATGCTCTGGCGGCGACCTCCTGCCACCAGCGGGCAAGCCGCATCGGCCTGACGCAGCGCGAGAACGCGCTGCATCTCGCCGCCTCGTCCTTCCAGGGCAATATCGGGCAGCTGTCGGAGAGCCTGCGGATCGCAGCCAGCACGCTCAGGGATTATGCGGCGACCAGCCTCCACCGCAGCGGCCAGGCCGACAAGGAGGCGACGCTGGCGGAGGATGCCGCGCGCGCCTGCACAGACCGGATCAGCCGCACAGTGGCCGCGACCAACAACCTGGTCAGCGCACTCGACCATGTCAGCAGCGAAACGCAGCAGAGCTTCTCGATCACCGGCGAGGCTGTCACCGACACGCGCGAGGTGACGGGATCGATGGCCGTCCTGGCCGAAGCCGCCGGCCGGATCGGCTCGATCGTGACGCTGATCCAGCAGATCGCGACCAAGACCAATCTCCTCGCGCTCAACGCCACCATCGAGGCCGCGCGTGCCGGAGCGGCCGGGCGGGGCTTCGCGGTCGTCGCCGGCGAGGTCAAGTCGCTGGCCCATCAGACGGCCAGCGCCACCGGCGAAATCGCCATGCAGATCGCCCAGGTGCAATCGGCGGCCGAATCCTGCGTCACCCATGTCGATTCGATCAGCCGGACGATCTCGCGCCTCGAGCAATCCGCCGCTTCGATCGCCGACACCGTCCAGCAGCAATCTGCAGCCACAGGCGACATGGCCGCCGACACGCAGGAAGCCGCCGCACTGACGCGAGAAGGACTCGCCTCGGCGCAGGCCGCGCGGCTTTCAATCGGCGATGTCGCGAGGATGTCGATCGAACTCGACAGCGCGGCCGTGCAGGTCGAGGCCTCGGCCGGGATGATCAGCGATCTCGTGACGCATTTCCTGGCCAGTCTGCGCGCCGCCTGAAAAAGGGGCCGCCAGCAGCCGACGCACGTTCCTGCGCGCCTCATCTCTTCGTCGCGGTGGGAGGGCGCGGCCGGGCATGTTAGCCATGGAGGGGCGCCCGCCGCAGCCGGCCTGCGCCAGCGCCACGGGCCGTTTTTTTCATGCGTATCGCCGTCCTCGCGGACATCCACGCCAATCGCGAAGCCACGGAGGCGGTCCTGGAGGCCGTGCGCGATCTGGCACCCGACCGGATCGTCCTGCTCGGCGATCTCGTCGGCTATGGCCCGGACCCGGTCTACGCCGTCGAGACCGCAGCGCGGCTCGTCGCCGACGGCGCGCTCTGCATTCTGGGAAACCATGACGACGCCGCCGCAGGCGACGGCACGGTCAAGATGACACCGAATGCCCGCGCCGCCATGAGCTGGACGCGCACTCAACTCGCGCCGGCGCATCGCGGCTTTCTCGCCGGGCTGCCGCTCATGGCGGAGCTCGGGGATACGCTCTTCGTCCATGCCAGCGCCTGCGACCCGCCCGCATGGAACTATGTCAACGACGCCAGGGCCGCCCGGCTCTGCCTCGACGCCAGCAGCGCCGCGCTGGTCCTGTGCGGCCATACCCACCGTCCGGCGATTCACTATGCGCTGCCGGGCCGGATGCCTGTCCCGTTCACGCCGCTGGACGACGTCCCCGCCCCGCTCCTGGCGCTGCGGCGGCATGTCGTCGTCGTAGGCTCCGTCGGCCAGCCGCGCGACGGCAACGCCGCCGCCTGCCTCGCCTTGCTCGACACCGGGAGCCGGACGGTGACGATGGTGCGCGTGCCTTATGATGCACGCGAGACCGCACGCAAGATCGCCGCCGCCGACCTGCCGCCCTGGCTTGGCATGCGGCTGCTGGTCGGGCGCTAGGTGCATGTCGATCTGGCGCGAATTCTTCCATGGGAGCCGATGATGCAGCGGTTTGAACCGGGGTCCGTCATCGACGGCTTCGTGCTGGAGCAGCGTTTGCCATCGGGCGGCATGGCCGAGATCTGGCGCGCCAGCCACCCGTCCGTCACGGGACCGCTCGTCCTCAAGATTCCCTTTCTCGATCCCGGCCAGGACGTGTCCGTCATCGTCGGCTACGAGGTCGAGGAGCTGATCCTGAAGCGGCTGAGCGGTCCGCATGTGCCGCGCTTCGTCAAAGCCGGGCCGCTCGACGAGATCCCCTATCTCGCGATGGAATGGGTCTCAGGCACGAGCCTCGCCGACACGGTCGCAGCGGCGCCGCTGCCGGCGGCAGAGGTCGCGACGATCGGCATCGCCATTGCGGTCGCGCTGGCGGACATCCACCGCCAGGGCGTCGCGCATCTCGACCTGAAGCCGCAGAACATCATCATTGCCGAGCGCGGCGCCGTGCTGCTCGACTTCGGCCTGGGACGCCATGCCGAGCTCCCTGACCTGTTCGGCGCCGAGAGTTCGGGCCCGATGGGCACCGCGGCCTATATGGCACCGGAACAGGTCCTCGGCGACAGATCCGACCCGGCCAGCGACCTGTTCGCGCTCGGCTGCATCCTCTATCAGCTCGCGACCGGCGAGGAGCCGTTCGGCCGCCCCGCGACCCTGGCCGGCATGAAACGCCGGCTCTATCACGATCCGAGACCGCCCCGCGCCCTCAACCCCGCCGTTCCGGCCTGGCTCGAGGAGATCATCCTGCGCTGCCTGGAGGTCGATCGCGGCCGGCGCTACGGCGAAGCCGGCAAGGTCGCCTTCGACCTGCGCCACCCCGACCAGATCCTCCTGACCCGGAACCGCGAGCGGCGGGCTCCGGCCGGCCTCTGGCAGCGCCTGCTCGCCCTGTTCCAGAAGCGCGACGAACGCAGCCTGCTCGGAAGGGCGGAGACGGGACAGCGCCGCGCCGGCCCCGGACTGGTGCTGGCGGCCGTCGATCTCTCGGCCGGTTCGGACGCGCTCGCCGCCGGCGTCAGGGCCGAGACGGCAAGGCTCCTCGCCTCGCGGCAGGATTCCTGGCTGGCTTGCCTCACCGTCCTGAAGACTGAGCTGATCGCCGAGACGAAATTGACCGACGAGACCGGCCACTCGCTCTACATCAAGCGCCTCGTCGCCCTGAAGGACTGGGCTCGCTCCCTGCAACTGCCGGAAGAACGCGTCAGCTATCACGTCATCGAGGCGGTCAGCGCGGCGGACGCCATCCTGCGCTATGCCGAACACAACGATGCCGACCACATCGTGCTGGGAGCCCGCTCCTCCTCGGCACTCCGCCGGCATCTCGGCAGCGTGTCAAGCAAGGTCGTGGCCGAGGCGCTGTGCTCGGTCTCGGTGGTGCGGATGAAGAGCGGCGGGGCGCCGGACGCCGGAATGCCCTGAGCCTCATCCGGTTGACCGGGCGCGGCGCCACCGCGACAATGCCGCCATGTCCGCCGGCCCCGCTCCCGAATTCGATCACAGCCGGCTCGACGCCTTCCTGCGCTCCGCCCTGCCCGGCCGCGCAGCCGGCGCGATGACGCTGGAGCGAATCGGCGGCGGGCAATCCAACCCGACCTTCTTCCTGTCCTATGCGGACGTCGGCACGCGGCTCGTGCTGCGCAAGAAGCCGCCCGGCCCGCTGCTGCCCTCGGCGCATGCGGTCGATCGCGAATACCGCATTCTGAAGGCGTTGGCGGGCTCGACTGTCCCGGTGCCGCCGGTCGTGCTGTTCCATGGGCAGGACGATGTCGTCGGCACGCCGTTCTACCTGATGGAGCGGCTGGAGGGCCGCGTCTTCCACGACGCCGCCCTGCCCGGCGTGACGCCCGGCGAGCGCCGGCAGATGTATTTCGCCATGGCCGAGACGCTGGCGGCGCTGCACGGCTTCGACTGGCAGGCGGCCGGCCTCGCCGATTTCGGCAAGCCGGGCAATTATTATGCGCGCCAGCTCGCCCGCTGGGGCCGGCAATGGCGCGAGACCAAGACGCAAGACATCCCGGCGGTGGACCGCAGCTTCGACTGGCTGGCGGCGCATCTCGACGAGACGCCCGAGACCACGATCGTCCATGGCGATTTCCGGCTGGGCAATCTGATGTTCGCGCCCGACGCGCCTGATGTCGTGGCCGTGCTCGACTGGGAGCTCTCGACGCTCGGGCACCCGCTGTCGGACGCCGCCTTCTCCTGCCTGCCCTGGCATTCGACGCCACGGATGTATGCCGGCATCGACGGGCTCGACCGCGAGGCGCTCGGCATTCCCACGCAAACGGAGTATCTCGCGCGCTATTGCACGGCGACGGGACGCAGCCAGGGACCGGGTCGCTTCCACCTCGCCTTCTCGCTTTTGCGCTTCGCCGTCATCCTCGACGGCATCGCGGCGCGCGCGAAGGCCGGCAATGCGGCGGCGCAGAACGCGGTTGCGGTCGGCGAGATGGCGGAGAGTTTCGCGCTGCGCGCGCAGGCCGTGATCGACGGCGGCGACTGAAGGAAAACACCATGGATTTCGCCTATTCCGCCAAGGTCGAGGAGCTGCGCACGCGGCTGCAGGCGTTCATGGACGCCCATGTCCAGCCGGCGGACGCGCTCTGGCGCGAGGAGGTCGAGGCCGGGCGTTATCCCATAGTGCTGATCGACGGTTTGAAGGCCAAGGCCAAGGCGGAAGGGCTGTGGAACCTGTTCCTGCCGGCGCTGAAGCCAGACGAGCCGGGCACGCGGCTCTCCAACCTCGAATATGCGCCGCTCGCCGAAATCATGGGCCGGATCTACTGGTCATCGGAGGTGTTCAACTGCAACGCGCCCGACACCGGCAACATGGAAATCCTGCACATGTTCGCGACGCCGGAGCAGCGCGCGCGCTGGCTTGTGCCGTTGATGAATGGCGATATCCGATCCTGCGTCGGCATCACCGAGCCCGGCGTCGCCTCCTCCGATCCGACCAATCTCCAGACCACGATCATCCGTGATGGCGACGACTACATCGTCAGCGGGCGCAAATGGTGGACGACCGGGGCGCTGCATCCCAACGTCAAGTTCTGCATCGTGATGGGGCTGTCGGACCTCGCTGCCGATGCCGACCCGCACAGGCGCCATTCGATGGTGATCGTGCCGATGGACGCGCCCGGCGTCAGCGTGCTGCGCAACCTGCCGCTGCTGAACCATCATTCGCCGGAGGGCCATACCGAGACCGATTTCGCTGAGGTTCGCGTGCCCGCCGCCAATATCCTAGGCGAGGAAGGCGCGGGCTTCGCGCTGGCGCAGGCGCGGCTGGGGCCCGGCCGCATCCATCACTGCATGCGCTCGATCGGGCAATGCGAGGTGGCCCTCGAGTTGATGGTCGAGCGCGCCCTCCAGCGCAAGGCCTTCAGCCGAAACCTCGCCGACTACGCCAATGTGCAGGACTGGATCGCGGAAGGCCGGATGGAGATCGACCAGGCGCGGCTGCTTTGCCTGCGCGCCGCCTGGATGATGGACACCCACGGCAACAAGGCGGCGCGCATCGAGGTCTCGTCGATCAAGGTCGTGGCGACGCGGCTCCAGACCAGGATCGCCGACCGCGCCATGCAGGTCTTCGGGGCGGCCGGCCTCTCCAACGACACGCCGCTCGCCTTCATCTACTCATGGGGCCGGGCGCTGCGCTTCATCGACGGGCCCGACGAGGTGCATCTGCGCACGGTGGCCCGCGCCGAGATCAAGAAGCGCCAGCAGAGCAACCGCTCGACCTTCGCCGAGCAGGGTGTGCGGATGCCCTATCAGAAGCCCGGAAGCTAAGCGCCTTCATGGCTGACGCGATCGTGAGCGCCGGTGCCGCATGGCGCCTGTCCATTGCCACGACTGGACTTGGCTGCGCGCCACGCGATGATTGCCAAGCCTTTCATTCCACGGGATTTTGTCGATGAGCCAGCTTTTCAGCCCCTTCAAGATCGGCGGCCTTTCGCTCGCCAACCGCATCATCATCGCGCCGATGTGCCAGTATTCGGCCGATGAGGGCCGCACCACCGACTGGCACACCATCCATCTCGGCAATCTCTCGCATTCGGGGGCCGCGCTGCTGATCATCGAGGCGACGGCAGTCGAGCCGGCCGGCCGGATCAGCCCACAGGATGTCGGGCTCTGGTCCGACGAGACGGAGGCCGCCCTGGCGAAGACGCTCGCTGCCGTGAAGGCTCATTCCGACATGCCGATCGGAGTCCAGCTCGCTCATGCCGGGCGCAAGGCGTCGGTGGCACAGCCCTGGCATGGCGGCGGCCAGCTCGGGCTCGATGCTGGCGGCTGGGAGACGGTCGCACCCTCGCCCGTCGCCTTCGACGGCCATGCCCGCAACCCACGCGCGCTCACCGCCGACGACATGGCGAGGCTCTGCGAAAGCTTCGCCACGGCGGCGAAGCGCTCAGTCCGGCTCGGCTTTGCCGCGATCGAGCTGCATGCCGCCCATGGCTATCTGATGCACCAGTTCCTGTCGCCGCTGTCGAACTGGCGCGAAGACGACCATGGCGGCTCGCTGGAGAACCGCATGCGCTTCCCGCTTGCCGTGTTCGAGGCGGTCAAGGCCGTGGTGCCGGCAGGCTTTCCGGTCGGCGTGCGCGTCTCGGCGACGGACTGGGTGCCCGGCGGCTGGGACCTCGCGCAGACGCTGGTCTTCGCCGGCGAGCTCAAGACGCGCGGCGCCGATTTCATCCATGTCTCCAGCGGCGGCAACTCCGGCGCGCAGCAGATTCCGCTGGGGCCGAACTATCAGGTGCCCTTCGCGCGGGCGGTGAAGCAGGCGACCGGCCTGCCGACCATCGCGGTCGGCCTCATCACCGAGGCCGAACAGGCCGAGGCGATCGTCGGCACCGGCGATGCCGATCTTGTCGGGATCGCACGCGGGGTGCTCTACGATCCGCGCTGGCCCTGGCACGCCGCCGCCCATCTCGGCGCCAGCGTCAAGGTGCCCAACCAGTATCTCCGCTCGCAGCCGCGCCAGTTCAAGACATTGTTCGCCTGAGCGCGACGACATCCACCCCGTCATTCCGCAAGCGAAGCGCAGACCCGGAATGACGGGGTGGAAATTCGACCGTTCACACTCGCCAGAGACGCACAGCCATGACCGCTTATTCCGACCTCTCCGCGCATTTCGCTCGCGCCTCGGCCCTCGGCAACGCCGTCGGCATCCTGCAATGGGACAGCGACGTGATGATGCCGAAGGGCGCGGCGGGCTCGCGGGCCGAGAGCATGGCGCTGCTGCGGGTGATGCATCACGGCATGATCACCGATGCGCGCATCGGCGACTGGCTGGCGGATGCAGATGCCGATGACGGGCTCGGGCACTGGGAGCGCGCCAATCTGCGCGAGATCCGCCGGCTCTGGACCGTCGAGACCGCCCTTCCCTCCGATCTCGTCGAGGCCTCCAGCAAGGCGATCTCGGCCTGCGAGATGCGCTGGCGCCAGGCCCGCGCCGAGGCCGATTTCGCCGGGCTCCTGCCCTATCTGGCTGAGGTCCTGGCGATCCAGCGCGAGATCGGCGCGGCCAAGGGCGAAAAGCTCGGCCTCGGCGCTTACGACGCGCTGCTCAACGACTACGAGCCGGGCGGGCGTTCTGCGAGGGTCGACGCGCTGTTTGACGATCTCGCCGGCTTCCTGCCGGGTTTCACGCAGGAGGTACTGGCCGTGCAGGGCAAGCGGCCGCAGGCGCCCGACCCGGAAGGCCCCTTCGCGATCGAGAAGCAGCGGGCGCTCGGCCTGAGGATGATGGCGGCGCTCGGCTATGATTTCGAGCGCGGCCGGCTCGACGTCTCGACCCATCCGTTCTGCGGCGGGGCCGACAACGATGTCCGCATCACCACCCGCTATGACGAGGGCGATTTCGCCAAGGCGCTGATGGGCGTGCTGCACGAAACAGGGCACGCGCTCTACGAGCAGGGCCGGCCGCAGGGCTTCCTGAACCAGCCGGTCGGACAGGCGCGCGGCATGAGCCTGCATGAGAGCCAGTCGCTTCTGGTCGAGATGCAGGCCTGCCGCTCCCGTGAGTTCATCGCGTTTGCCGCGCCGCTGATGCGCGAGACCTTTGACGGCTCAGGCGCAGCCTGGGAGACCGATGCGCTGTGGCGGCGCTACACGAAGGTCGAGCCCGGCTTCATCCGCGTCGATGCCGACGAGGTGACCTATCCGGCCCATGTCATCCTGCGCTACCGGCTGGAGAAGGCGCTGATCGCCGACGCCATGCCGCTGTCGGAGCTGCCCGGCGCTTGGAATGCCGGGATGAAGGAGCTGCTCGGCGTCACCGTGCCCGACGACCGTCTCGGCTGCCTGCAGGACGTGCATTGGCCGAGCGGCGGCTGGGGCTATTTCCCGACCTATACGCTGGGCGCGATGACGGCGGCGCAGATCTTCGAGGCCGCCTGCACGGCCAACCCCGACATCCTGCCGGCGATCGGCCGCGGCGATTTCTCCGGGCTGCTAGGCTGGCTGCGCGCGAACATCCACAGCCAGGGCTGCCTGCTGGAGACCGACGCCCTGCTGACGCAGGCGACGGGGCGGCCGCTGGATGCGGGGGTGTTCAAGGCGCATCTGCGGCGGCGGTACACCACCGAGGGCTGAGGGCCGCTCAGGGCCCGACGAGCTGGCCGCCATCGACGACAATGGTCTGGGCGGTGACCCAGCTCGCCTTGGCCGAGGCCAGGAACAGCACGACCTCGGCGACCTCTTCCGGCCTGCCCATACGGCCGAAGGGGATGCTGGCCAGCGTCGCGTTGTAGAGATCGGGATTGGAGGTCTTGCGGTCCTCCCAGGTGCCGCCGGGAAACTCGATCGAGCCCGGGGCGACGCCGTTGACCCGGATGCCCTTGGACGACAGCATCTTGGCCTGGCTGGCGGTGTAGTGAATCACGGCGGCCTTGACGGCGCCATAGGGCGCCGAGCGCGACGAGGCGCGGAGCGCCGAGATCGACGAGATGTTGATGATCGAGGAGCCGGGCTTCATGTGAGGGATCGCGGCATGGCTGCCGCGCACGATCGCCATCATGTCGACGGCGAGCGAGGCGGCCCAGCCCTCCTCGTCGTCGCTATGGCCGAAGCCCGAGGCGTTGTTGACGAGCACGTCCAGCCCGCCCAGCGCCTTCACGGCCTTGGGCACATAGGCCTCAATCGCCTTCGCATCGGCGAGATCGACGCTTGCCGCATGGGCCGAGACGCCATGCGCCTCGATCTCCCCGCGCGTCGCTTCGAGCGGCCCCGCGCTGCGGGCGCAGATCGAGACGGCAGCGCCGCCGGCGGCGAATCCCAGCGCGATGGAGCGGCCGATGCCACGGCTGCCGCCCATCACGATCACACGCTTGCCTCCAAAATCCTTGGTCATGTCTTGCGCCTTCCCTGATTGCTCACCGGCTTCATAGCAGCGTTGAAGCGGCGGATGGCAATCTCGGCGGCACGATGTGCAGGCTCGATCGAAGGGCGGCAGCTAGGCGAAGAGGCGTGGACCTGACGCGCTTCATGCGGGATCATCACGCCATGATCCGAATCATCACCGCCCTGCTCGTCGCGTCCATCCTGTGCCCCGCGCCCGTGGCTCTCGCGGCCAATGCCTGCCGACCCACGCGTGACGGCAAGGACCGCATCGATCCGGCAGGCGGCTGTCCGAGCGGCTATTACATGCGCGGCGCCTGCTGCGAGTCGTTCAAGGCCATGTCCCAGCCCAGCAGCGTCGTGAAGACCTGCCCGGCGGGAACGGTGGCGAGCCTTGGGGCCTGTGTCGCCAAGAAGTGATCGGGCACGGCAGCCTCACTCCGCCGCGCACATCTTCCCTTCCACCATCGCCAAACTCGTCCTGCGCTGGATCTTGTCGTCCTTGGCGAAGAGCTCGGCCAGCCAATCGACGAAGACGCGGACCTTGTTGGAGAGGTGGCGGTTCGGCGGGTAGACGATGTGCAGGGGTTTGGGCGCCGAGCACCAGTTCGTCAGCAGCGGCACGAGGGCGCCTGCCGTGATGTGGTCCTGCACCATGAAGCTCGGGACCTGGATGATTCCGAGCCCGGCCAGCGCAGCCGAGACATAGCCGTTGCCCTCGTTCAGCGAGACGATGTAGCGGCTGGTGACCTCGACGCTCTCGCGCCCGTTGGCATAGAGGAAGGGAAAGGTGCGGCTGCCGCCGGTCATGCGGTAGCCGACGATGTGATGGCCCTTCTCCAGCTCGGCCGGGTGCTGGGGCGTGCCGTGACGGGCGAGGTAGGACGGCGCGGCGCAGGTGATCGTGAACATCTCGCCGATGCGGCGCGCGATCAGGCTCTGGTCCTGGATTTCGCCGGCGCGCACGGCACAGTCGAGATTCTCGGCCATGAGATCGGCCGGGCGGTCGCTCAGGCCGAGATCGAGCTGGATCTCGGGATAGCGCTCATGGAAGCCCGGCAAGGCGGGGATGATGACCGCCATCGCCAGCGAGGCGCTGCAATCGACCCGCAGACGCCCGCTCGGGCGCGCCTGGGACAAGGCCATGCTGGCGTCGAGCTCGTCGATCTCGCCCAGCACCCGCAAGGCGCGCTCGTAATAGGCGGCGCCATCCATCGTCACGGTGACGCGGCGCGTCGTGCGGTTCAGGAGTTTGGCGCGAAGATGCCCTTCAAGCTGCTGGATCTGCTTGGTGACGGTGGGCTTGGGCACATCGAGCAGGTCGGCGGCGCGGGTGAAGGTGCCGGCCTCGACCACCCGGACGAAGGCGCGCATGGCGCTGAGCTGATCCATCGAACCCTCACTTCGAGCCGTGACGCCACGATGCGATTATTTCCCTGAGGAAATAATGAATGAGCGAAAGAGCCATTTATTGCTCCCTGAGTATCACTTAAATCCTGCTGCACCGCAACAGCACAGGCCGCGCCATGCTCGCCACGTCGATCCAGCCCTATCGTAATCCCCGCGCCGTCTTCTGGCGGCAGGAGACGATCGCTGCTGGCCCGGCGTCCCTGGCGGCCCGGCTCTACGCACCGGCCGAGATCGCCGCCGAGGCCGGGATCGTCATGCATCTGCATGGCGGCTCCTTCACCGGCGGCTCGCTCGCAGAGGGCGAGGCGGTGGCGACGATGCTCGCCGAGGCCGGTGCCGTGGTGATCTCGCTCGACTATCCGCTGGCCCCGGCGCATCGCTTTCCCGAGGCGCTGGAGGCCGCATATGGGGCGCTCGGCGCCATCGGCAAGATGCGCTCCCGCTGGGCCACCAAGCACGCGCCGCTCTATGTCGCGGGCGAGGAGGCCGGCGGCAATCTCGCCGCCGCGCTCGCCCTGATGACGCGCGACCGGCGCGGGCCGACGCTGGCCGGCCAGATCCTGCTCTCGCCGATGCTCGATGCGTGCCTGGGCACCTGCTCGCTGCGCGAGGTCGATGCAGGCCCTGTCGGCTGCCACTGGGCCGATGGCTGGGCGCAGTATCTCGGCACGCCCGACAAGGCGGCCCACCCTTATGCCGCGCCGGTCAACGCCTCGCGGCTCACCGGCCTGCCGCCCGCTTTGCTGATCAGCGCGCAGGACGACCCGATGCGCGACGAGGCCGCGGCCTATGCAGCGCGCCTGCAGGAAGCGGGTGTGAGCGTGCGCCATCATGTGCAGACTGGCCCGACGCAATGGCCGGCAGCCTATGCCGGCGCGCCGCAGAACGGCTCCTGCCTCTGCATGGCCTGCCACCATGTAAGTGATTTCTACGCCCTGACCGCACCTCCCTAGGCGCGCCCGCGCTTTCTCCTTTCACGAGTCTCTTATCCAAGGAACCAACCCATGATTCAGGGAACGCATCGTCGTGGCCTGCTGGGCGGCGGTCTTGCCGCCGGCGCCTCGCTCGCAACACTCGCCCTCGCCTTCAACCTGTTCGGCGGACACGCCCAGGGCGACACCCCTGCCCCGGCCGCACCGCCCGCGACTCCGGTCTCGGTCGCGACCGTCGAGCCGCGCGACATCGTCAACTGGGCCGAATTCTCCGGCCGGCTCGAGGCGATCGAGCGCGTCGAGCTGCGCTCGCGCGTCTCGGGCGTGGTCGAGGCCGTGCATTTCCGCGAGGGCGGGCTGGTCAGACAGGGAGACCTGCTGATCAGCATCGACCAGGCGCCCTATCTCGCCGAGTTCGAGCGGGCGCAGGCGCAGGTCCTGGCGGCGGAGGCGCGCGTCGCCTTGGCCTCGGGCGAGCATGAGCGCGGCCAGCAGCTGATGGCGAGCCGCAATGTCTCGCAGAAGGATCTCGACACCCGCTACAACGGCTTACGCGAGGCGCAGGCCAATCTGCGCGCGGCGGAAGCTGCCCTGCAAACGGCGCGGCTGAACCTCGATTACACCCAGATCCGCGCGCCGATCAGCGGGCGCATCGGCCGGCTCGGCATCACCATCGGCAACCTCGTCGCGGCCGGCGCATCGGCCCCGCTGCTGACGACGCTGGTCTCGGTCGACCCGGTCTATGCCTCATTCGACGCCGACGAGCGCAGCGTGCTGGACGCGCTCGCCAGCCTGCCGGGCCATGAGCGCGCGCTCGACCGGATTCCGGTCCGGCTGGCGACCGCGACCTCGGAGGCCGCGAGCTTCACTGGCAAGCTGCATTTCGTCGACAATGGCGTCGATGCGGCCAGCGGCACCATTCGGGTGCGCGCTTTGCTCGACAACCCCGACGGCAAGCTGCTGCCGGGCCAGTTCGTGCGCGTCCAGATGGGCCAGGCGCAGGCTGAACAGGGGCTCGTGATCAACGAGCGGGCTGTTGGCACCGACCAGAACAAGAAGTTCGTCTTCGTCGTCGGGGACGACAACAAGGCGACCTGGCGCGAGGTGACGCTCGGCGCGTCCAATGAAGGGCTGCGCGTCGTGACTTCCGGCCTGAAGCCGGGCGAGCGCGTCGTCGTCAACGGGCTGCAGCGCATCCGCCCGGGTGCGACCGTGGCGCCGGAGCCCGTACCGATGGCGCTGAAATCCGAGCTGCAGCGCGGGGCGGACAAAACCGAACTCGCGCAACGCTGACTGTCCCAAAACCCTCGCCGTCTTCCCGGGCGACCGCAGGGAGACCCGGGATCCATGCCTGAACGGTTCAGGAATGGATCCCGGATCTCTCCGCTTCGCTGCGTCCGGGATGACGCGCGCTTTATGAATTCACATCCGCTCCAAAGGGGGGCGTGCCATGAACCTGTCCAAATTCTTCATCGACCGGCCGATCTTCGCCGGCGTGCTGTCCGTGCTGATCTTCCTCGCCGGGCTGATCTCGCTGCGGATCCTGCCGATCTCGGAATATCCCGAGGTGGTGCCGCCTTCCGTGGTGGTGCGGGCGCAATATCCCGGCGCCAATCCGCGCGTCATCGCGGAAACCGTGGCGACGCCGATCGAGGAGCAGATCAACGGCGTCGAGAACATGCTGTACATGTCGAGCCAGGCGACGACCGACGGCGTGATGACGCTGACCGTCACCTTCAAGCTCGGCACCGACGCCGACAAGGCCCAGCAGCTCGTCCAGAACCGCGTTTCGCAGGCTGAGCCGCGCCTGCCAGAAGAGGTGCGGCGCCTCGGCGTGACCACCATCAAGTCATCGCCCGATCTGATGCTGGTGGTTCACATCACCTCGCCGAACAACCGCTACGACATGACCTATCTGCGCAATTACGCCGTCCTCAACGTCAAGGACCGGCTGGCGCGGATCGATGGCGTCGGCCAGGTCCAGCTCTTCGGCTCGGGCGATTATTCGTTGCGCGTCTGGCTCGATCCGCAGAAGGTCGCCGAGCACGGCCTGTCGCCGGCCGACGTGGTGCGCGAAATCCGCGCCCAGAACGTCCAGGCCGCGGCCGGCGTCGTCGGCGCCTCGCCGAGCGCGGCCGGCCTCGACCTGCAGCTCTCCGTCAACGCGCAGGGGCGCCTGCAAAGCGAGGAGGAATTCGGCGAAATCATCGTCAAGACGAGCCCGAGCGGCGCCGTCACCCGCCTGCGCGACATCGCGAGGCTCGAACTCGGCGCGGCCGATTATGCGCTGCGCTCGCTGCTCGACAACAAGCCGGCTGTGGCCGTGCCGGTGTTCCAGGCGCCGGGCTCGAACGCGATCACGATCTCCGACCAGATCCGCACGACGATGGCGGAGATCAAGCAGAACATGCCCGAGGGCGTGGACTATTCGATCGTCTACGACACCACGCAGTTCGTGCGCGCCTCGATCAAGGCGGTGATCACCACGCTGCTGGAGGCGATCGCGCTGGTCGTGCTCGTCGTCATCATCTTCCTGCAGACCTGGCGGGCCTCGATCATCCCGCTGGTGGCCGTGCCGATCTCGGTCGTGGGCACCTTCGCGGTGATGCATCTGTTCGGCTTCTCGATCAACGCGCTGAGTCTGTTCGGGCTGGTGCTGGCGATCGGCATCGTCGTCGACGACGCGATCGTCGTGGTCGAGAATGTCGAGCGCAACATCGAGACCGGGCTCTCGCCGCGCGAGGCGACCTACAAGGCGATGCGCGAGGTCTCCGGACCGATCATCGCGATCGCCCTGGTGCTGGTGGCGGTCTTCGTGCCGCTCGCCTTCATCAGCGGCCTGACCGGCCAGTTCTACCGGCAGTTCGCGCTGACCATCGCGATCTCGACGGTGATCTCGGCGGTGAACTCGCTGACGCTGTCGCCGGCGCTGGCGGCGCTGCTGCTGCGCGGACACCATGCGCCCAAGGATGCGCTGACGCGCGGCATGGACCGGGCACTCGGCTGGTTCTTCCGCGGCTTCAACCGGTTCTTCAACCGCTCATCGGAGGCCTATGGCGGCGGCGTTCGCCGGATCCTGTCGCGCAAGACTCTGATGATGGCGGTCTACCTCGTGCTGGTCGGGCTCACCGCCGTGCTGTTCCGCACGGTGCCCGGCGGCTTCGTGCCCGGCCAGGACAAGCAGTATCTGGTCGGCTTCGCGCAACTGCCCGACGCCGCAACGCTCGACCGCACCGAGGACGTCATCAGGCAGATGAGCGAGATCGCCCTGAAGCATCCCGGCGTGCAGAGCGCCATCGCCTTCCCGGGGCTGTCGATCAACGGCTTCACGAACTCGTCGAATGCCGGCATCGTCTTCGTGACGCTGAAGCCCTTCGAGGAGCGCAAGGATCCGTCGCTCGGCGGCGCGGCCATCGCGATGCAGCTCAACGGCCAGTTCTCCGGCATCAAGGAGGCCTTCATCGCGATGTTCCCGCCGCCGCCGGTGCAGGGGCTGGGCACGATCGGCGGCTTCAAGCTGCAGATCGAGGACCGGGCGGGCCTCGGCTATGCGGCGCTCAACGAGGCGACGAAGGCCTTCATGGCCAAGGCCGGAGCGGCGCCCGAACTCGCGGGCATGTTCTCGAGCTTCCAGGTCAATGTCCCGCAGCTCTACGCCGATATCGACCGCACCAAGGCGCGCCAACTCGGCGTCGCGGTGACGGATGTCTTCGACACGCTGCAGATCTATCTCGGCTCGTCCTACGTCAACGACTTCAACAAGTTCGGCCGGACCTACACGGTCAGGGCACAGGCCGACGCGCCGTTCCGGGCCCGTGCGGAGGACATCGGCAAGCTGCGCGTGCGCTCAGGGACAGGCGAGATGGTGCCGCTCAGCGCCGTCCTGAACGTGCGCAGCGACACCGGGCCGGAACGCGCCATGCGCTATAACGGCTTCCTTGCGTCCGACATCAATGCAGGGCCTGCTCCGGGCTATTCGTCCGGACAGGCGCAGGCGGCGGTCGAGCGCATCGCGGCCGAGACGTTGCCGAAGGGCTTCGCCTTCGAGTGGACCGAGCTGACCTATCAGGAGATCCTCGCCGGCAACTCCGCCATGCTCGTGTTCCCGATCGCGATCCTGCTCGTCTTCCTGGTGCTGGCCGCGCAGTACGAGAGTCTGACCCTGCCGATCGCGATCATCATGATCATCCCGATGGGGCTGCTGGCGGCGATGGCCGGCGTCTGGTGGACCGGCGGCGACAACAACGTCTTCACCCAGATCGGGCTGGTCGTGCTGGTGGGGTTGTCCGCCAAGAACGCTATCCTGATCGTCGAATTCGCGCGCGAGCTCGAATTCGAGGGCAGGACGCCGGTCGAGGCCGCCATCGAGGCGAGCCGGCTGCGGCTGCGGCCGATCCTGATGACCTCGCTTGCCTTCATCATGGGCGTGGTGCCGCTGGTGATCTCGACCGGCGCCGGCGCCGAGATGCGCCAGGCCATGGGCATCGCGGTCTTCGCCGGCATGATCGGCGTTACCGCCTTCGGCATCTTCCTGACGCCGGTGTTCTACGTGCTGATGCGCAAGCTCGCCGGCAACAGGCCGCTGAAGCAGCATGGCGCCGAGATGGAGCCGGCGCCTGTGGCGAAGGCGGCTTGAGGCGGCAGACAACGAAACGCCGTCATCCTGGGCGATCGAAGGTCGTCCCGGGATCCATCGGAGGGCTCAGCGCTCTTCGATGGATCCCGGGACTTCGCTTCGCGAAGCCCAGGATGACGGCGTGTTTTGTGTGGATTACCTCGGGATCGAGCGCAGCTTACCGCTCGATCATCTTGTTCCAGCGGCTGTTCCACTCCGGGCGCTTGGCGTTGATCGCGTCCCAGTCCAGCACCACGGCGGTCTTCATGAAGCCGTGGAAGGTCTCGAGCTTCTTCTCGGCCTCGGGCGTCGTCGCCTTGGCCTTGGTGTTGGACGGCACGATGTTGCCCGCAGCCAGCGCCTTCGACTGGGCGTCGGCCGAGAGCAGGTAGGCGGCGAGCTTCTGGGCGAGCTCGGATTCGGAATTGTTGGCGATGACGCATTGCGCCACCATCAGCACGACCGAACCTTCCTTGGGCTGGGCGTATTCGACAGGAATGCCCTTGTCCTTCAGGGTCGAGACGCCGGTCGGGGTCAGCGGGAAGATCGCGGCCTCGCCGGTCTGCACCATCTCGGAGATCTTCGCCGAGTTCGGGATGAACTCGATGACGTTCTTGCCGATGGTGTCGCGAAACTTGGTGAAGCCCGGCTCGACATTGGCTTCCGTGCCGCCCTGGATGCGGTTGAACATCAGGAAGGCGTGCAGGCCGAAGGACGAGGCGGAGGCCGACTGGAACACGACCTTGTCCTTGAACTTGGGGTCGGCCAGATCCATCCAGGAGGTCGGGGCGGCCCAGCCTTTCTCGTCGAACATCTTCTTGTTGTAGGCGAGTCCGGTCATGCCGAGGTCGATGCCCACCGCCATGTCGTCCTTCATGCGGGTGCCGGTGGCGAGTTCGCCGAGTTCGGGACCGGCTTTCAGCTTCTCGCAGAGGCCGGCGCCGATGGCGCGGACCATGACGCCGTCATCGAGGAACATGACGTGCATCTGCGGCTTGTCCTTGGCCGCGGTCGCCTTGGCGAGAATGTCCGACGACGTGCCGGGAACGACGACGACCTTGACGTTGTTGGCCTTCTCGAACTCCGGGAAGACGCTCTGGGTGAAGGTCTTCTCGAAGTTGCCGCCGTTCATGCCGACATAAAGCGTCTTGGTCTGGGCGAAAGCCGACGTCCCGGCGACAAGCGCGAGCGTGGCGACGGCGGCCCCGAGAGTGGTGCGACGGTTGATCATGTGAGGTCTCCCTTATGTTGCGGCTCTGAAACGCGATCCGCACCCGAGCCGAAGGCTGTGCGGTCGTTGGTCGAGGAAGGCTTCGAGCTTGAACGAGGCTTGGCGAAGCGGCCGATCGAGAAGGCCTCGATCGGCGTCGTGGTGCGCCCGTCGCGGACGAGTTCGGCCAGGACCTCGCCGACGCCGGGCGCGATCTGGAAGCCGGCGCCGGTGAAGCCGAAGGCGTGGAACAGGCCGGGCGTCGTGCCGCTTGGCCCGATCACCGGGTTGTAGTCCGGCATCGCGGCCTCGGTGCCGGTCCAGAAGCGGATCGCCTGGGCATGGCGCATCGCGGGGAACAGCTGCGCCGCCTTGTTCATGATGGCGAGAGCGCCCCCGCCGGTCGGCCGCGAAAAATCCGCATCGCCCAGGGGCAGGCCGCGCTCGCCACCGACGACGCAGTTGCCGCGCTCGACCTGGCGGGCATAGATGCCGGCGCCCTCCATGCCGGTGTTGACGCTCATGATCGGCGCCAGCGGCTCCGTCACCACCATCGAGGGGTAGATGCGGCTGACCGGAACCGGCTCGCCGAAGCTCTCCGCGAAGGGGCCGGCCCAGGCGCCGGCGCTGTTGATCAGCATGCCCGCCCGCAGCGCCAGCCCGTCTCCCGCCTCCAGCGCGAAGCCCGCGCCGTTGCGCGTGGCGCCGGTCACGGGCGTGTTCTCCAGCACATGCGCGCCGGCCCGGCGCGCGGCGCTGGCGAACCCCGCCGAAACAAGGCGCGGATTGGCATGGCCGTCCCCGGCGCAGAACGAGGCGCCGGTGATGTCGCCCTCGATCCAGGGAAAGCGCTCGCGCAGGTCGTTATGGCCGATCAGCTCGAGATCGAGGCCCTGATCGGCGACCTCGGTCGCATAGGCTTCCAGCCTCGCCATGTCGGCCTCGCCGCGCGCGAGCTTGAGATGGCCCGAGCGCAGGAATTCGCCGTCGATGCCGATCAGCGCGGCCAGACGCGGCCAGATCGCGTGGGCGCGCTGCGACAGCGGCAATTGCGCGCGCGGGCGGCCCTGACGGCGCACGCCGCCATAGTTCACGCCGCTGGCCTGCGCGCCGCAGAAGCCCTTGTCGAGCAGGGCGACGCTCAGGCCCATGCCGCGCAAGGCGAGCGCGGCCGACGCGCCGACGAGCCCGCCCCCGATGATCGCGACATCGACATCCAGCCGCGCGCTCATGGCGCGGCCTCCGTCTCGCGCGCGGACGGCTTCAGCGCCAGCGGCAGCGGCTTGAGCGGCGCCTGCGCGCGCAGGCGGCCGACGCCTTCGAGGCTGCGGCCGGTCTTCGCCGCGAGCAGTTCGGCCGCCGCGCCGGCGCAGATGCGACCCTGGCAGCGGCCCATGCCGACGCGGCTGACCGCTTTCAGTCGATTCAGTTCGACGATGTCGAAGCGGTCGATCGCAGTGCGGGCGTCGCCGGCGCTGATCTCCTCGCAGCGGCAGAGCAGCGTATCGTCGGCCATGCCGGTCGCCCAATGCGTGGGATAGGGAAAGGCTGCTTCCAGCACATCGCGGAAGCGGCCGATGCGGGCGAGCTCGGCTTCCAGGCTGGCCGCGCGCTGCGGTGCATGCGCCAGGCCACGATCCTCGCGCAGCGCCAGGGCGACGCGCTCGCCGGCCCGCTCGGCCGCATCGGCGCCCGCGATCCCGGCGCCGTCCCCCGCAAGGTAGACGCCCGGCACGCTGGAGCGGCCGGCCGCGTCGCGTCGGGGCAGCCAGGCGCGGTCGCGCTCATCGAAACGGAAGGCGCAGCCGGCGAGGTCAGCGGCTTGCGTCTCCGAGCGCAGGGCAAGGCCATAGCCGACGCCGTCGCAGGCGAGACGGTTCGCACGGCCGTCCTGCGTCCAGGCGATGCCGGAGACAGCGCCCTCCCCCTCGATGCGAACCTCCTCCACGCCGGACTGCATGCTGACGCCGCGCAGCCGCAGTTCAGCAACGAAGCGCAGGCCGCGCAGCACAACGGCCGGAAACAGCGGCAGGCCGCGCAGCATGGCAAATTTCGCGGAGAAGGGCGCGGCGTCCAGCACGGCGGCCACGTCGATGCCCGCCTTCATATATTGCCAGGCGACCAGATAGAGCAGCGGCCCGGTTCCGACGAAGACGACGCGGCGGCCAATGGCGCAGCCCTGCGCCTTCAGGGCGACCTGGGCGCCGCCGAGCGTGAAGACGCCGGGCAATGTCCAGCCGGGGATCGGCAGGATGCGGTCGGTCGCGCCCGTCGCCAGGATCAGCCCGTCATAGGCAATGCTGCGGTTCTCGCCCGCGACGGCGATGTCGGCCACGCCGTCGCGCAGGTTCCAGAGCAGCGCCTGCGGCCAGTAATCGATGCGGTCCGCGAGCGCAGCGAAATCGCGATGCAGCGCCTGCGCCTTGCCGGCTTCGGAGCCGTAGAGCGCCGTTTCGCTGCGTTCGTCGGGCACGAGGCGCTGGCGGTAGATCTGGCCGCCGCAGGCCGGGGCCTCATCGACCACGAGCGGGCGCAGGCCGGCCGCGACGAGCGCCTGCGCTGCGCGGATGCCGGCCGGCCCTGCGCCGACGACGAGCGGCTGGGCGCGGCCGCTCATGGCGCGCGCCCCATCTGCGTGACGACGCTCATGCCCGCCACCAGGCGCGTCGTGCAGGCGCGCAGGCGCTCGCCACTGGCGAGCGTCACCCAGCAATCCTGACAGGCGCCCATCTGGCAGAAGCCGGCGCGCGGCTGGCCGGAGAACTCGCTCACCCGGACGGCGTTCGCGTTGCTCAGGATCGCGGTCAGCAGCGTGTCGCCGGCCCGGCCCTCGCAAGCGACGCCGTCGAGCGTGAAGGCGATGGTCGCGTGACCTCTACGGGCGATGCGGTGGAGCAGCGGCATGGCCTCACTTCTGCCCGACGAGGATCTTGTCGAGGCCGAAGGCCCGGTCGAGGATCAGCATCGCGCCGGCCGTCAGCGCGATCATCAGGGCCGAGACCGCCGCCATCATCGGATCGATCGATTCCGTCGCATACATGTACATCCGCACCGGCAGCGTCACCGTCTGCGGCGAGGTCACGAAGATCGACATGGTCAGCTCGTCGAACGAGTTGATGAAGGCAAGCAGCCAGCCGCCGGTGATGCCGGGCAGGATCATCGGCGCGGTGACGCGGCGAAACACCGTCCAGTGCGAGGCGCCCAGCGTCATCGCCGCCTGCTCGGCGCTGCGATCAAGCCCGGTGAAGGCCGCCATCACCAGCCGCAGCACATAGGGCGTGATGATGATGACATGCGTCGCCACCAGCCAGGCGAAGGAGCCCGTGCCGCCGATCAACGCGAACAGCCTGAGAAAAGCGACGCCGAGCACGAGATGGGGGATGATCAGCGGCGACAGGAACAGCGCGTTGAGCGCACCCCGGCCGGGAAATTCATAACGGTCGATGGCCAGCGCGGCGGGGACGGCGAGCGCCACCGAGATCGTCGCGGCCATCGTCGCCAGCCACAGGCTGTTGGCGAAGGAGGCGACGAAGTCGGGGTGGACGAAGATCTCGCGGAACCAGCGCAGCGAGAAGCTCGTCGTCGGGATCGAGAGCGTGTTCTCGGGCGTGAAGGCGACGAGGCAGATCACCACCAGCGGCGCCAGCACGAAGGCGACGACGAGGCTGTGGAAGACGAGCGCGATGGGACCGTTCTTCTGCATTTCGCCCTCCTCAACCCAGAGTGCGGCGGGCGCGGGCCTCGACCATGCGGTTATAGGCCAGCATGATGGCGAGGTTGGCGGCGAGCACGATGATGGCGATGGCGGCGCCGAGCGGCCAGTTCAGCTCGTGCATGAACTCGTCATAGACCAGGGTCGCGGCCATTTTGAGCCGACGCCCGCCGAGCAGGCCGGGAATGGCGAAGGCGCTGGCCGAGAGGCCGAAGACGATCAGGCTGCCCGAGAGCAAGCCGAGCGAGACCTGCGGCATCACCACCCGGCGCAACGCCGTGAAATGCGAGGCGCCCAGCGTCAGCGCCGCCGCCTCGACCATCGGATCGAGCTTCTGCAGCGCGGTCCAGACCGGGATCACCATGAAGGGCAGCATGACGTGGACGAGCGCGATGACGATCGCCGTCTCGGTGTAGAGCAGTTTGACCGTGCCGAAGCCGAGCACCTGCAGCGTCTGGTTCACCAGGCCCGTCGAGCCCAGCAGCATGCTCCAGCCGAAGGCCCGCACCACGACGGAGACGAGCAATGGCCCTATGATCACCAGCAGGAAGACCGAGCGCCAGGGATCGCGCATCCGTGACAGGATATAGGCCTCGGGCGCGCCGATCAGCGCGCAGATCAGCGTCGTCAGGAAGGCGAGCCGCAGCGTGCGCCAGAAGATGCCGAGATAGTAGCTATCCGAGAAGATCGCGGCGTAATGCCCGAGCGTGAACTCGTTCTTGATGCCGGTGGTGTGGTCATAGGCATGGAAGGACAGGATGACCGTCAGGACCAGCGGCAGAACCACCAACCCGAGAAAGAGCAGTGCGCCGGGGCCGACCAGCAGCCAGGGCGCGGGATTGGCGCGGCGCGGAGCCGGGGCAGCGTCGATCGGGCTCGTCGCGCTCATGCGGCGGCCCGCGAAAGCGTGTCGACCTTGAGGCTGGCGGGCGTCCAGGAGAGCGAGACCCGCGAGCCCTCGCCCGGCGGTTCCTCGCCCTGGTTGGGCACCGATACGGTGATGACACCGACCGGCGTCTCGACATTGAAGAGCCAGTAGCTGCCGAGGAAGAAGCGGGCGAGGATGGCCCCATCCAGCACGCCCTGCCCGGCGGCGCCGAGCACAATCTTCTCAGGGCGCAATGACAGCGCGACACCCTGGCCGTCCGGCATCGTCGCCGGCTCGCTTGGCAGCGCGAACCCCGCGACCTCGGCGCAACCACCGCGCCAGACGCCTTCGATCCGGTTCATCTTGCCGACGAAGGAGGAGATGAAGGCCGTCGCCGGCCGCTCATAGAGCCGGTAGGGCGCATCGATCTGCGTCATCGCGCCCTGCTCCATCACGACGACGCGGTCGCTGATCGAGAGCGCCTCGGCCTGGTCATGCGTGACCATGATCGTCGTGGTGCCGACGCTGCGCTGGATGCGGCGCAGCTCGAACTGCATTTCCTCGCGCAGCTTGGCGTCGAGATTGGACAGGGGCTCGTCGAGCAGCAGCACCGGCGGCTCGATGACGAGCGCACGCGCGATCGCGACGCGCTGGCGCTGGCCGCCCGAAAGCTGGCGCGGATAGCGCTCGGCGAAGGCGGCGAGATGGACGAGGCTGAGCATCTCCGCAACGCGCCGATCACGCTCGACTTTCGGCACCTTGCGCATCTCCAGCCCGAAGGCGACGTTCTCCGCCACCGTCATGTGCGGGAACAGCGCGTAGCTCTGGAAGACGATGCCGAGGCCGCGCTTGCTGGGCTTCTCATGGGTGATGTCGCGCCCGTCGAGCGTGATGCGCCCGCCTGTGGGCTCGACCAGCCCCGCGATCATCTGCAGCGTCGTGGTTTTGCCGCAGCCGGAGGGGCCGAGCAGCGAGACGAATTCGCCCTTGGCGACGCTGAGGTCGACATCGCGCACGGCGGCGAGTTCGCCATAGACCTTGCTCAGCGATTGCAGCGTCAGGAAGCCCATCAGCACCTCGGATTCGGGCGTCCGGGCATGATCGAACCGGAGGCCGGACTGCGATGTCCCAAGGAGACGCAGGCGACACAAATCCGTCAATCAAGGATTTCATATTGGAGAATTTATATTGACATAATTCTCTTATATGGAATTTTACTCTGCATCGATCTCGTTTGATTTCAATAAGCATGTCAGAGTCCACTGAAGCTCCATCCAGTCTCCAGCGCGCCTTGCGCCTGCTGCGCATCGTCGCAGCGGGCGATAGCGCCGGCATGCGGCTCAAGGACATCGCCCAGGCCGCCGGCTGCGGCCAGCCGAGCGCGCACCGGGTGCTGCGCGACCTGATGGCGGAGGGCTTCGTCGAGCAGGTCGCCGGCGGCAAGCGCTATCGGCCGGCGCTTGACTTCTTCGTGCTGGCGGCCCGCGCCGGCCAGGCCGGAGGTCTGCGCGAACTGGCGCGCCCGGCGCTGCTGCGGCTCTCGGCGACGCTGAGCGACACCGTCTTCCTGCTGGTGCGCAACGGCTATGACGCGGTCTGCCTCGACCGGATCGAGGGTCCCTTCCCGATCCGCTCCTTCACCGGCGACATCGGCGGCAAGGTGCCGCTCGGCATCGGCCAGGGCAGCCTCGCCATGCTGGCGCATCTGCCCGAGGCCGAGCGCGAGGCGGTGATCCGCTTCAACATGCCCCGCCTGCTTGATCGCGGCTTCCTCGACGAGGCGGCGTTGCGCTGCGCTCTGGCCGTCGCGCGCGAACAGGGCTGGGTCAGCCTCAACACCGGGCTGATCCCCGGCATGGCCGGCGTCGCCGTGCCCGTCTGTGACGCGGAGGGGCGCGCCGTGGCCGCGCTGAGCATCGGAACGTTGCTGGAGCGGCTGCGCGAGGAGCGGCTCGCCAGCGTCGTTGGCATCCTGCGGACGGAGGCGCAGGCGCTCGGCGCGATGCTCAATCCGTTCGACATGGCGCTCCGCTATCCCTCGCGCAGCCTGAGTGCGGCCGCGGGCTGAAACGGCGCTTTCCAAACCGCGCGGGGCGTCGTAGCGTTGATGCAACCCTTGCGTTTATCGGTGACATCATGCAACCTTCTCGTATCGCAATGGCCCTCGTGCTCCTGGGCCTCGCCGTCCTGCCGCAGGCGAACGCGCAAGCCGCACCTCCCGAGGCCGACATCGCCAAGCCCAGCGCCGGGCCGCTCGATGCCGGAAACGGCTTTATCTTCGCGCAGAAACCGAAGAAGACGCGGCAATCGCTCAGCGGGATCGCCTGCCCCGGCCTTGCCGCCGCGCCGCATCTCTGCCTCGCGGTCTTCGACGAAGGCGTCGAGGCGCGCTATCTCACGATCGAGGCAAAGGCGATCAAACCGGATCAGGAAGCGGTTTCGCTGATCCCCGGAAGTGGCGAACTCGATGCGGAAGCCGCCGCGACCGATGGCCAGTTCTACTATGTCGCGGGCTCGCATGCCGCCAAGCGCAAGAATTGCGCGACCAACCCGGCCAGCCGCCATCTCATCCGCATGCCGATCGACCCCGCCACCGGCCGCGCCAAGCGCGACGGCGAGGGAAAGCTCGTGAAGACCCCCGACAACGGGGCGCTGTGGACGCTGATGGCAGGCCTGCCCGGCCTCAAGGACCATGTCGGAGACAAGATGTGCCTGGGCACCGAACCGCCGGAAGAAGCGCCTGGGCTGAAGGGGAAACGCGGCGTCAACATCGAGGGGCTGGCCGTGCGCGACAAGCGGCTCTTCATCGGGTTCCGTGGACCGGCGCAGGACAGCACGACAACGATCCTGTCCGTCGCCGTCGACGCCCTGTTCGAGGGCAAAGCCCCGGAAGCCAAGCTGGACACCCTCCTCGTCGGCGAGGGCCGCGCCGTGCGCGACCTGCTCGCCGTCAGCGACGGCATCCTCATCCTGGCGGGCCCCGATGACGACAGCAAGAACGAAGGCAAGGACTTCGTCGTGCTGCGCTGGGACGGCAAGGACAACGGCGGGGCGGTCATCGAGCCGATGCCGCTGGCAAAGCTCGACCTGAGCACCGTCAAGCGGCGCGGTTGCGATGACGAGATCAAGCCGGAGGGGCTCGCCGTCCTCGAGGACAAGCCGGGCGCACCCTACCAGGCCCTCATCTTCTCCGACGGGATGTGCGACGGCGGGCCGCTGCGCTTCGGCATTCGCCGCTGATCCGCCATGCCGTGATAGGCTTGCCTGACGGGGGGAAAGCATGGTCTCGAAGGCCACGCATCACCCCCGAAGGCAGACCGTCATGACCGAAACCGCCCCCAAGCCCGGCCCCCGCATCGCCATCACCTATTGCTCGATGTGCCAGTGGATGCTGCGCGCCACCTGGCTCGGCCAGGAACTGCTCTCGACCTTCGGGCAGGACATCGGCGAGATCGCGCTGATCCCGCGCACCGGCGGCATCTTTCAGATTCATTACGATGGCGAGCTGATCTGGGACCGCAAGACCGATGGCGGCTTCCCGGATTCCAAGATCCTGAAGCAGCGCGTGCGCGACCGGCTCGATCCCGATCGCAGCCTCGGACATGTCGATGGGCATGTCGCGGCGGAGAGCGTCTGAGCTCGCTTTCGGTTGGGCTCGGAACCACAGCGTCATCCCGGACGCAGCGAAGCGGAGCTCCGGGATCCATCGGAGGGCTTCGGAGCTTTACGATGGATCCCGGGGCTAGCCCGGGATGACGACGGTGGTTCGGCGGAAAAACAACAAGCGCTAAGCGCCCACCGTCCGCGTCGCCGCAACCCAGGCCTTCAGGCGCGCCTCCGGATCGGCGTTCAGCGTGATGTCGGTCACCGCCGCGACGATGTCGGCGCCGGCTTCGAAGACGCCGGGCGCGCGGTCGAGCGAGATGCCGCCGATGCCGACCAGCGCGATCTCGCCGAGGCGGCGCTTCCATTGCGTGACGCGGTCGAGCCCCTGCGGGCCCCAATGCATCGCCTTGAGGATGGTCGGATAGACCGGGCCGAGCGCGACATAGTCGGGCTCAGTCGTCAGCGCCCGGTCGAGTTCCGCCTCGTCATGGCTGCTGATGCCGAGCCTCATGCCGGCCTTGCGGATCGCGCCGAGATCGGCCTCCTCGAGATCCTCCTGGCCGAGATGGACGAAGTCGCAGCCCTCCTCGATCGCCAGATGCCAGTGGTCGTTGACGACGAGGACGCAACCGGCCTGCGCACAGAGCGCCCTGGCGCGGGCGATCTCGCGGGCGGTCTCGACCTCCGCCTTGTCCTTGATGCGCAACTGCACGAGCTTGACGCCGAGCGGCAGCATGCGTTCGAGCCAGTCGGCGCTGTCGAAAATGGGGTAGAACGGATCAAGCTTCATGGCGGAGTGATCTTTCACGACAGAAACGCCTTGCCCATGACGGGGGTGGAGGGGGCCGCCATGTCGCGCGCCTCGATCGGCTGTGCCTCATAGGCCTGACGGCCGGCCGCGATCGCCATGGCGAAGGCCTGCGCCATCAGGGCCGGATCGCCGGCCTTGGCGACGGCGGTGTTGAGCAGGATCGCGTCATAGCCGAGCTCCATAGCGTGGGCCGCATGCGAGGGCAGCCCGATGCCGGCATCGACGACGAGCGGGGTATCGGGGAAATGCTGGCGCAGGGTGCGCAGGCCATAAGGGTTGTTCAGGCCCCGCCCCGAGCCGATCGGCGCGCCCCAGGGCATCAGCACCTCGCAACCGGCATCGAGCAGGCGCCCGCCGACGACGATGTCCTCGGTGGTGTAGGGGAAGACCGCAAAGCCGTCATCGGTCAGGATGCGGGCCGCCTCGATCAGCCCGACGACATCGGGCTGGAGCGTGTCGTCCTCGCCAATGACCTCGAGCTTGATCCATGTCGTGCCGAAGACCTCGCGCGCCATATGGGCGGTGGTGACCGCCTCCTTGACGCTATGGCAGCCCGCTGTGTTGGGCAGGACGCGAACGCCGAGATCGCGGATCAGCGACCAGAAGGCCTGCCCGGCGCCGCCCTCCCCCGCGGCGTTCTGGCCGGCCTCGCGGCGCAGCGAGACCGTGACGAGCTCGACGCCCGCACGCTTCACGGCATCCGCGAGAATGGCCGGCGAGGGATATTGCGCCGTGCCGAGGAAGAGCCGGCTTTGCGGCTCGAAACCATAGAAACCAGCCATGTCAGCCGCCCTGCATCGGGGCGAGGACCTCGAGGCGGTCGCCCTCGGCCAGTCTGACGGCTCCGCGCCTGCGGGCGGCGACGAAATCGCCGTTGACGGCCGTCGCGACGACCTTGCCGGCATAGCCGAGTTCGGCCAGCGCCTCGGCCAGCGTGGCGGCCTCGACCTCGCGCGGTTGCCCGTTAAGCAGCAAGGTCATGCAACATCTCCGGAACGCGGGCTGGATCGAGCACGGCCTCGGCTGCCATCCGCGCCATGGCGGGGCTGAGCAGGAAGCCGTGGCGGTACAGCCCATTGACATGGATCACCCGGCCCCGGCGCGTCAGCCGGGGCAGGTTGTCGGGAAAGGCCGGGCGGGCATCGACGCCGATCTCGACCACCTCCGCCTCGCCAAAGGACGGATGCAGCGCATAGGCCCCGCCGAGCAGCTCCAGCATCGAGCGGGCCGAAATGGCGCCGCGTTCGCCGCTCTCGATCATCGTCGCGCCGACCATGAAGAGCCCGTCGGCGCGTGGCACGACATAGAGCGGAATGCGCGGATGCAGCAGCCGGACCGGGCGGGAGAGCATGATGTCGCGGCTCTTCAGCAGCAGCATCTCGCCCTTGACCCCGCGCAGATCGGGCAGGCCATCGCAGGCCGACAGCCCGCGACAATCGAGCACGACGTCGCCGGCGAGATCGGAAGCCGACACCTCGCTGTCGAAATGGATGGCCCCGCCCAGCGCCTGCACCTTCGCGGCGAGGCTGGCGAGCGCCAGCCGAGGGTCGAGATGCGCCTCCCCCTCGAAGAACAGGCCCTTGGCAAAGCGTCCCGCGAGATCGGGTTCGAGCGCCGCGATCCCCTCGCCGTCGAGCTCCCGGACATGCGAGATGCGCTGGGCGAAACGGCGGAGTTCGCTGCGGTCGCGGCTCGGCGCGAGGACAAGCGTGCCCTTGCCGACGACGCCTTCGACATGGCGCTGCCACCAGCCGACAGCCTCCTGGCCCAGCCGGATGACGGGCTCCTCGGCGCTCTCACCCTCGCACCAGGGCGCGAGCATGCCGCCCGCATGCCAGGAACAGGCGCGCTCGCCCGCGAAGGCGCCGCGCTCATGAATCTCGACCGTGGCGCCCGCGCCAAGCAGTTCGACCGCGCAAGCCAGGCCCACGACGCCCGCGCCGACGATGCCGACATGCAGCGGCTTGCCGCGATCTGGATGCGTGGATCGATGCATCTGGCCATTCCCATTCGCCGGGGAAGGCAACGGCCATGGCGTGACGAAGCGACGACGAGCCGATGACCGTTCCCTTCGCCGGCATTACCCGGATCAGGTTCGATGGGTTGGTGCATCAGCACCTCTCAGCCTCGCGGCACCCCAACGGATTGAGCTGTTTTTAATCCCGCAAGGGGGCGAGAGCAAGGCTCGCCAGGTCACGGCCCCGGCCGATTCTCAGCCAAGCGGCTTGGCGAAGCGCTTGAAAGCATCCTGCGTCGGCGTCGTGCCGGCGCCGGGCTGCTGCGGCTTGAGGAAGCAGCCATCGGCGACATCAGCGGGCTCGACGAAGGCGTCCTTGATCCAGGGGATGTATTCGAGAACCGGCGTCGCCTGGTGCCAATAGGCGAGATGGACATGGACCTGGCTCATCTCGCCGGCATGGGGTGCGACGGGCAAGCGGCTCGCGAGAGCCAGATCGGCGACCTGGATGTATTCGGTGATGCCGCCGAGCCGCGTCACATCGGGCTGGACATAATGGATCGCATCGGCCGCGATGAAGGCGCGGAAGGCGTCGAGCGAATAGAGCTGCTCGCCGAGCGCGACGGGGATCGAGGTCGAGCGGGCAAGGGCCGCATGCGAGCCGACATCGTCATACCAAAGCGGCTCCTCGAACCAGAAGATGTCGAGCGCTTCGGCCCGCGCGCAGAAGCGCTTGCAGGTCGGCAGGTCCCATTTGCCGTTGCCGTCGATGGCGAGGCTCACATGGGAACCCACCGCCTGGCGCACCGCCTCGAGCCGGCCGATGTCGATGCCGGGGTCGGCATGGCCGACCTTGACCTTGATGCGGTGGAAGCCGTCGTGTTCGACCGCCCTGCGGCAGCCCTCGACGAGCTGGTCCTTGGGGATCGAGAGCCAGCCGATATCGGTGTTGTAGGCCTCGAGGCGAGCCTTGCTGGCGCCCCCGAGCAGGTGCCAGAGCGGCACGCCGGCCTTCTTCGCCTTGAGATCCCAGAGCGCGACATCGACGGCGGCCAGCGCGAGCTGCGTAATCCCGGCGCGCCCCACCCATTGCAGCGCCGGATGCCGGGCGAGCTTGAGCCAGAGCCGGTTGCTCTCCGACGCATCCTCGCCGATCAGCAGCGGCGCATAGCAATCGCGGATGCAGGCGGTGACCAGCCGGTCGGAGGGCAGATCGGCATGGGTGCCGGTGAAACCATAGCCCTCCAGCCCGTCTTCGGTGACGATCTTCGCACCGACCACACCCCAATGGCTGATGCGGTGCGTCGAATCCGCGATCGACCCGCCGGTGACGGGGATATGCAGGATGAAGGGTTCGATACTGGCGATGCGCATGATGGTCCTCCCGGGCTGCCGCGCAGGCTCTCGACGGCCGCGACGGCATGTCGGCGGAGAGTTCGACCACAGGATGCCGGCCGCAGCAACGGCGCTCGCCGCCCGCCGGCCCAGCGCGGGGCGCCGGGCCGGGATACGTATTTCAGGTGCGCAATAACGCCGCGCTCCACAGCCCCTCGATCTCGGTTGCCGGATCGCAATCTTCCGAGCGCGGCGCGGGTGACATGGTCCGCATCCTCGTGCATAAGTACAAACAAAGAACATACTGACCCGAGAGTCGAGCCATGGCGAGCGTCGAGACCTTCTTCCTCCAGCCCTTCAAGACGCATCGCAAGCGTCTGGTGCCGGGCCAGCGGCTGCTGGCGAGGACGAAGCATCACGCCTTGACTGACGGGGAGCGGCTCGGGCGCACTGCAGAGGGCGTCGCGGTCATCCATGTCACAGCGGATGACGAGACAGGTGAGGTCAGTGCGCTCACCGTCTTGGCGCGGCACGGCATGATCCCGGAAGAATTCGAGGAGCAGATCCGGGCACTCTGATCAGCCCCCGGCGCGTCTGCGGCCCCGGCGGCGCAAAGATCCGACTCGGAACCATTGCTGGCATGGCTTGAGCGAGGGCGCTCGCAGACCGCAGGAATGCCGGATGCACCAAGCCGAATCGGGCGTTTTTCTGCGCCAAGGCCGTAACAATGCCGATCTTACACCCGCCCGCCGGAAGCGTGAGTGCATCCACCCTCGCCTCAGAAGGCAAGCTGCGCGCCCGCCTCCTTGCAAACCGCCTTCAGCGTTTCGAGGATCGCCGTTTCGTCCGTGACCCAGCCGTGCCGCTGGAGCGAGGGCACCAGGATCGCCGCCTCAGCATGCCCGGCCGGCCCGATGACCGGGCACGTGATGTCCGTGACCGCCATGATGTCACGGCTTGGGGCGATGCGGTGACCGAGCGCTCTGATCTCGCCCAGGACTTGCTCCAGCGCGGGATCGTCGAGCCGCTGCTGTTCGGCAGGGCTGCCGTCCCGCATCAGCGCCCGTCGGCGCGCTTGGGATTGGAAGGCGAGAATGAGCAGGCCGGAATTGGCTTCCAGCGCGGGGCGGCCATAGCCCGGTCGGACGGTCACCGTCGCATCGAGATGGCCCGACGTCGTGGCTATGACGACGGTTTGCCCTCGGCTCAGCACGACCAGGTGCGCCGCCTGGCCGCTATCCTCACTGAAGCGCTCCATCAGGGGCAGCACGATCGAGGTCAATTGGCGCCCGCGCGGCGTCCTGATGCCGAGATCGAAGAGGCGGCGGGACAGCGCCAGCCGGTCCGTGCCCGCCTCGCGCACAAGATAGCCGCGCTGCTGCAACACGAAGACCATGCGAAAGATCTCGCTTTTCGAGCGCACGAGATGCTCCGCGATGGCACGGGTCGAGAGGGGCTCACCGTGCTCGGCCAACAGCTCGAGAATATCGAGTCCCTTTTCCAGCGCCGGCGCGGCGTAGGAGGTTTTGTCGTCGCCAGCAGGTTCAGAGAACTCAGCCATGTCGCCCTGTTTCATATGTGAAGCTTGACATCAAATAAGAAGCTAACCTAGCCTCCCCGTAAAGAGGGGTTAATGGCACTGTTTCCGATCATCTCGTCCAGCCGTATCAGGCACATCGCCGCGGCGCCGCGAACCCCGCAGGGCCGCGCGCGATGAAGTATGGGCTCCAGTTTCGCGACGTCTTTGCGGCCTGGGAGTCCCTTCTCGACGGCGTCTGGATCACGCTGCTGCTCTCGGCCTGCGCCATGCTCGGCGGCCTGGTCATCGGCGTCTCCTGTGCGGCGGCGCGGGTCTACGGGCCGGGCTGGCTGAAGCGCATCGTGACCGCCTATGTCGAGGTCATCCGCAACACGCCGCTGCTGGTCCAGCTCTTCCTGATCTTCTTTGGCCTGCCGAGCTTCGGCATCCGGCTCGACGGCCTGACGGCGGCGATCATCGCGCTGGTGATCAACCTCGGCGCTTATACCACCGAGATCGTCCGCGCCGGCTTCGAGGCGGTCCCCAAGGCGCAGGTCGAGGCCGGCCATTCGCTCGGTCTCTCGGGGCTGCAGGTCTTTCGCTATATCGTGGTGTTCCCGGCGCTCAAGGCGATGTTCCCGGCGCTCGCCAGCCAGTTCGTCCTGCTGATGCTGGCGACGAGTGTCGTCTCGCAGATTTCGGTGGAGGATCTGTTCCACGCCGCCTCGATCGTGCAGTCGCGCACCTTCCGCGACTTCGAGGTCTACACCGTGATCGGCCTGCTCTATCTCGGGCTCGCCTTCGCCTTCCGCGGCCTGTTCGCCGGCATCTATTACTGGGCGTTCGTCAGGCGATGATCCGGACCTTCTCCTATATCGATGTGATGTATCTGATCGCGGCGGCACGCTGGACGCTGGCCCTGACCGCGACGGCCTTCGCCGGCTCGGCCCTGCTCGGCTTGATCCTCGCCATCGCCCGCATCTCGCCGATCGCGCCGCTGCGCTGGCTGGTCGCGGCCTATATCCTGATCGTGCAGGGCACGCCTCTGCTGGTCTGGCTTTTCCTGATCTTCTTCGGCCTGCCCCTGGTCGGCATCTCGGTGAACCCCTGGCTCGCGGCGGCCGTCGCCTTCTCGATCTATGGCAGCGCCTTCCTGGGCGAAATCTGGCGCGGCGCGCTGGTCTCGATCGCCAGGACGCAATGGGAGGCCGGGGCGTCGCTCGGCCTGTCGATGGCCCAGCAGCTTCGCTACGTGATCGTGCCCCAATCGATCCGGATCGCCATCCCTCCGACGGTCGGCTTCCTGGTCCAGCTGATCAAGAACACCTCGCTGGCGGCGACGATCGGGCTGGTGGAACTCACGCGTGAAGGCCAGCTCACCGCAGCCGGCACCTACAAGCCCTTCGCGGTCTTCATCACCGTCGCCTGCATCTATTTCGCCCTGTGCTTCCCTCTGACCCAATGGAGCCGCTCACTCGAGCGGAAGCTCGATGTCGCTCGTTGAAATCCAGGGGATCAGCAAGAGTTATGGCACGGTGCCCGTGCTGAAGAATGTCTCGCTCGACATCGCCAAGGGCGAGGTCGTGGCGGTGATCGGCCGCTCGGGCTCGGGCAAGAGCACGCTGCTGCGCTGCATCAACGGACTGGAACCGATCCAGGCCGGGACCATCAGCGTCGACGGGGTGCGAGTCAACGATCCCAAGACCAATCTGCGCAAGCTCCGGCAGGAGGTCGGCATCGTCTTCCAGAGCTTCAACCTGTTCCCGCATCTGTCCGTCAGCGAGAACATCACCCTGGCGCCGCGCGTGGTGAAGAAGCAGCCGCCCGATGAAGCTCGTGAACTGGCGCGCGAGGTGTTGCGGCGCGTCGGCCTCGAGGACAAGCTGGACGCCTTCCCCGCGCAGCTCTCAGGCGGCCAGCAGCAACGCGTCGCGATCGCGCGCTCGCTGGCGATGCGGCCCAAGCTCATGCTGTTCGACGAGGTCACCTCCGCGCTCGACCCCGAGCTGACGGGGGAGGTCCTGAAGGTGCTCGAATCCGTTGCTCAGGAGGGCATGACGATGATCCTGGTGACCCATGAGATGGGCTTCGCGCGTCGTTTCGGCTCGCGCGTCGTCTTCATGCATGAAGGCCGAATTCACGAAGAGGGTCAGGCCGCGGCGGTCCTCGCCGAGCCCAAGACCCCCGAACTGCAGACCTTCCTCAGCGCGGTCCTGCACTGAGGAAGCCACAACGATCTGTTGCTCAACGAGGGGAGACAAACATGCGTTCATTCTTCACAGGGTTGGCCGCGCTGGCCATCGCCGTCGTCGGCTCCGCGGAAGCCAGAGCCGACAAGCTCCAGGACATCCTGTCCAAGGGTGTCGTCCGTATCGGCGTGCCGCTCGACGCACCGCCCTTCGGCTCGCAGGACGCGAACCGCAAGGCGGTCGGCTTCGACATCGAGATGGCCGAGATGGTCGCCAAGGGCCTCGGTGTGAAGCTCGAGATGCAGCAGATCACCGGCGCCAACCGCATCCCGTTCCTGCTCACCGACAAGGTCGACATCGTGATCTCGGTGATGGGGCTGACGCCGGAGCGGGCCAAGCAGATCCAGTTCACCGCGCCCTATGCCAACACGTTCCTGGCCGTCTATGGAGCGAAATCCTCGCCCGTGAGCAGCCCGGAGACGATCGGCTCGGCCCGGGTCGCCGCCGCCAAAGGCACGACCCAGGAGCTTGCGATCAGCGCTGCCGCGCCCAAGGCCAGCCTGATGCGCACCGAGGACGACGCGACGGCGGCCGCCGCCTACATCACCGGCCAGGCCGATCTGCTCGCCACCAACAGCATCGTCGCGCAGGCGCTCGCCAAGCAGAACCCGGGCAAGGAGTTCGAGCGCAAATTCACCATTCGGCGCAGCCCGGCCCATATGGGCGTGCAGATGGACCAGCATAACCTGGTGCGCTGGCTCGACGGCTTCATCTTCTTCAACACGATGAACGGCGAGCTCGACCGGCTGCACCGCAAATACCTGGATATGCCGATGGACCCGCTGCCCACGCTCTAAGCTGATCCAGAACCAGCCGGGCGCGCAGGCGCCCGGCCCCTCCCTCTCAATCCAAGGCAGCCGGAGCCTTCGCTCCGAAGCCTTTGTCATGTCCGCGAGCCAGCCATGAGCAGCAAACGCCAGAAGCCGACCCCACGCCCCTCCAGCGCCTTCCTGACGGTGGATCCCGAGCGCGAGGGTAAGCAGACCGGTTTCCTGATGATCCCGCACTCCCCCGACGACGACGCCTGGGGCGTGACGCGCGTTCCGATCGCGATCATCAAGAATGGCTCGGGCCCGACCGCCATCCTCGAAGGCGGCAATCATGGCGACGAGTATGAGGGGCCGATCACGATCTGCGACATGATCCGCGATCTCGATCCCGGCCGTGTCCAGGGTCGGCTGATCCTGATGCCGGCCAACAATGTCCATGCCGTCATCGCCGGCAAGCGCACCTCGCCCATCGATGGGTTGAATTTCAACCGCACGTTCCCGGGCGATCCGCGCGGCACCATCACGCAGCAGATCTCGGCCTTCGTCAGCGACCATATCCTGCCGCTCGGCGACGCCTTCCTCGATCTGCATTCAGGTGGCTCCTCGCTCGACATCATCCCCAGCGCGATCGTCGAGCCGACCGACGACCCGGCGCTGCACAAGCGCAATGTCGCAGCGGTGCAGGCCTTCGACGCGCCCATGACCGTGGTGATCAGCAATCTCGGTGAACCCCGGACCGCGACGGCCGCCGCTTGCCGTGCGGGGCTCGTCACGGTCGGCACCGAGATGGCTGGCGGCGGCACGGTCTCGCTCGAAGCTTTGAGGGTGTGCCGGCGCGGGGTGGCCAATGTTCTCGATCATCTCGGGATCGTCTCCCGCGACGCAGCCGAGCCGCGGCGCGGCGACGGCGTCGTTCTCGAACTGCCCGGCACAGCGGCCTATGTCTATGCCTCTGCGGACGGCATCTTCGAGCCCTTCCATGCCAATGGCGAAACGGTCAGCGCTGGCCAGCCGGCTGGCCGCATCCACTGCACCTGGGATCCGACGCGCCCGCCCGATCTGCTGCACTACGCCGCCGACGGCATCCTCTACGGCCGCCGGCAACCCGGCCGGGTCAGGCCGGGCAATTGCTGCCTGATCGTGGCAGCCCCCTATCGCGGAGCCCTGTCGTGATCGACATCGCCGACATCGAAGCCGCGCGCCGGCGGATCGCGCCCCATATCCGCAAGACGCCGACGCTGGCCTACACGCAGCTCAAGGACGGTGGCGCGGGCGGCGTCTCGGTGACCCTGAAGCTCGAGCTGCTGCAGGCGGCCGGATCGTTCAAGGCGCGCGGAGCGATGAACCGCCTGCTGACCCTCAGCGAAAGCCAGCGTGACCGCGGCATCGTCACCGCCTCGGGTGGCAATCACGGGCTCGCCATCGCCCGCTCGGCGCATGTCCTTGGCGCCCAGGCCCAGATCTTCCTGCCGTCGAATGTCGTTCCCGACAAGGTGGCGAAGCTGAAGCAATGGGGTGCTTCCGTCGAGATCGTCGGCGATGTCTGGGACGACGCCAATGCGGCCGCCCTCGCCTATGCGGAACGGACCGGCGCGACCTATGCGCATCCGTTCAGCGACCCGGTCGTCGTGGCTGGGCAAGGCACGCTCGGCCTCGACGTTCTCGACGATATGCCGGATGTCGACGTCATTCTGGTCGCCATCGGCGGCGGCGGACTCATCAGCGGTCTCTCGACGGCGGTGAAGGCAAGACGGCCGGCCACGCGCATCATCGGCATCGAGCCGGTTGGATCGCCGACGCTGCATGCCTGCCTCCAGGCCGGCAGGCTGGTGGCGCTGGACCGGCTGGAGACGCGCGTCGCGACGATGTCGTGCCGGCAGACGGACCAGGCGATCTTCGAGGTCGTGCGGGACAAGGTCGACGAGATCGTTCTCGTCAGCGACGCGGAGATGGAAAGCGCGGCCCGCCAGCTCTGGTTCGAGTTCGGCATCGGCGCCGATCTTTCAGGGGCGGCTTCCCTCGCAGCCCTGAATTCGGGACGGTTGAACCTAGAGCCAGGGGCGCGGGTCTGCGCCCTGGTTTGCGGAGCCGGCACAGACGGCATGTCCTGAGGTGGGTGGCTCGCCACGGGCAAGCGACAGCTTCAGTATTTGATCACGCCGAAGCGCCGGAAGGCCTCGTGGATGCGGTCGGAATAGGTATTGAAGCTCGGATAATCGCCGAGATGGGCCGGCCGGGGCCGTGGCAGCTCGATGGCGATCTCGTCGACCACGCGCCCCGGTGTCGGGGACATGACCAGCACACGGTCTGACAGTCCGATCGCCTCCTCGATCGAATGGGTGATGAAGACCACCGTCTTGCCCGTTTCCAACCACAGCATTTCCAGATCGTGCCGAATCTGCGTGCGCGTGATGGCATCCAATGCTCCGAAGGGCTCGTCCATCATCAGAACCGAGGGATCATGGATCAGGGCCCGCGCGATCGAAACGCGCTGGCGCATCCCACCTGAAAGCTGCTTGGGATAGCGGTCCGCTGCGTGGCTGATGCCGAGCTTGGCGAAGAGTTCGAGCGCGCGTGCCTTGGCCGGGCCGAGCGGCAGGCCTCGAAACTCGGCCTGCAGCATCACATTGTCCAGCGCCGTCCGGAAATCGAGCAGGAGATGGTCCTGGAAGACGATGCCGATATCGGTCAGCGGCGCGGTCAAGGCCTTGCCATCGACGAGCAGTTCGCCGCCGCTCACCGGGATCAACCCCGCCGCCATCAGCATGAAGGTGCTCTTGCCGCAGCCGGACGGGCCGATCAGGCTGACGAACTCGCCGCTTTTGATGTCGAGATTCAGACCATCGACGGCGGTAAAACCGCCGAAGGTCTTGACGATGCCGCGCCCCGTGATGGACGCGGCCGTGCCCGTGCCGGCGGTGACGGTCATGCCGTCCTCACGAACAGGCTGGGGCCGAGGCCGGCAGCAGTTCCGTGCTGTAGTAGTCGGTGATCGGCTTGTCCTTGGGCAGTCCGAGATACTGGGTCAGCAGGTCGTAGCTAACCGCCCAGTTCTTCTCCGGCACCTTGCCGAGCGATGTCGCGCCGGGAGCGCAGAGCAGCTTGTTGACGACGTCGAACTGGGCGAGCACCTGCGCCTTCTTCACCGCCGGGAACTGCGCCACGACGGCGTCGGCCGCAGCGTCGGGATTCTTCCGTGCCGCATCCCAGCCCTGCAGGCTCGCCTCGACGAACTTCTTGAACAGGTCCGCATCGGCCTTGATCCGGTCGTCGCGGGCGATGATCGAGAGGCCGACCGTCGGGACGCCGACGTCACGGTAGAAGATGTCGGTGACCTTGAAGCCGCGCTCGCGGATCTGGATCGAGTGGAAGTCGGCGCCGCCCAGGATCGCATCGACCTTCTTTTCCAGGAGCGCGCCGACGAAGGCGGCCGGGTCGATGGCGATGACATCGACCTTCGACTTGTCGATCTGGTTGCTCGCCAGGATGGCCTCGAGCAGGATCGTCTGGGCCGTGCCGGGCTGCACTGCCACCTTCTTGCCGGCAAGATCCTTCGGCGAGGCGATGCCGCTCTCGGCCAGCGAGATGATGGCGAAGCCGTTTGTCTGAAGGACGGGCGCGATGATCTTCACGGGGGCGCCCTTGCTGCGCAGCTGCATGGCAGCCGGCGCGTCGGCGAAGCCGATATCGGCCTGGCCGGTGGCGACCATCTGCGCCGTGGTGCCGGAGCCCTTCCCTTCCTCAATGGTCAGGTTGATGCCCGCCTTCTCGTAGAGCCCCATCTGCTTGGCCATCATGAACCCGGCATTGGGCGCCGCAGCCAGGAAGTTCAGCGTGATCTTCATCGGCTTGCCGCCGGCCTGGGCAAAGGCCTGGCTCGTGCCCAGCGCGAGCACGGCGACGGTGGCGATCAGTGTGCGTCTGTTCATGGTCGTGATCCTCCCGGATGTCCCGGTTCAGCCCGGGTTGTGATGATTGCGGTGGTTCAGGTCTTGCGGTGGGTCAGGTCTTGCGCTGCCAGGGCATCAGCAGCACCTCGAGCCCGTCGACGAGGTAGCTGAACAGGATGCCGACGAGGCTGAGCGCGACGAGGCAGGCGAAGATCAGCGGCATATCGAGGAAACTCGTGCCGCGCAGCAGCAGGTAACCCAGCCCCGAATTGGCGCCGACGAATTCGCCGACGATCGCCCCCGTCGCGGCGAAGACGGCCGAGACCTTGAGCCCGGAGAAGATGTAGTTGAGCGCAGCCGGCACCCGCACCTTGCGGAAGGTGTCCCAGCGCGTCGCCCCCATCGAGCGGGTGAGATAGAGCACGCGCTCGTCGAGCGCGCGGAAGCCGGTCATGCTCGCGACCAAGGTCGGGAAAAAGCAGAGCAGGAAGGTCAGCAGCACCTTCGGAAACAGGCCGAAGCCGAACCAGACGACGAAGAGCGGTGCGATGGCGATCTTGGGCACCAGCTGGAAGAAGACGATCACCGGATAGACCGCCTTTTCCAGCAGCCTGACCGAGACGATGACGTAGCCGAGCGGGATCGAGATCACCGCCGCCATCAGGAAGCCGAGCACGATCTCATTGGCGGTGACCAGCGTGTGCTGGAAGATCAGGGCGCGGTCGGTCCAGAGCCGCTCGAAGAAGGCGCTCGGCACCGGCAGGATGTATTCCGGCACACCGGCTACCGGGACCAGCCATTCCCAGGCGAGGAGCAGCACGGCAAAGCTGGCCAGTGGCCAGGCGATGGCCGAAGCCCAGGCGGCGATCCGGCCGGGGGCGGCATCGCCCTCGGCGGCTGGGCGCGCGGTGGCGGCGGGTGCCACGTTGTTGGTCATGCGCTGGTTCCCACGGGATGGACGGCGTCCGGTTGGCTTCTGGTGACCGGCTTCGCCGGCACCTGCATCTGCCGGCGCCGCAGCGGCCAGATTTCGGCCATGTCACGGGCCGCCTCCCGCAGCGACAGAGCCATCTCCTCGCGCCGCGGCTCGCTCATGCGCGATGAAGGGCCGGCAACGCTGAGCGTGCCGGCAACAGGCGCATCGGCAGCAGGCCCCGCGCGAAAGACGATCGCCATGGCGACGGTGCCGATCTCGCCCTCCTCGACAGCGAGCGCGACACCGCAACGCCGGGTCTCCGTGAGGTGGCTGCGCAGCGTGTCGATATCCGAGATGGCGTTGGGACCAGCGCGCTCGCTCGCCTGGAAGCCGCGCGCACAGACGATGCGCAGGGCGTCGGCCTCCGGCAGCGACGCGAGCCAGGCCTTCCCGGTGGCTGTCGCATGCAGCACGATGCCGGCGCCCATCGGCGGATCGTAGCGCAGTCCCGCCGTGGCGCCCTGAGAACGGGCGATCCAGACGAGATCCTCGTCTTCAACCACCGCGAGCCGGCAGTATTCGCGGGTCCGGCGCGCCAGCGCGTCGAGAACGATCTGCCCGGCATCGGGCAGGCCGCGCAGATCAAGATCGCGGAAGGCAAGCTGCGCGAGCTTCAGCGTCAGGCCATAGGCGCCGCTTGCAGCATCCTGGCTGACGAAGCCGCGCTCGGTCAGGGTCGCAAGCAGGCGGTGGGTCGCGCTGACGGGCAGGTCGAGGCGGGTCGACAGCAAGCCAAGGTCGATCCCATCAGGCTCGCCGGCCAGCGCCTCCAGCATCTTCAACGCACGCTCGACCGCTGCGATCGTCACCGTTTCGTCCCTGCGATTTATTTTTTGGAATTGAATTCCAATTCAGAATTGATTTTCGTATATGAGGCAACAGAGGCGGAGTCAACGCGCCTCGACGAGGAAGCGGGAGGATGCCGGTGAGCTTGTCTGGCGAAGGCGCGGTTGCGATCTGGCATGATATCGCGCCGGAAGGCCGCGACGAATTCTACGCCTGGCATGGCCAGGAGCACATGCCCGAACGCGTCGGCATCCCCGGCTTCCAGCGCGGCCGGCGCTATGTCGCAATCGAGGCCGATCTCGAATTCTTCAATCTCTACGAGGCCTTGAGCGTCGAGGTCTTGAAAAGTCAGGACTATACCGCCCGGGTCAACGCGCCTACGCCCTGGACGCTGGCGACCGTAAAGCACTTCCGCTCCGTGGCGCGCTCGATCTGCCGCGTCGCGCTCAGTTCCGGGCCGGCCCAAGGCGGCTTGATTGCCACGCTCCGTTACGACGTGGCGGAAAGCGAAGGCGAATCTCACCGGGCTCGACTGCAGCGCCAGACGGTTCCTGATCTCTTGGCGCTGCCTGGCGTCGCGGCTGTCCATCTGCTGACAGCCGACGCCGAGGCGAGCGGCGTGGCAACCGCCGAGCAGAAGGCCCGCGGCGTCGCCAATGCTGTGCCGCGCTGGGTGTTGCTGGTTGAGGGCTGGGGCGACGAAGCTACCTTCGTCGCGATGGCAAAGGCCGAACTCGCTCCAGGCAAGCTTGCTACAACGGGGGCCCAGGGGCCCTACTCGCTCGGCCTCTACCGTCACCAGATCACCCGAACCAAGACAGCCTGGAGCGCCGGCTGATGAGCGCGACCTACGATCTGTCCGGTCGCATCGCGCTCGTCACGGGCGGCGCGGGCGGGCTCGGCCGCGGTATCGCACAGGCTCTGCTGAATGCAGGGGCCAGGGTCGAACTCTGGGACACCAACGCCGAAGCCCTCGCCGAGGCCGCGAGCGAACTGGGATCGGGCGCCAGCATCCGCACCCTCGACATCACCGACGCCGGAGCGGTCGAGCGCGCCGCGGACGAGGTCTTCGCTGTTCATAGGAGGGTCGATATCCTCGTCAACAACGCCGGCGTGCTCGGCGAGGTGAAGCCGGTCTGGGAGACTTCGCCCGAGAATTTTCAGCGCGTGCTGCAGGTCAACCTCTTCGGCTCCTATCTGGTGACGCGGGCGGTCGTGGGGCGCATGCGGCAGCAGACGCCGCGACCTTCAAGCGTGACGCCGCATGCGTTGCGCGGCCATGTCGTCAACATCGCCTCGATCCAGGGCAAGGAGGGCATGGCCAACGCCGTGGCCTACAGCGCCTCCAAGGCAGGGCTGATGGCGCTGACCAAGAGCGTCGCCAAGGAAACGGCGCAGGACGGCATCATCGTGACGGCGATCACTCCGGCTGCGGCAGAGACCGCGATGGCACGTGAAATCTCGGCCGAACGTCGCGCCGACATTCTCGGTCGCATCCCGATGGGACGCTTCGTCGAGATCGAGGAGGTGGCGCGCATGGTGCTCTGGCTGTCGTCCGACGAGTGCTCGTTTTCGACCGGCGGCATTTTCGATCTATCAGGCGGCCGGGCGACCTATTGACTGCTCACACTGCGCCCCGGCGCATGACGGGATTAGCCGCAGGTGAGCAGGCGCCAGAGGGATCATCCGAGGTCTCATCTGTGAGCCTCAAGCCCGAGCGCTCAGCAAAAGACGGCCGGGCCGGAAGCCCTGACGCATGCGGGATGCCCCGACTCAGCCTTTCCTCCACGCCGTTGCTCAGCGGCGATATTTTCCACAGTCCGCAATAGCGCGGCGCGTACATCATTGGAGGGCGGCATCGCGATGCGTAACCCTCTCCATACGATGCTGCCGCTTTCACAGAGAAAGCGATTTCGGAATGGCGAGCCGGGCGAGCAAAGACGAGGCAGCGGATAGCGCCGTCTGAAGCCAGGCGATCGACGACAAGAGGCCCGCAGCGCACACCGGCGGGCCAATGACGCTTAGAATTCAGCGCCATCAGCGTTAGGATTTGAATCTTGCCGGCCGAATGGACCAGCCTCGGACTTGCGCGATGATCGCCGTCTGTTTGCGGGCCACGCGACGCCCTGAGATCGAGGTGTCCGGGATGGCACCCCAGACACTGCTTGGTGACGTCATCGACGATGTTCAGGACACGTGTTTTCGGAGATATCAGCGCCACGTCCCTGGCACGTCGAAGCCGGATGAACTGGCTGCGTCGTTGCTGCAGGATCAACTGTGTGTATCAGCGTCGAATGATCGCGAATTCGTTGCGCCCTTAAGGTCAATGCTGCCGCAGGACGGGGCGGCGCACCCGGCGCTACAGCATCCTTGACAATTCGGCACTGATCAGTTGGGCCGTTTCACGCACGAGCCTTCCGCAGAGTTCGTGGCGCCGCTCGTCGTGCCGGTACACCGGCATGCTGATGCTGACCGCTCCAATCGGCTCTCGCAAGCGATTGAAGATCGGGCTGCCTAAACAGCGGATGTCCGGCTCGTTTTCCTCATCATCGAACGCGAACCCCTGCTCACGCGTCCGCTTCAATTCATCCAGCAGCGCTGCAGGTGTCGTGAACGTCTTGGCGGTGTAGCGCTTCAGGTCCAGGCCCTTGAGAAGGTCCAAGAGCCGTTGGTCCGGCAGGCCAGACAGCCACGCCTTGCCTACGGATGTGGAGTGAAGTTCGACCTGGCCGCCAATACTGGTCTTCATCTGCACCCTGTTGGAGCCGACCAGCTTGTCTATGTAGACCATCCGGTTGTTGCTCGGCACCGCAAGATGCACGGTCTCGTCTGTTGCGTCGCGAAGCGACACCAGAAAATCCCTTGCGATCGTCCGCAAGTCGGAGTCCTCCCAGGTCTTTGCAGCAAACTGGAGGAGGCGTGGCCCCAGACTGAACGTTCCGCTCTCTCCTGCCTGCGTGACGAGCCCCTCCGCGATGAGCGCCGAAACCAGGCGGTAGATCGTGCCCCGGGGAAAGGGTGCGCGCTTTGTCAGCTGGGCAATGTTCAGCGTTCCGGGGGCATCCGCAATGATCTGCAGCACCGTCATGAACTTCGAGAACGAGGCCGCTCCTTGCACGTGAGTAGGGGCTCTCGCATCGTCCTCGTCCTGCAGCTCACTCTGGCTCATGGGCTTATCCTCGCAAGCTTGACAACGAAACATCACGGCACTACAAAAATATGGGCAGTTTGTCCATATTGTAGTCAACGTTCCTGTTTCGGTTCTAGCCGCGTGATCGAGAAGGATCAACGGCTAACTCCCAAACACCGTATGTGAACGTATCGGGCCGTCAGTCCTTCCAAGAAAGGGCACGGATATCATGTCGGGAGGAAAGAAAATGTCCAAGAAGGGCTACTGGGTTGCAATGGTCGATATTGCAGACCATGAGGGGTACAAAGACTACATTGCGTTGAACAAGGCGGCTTTCGACAAATACGGGGCGTCCTTTGTCGTTCGCGCGGGACAAAGCCAGGTCATGGAGGGCCCGGCCGCGAACCGCCTGGCGGTCATCGAGTTCAAGGACTACGAGACAGCGCTCGCCTGCTACAACTCTCCCGAGTATCAGACGGCTATCAAGGCCCGCGAGAAGCACGCCAAGGTCCATCTGGCCGTGATGGAAGGCGTCTGACGCCGGAAGAATTGCCCTGAGGCCTCCTGCCATTCCTGCCGGAGGAATCATCGCCTTTATCTGGCGCGCAGTTCGACCGGATACGCAAGGTGGGCCTTACCCGTCCAGCATGCTGGACGTGCTCGGCTCGCGGTCTCCGGATCCTCGTCGGAGGGCGGCGAACGTCGCCGCATGCGCGCACAACCCTTGAGAGCGGTTCATGTCCTCAGCGTTGCAGTGGCTATTCAAGGCTTTCGACGTCTTCGTCGTCGTCGGCATGGCCGTCATCAGCCTCCTGATCTTTACAAATGTCGTGCTGCGCTATGGCTTCAGCTCAGGCATTCCGTTTGCCGTTGAAGTATCCCGTGTCGTCCTCGTCTGGGTCATCTTCATGGGCTCCGTCGTGGCCCTGGCCAAGGGCGCGCATCTCGGCGTCGAGTCTCTGGTGGTTCGGTTGCCTCCGCGAGCGCGTCTTATCTGTTTTCTTGTTTCCTACGGCTTGATGCTGTGGTGCTGCTGGCTCCTGGGACAAGGCAGTTGGTCGCTCACCGTCATCGAGTGGAGCAATGTCCAGGCGCTATCTGGAATTCCCGTCGGCGCCATCTATGCTGCGGGGTTGGTCGCTGCGATCCTGATGGCCCTGGTTCTCCTTCTTGATCTGTGGCGCTCGCTGCGCGGCATCCTGCCCGCCCCCTGGTCGGGAGTGGAGCATGTTGAGCCGCTACCGGTCGTGCCCTCCGCGCTTGCTTCGGAGACAACACCGTGAGCGGCTTGGTTTTTATCGGCTCCCTCCTTGGCACGATGGCCATCGGGGTCCCCATCGCCTTCGCCCTGATGCTGTCGGGGGTTGCGATGATGCTGCTGATGGGAAATCTGGATGCCAACATCCTGGCGCAACGCCTGGTCAATGGCGCGGACAGCTATCCGCTGATGGCGATCCCCTTCTTTCTAATCGCGGGCGAACTCATGAACGCCGGCGGCCTCTCCCGCCGCATCGTGAATGTGGCCCTGGCGCTCGTCGGTCACATCCGTGGCGGCCTCGGTTACGTGGTCATCGGCACGGGCCTGATACTTGCCAGCGTCTCCGGCTCGGCAATCGCGGATACGGCGACGCTGGCGGTCATGCTGGTCCCGCTGATGCGGGATGCTGGCTACCACATGGGTCGAGCCTCGGGCTTGATGGCGGCGACAGGCATTATCGCCCCCATCATTCCGCCGTCTGTCGGGTTCATCATTCTGGGCGTCACCGCAAACATTTCCATCGTCGGCCTGTTCTTCGCCGGAATCGTGCCGGGGCTGATGATGGGGCTGAGCCTCATGATCGCCTGGTGGTTCCTCTCCAAAAAGGAAACGGCGACGGTCCGGCTCAAACTGCCGCGCCGGGATCTTCCGAAAACCATCATGACCGCCGGTTGGGCGTTGATGATGCCGGTGATCATCCTGGCGGGACTGCGGTTCGGCATCTTCACTCCAACCGAGGCCGGCGTCGTTGCGGCCGCCTATGCACTGTTCGTGGGGCTATTTGTCTATCGCGAGCTGACACCGCGTTTGCTCTATGACGCGCTGCTCGCGGCCGGGCGCTTGACGGCCGTGATCATGCTGCTGGTGGCCGCCTCCATGATTTCCGGCTTCATGCTGACGATCTCCAATATGCCGGCCCAGATCGTCAGTCTTCTCGGTCCCTTCATCAACTCGCCGATCCTGTTGATGGGTATGATCGTTCTGGTGGTCTTCATCGTCGGCACGGCGCTCGATTTCGCGCCCTGCATCACCATTCTGGTGCCCATCCTCATGCCGATCGTCAAAGCGGCCGGCATCGACCCGGTTTATTTCGGGGTCATCTTCATGATGGTCAACGCGGTCGGCCTGATCACGCCTCCCGTCGGAACGGTCCTCAACACGGTGAGCGGGATCAGCGGAGTGTCATTGGAGACGGCGACGAAGGGGGCCATGCCCTACCTTTTGGCTCAGATGGCCCTCATTGTGCTGCTGGTTCTGTTCCCGGCATTGGTAACGGTGCCAGCGAGATGGCTCCATTGAGCCTCCGACCGCGGAGGAGTTCAACCGGGCGGCGGCGTGACTCTCAAGCAGGAGGAGTTGCGGCCGCTGGTGCGCATCAATGGCGCACCGCTTCACAAGTTCGAGTTGGATGCCGGTTCAGTCCGGCACTCCTCTGTGAGATTTCCCGACCGAAGAGCGTCAGAGCCCGCCAGCGACCGTGATCAGGGTGCCTGTCATGAATCCGGAGCCGGGAGACGCGAGCATCAGGGCAGCGCGCGCGATGTCCTCGGGCTCCGCGATGCGACCCATGGGCGTTGCTGCGGCAATCCGGGCCGGGCGCTCGGGATTTCCGCCTTGCGTGTGTATCCGCGTGTTGGTGGTCCCGACACGGATGGCATTCACGCGGATGCCCTCCGGCGCCAGCTCCTTGCCCGCGCCGAAGGTGATGGATTCCACGGCCCCCTTGGTGGCGGCGTAGTGGACATATTCGTTGGGGCTGCCGTGGAAGGCGGCCAGCGACGACATGTTCACGATCGTCCCGCCCTGGCCGCCCTTGCGGGTGGACATACGTCTCGCGGCCTCCTGGATGCAGTACATAACGCCGAAGACGTTGACCCTGAAGGCGGTTTCCAGCACCGCAGGCTGCAACTCCTCTATCCTGCCGGATTTCCCAATGATCCCTGCATTGTTGACCAGGCAGGTCACTCTCCCAAGTTCATCGTCACAGGCGCTGAACAGAGCCTGTATATCTTCCCTCCTGCCCACGTCTCCCTGTACCGCGATGGCGCGGGCGCCCGCGGCTCTGCAAGCCTCAACGACCTCGGACGCTGCGGCGCTGTCCGAGAGATAGTTTATACAAACGTCGTAGCCTTCAGCGGCGAACAGCGTGGCCGTTGCTCTACCGATGCCGTGGCTTGCGCCCGTCACGATCACGATCGGTCTCACGGAACTACCTCCTCGGTCCTCCCCTGAGGGCGTTCCCGGCCTAGAAAACGGCCTCGAGGATCGCCGCGTAGTCTTCCTTGCTGAGGGGACGTGGATTGGTGGGGTGACTGTGGTCTGCAATGGCTCGCTCACACACCCAATCGATGACGTGGCGGGGCACCCCGAGCTCGGACAGTTTGGGTGTGATGCCCAATCGAGCGTTCAACTCGTCCAGTGCGTCTGCGAGATTTGTTCCTTCAAGTCCCGCCAGGCTTTCGAGGTGGCTGACCTTCCTGGCCACGGCTTCGACTTCCACGTTCCACCGAAGGACGGTCGGCATCAGGATGGCGTTGAGCGTTCCATGATGAAGCTTCGCTTCCTTGAGACCGCCCAGCGCATGGCTGAGCGCATGGACGGCTCCGAGACCCTTCTGGAACGTCAGGCCGCCTTCCAGGGCGCCCATCATGAGTTCGGTGCGCGCCTCGGCGTTCGCGCCATCCGCGTACGCAACGGGCAATGCCTTCCAGATGCGCTCGAAGCCGTCCGTGGCGATGGCCTCGGCGGGCGGATTGAAGCGGGGGGACAGGTAGGTTTCGATGCAGTGCGACAGCGCGTCGAGACCAGTCGAGGCCGTCAGCCCCGGAGGAAGCCCCATTGTCAGGGCCGGGTCACAGACCGCTCTGCGCGGGATCAGGAATGGGCTGATGAAGCCGAGCTTTCGGCCGTCATCCAGCGTGATCAGTGCCGCGCGGCCCACTTCGGACCCCGTGCCAGCCGTTGTCGGGATGGCCACGAGCGGCGCCACTGCGCTCGTGATGCGAGCCACGCCGCCCAGGATCGCCGCGTACCGCTCCAGTTCGCCGTCATGCGTGGCAAGCAGCGCCACACCCTTGGCCAGGTCGATTGGAGATCCCCCGCCGATCGCCACGACGCCATCGCAGCCGCCTTGCCTGTACAGTTCCAGACCCGCAGCAACCGCGCTTTCCGTGGGGTTGGTGGGAACGTCCAGGAAGACCGGAGCCGACTTCAGGAACGCGAAGCCCGGCCGCTCGAGCAGACCAGCAGCTTTGATGCCGTGATCGCTAATCACCAAAGGGCGCGACACACCGAGTTCGCGCAGCATTTCCGCCAACGAATCGGACGCTCCGAGCCCGAAGCTGATGTTTGTGAGATAGGTTATCGTATGCACGCTGCCACTCTCCTTGATAGTCAGCCCATCTGCATCGCGGCATACCGCGCGCCGTGGTTTAGCCGGCGCATACAAACGCGCGCCAACCAGATCGTTTGACCATAATATGGACATCTTGCCCATGAATGTGCAGGCGGAACTCTTCGCTTGTCAAGCGCCGCCTCACCGCCGCCGCGAGAACGCTTCTCAAAACTCAAGGCGCTGCTGCGCGCCAAGGCCAAGCGAACGATCGCTGCCCCTGGGACACCGTCGGCTCTCTCATCGACCTCGTCGCGCTGATCAGATCCGCAAACGACTTCAAGGCGGCCGGGTATGATCGAGAATAAGCCGGACGTCTTCTAGACGGCATCCGATCGGATGCCGAGGGCTCCACGCCGATGACGCAAGACAGCCATCACTTCAAGTCAACTGATGGCGTCCAATCGCTCGCTTCAAAGTGCGGCGATGAAGCGTTGACAAGTGGCTTTTTGTCTGTCCATCATAGTTTATTGGACATATAGCCCATATTATGGGCATCTTCAATTGTCGGTTTGGGTCTGGGTGCGAGAAATACCTTGATTGATCTTGCCGGTGGCCCGTCCCGTCGCGAGCGGACCATTGGTCTGACCCGCCTTGGGTGGCGGTGGAGGTCATCGGACAACGATGGTCCGCGGTTACGTCCATCGCATCTCCAGCAAGGGGAAGGATAACATCGCCGTCGGCGCCATATCCGACGTGAAGATCACAATAAGCGACATAGCCTTCTCTTGAAGGTCAGAAGAGGCGATGCAATTCGGCTTGGCCAAAATGGCCATTTCGTGGTGCCGGCGCTGTTTCCTTACGAGCAACAGTTTCTGCACCTTTGGTTCCAATAAAAAAATTCCCATGGGAGGTTAAACAATGAACATGAGGTTTCTCACTGCGGCGCTTCTGGGAGGTCTTCTGGCCGCCGCTCCGGCCACGGCTCAGACTGCCCGCCTGGGTTACGTACCTGTCGCCGATCATCCGGTCGGACAAGCTTCGCGTCATTTCGCGAAGCTGGTGGAACAGAAGACCGGAGGCCGCATCAAGATCGAAACATTCGGCAACGGCGTTCTCGGGAGCGAGCCCGAGATGCAAGCCTCGGTTCAGGCCGGTTTCATCGACATCATGGTTGGCCCGACGCCGAACCTGGTCGGTGTCGTTCCGCAATTCATGATCTACGACCTTCCGTTCTTCTATAAGGACTTCGCCGCCGTGGATGCCGTCATGGACGGCAAGGTCGGCGAACAGCTGTTTGCACAACTGAAGGAAAAGACCGGCATCGTGGGGTTGGCCTGGTGGGACAATGGCTTCCGCCACATGACCAACGCAAAACGTCCCGTCAACACGGTTCAGGATATGACCGGTCTCAATATCCGGGTCATACCTAACCCATTGTTTATTGCGACTTGGAAGGCCCTGGGAACAAATCCGACCCCGCTTCCTTGGCCCGAGCTGTACAGCGCACTCGAAAATCGCGCCGTAGACGCTCAGGAGACTCCGTACGCTCTGATCTATACCGCAAGATTCTATGAGGTGCAGAGCCATTTGGCCAAGACGGGGCATGTCTATACGCCGTTCGTCCTTCTTGCCAGCCGGAAATGGTTTGGAGGCCTCTCGGACAAAGACAAGGCGCTGGTCATGGAGGCAGGAAAGGAATCGGCAGCCTTCCAACGCGATATTTCTCGCAAGGCGGCAGAGCAGTTGGAGGGGGAACTCGAGGCCAAGGGCTTCAAGATTACCCGCCTCACGCCCGAAGCGATGGCAGCCATGAAAGAACGCGTTGCGCCTGTCGTGACAGAGTACAGCACGAAGATTGGCGTCGATCTGGTTGAGCAGGCGCGCGCCGCCATGGCCGCAGGTGCCAAGCCGTAAGGGTCACGCCCATGACGCCGGAGCAAGGTTCGCCTGCTCCGGCGTAGCAGGGGGAACGCCATCGACAGCCGGACCCGCCCACGCATCGAGCAAAGCATCTGAAATAGCTCGCCTCTCGACCCAATTTCCCTGGAGCGTCGCGCCGTCGAGCGCGTGTCCCTGCGAGATAGCAGCATTCACACGCATGACGGCTCTGCTCCTTTGGATTCGTCATCTTCAGCTCGCCCAAGGCGCACAGCCCCGCACATAGCCATAGGAGACGAGTCTATCGGCATCAAAGGCCAGGACAGCGAGATCATCCATGGGATGAGTCGCGCTTATCAACAGGGCCGCTTCGCCACACAATCGCCTACGACTGCCAGCTTAAATGTTTGATTTTAACAGAAAAATTGAGTGGCGGAGACGGAGGGATTCGAACCCTCGATACCCTTTTGGGGTATGCTCATTTAGCAAACGAGTGCCTTCAGCCTCTCGGCCACGTCTCCGTTGGAAGCTCTATGCCCGATTGCCGCTCGCTTTGACAAGCCACAGAACGGACAATCCTGCGGGTTTCCGCATTCGGCGCGCGCCCGTCGCTCGATGTGTGCGGATGGATGTCGCAAAGCTGTCAAAGCGACTGGACAGCCCGTTCGCCACCGACTATACCGCGCCGACCAACAGGGATGCGGCTTCAGCTTCCCCGGCGCCCAGATAGCTCAGTTGGTAGAGCATGCGACTGAAAATCGCAGTGTCCCTGGTTCGAATCCAGGTCTGGGCACCATTCCTTTCTTGAAGGCCTACGGCTCAAGAAGGTCGTCTTTTACAGAACCTTGCGCCTCTCAGGCCGTGTGAAAACGGTGCGTGGCAGTGTTGTAAGGGCCGGCCCGTCTGGTGCGGCGCCGCAACTCCACGCAGGTCCAATTCGTCCAACGCATTGCGGCCGTTGGCTGCCTTGCGCGGCTGGGCTGACGCTGGCGCCACCGAGCAGCGAAGCGCTCCACCACCTCACGGTCTCGTCCGTGAGCAAGGCGATTCGCTTTTCGCTGCGGAGGCGGGCCTGCGCCTATCTTCCGAGAATCGGACCGGCTGGTGCCGTCACTGGCTTTTCGCCACCAGCCGGCATGTCGATCGCGTGAATGTCTCGATCGCCGAGAGGGCCTCGTCCAGGGTCGCGTGCGGGCCAAGCTTCATCGCCCGCATGGTGTCGGCAACGCGCTCGCCCGGCTCGATCCGGAAATCCGCGGGCGCCCTTTCCTCGACGGCCCCGATGTCCCTGCCAAGAAGGTCGATGAGCGACCATGTCGTCGGGCCGACAGGCTTTACGGTGATATCCAAGGGGCGGCTCCATGTGCCGGAAGGCACTGCCGGGACCTTCGCACGTTTGGGCATGTGATGTCGCGGCCCCCGTCCCCTTCCCAACGAGGCTTCGGATCGCCGCGAGCGCGCCTATCGATGACCGGCAGCCGGAGAGGCAGCCTGCGTATCCGACGGTCTCAGGACAGGCGGCGATCGCGGATGTCGAGGATGCGGTCGCAGATCGCGCGGTGTTCGGCGAGAAGCGCCTGGAGCGGCGTCAGCGGCCGGAAGGCGCGGGCGTCATGCTCGTCCTCGGCGCCCTCCACCCAGGCCTCGATCGCCGCGTCGGCGGCCTGCATCTGGTGCTCCAGCACTGCGTCCGCTCCGGGTTCGCCCCGTTCCCGTGCGATGCACAGCGCGATCCTGCGCCTGAGCCCCTGCTCGGCTTCGAGGACCGCTTCGAGTTCGTCGGTATAGGCCATGGCGTCCATCTCCTCGGCCGCGAGCGGCACGGTCGGCGCAAGCAAGGCGTGGCCGAAGACATGGCCCAGCCGCGCTCATCCCGCAAACGCAAAGGGGGCGGCGGTTTCCCGTCGCCCCCTTGGCTAATCGAGCGCAGCCGCCTCGCGGCAAGGCAGCTACTGGATGATGCCGCGCTTCGTCAGGCCGTCGATGTTGCAACGGCAGGAGGAGCCGACGGGCTGCGGCCGGGTCTGGCAGGCGCCGCGCGAGGTCGCGCAATAATCCCCGAAGCGCCCGCGCTGACCATAGCGTGGCCCGTCGTCATAGCCACGCCGGCGCTCATAGCCCCTGTCGTAACCGCGATCATAGCCACGGCCATAGGGCTGTGCCTGCACCTGTGGCGGCTGCTGATAGCGCTGACGCTGCTGCGGCTGCTGGTAGCCCTGAGGCGGCGCCTGGCGGCCATAGCCGGGAGGCACGGGCGCATAAGGATCCTGGTTACCGACGATCTGCGCGCCGGCCGAGGCGGCCGACAGGAGAATCGCTCCGGCCGTCACCAGCACTGTGAGCTTGCGGAACATGATTTCTGGACTCCCCGTTTTTGCGACGCCTCGGGCATCAATTCCCAGGCGGATGACATGGTTCCAGATAGCGGGTCGATGATGAATGGCAGGTGAAATGGCGCCATGCTGAATTGGCGTCGCTCCAAGCCGCGCGGCGGCGCATCAACCCTCTTCGTCGCGATCGCGGGACGGAAGGCCGGTCTCGGTCTCCTCCACGGCCTCGCCGGGGATGACATAGCTGCCCTTCAGCCAGCGGCCGAGATCGATATCGGCGCAGCGCGACGAGCAGAACGGCTTGTAGCGCGCCACCGCCGGCTTGCCGCAATTCGCGCAGGGCTTCAGAGCGGGCGCCATCGGCGCGGCCGTCGGCGGCGTGTTCTCGTTGTCAGCCATATTTGAGCGTGATTCCTCCATCGACGACCATTTCGAGGCCCGTGACATAGCGCGCCTCGTCGCTCGCCAGGAACAATGCGGCGAAGGCTACGTCCCAGGCCTCGCCCATATGGCCCATCGGGACCTGCGCGTCACGCGCCGCCCACATCGCCTCAACGTCGCCCTCGCCATAGGCTTGGGCGAGGCCGGCGGAATGCTCGACCATCGGCGTCTTCATCAGCCCTGGCAGGATCGCGTTCACACGGATCTTCTGCGGCGCATATTGCACGGCGGTGGTGCGGGTGAGCTGGTTCAGAGCCGCCTTGGTGGCCGAGTAGCTGGCATAGGGCACGCCGGTGTAGCGGATCGAGGCGATCGACGAGATGTTGATGATCGAGCCGCCCTCCCCGCTTTCCTCGAACTGGCGCTGCATCACCGGGATGACGTGCTTCATTGCGAGAAACGCGCCGGTCAGGTTGACCTTGAAGACGCGATCCCAGACCTCCTCCGACAGTTCGACGACGCCGCCGACCTCGGCGATGCCGACATTGTTGTCGAGGATGTCGATGCGGCCATAGCGGCCGAGCGTGCGGCCGACGAGATCGGCGACCGCCTCGGCTTTCGTCACATCGCTCTGGACCGCGAAGGCCTGGCCACCCTCGTTCTGGATGAAGGCCGCCGTCTCCTCGGCCGCATCGCGGTTGATGTCGGCGCAGATCACTTTCGCGCCCTCACGGGCGAAGATCGTGGCGGTGGCCTTGCCATTGCCCCAGCCCGGCCCGATCGAGCCCGCGCCGGCCACGATCGCGACCTTGCCCCTCAGACGTCCCGACATGCGTGTTCCTCCCGTGGCGCGCCTTGTGAGGCTGGCGCGTTTTCGTGCGCGCAGGATCGGGGGTTATGGGACGGGGTGCAAGAGCGGGCGAAGCGGCCGAACGGTTCCCGGAACCGAAATATCCGCAAGGCATCGACACCTGTTCACTACTGCAAAATACTGATAATTTCTTTCGGCGTCGGGATCGAACGCAGCGGCAGGCAGGCGCGCCGCTTCCTTTTCAGGAGCAGGAACCATGAAGATAGCAGCAGCTTTTTCGCTCCTGATAGCCGTCCTCTCCGCCAGCACGCCAGCGACGGCACAGTCGTCGCAGCTGGGTCCGGCCACCGGCACCGTCAAGATCGAGCAGCTTCAGGTCGCCTTCATCGGCTCCGGGGCGATCGGGGGCGGCACCCTGAAATTCCGCGGCCGCTCCTATGGCATCACCGTCGGCGGCCTCGGCATCGGTGGCATCGGCGCCTCGCGCCTGCGGGCCACCGGAACGGTCTACGGGCTGAGCGACGTCAAAGACTTCACCGGAGCCTATGTCCAGCTCCGTGAAGGCTGGGCGATCGGCGATCAGGGCAAAGGGCGGCTCTGGCTGCGGAACACAAAGGGCGTGACCCTGCGTCTGGCGACGCAACGCAAGGGCTTGCAGCTCTCGCTCGGTGCCGACGGGGTTCTCATCGGCTTCAAGTGACAACCCGGCATCCGGCAGCGGCGCCGCCGCGAACGATGCCACCTGCCGGCGGCGGATATTCCCCGCACAGGTGAAGTGCACGCCAACAGGCGTGCATCGGTCGCGCTCCCCCGTCGCGACCCGCCCTCAGCCCACGTTCATCCAGCCGAACCGCACCGGAAACCCCTCGCCGCCGAGCAGGTTCACCGTCTCGTGCAGGGGCAGGCCAACGACGGCGGTGTAGGAGCCGGCGAGCTTGACGACGAAGGAGCCGGCGATGCCCTGGATGGCGTAGCCGCCCGCCTTGCCGCGCCACTCGCCCGAGGCGAGATAGGCCTCGATGTCCTCGGTCGAGAGCCGCTTGAAGCGCAGCCTCGTCTCGACCACGCGCTCACGGATCGCGCCCGATGGCGTGACCAGCGCGACCGAGGTGTAGACCCGGTGGGCGCGGCCCGAGAGCAGGCGCAGGCAGGCCGCCGCCTCGTCGACGATCTCGGCCTTGGGCAGGATGCGCCGGCCGACGGCGACGACGGTGTCGGCGGCGACGATATAGCAGCCTTCGAGATCGGGCCTGCTGGCGGCGCCAATGCGCGCGGCCTGCGCCTTTTCGCGGGCAAGGCGGCGCGAGAGGTCGCGCGGGCGCTCGCCCTTGAGGGGCGTCTCGTCGAGATCGGCCGGCAGCATCGCATCGGGCTTCAGCCCGGCCTGCTCCAGCAGGGCTAGGCGACGCGGCGAGGCGGAAGCCAGCACCAGCATCGGCCGCCAGCCGGGGTGTTTTGGAGAGGCAAAGAAGCTCAAGGTCAGCTCGATATGGTTCCGGCACGGCCTGAGCGCCGCGCTGTGCGAAAAGGCTCTAGAGCATTTTCGGCGATGGATAAATCCATGCCGCGCGCCATGCGTCCAACGCGGAAGAAAGCGCGCAAATGGCCCTCGCCATTCATCATGCGCATAAATTCAGCACTCCGGCCGCACCATATTGCATTGCACAATGAAACGGGAGCAGCCACATTGCGTCCCTGCATGGCGTCGCGGCTGTCCTGCGGGATTTTGCCTCTCGGACGTTTTGTCCCGAAGCCCCGGAGTTGTTCACCCCCATGGCGCCATCGATCAGGAAGCCGCGTCCCGCAGCAGCGGGAGGCGCAGCGAAGGCGCTCAGCGCCACGGTGATGACGCTGCACTCCGATGCCGGCATGACCATCGCCATGCGCATGCCGCTGCTGATGCGGGGCGCGCTCGGCGACAGCCATGGCCAGCGCGAAGCCGCCAAGGCCGTCAGCGAAAAGGTCTCGGCCGTGATGGAGAGCGGCTTTGCCGCCAGCCAGGCCGCTGCGATGTTCTGGTGGGGGCTGGCGCTCAACCCATTCACCAGGATCGACCTCGCCGAGGAGGCCGCCAAGGTCGCCAACAGCACGCTGGAGCCGTTCTCGAAGCGCACCAGCGCCAATGCGGCGCGGCTGACGAGCGGCAAGCGCTAAAGCGCGTTCGACGCCGCTCCCGGTTAGACGGCCTCTGTGGGCGTCTCCAACGGCAGCCCCGGGGCGGCGGCATGGTCGCGCTCGAGCTTGCGATAACGCGCCACGCTGAGCGGGATCAGGGCCAGATAGGCGATGACGACCAGCGCCAGCACCTCGAAGGGGTAGGCGAAGAGCAGCCCCGCCACGACGACGACCGCGACGAAGATCGGCAGCACCTTGTCGCGCGGGATGCGCGCGCCCAGCGTCTTGCCGGCATAGCAGGGGATGCGGGAGATCGTCAGGAAGGCGATGAACAGGATATAGACCCCGACCGGGAGCGCGCCATATTCCTGCACGGGCACTCCGATGAAATGCAGGTAGAGCGGCAGCATCGCCGTGATTGCGCCCGCAGGCGCCGGCATGCCGACGAAGAAGTTCTTCTGCCATTCAGGGCGGTGCGGATCGTCGATCATGACGTTGAAGCGCGCGAGCCGCAGCGCCATGGCGCAGGCGAGCGTCAGCACGATGATCCAGCCGAACGACTTCAGGTCGTGCAGCACGAAAATCCACAGCACATAGCCGGTGGCGACGCCGAAATTGACGAAATCCGACAGCGAATCGAGCTCTGCCCCGAAACGCGACGTGCCCTTGAGCATCCGCGCCAGCCGCCCGTCGACGCCGTCGAGCGCGGCCGCGACCAGGATGCAGATGGTGGCAATGTCGAGCTTGCCCTCGACGACGAGGCGCATCGCGGTCAGCCCCAGGCACAGCGCCAGCAGGGTGATGACGTTGGGCGCGATCAGCCGGAACGGGATCGGCTTGAAGCGGGCGCGCTTGGATTCGACGCGCTCGGGCTCGAAGGGAGGAAACAGGTCGCTCATGCGAGCGGGAATACGCGGTTTTGGTGGCGGAGGCTAGGCGTGGCTTTCGGTCAGGGCACCGTCATGCCCGGGCTTGACCCGAGCATCTCGTGCAGGAGAGGCGCCTGCTTCCTTTCGGCCGGAGATTCTCGGGTCAAGCCCGAGAATGACGCGCCCCGTTCTCAAATCCCCCTGAAAACCCGCACCGCCGGCTCGGTGCCGGCGAAATCGGCCAGGACCGTCTCGCCCGCGAAGGCGGTCTGGCCCTCGCCGACCAGCGGAATCACGCCGACAGGCAGGTAGACATCGACGCGCGAGCCGAAGCGGATCAGGCCGAAACGTTCGCCGGTGCCGATCACGTCGCCTTCCTTGACGAAGGGCACGATGCGGCGCGCGATCAGCCCCGCGATCTGGACGACACCGACGATGCCGGCGGTGGTCTCGATCGCCAGCGCGTTGCGCTCGTTGTCGTCGCTTGCCTTGTCGAGTTCGGCGTTCAGGAACAGGCCGGGCGTATAGGCCATCTTGACGATGCGGCCCGGCACCGGGGCGCGGTTCACATGGCAATCGAAGACGTTCATGAAGATCGAGATGCGCGTCATCGGCTCGGCCGGGAGGTTCAGCTCCGGCGGCGGCAGGGCCGAGGCGATCTGGCTGACGCGGCCATCGGCCGGCGAGATCACCAGGCCCTCACGCTGCGGCGTGATCCGGATCGGATCGCGGAAGAAATAGCAAATCCAGAGCGTGATGATCGCGCCGATCCAGCCGAAGGGCGACCAGAGATTGGCGAGCACGATCGTCGCGACCAGCGCGATGGCGATGAAGACGTAGCCCTCCTTGTGGATGGGCACGATCACCTTGCGGACGGAATCGACGAGCGACATGGGGCTTGGTTTCCGTGGTGTGGCGGGCGCGATGCGTGCGCCTCCTGATGCAATCTGCGGCAGCGTTGCAGCCGTAGCTCTCGGCCGCTGTTTAGGGCGTTCGGCGCGCCGGGGGAAGAGCGTCATCGCCGCGCCCCATTCGGAGGCGAGCGTACCACCGGTGATGGAGACCGCGCCGTGACGACATTCGCCTCCCTGGACGCGACCGCCCCATCCGGCCTAGTCGAGAGCCGGCGGCCGGCGCTGTCCGTGATCGCCTCACTGCTGCGCAATCCGTTGCAGGCGATGCCGCCGGAGGTCTATCGCGAGCGTCTCGTGCTGGCGAAGACCGGTGGGCGCACCAGCCTTTATGTCTGCGACCCCGCGCTGATCCAGGAGGCGCTGACCAAACAGGCGGCCTGCCTCGGCAAGGGCGACCTCATCCGCAAGGTGCTCGGGCCGGCGATCGGCGAAGGCCTGCTGACGGCGGACGGCGCGCATTGGCGCTGGCAGCGCCAGGCGGTGGCGTCGGGTTTCCAGCATGAGCGGCTGCTCGGCTTCCTGCCGGCCATGATCGCGGCCGCCGAGGCGACGCGCGAACGCTGGCAAGCCGCATCCACCCCCCTCGACATCGGCCATGAGATGATGCGGACAACCTTCGACATCATCGTCGAAACGATGCTGTCGGGCTCGCAGGCGCTCGACGTCGCCAAGGTCGAGCGCGCGATCTCGGACTATCTCGAACCGACCAACTTCATGTTCGTCTACAATTTGTTCGGCGCGCCCGACTGGCTGCCCTATCCCGGACGCGGCAAAGCCAGGGCTTCCGTCGGCTATCTGCGCGCGAGCCTCGGCGGGCTGGTGGCGCAGCGCCGTGCCGATGGGACACGACGCGGCGACCTGCTCGACATGCTGCTGGACTCAGCCGATCCCGAGACCGGCCGGGCGATGAGCGACAGCGAGATTGTCGACAACCTCCTGACCTTCGTCACCGCCGGCCACGAGACGACGGCGCTGGGCCTGGCCTGGACGCTGCATCTGCTGGCGCAGCACCGCGATCACGAGGCTGCCGTGCTGGAGGAAATCGCGGGCGTCACCGGCGGCGGAACGCTGCGGCCGGAGCATGTCGCGGCGCTGCCTTTGACCAAGGCGGTGTTCCAGGAGGCGATGCGGCTTTACCCACCGGCTCCCGTCATCACGCGGCAGGTCGAGGCGCCCTTCACGCTCGGGGGCGTGTCGCTCAAGGAGGGCATGGTCTTGTATGTGCCGATCCAGGCGGTGCATCGGCATGAACGGCTGTGGGAGCAGCCGGACGTGTTCGACCCCGGCCGATTCGCGCCGGAAGCCGCGCGCGGGCGGCATCGCTACGCCTATCTGCCGTTCGGCGCCGGGCCCCGCATCTGCATCGGCAGCGCCTTTGCCACGATGGAGGCGGTCGCGATCCTGGCCGTGCTGCTGCCGGCGCTTCGGCTCGAGCCCGTCTCCGCGAAGGCGCCCGAGCCGACGCTGAAGATCACCCTGCGGCCGAAGCAGCCGCTACGGATGAATGCGCGTGCCCGCGGCTGACCCGGTTCTTGCTGTCAGGCCGCCGTGCGGTAGCTGGTGAAGCGCCTTGCCGCCCGCCAGGTCAGCGCCACGAATGTCACGAAAAGCAGCCCCTCCGAAGCCGCGAAAGGAGGCTCGGACTGGGTCGGCGCCATCGCCCGCAAGGCCGGGACCTTGGAGAAGAGCTGCGCCACCAGCACGAAGAGCAGCAGATAGAAGGTCAGCATCACCGTGATGGCATAGACCCGGCGCCAGGGGCCTTCGAGCATGCGCGCATAGAGCGCGAAGCCCGCGATGCCGACGAGCGCCAGCGAGATCGCGCCGATGATGTGGGAGGGCAGCACGCCGCCGAAGGGAAAGCCGAAGCCGGTCGCGCTCGTCGCGAAGGCGGTCGAGAGAAAGACGCCCGTCCAGCCTGGCCGGATATGGCCATTCATCAGCCCGGCCGCAACGGGAAACCCCGCCACAATGGCGATCAGGCTAAGCCAGGTGTGAAAGCCTACGAATGTGGTTGGGTCGAACATCGCAAGCCCCCCGGCTCCTGAGCGCGGAGCAGACCGCTCCCTTTCGGGAGAATGCCGGAACCGCGCCGCAGATGCGAGCGGTTTCAAACTCCGCTCACTGCCCTTTCACCCTCTCAGGAGAAGGGAAAGCCTCCCCCTAAGGCGTCAGCGAGACCCGCACGCTCGGCTCTTCCTCGGCGGTGGCGCGTTGAAGCGTCGCCTTGGCCTCGTCGACCTGGCGCTGGCGGTTCCAGAGCGCGGCATAGATGCCGTTGGCCGCGAGCAGGGCGCCATGGGTGCCACGCTCCGCGATCAGCCCCTTGTCGAGCACGATGATCTCGTCGGCGTCGATCACGGTCGAGAGCCGGTGAGCGATCACCAGCGTGGTGCGACCTTCGCTGACACGGTCGAGCGCGTCCTGGATCTCCTTCTCGGTGAAGGAATCCAGCGCAGAGGTCGCCTCGTCCAGCACCAGCACCGGCGGCCCCTTTAGGATGGTGCGCGCGATAGCGACGCGCTGCTTCTCGCCGCCCGAGAGCTTCAGGCCGCGTTCGCCGACGGAGGTGGCATAGCCCTCCGGCAGGGACTTGATGAAGCGGTCGATCTGGGCGAGCCGCGCCGCCTCCTCGACCTCGGCCTCCGTCGCCTCGGGCCGGCCATACTCGATGTTGTACCTGATCGTGTCGTTGAACAGCACGGTGTCCTGCGGGACCATGCCGATGGCGGCGCGCAAGGAGACCTGCTGGACGTCGGCGATAGGCTGGCCGTCGATCAGGATGCGCCCCTTCTGCGGCTCGTAGAAGCGGAAGAGCAGGCGCGATATCGTCGATTTTCCAGCGCCCGACGGGCCGACGATGGCGATCGTCCTGCCCGCCGGCACGGTGAAGGAGATGCCCTTCAGGATCGGCCGCTCGGGGATATAGGCGAAGTGGACGTCCTCGAAGGTGACCTCGCCGGCCGGGACTTGCAGAGGCTTCGCGCCCGGCTTGTCCTGGATCTCGGGGTCCTTGCCGATCAGCGAGAACATCTGCTCGATGTCGAGCGTCGCCTGCTTGATCTCGCGATAGACGGTGCCCATGAAATTCAGCGGCTGGTAGAGCTGGATCAGCATGGCGTTGATCAGCACGAAATCGCCGACCGTCAGCGTTCCCGCCCGGAAGCCCTGCACGGCCATGACCATCGAGATCGTCAGCCCCGTCGCGAAGATCGCGGCCTGGCCGAAATTGAGCCAGGCGAGCGAGGTGTAGGCCTTGATCGAATTGCGCTCATAGCGCGCCATCGAGATGTCGTAGCGCGCCGTCTCGCGGGCTTCCGCGCCGAAATACTTCACCGTCTCGTAGTTCAAAAGCGAATCGATCGCCTTCGAATTGGCGTCGGTGTCGGACTCATTCATCTGCGTGCGGATGGCGATGCGCCACTCCGTCGCCTTGATGGTGTAGGCCATGTAGGTCGTGACCATCACCACCAGCACGACGACATAGACCCAGTTGAAGATCGTCAGCAACACGGCGGTGATCAGCAAGAGCTCGATCACCACCGGCACGAGCTGGTTGAGGCCGAGCCGGACCATCTCCTCGATGCCGTTGCGCCCACGCTCCAGAACTCGCGTCAGCCCGCCGGTCTTGCGCTCGAGATGGAAGCGCAGCGAGAGATGGTGGAGGTGCCCGAAGGTCTGCAGCGCGAGCGTCCGCACCGCATGCATGAAGACCGGCGCGAACAGCGCGTCGCGCGCCTGAATGAAGGCGGCCGAGCCGACCCGGGCGAGTCCGTAGATCACCGTCAGCGCCAGCGGCGCGCCGACCAGCCAGGGCAGCCAGCGCTCCAGGCTGGAAGGCGTGTTGGCGAGTGCGTCCGTCGCCCATTTGAAGGCGAAGGGCACGCCCATCAGCACGACGCGGCCGGCGACCAGCAAAATGAAAGCGAGGACGACACGCTTGCGCAGATCGGCGCGATCGGCCGGCCAGAGATAGGGCCAGAGAGCCCGGAAGGTTTCGACGAAACCCGAACCCGGCTGGAGAAAGGCGGGGCGCGGGGAATTCGACGCTGGCGGCGGCGCGGCAGGCGGGGACATCTTGGGACGATTCCAGGTTGGGGCGCCGGTATAAGCGCAATCGCCGCCAAATGCATGGGGGCTGACAGAAGGGCGGGTTTGCAGCGGCTGCTGCCTTGCTTACGTCCAAAGCACGGTGTCAGATTGCGCCCGGAGCGCTCAAGGCGCATCATCGGGGAAAAAAGCCATGAAAATTCAACGTGTTGTCGTGGTCGGACTCGTTGGCATCTGCAGCGGCCTCCTGTCTGCCGCGCTACCCGCCGCCGCCCAGAAGGCCAAGCCGCCGGCGCAGATCACCATCAAAAACATGCGGGCCGCGCCGCTCACGATGTTCGAGATCGCCACCGGCGGCGACCGGCCGCGCCTCGTCGGCAAGATCGCCAAGCCGCTGGCGCCAGGCCAAAGCGTCGCCGTGAAGCTCAACAAGCCGGTCGGCTGCAGCTATTTCGTGCTGGCCCGCTTCGGCGACGATGTCGAGAGCGATGCCGAGGACATGGATCTCTGCAAGGAGAGGGTCATCCGCCTGACGGAGTGAGGACGGGAACGCCATCCTCGCGTCATCCCGGACAAGCTGCGCAGCAGCGCTGATCCGGGATCCATCTCAGGGCTCGGCGCTCTACGATGGATTCCGGGTCTCCGCTTCGCTTCGCCCGGAATGACGGCGCGGTTGGATGGCCAGGCGCAGTTTCACGCTGTCGCGCCGGCCCGCATCAGCTTGTAGGTGATCGAGTCGACCAGTGCCTGGAACGAGGCGTCGATGATGTTGGCGCTGACCCCCACCGTGGTCCAGCGCTCGCCGGTCTCGTCGGCTGATTCGATCAGCACGCGCGTCACGGCGTCGGTGCCGCCCTGGAAGATACGCACCTTGTAGTCGACGAGGTGCAGGCCCTCGATCAGCGACTGGTATTGGCCGAGGTCCTTGCGCAGCGCCACGTCGAGGGCGTTGACCGGGCCGGCCGAGCCCTCGGCGGCCGAGATCAGCAATTCGCCGCCGACCCTGACCTTCACGATCGCCTCCGAGAAGGTGACGAGATCGCCCAGCGCGTTGTAGCGGCGCTCGACATTCACCTTGAAGCGCTCGACCTCGAAATAGGCGGGGACCTCGCCCATGATGCGCCTGGCGAGCAGGTAGAACGAGGCGTCGGCGCCCTCGAAGGCGTAGCCCTGCGCCTCCTTCTCCTTGACCTCCTCCAGCACGCGGCCAAGGCGTGGGTCGTCGCGGCCGAGCGTCACGCCGACGCGCTCCAGCTCGGCGACGAGGTTCGACTTGCCGCCCTGGTCCGAGATCAGCACCTTGCGCAGATTGCCGGTCGCCTCCGGCGGGACATGCTCATAGGTGCGCGGGTCCTTCAGCACGGCGGAAGCGTGGATGCCGGCCTTGGTCGCGAAGGCGGACGCCCCGACAAAGGGCGCGTGCCGGTTGGGCGCGCGATTCAGCATCTCGTCGAGGGCCCGCGAGACATGGCTGAGCTCGCCGAGCTGCCTGTCGTCGACGCCGATGGCGAAGCGCTCGCGATAGCGCGGCTTCAGCTTCAGCGTGCCGATCAGCGTCACCAGATTCGCGTTGCCGCAGCGCTCACCCAGCCCGTTCAGCGTGCCCTGGATCTGGCGCGCGCCGGCCTCGATGGCGGCGAGCGAATTGGCGACGGCGCAGCCGCAATCGTCATGCGCGTGGATGCCAAGCTGGTCTCCCGGCACGACCTTCGCGACCGCGGCGACGATGGTCGAGATCTCGTCGGGCAGCGTGCCGCCATTGGTGTCGCAGAGCACGATCCAGCGCGCCCCGGCCTCATGGGCGGTGCGGGCGCAAGCCAGTGCGTAGTCGGGATTGGCCTTGTAGCCGTCGAAGAAGTGCTCGCAATCGAGCATGACCTCGCGGCCGGCGGCCTTGGCAGCCATGATGCTCTCGCGGATGCCGACGAGATTCTCTTCCAGCGGAATCTCGAGCGCGACATGGACATGGTAGTCCCAGGCCTTGGCGACGAAGACGATCGCGTCCGCCTTCGCGTCCAGCAGCGCATTGAGCCCGGGGTCGTTGGCGGCCGAGCGCCCTGCCCGCTTGGTCATGCCGAAGGCGGCGAATTTGGCGTTTTTCGTCGGCTTCTCGGCAAAGAATGCCGTGTCGAGCGGGTTGGCGCCGGGATAGCCGCCCTCGACATAGTCGATGCCGAGCCGGTCGAGCATAGCGGCCACGGCGCGCTTGTCGTCGAGCGAGAAATCGACGCCGGTGGTCTGCGCGCCGTCGCGCAACGTCGTGTCGAACAGATGGATGCGGGCCGTGGTCATGGTTCGCGTCGCAATTTGAAGCGCAGCACGCGCGGCATCACCATGGCGAGCATGACGAGCTTCATGGCAACGGAGAGCGCGCCGGCCGGGCGGATTTTCGGGGTCGGGGTCATGTCAGGTCGTCCAGCGCAGTCGGAAGCCGCCGGAGATCGACGGGCGTTTCGGGGTCGATCTCGCCGATCATGGCGGGCTTGAGATCGTAGAGGGTAGCAACGGCCTCAAGCGCGGCCGGCGCATCGAGATTGACGCCCCATGATGCGACGGTGCGCACGAAGGCGCGCGTCGTCATCAGGGTGACGGGATAGTCGACCTCCAGGAAGAGGTTGGGCACCTTGCGGTCCTCGTAGAGCACCACGGCCGACGAGACGCGGTCGGGCCGCCAGAGATCGACGAACTCACGCAACGCCAGTTCGCCGGAGTTGCGCAGGCCGGATTTGAGCCGGGCGTCCTCATCGGGCGTGCGGACGCGGCCCTTCAGCGAGGCGATGCCCTCGCCGATGATCGTGGAGACGCGCAGGAGGGCATCGCCCTCGGATGCGATCCAGGCCGCGATTTCGCGGGCGTAAGGCTTGCTGTCGTCACCGACGAGTTCGTCCTCGACGCGATCCACGATGACGATCCGGCGGTTGAGCCGGGCGAGCATCGGCAACAGCCCCGCCGCCGCCAGCCGCAGGATCGGGCCGGCGTCGGCGATGACGATGGGCTCGCGGGAGGCGGGCGACATCATCGCTTCACCTCCCAGGTCGTGGTCGGCTCGCCAGTGGCGGGGTCCTTGCCGTCCTTGAGGGCGATGCCCATGGCTGCGAGTTCGTCGCGGATGCGGTCGGACTCGGCGAAGTCTTTGGCGCGGCGGGCGGCCAGTCGGGCGGCGATGAGGGACTGCACCTTCGCATCCAACCCGCGATCCCGAACATCCTGCTTCAGCAGTTCGACCGACAGACCGCCGTGATAGAGGCCTACGAGCGCGAGTGCACTTCGAAGCCGGGAGGCGGCGACAACCTTTTGACGACCGCTACTAATGCGCACGGCTTTGGCGAGAGCGTGAAAGCCGGCAACGGCAGCCGGAGTGTTCAAGTCATCCAGCAGAGGCTCAACGACCTCCTCCACGTCTGCGGTGGGCTCGGGCGCTTCAAAGCACAACTCGTTCCATTCGAAGAGATTCGACCGCGCCTCGACCAACCGGTCGCCCGTCCAGTCAATGGGTTGACGATACTGCGTCATCAGCATCGCCAAACGCAGCACACGGCCGTGCCACTTCTGCCCGCCGAACTTCTCCGTCTCCAGCAGTTCGTTGATCGTCACAAAGTTGCCGAGGGACTTCGACATCTTCTCGCCTTCGACCTGCAGGAAGCCGTTGTGCATCCAGTAGTTGGCCATGCGGCCGGAGCCGTCCGCGCCTCCGAAAGCGCAGCAGCTTTGCGCGATCTCGTTCTCGTGGTGCGGGAAGACGAGGTCGATGCCGCCGCCATGGATGTCGAAGACGTTCTTCGCGGGATCGTTGCAGGAGAGCCCGCCGCCGAAGGGGGCGAGCAGCTTCGCCATCGACATGGCCGAGCATTCGATGTGCCAGCCGGGGCGGCCCGGCGTCGCGATGCCGGCCGGCGACGGCCAGCCGGGATCAATGCCGTCGCGGCTCGGCTTCCACAGCACGAAATCCATCGGATCGCGCTTGTAGGGCGCGACATCGACGCGGGCGCCGGCAATCATCTCGTCGAGCGGCCGGCGGGCGAGCGAGCCATATTTCGGCGCGTCGCGCAGATGCGCCACGGCCGGCACATGGAACAGCACATGCTCCTCGGCGACATAGGCGACGCCGCGCGCGATCAGCCGCTCGATGATCGCCTTCATCTCCTCGATATGGTCGGTGGCGCGCGGCTCGGCGTCGGGGCGCAGGCAGCCGAGCGCGTCGATGTCGGCATGGAACTGCGCCGTCGTGCCTTGCGTGACCTTGGCGATCGCCTGGTTCAGCGGCAGGCCGGGGAAATCGCGGGCGGCGCGGGCGTTGATCTTGTCGTCGACGTCGGTGAGGTTGCGGGCATAGGTGACCGTCGTCTCACCCTTGCCGCCATCCCATACGCCCTGCTTCGCCAAATGCTTAAGCAGCCGGTACAGCACGTCGAAGACGATGACCGGGCGGGCATTGCCGATATGGGCGTAGTCATAGACCGTCGGCCCGCAGACATACATGCGGACATTGTCGGGATCGACGGGGACAAAGTCCTCCTTCGTCCGCGTCAGCGTGTTGTAGAGCCTCAAGGTCGGCGACATCGGATCGGGCATCCTGGTAAACGGCAAAAAAACGAAGGCTGTCCTGGCCGCTGGCCGGGGCGCTGTCTGTCTTTACCGTTTCAGGATGAGGACGTGAGCAGCCGGCCAGCAAAAGCTAGCGGCAAATCATGCAAATTGGGTTGAGGGCTCGCGTCATCGCGACAGAGTTGCCCACAGCCGGCCTTCGCGTCAAGAGGGCGCCCCGATTTCGCCGCACTGCACCATCAGAAGGCCGGAACTTCATTCAATTTTAACCGATCGGAACCATCCTCTTGAGTCGAGGGTTGTGCGCCCGTCGGTCACGAGGAATTCACGAAAATGCGTCGCGCCGTTGCCCTGGTCGGCCTGTTCGGGATCGTCGGAGCCGGGCTCTCGCTGTCAGTCCTGCCGACCAGCCGGACTGTCGCCGCCCCCAGCGACCAGCGCACCTTCCTGATCCCCGCCAGCGACGGCTATGGCGTCGCCGACTGCCTCTCCAGCAAATCGGAATGCGGCAAGATCGTCGCCGACGCCTGGTGCGAGGCGCAAGGCTTTGCCAAGGCAAGCTCCTTCGGCCTGGCCTCTCGCGAGGACTTCACCGGCTCGCTCTCGAAAGTGAAGGCCGCCACTTCGGCCGCACCCGAGCAGCCGCTGGTCATCACCTGCGGCGGCTGAGGCCGTTTCTCACTTGATCCAGTCGGCGCATTTCGCCGGTTCGCCGACGCCGCCCCAGGGCATGATCGGCACGGTCGAGGTCGAATTCTGTGGCGAACCCTCGATGAGCTTGTCCGAATACGCCATATAGATCAGTACGTTGCGCTTGGTGTCACAGCCACGCACGATCTGCATCTTCTTCCAGATCAGCGAGCGGCGCTCGCGGAAGACGACGTCGCCCTGGTCGGATTTTTCCTTGAACGTGATGGGGCCGATCTGGCGGCAGGCGAGGGAGATCTCCGAGACCTCTTCAGCCACGCCGAACATGCCGGCGACGCCGCCCTTCTCGGGGACGGTGTAATGGCAGGCGACGCCCTCGACGACCGGATCATCGACGCCGTAGACGGCGAGCTTGTGGTCCGGCGTCAGCATCTTCCAGACAGTCGATTTCTTGAAGATCAGATCTTCCTGCGCGGACGCGGGTGCCGCCAGGGCCGCGAGGCCGAGCATTCCCGCAAGGGCTGCGGAAGCAATGGCTTTCATGGTCATGTCTCTCCTGCGGCCGAGCGCCGACGGGCACGATATGGTTGTGAGGAGCGCTGCCCGCCAGAGTGGCCGACTCACGCCGCCAGCGGCTTGAACACCAGATAGGCCGCCACGATCGCCCCGACCGTGCCGGCCAGGAACAGCACGAGCTTGAGCTGGGTGACGCGGCTGGCGAAGGCGACGTCGCCGGCCTCGACCCTTGGATATTTGTCGAGCAGCCGGGCGACCGCCAGATTCTCCGCGACGTCGCAGAGGCCACCGAGCAGCCAGCCACCGCCGCAGAGCGCGGCGACCCACCAGGGCTGGCCACGCATCGACAGGCCGGCGATCAGGATCGCGCCGACGATGGCATAGGTGAAGGCGCAGGCGACGTCGGCCGGCAGCACGCGGTTGCGATAGCGGGCGCGGTGCGTCTCGCCATACATCGCGAAGAGCTTCTCGACATCGGCGACGTTGAAGCCGTTCCAGTCGTTCTCCAGCATGCGCGGCACGCCCTGCCGGCTCGACCAGAAGCCGACCGCCCAGAACAGGACCATCACCAGCACCGGGCCCCAGACGAAGAAGGCCAGCGGCACGGTGGCAGGATAGAAGGCGACGGCGTCGATCATGGGGCTTTCGGCTTTCGCGGCGGGCTGCGTCGTGAGGATGGTCCTTGACGGCGGCAGGTTAGCCGCCGTCCCGGCATGCGCCAAGCTCCATGACGCGGGAGCCGCCGCAGGGTTCCTTCGGTGACGGCGCAAACCGCTCGCGCCGTCCCGCTTCAGCCGGCCGGGAGGATTTCCTGCTCGATCGCCCCGAAGATGGAATGGCCGGCGCCATCCTTCATCTCGATGCGGACCGTGTCGCCGAAGCGCAGGAAGGGTGTTTCGGGCTTGCCCGCCTCGATCTTCTCGACGGTGCGCTGCTCGAGGATGCAGGAATAGCCGACGCCGCCCTGCGACACCGGCCGGCCATGGCCGCCATCCGGAGCGCGATTCGAGACCGTGCCGGCGCCGAGGATCGTGCCGGCACAGAGCCTGCGCGTCCGGGCGGCATGGGCGATGAGGTCGCCGAAACCGAAGGTCATGTCCTGGCCGGCATCGGGCCGCCCAAAGGGCTTGCCATTGATCTGCGACAGCATCGGCAGGTGCAGCCGGCCCTCGCGCCAGGCCTCGCCGAGTTCGTCTGGCGTCACCGCGACCGGCGAATAGGCGCTGGACGGCTTGGACTGCACGAAACCGAAGCCACGCGGCAGTTCGTGCCCGGCGAGGCGGCGCAGGCTGACATCATTCGCCAGCAGCACGAGGCGAACAAGGCCGAGCGCGGCCTGCGGCGTTGCACCAAGCGGCACATCGCCGGTGATGACGGCGACCTCCGCCTCGAAATCGATGCCCTGCTCCTCTGACGATGCATGGACCGGCTGGCGCGGGCCGAGCGGCGTATCGGAGCCACCCTGATACATCAGCGGCTCGCTCAGGAGGTCCGGCGGCGTCTCGCTGCCCGCCGCCTTGCGGACCAGCTCGATATGGTTCGCATAGGCCGAGGCGTCGAGCCACTGATAGGCGCGCGGCAGGGGCGCGGCGCAGTCATGCTCGTGGAAGCGGAAGGACGGCACGGAGCCGTGCTCCAGGCTCACCGCCAGATCGGCAAGGCGGGGGGCATGCCGGTCCCAGTCGTCGAGAGCGGCCTGCAGGGTCGGCACGACGGGGAAGGCATCGGTTGCCCGCGTCAGATCCTGCGAGACCACGACGAGGCGGCCATCCCGGCCATGCATAAGGGAAGCGAGTTTCATGTCTTTTCATTCCTCGCGCGACACGCCAATAAGAGCCTAACAAGCCCATGGGAGGAACACCTTATGAAACGTCGCGACTTTTTGAAAACAGGTGCGCTCGCGGCTGCCGCAACGCCCATCGCGATGCCGGCCGTGGCGCAATCCCAGCCCGAGGTGAAGTGGCGGCTGACCTCGAGCTTCCCGAAGTCGCTCGACACGATCTTCGGTACGGCGCAGCACTTCGCCAAGCTCGTCAGCGACGCCACGGACGGCAAGTTCCAGATCCAGGTCTTCGCACCCGGCGAGATCGTTCCCGGCCTTCAGGCGCTCGATGCGGTGTCCTCGGGCACGGTCGAATGCGCGCATTCGCCGACCTATTTCTACATCGGCAAGGATCCCACGCTGGGGCTGGGCACCGGCATCCCCTTCGGCCTGAACGCCCGCCAGCAGCACAGCTGGTGGTATTTCGGCGGGGGCGAGCAGATCGTCAACGGCGTGCTCGACCGCTTCAACGCCTATTCGATCCCCTGCGGCAATTCCGGCTGCCAGATGGGCGGCTTCTTCCGCAACGAACTCAAGGGCGTCGACGACCTCAAGGGCCTGAAGTTCCGTATCGGCGGGATGGGCGGGGCGGTGCTGGCCAAGCTCGGCGTGGTGCCGACCCAGATCGCGCCCGGCGACGTCTATCCGGCGCTGGAGCGCGGCACGATCGACGCCGCCGAGTTCGTCGGCCCTTATGACGACGAGAAGCTCGGCTTCATCCGCGTCGCCAAATATTACTACTATCCCGGCTGGTGGGAGGGTGGCGCGATGCTGCACCTGATCATCGGCAAGGAGGCCTGGGCCAAGCTGCCCAAGCACTACCAGGCGATCGTCCAGAACGCCTGCGAGGCGGCCAACAACTGGATGCTGGGCAAGTACGACTTCGTGAATCCCGGCGGCCTGCGCCGGCTCGTGGCGCAGGGCGCACAGCTGAAGCCATTCCCGCTGCCAGTGATGGAAGCCGCCCTGAAGGCGGCGGATGAGTATTACGCCGAGACCTCGGCCAAGAGCCCGGACTTCAAGAAGGGCTACGATTCGATGGTCGCGTTCCGCGGCGAGAACCTGCTCTGGTGGCAGGTCGCGGAGCTTTCATTCGATTCGTTCATGAACCGGCTGAAGGCGCGCTGAGCGGCCGGCCGAACCTGGAGGCGGCAACGTGACGACGCCGACGAAACCGCCCTCCTCCGCGCCCGAGACCCCGCTGCGGCTGGAGCAGTACCTGCCCTATCGCCTCAACGTCGTCGCCTTTCATTCGGCGCGGGCGCTGGGGCGGATCTACGACGCCCAGTTCGGCATCGGCATCCCGGAATGGCGGGTGGTGGCGCAGCTCGGCGAATTCGGCAAGCTGACCTCGCGCGACATCGGCGAACTCGCCCAGATGCACAAGACCAAGGTCTCGCGCGCCGTCTCCGAGCTGGAAAAGCGCGGACTGGTCTCGCGCTCGGAGAACCGGCAGGACCGGCGCGAGTCTTTCGTCACCCTGACGGGTGCGGGCGAGCGAATCTATCTGCAGATCGTGCCGCTGGCGCTGGCCTTCCAGGCGCGCTGGACGGAAGGCATCGCGGCGGAGGAGCTCAAGGTGTTCGAGCGCGTGCTCTCGACGCTGACCGAGCGCAGCCGCCACCTCGCCGGCAGCTATCGCGACGAGGACTGAGCGGCCCCAAGCCTTTTAGAAAAACCGTGCCAGGTTGCGGCGGATGCGCTCCAGCGGCGGCTCGCCTGCCGGGGGCGGGACGAAAGCCTGGCCGGTGATGGTCTCGAAGGCGCGGACATAGACGTCCGAGGTCTGCGCGATCAGTTCGGCCGGGATCGGCGGCAGCTCTTCCTTGTAGGGATCGCAGCGCGCAACGACCCAGTTGCGGACAAAGTCCTTGTCGAAGGATTCGGGCTTTTCGCCGGCCTCGAAGCGTCCGGCATAGCTGCCGGCCATCCAGTAGCGGCTGGAATCGGGGGTGTGGATCTCGTCGGCAAGCAAGATGGTGCCGTCCCTGTCGGTGCCGAACTCGTATTTGGTGTCGGCCAGGATCAGGCCGCGCTGCGCGGCCATCGCCTGCCCCCGGGCGAAGAGAGCCAACGCATAGTCGCTGACCATGTCCCATTGCGCCTTCGTCAAAAGTCCATCGGCGACGATATGGGCGGCCGAGAGCGGCTCGTCATGGCCGCCATCGAAGGCCTTGCTGGTCGGCGTGATGATCGCCTCGGGGAGCCTCTCGTTGTCGCGCAGGCCATCGGGCAGGCGCACGCCATACATCTCACGCAGGCCCTGCTTGTACATCGTCAGGATCGAGGTGCCGGTGGTGCCCGCGAGATAGCCGCGCACCACGATCTCGACGGGAAGGATGTCGAGCCGCTTGCCGATGACCACGTTGGGATCGGGGTATTCGAGCACATGGTTGGGGCAGATGTCGGCCGTCTTCTCGAACCAGTGGCGCGCCGTCTGGGTCAGCACCTGGCCCTTGTAGGGAATCGCCGCAATGGCCCGGTCGAAAGCGCTCAGGCGGTCGGTCGAGATCAGGATGCGGCGCCCGTCGGGCAGGTCGTAATTCTCGCGGACCTTGCCGCGATAATAGCTCGGAAGCTCGGGGATGAAGGCGCCTTCAAGCGCCAGAGGTTCGGTCATGTCGGCATCGCCCGGTCACAGCGCCCGCGCGTCGTGCGCTGGCGGGGTCAGAGCGTTCTAGACAGTCGGCGCGCTCACGCCAACCGCTTCGCGCGCATCCCCCGCTTCGGCGCGGCGCCTGATTGCCCGGCGTCGGCGGATATGGCATGCGGATCGGGCGCCGCGCTCGTCCTCGGTGGGCAGCGTGGCGCCTGTCCTTAGTTCCGTCGCGTTTGACGGGTGTTGTTGCACCACGACGCGATCCTGCCAGCCTTGAGCAAGGCGGCCTCGGGCAAGGCAGCCTCGGGCAAGGATCGTCAGGCTGGATCAAGACCGACAAGCAGGTGACGTGACCCGACCCGCGATGACATCGAGAGCTTCCTGGCTGCGACGCTGTGGGCGCCTTGGCGCCGCCTTCCTGGCATTGGCGACCATGGGCGGCGCCGCTTTGGCGCAGTCGCCGTCCTGCAATGCGTGGCGCTCCGAGCTCGCTAGCCTCCAGGGCCAGCGCGGCGGCGATCCGCGCGCGGCGCAGGCCGCGCAGCGTGTCGGCGCCCAACTCTCGCAGGCGACGAGCCAGTACCGCGCCATGGGTTGCGAGCGCGGCGGCTTCACCTTCTTCGGCGAGGGACCGCCGGCGCAATGCGGTGGCCTGCGCGCCCAGATCGGCCAGCTGCAGGCACAATATGGCAGTCTGCTGCAGCAGGCGCAGGGCGGCGGCGTCGAACAGCGCCGCGCCCAATTGGCCGCGGCAATCAACAACAACTGCCGCGTACAAAGCCAGCAGCGCGGCTTCTTCGAGACGATCTTCGGCCTCGAACCGCGCCGTGGCGAAATCGATTCGACCCTGCCCGAACTCGATCCCGAGCAGCCTCTCGAGCCGGAGAAGCCGCGCATGGGTGGGGCGCAGACCGTCTGCGTGCGGACCTGCGACGGCTTCTTCTTCCCGCTCGCCAACAATCCCGGCGGCCGCGACAGCTCCGACGAGATGTGTCAGGCGCTCTGCCCCGGCGTCGAAACGCTCGCCTATGGCATGAGCAATGGCGGCGACATCCAGAACGCCGTCGCGCGCACCACCGGCCAGCCCTATTCCTCGCTGCCGAACGCCGGCAAGTATCAGCGCAGCTTCGAGGCCGCCTGCACCTGTCGGGGCCAGGGCCAGAGCTGGGCGCAGGCCCTGAAGGAAGCCGAATACCTGCTCGACAAGCGCAAGGGCGACGTCATCGTGACCGAGCAGCGGGCCGCCGAACTCTCGCGCCCGAAAGAGGCCAAGACGGACCCCAAGCGGCGCGGCGCGGCACCGACCGTCCAGGCGGCCGCGACGCCTGAGATTCCCGACGAGAAGCCGATGCCATCAGAGAACTCGCCGACCGCCGGCACGGAATCGGCCGGCGTCGGGCCGAGCTCGGTGGGCGAGCGCGTGCTCGACAAGGGCGACGGGCTGAAGCGCGAGACGCGCAGCGTCACCGGCGAACGACGGACGGTGCGGATTGTCGCGCCGAACCTGGCGCCGAATCTCGGACCTGCTGCCGCGCGGCCGTGACAGCCCGGCCATCGAGCCATGCACTGACAGCATGACAATAGCGCACCATCAGGCCAGACAGCCGATGGACGCATGATGCTTGTGGCGCGATAGAGGGGTCAATCATCAACCCCGCTTGCCTGGAACGCCGCCGGATCGTGCCCTGATCGTGCCACCTTGGCGGACGGGGAAGCCGCGCTGACGACGCCAGCGCCCCAGAGGCCGCCATGTCAGAGACCGTCGCAACAGCCCATCCGCATCCGATCGAGATGGCCGACGCCAAACGCCGCATCAAGGCGATCTTCGTCGGCTCGGTCGGCAATCTCGTCGAGTGGTACGACTTCTACGCCTACACCGCCTTCTCGCTTTATTTCGCGCCGGCCTTCTTCCCGTCGAGCGACCCCGTGGTGCAGCAGCTCAACGCGGCGACGCTGTTTGCGGCCGGTTTCATCGTGCGTCCGCTCGGCGGTTGGCTTTTCGGGCACCTCGCCGACCGCTCTGGCCGGCGCCTGTCGCTGACGATCTCGGTCCTGATGATGTGCTTCGGCTCGCTGATCATCGCGTTGACGCCGACCTACGCCACGATCGGCTTCGCGGCGCCTGCCCTGCTGGCGCTTGCCCGCGTCATCGAGGGCCTGAGCCTCGGCGGCGAATATGGGGCGTCGGCAACCTATCTTTCCGAGATCGCCGACCCCGAGCATCGCGGCTTCTATTCGAGCTTCCAATACGTCACGCTGATCGGCGGGCAGCTCACCGCGATCCTGGTGCTGCTTTTGCTCCAGAACGTCTTCCTGACGCATGAGCAGCTCGTCGCCTGGGGCTGGCGCATTCCCTTCGTCATCGGCGCCATGCTCGCGATCACCGCCATGTTCATGCGCCGCCACATGCACGAGACCGAGTCGTTCACCGAAGCCAACAAGAATCCGGTGAAGCGCGAAAGCTCGATCCGGGGCCTGATGCGCTATCCGCGCGAGATCGCCATCGTCGTCGGGCTGACAGCGGGCGGCACGGCGGCCTTCTACACCTTCACCACCTATATGCAGACCTTCGTGCGCCAGACAGCCGGCTTCTCCGACATCACCACGACCTATGTCATCGCGGGATCGCTGATCTTCGCCGCGATCCTGCAGCCGATCTATGGCGCGATCTCCGACCGGATCGGCCGCAAGCCGATGCTGATCTTCTTCGGTGTCGCCGGCACGCTGTTGACCGTGCCGCTGCTGACGACTCTTGCCGACACCAAATCGCCCTGGATGGCCTTCCTGCTGATCTCCGGCGCCTGGATCTTCGTCGCCGGCTACACCTCGATCAACGCGGTGGTGAAGGCGGAGCTGTTCCCGACCTCGATCCGCGCCACCGGCATCGCGGTGCCCTATGCGGTCACCGTCTCGATCTTCGGCGGCACCGCGCCAGCGATTGCGCTGTTCTTCAAGCAGCAGGGCCATGAGGAATGGTTCTACTACTATCTGGCGGGCGTGATCTTCATCTCGCTGCTGGTCTATTCGACGATGCGCGACACCAAGCACGCCTCGGCGATGAACCGGCACGATTGAGGTCGTCAGTCCGGGGCAGGCCGTCAGGCCTGAACCCGGAACCCACGACGGGGTGAGTCCTTGATGACGGCGTTCGGAAGCGTTTGACCCGGTCGTGGGTTCCGGGTTCCAGCGCTGCGCGCTCGCCCCGGAATGACAGCCGTTCAGGCGCTCTCGCCCGCCAGACGCTTCAACGCCTTCCCCCGGCCGATCAGCGGCAGCAGGGCCGCCAGTTCGGGGCCGTGATCCTGCCCGGTCAGGGCCTGGCGCAGCGGCATGAACAGGGCCTTGCCCTTGGCGCCTGTCGCCGCCTGAACCGCGCCGGTCCAGCTCTTCCAGGTCGTCGCGTCGAAGGGCTCGGGCGGGAGCACGGAGGCGGCCGTCGCGGCGAAGGCAGGGTCGGCGATCACGGGGGCGAGCGGCCCGCGCACGACCTCATCCCAGGTGCGAGCCTCCTCGAACTTCGCAAGATTGCCGCGGATCGCCAGCCAGAAGGTTTCACTGTCATCGACGCCGAGAGCGGCCAGGCGGCCCGCGACCAGCTCATAGGGCAGCTGGTGCAAGGTGCGGGCGCTCAACGTCTCCAGGTCGTGCTCGTCGAACTTGGCCGGCGCGCGCGAGACATGGGCGAGATCGACCAGCCCCGCCAGTTCGTCGAGGCTGGCGACGGGGCGCACGGCGTCGGACGAACCGGTCAGGACGGCGAGCGCGGCGACCGCCAGAGGCTCGACGCCGGCCTCGCGCAGACCGCGCAGCGAGAGATGGCCGAGGCGCTTCGACAGCCCCTCGCCGCTCGCCGTCGTCAGCAGGTTGTGGTGGCCGAAGGCCGGCAGGCCCGCCCCGAGCGCCTCGAAGATCTGGATATGGACCGCCGTGTTGGTGACGTGGTCCTCGCCGCGGATGATGTGGGTGACGCTCGTGGCGGCATCATCGACCACCGAGGGCAGGTGGTAGAGATAGCTGCCATCCTCGCGGATCAGCACCTGGTCGGACAGCGAGGCGCAATCGACATGGGCGTCGCCACGGATCAGGTCGCTCCAGGCGACGATTCGCGGCTCCAGCATGAAGCGCCAATGCGGCTTGCGGCCTTGCGCTTCCAGTTCCGCCTTGTCTTCGGCGGTCAACTTCAACGCGGCGCGGTCGTAGATCGGCGGCAGGCCGCGCGCGAGCTGGCGCTTGCGGCGACGGTCGAGTTCGTCGGCCGTCTCGTAGCAGGGATAGAGCCGCCCAGCCGCGCGCAGACGTTCTGCCGCTGCGTCGTAGAGCGACAGCCGCTGCGACTGGCTGATCACGAGATCGGGTACGATGCCGAGCCAGGCGAGATCCTCGGCGATGGCCTCGGCGAATTCCGGCTTCGAACGCGCCAGATCGGTGTCGTCATAGCGCAGCATGAAGCGGCCGCCATGCCGGCGTGCATACAAGCCGTTAAACAGCGCCGAGCGGGCGTTGCCGATATGGAGATAGCCCGTGGGCGATGGGGCGAAGCGCAGGAGAGGCGATGAGGTCATGGCGGCGCTTATGGCGCTTTTGTCCGACAGCGACAATCGCCGCAGCCGCCGTGATCGCTGCGCGCCTCGCGCAATTCCTGTTGCAACGCAACAGGGAGCATGGCTAGAAGAGCCTACTCGAACGGACCCGGTGAAAATCCGGGTGGCTCTTCCGGCCGCCGATCCGCCGGACAACCCAAATGTCGATCAAGGCTGATCCTGCACCGTGATGCAGGCGCTGATGGCTCGTGGGTTTCTCAATGTCAAAAATCGCCTCCTATCGCCGCGAATGGTTCTCCAACATCCGGGGAGACATCCTGTCCGGCATCGTCGTCGCGCTGGCGCTGATACCGGAGGCGATCGGATTTTCGGTGATCGCCGGCGTCGACCCCAAGGTCGGTCTCTTCGGCTCCTTCGCCATCGCCTGCGTCTCAGCCTTCGTCGGCGGCCGGCCGGGCATGATATCGGCCGCCACCGCCGCCACCGCCGTTCTGATGGTCACGCTGGTGAAGGAGCACGGCCTGCAATATCTCTTCGCGGCAACGATCCTGATGGGGCTGATCCAGCTCGGCGCCGGCGCGCTGCGGCTCGGGCGGCTGATGAGCTTCGTCTCACGCTCGGTCATCACCGGCTTCGTCAACGCGCTCGCCATCCTGATCTTCATGGCGCAGTTGCCCGAACTGATCGGCGTGCCGACGCTGACCTATGCGATGATCGCAGCGGGCCTCGCGATCATCTATCTCCTGCCCTATGTGACAAAGGTCATCCCCTCGCCACTCGTCGCCATTGTCGTCCTGACGGCGGTCGCCTGGGGCTTCGGGTTCCATCTGCGCACCGTCGGCGATCTTGGCGAACTGCCCTCGACCCTGCCGATCTTCGCCCTGCCGCAGATACCGCTGACCTTCGAGACGCTGAAGATCATCTTCCCCTATTCCGTCGCGCTGGCTGCCGTAGGACTGCTCGAATCATTGCTGACGGCGCAGATCGTCGACGACATGACGGAGACCGGCAGCAACAAGAGCCAGGAATGTTACGGACAGGGCGCCAGCAACATTGCTTCGGCGCTGATCGGTGGCATGGGCGGCTGCGCCATGATCGGCCAGTCGGTCATCAATATCCGGTCCGGCGGGCGCGGCCGGCTTTCGACCTTCGTCGCCGGCGCCTTCCTGCTGTTCCTGATCCTCGTGCTCGACGATCTCGTGCGGATCATTCCGATGGCTGCGCTGGTCGCTGTCATGATCATGGTCTCGATCGGCACCTTTTCCTGGCGTTCGATCCTCGATCTGCGCAGCAACCCGCTGCCATCGTCGATCGTCATGCTGGCGACGGTCACGACCGTCGTCGCGACGCACGACCTCGCCAAGGGCGTGCTGGTCGGCGTGTTGCTGTCGGGCGTGTTCTTCGCGGGCAAGGTGGCGCGGCTGGTGGCGGTCGAGAGGCGCGCGAGCCCTGAGGGGCAAGCGACCGACTACATCATTCGCGGCCAGATCTTCTTTGCCTCGACGGAGAGCTTTCTTGCAGGCTTCGACTTCGATGAGCGGCCGAGCGCCGTCACCATCGACCTGACCCATGCCCATTTCTGGGACATTTCGGCGATCGGTGCGCTCGACAAGGCGGTACTGCGCTTCCGCAGGAATGGTGCGGAGGTCAGCGTGCTAGGGCTCAACGAAGCCAGCGCCACGATGGTCGATCGCTTCGGGCGGCACGACAAGGATGGTGCGGGCGCGGCACCGGTGCATTGACGCCGAAGCAGGCCGTCGCTCAGAAGTCGAAGCTCTCGCCGCCTCCACGGCCGACGCCCTTCACCAGAGCCGCATCCGGCACATGAACCGGTTCGCCTGAATCGGAGAAACCGTTGACGATCGGGTAACGCCGGTCGCGACCGAGGTTGCGAACCGTGATCTTCACGCCCGGCGCGGCCTGGCGACGCTTGTATTCGGCGCGATGGAGCAGCCGCTCGACGGCCAAGACCGTCTCGCGATCCTGGCCACCCGCGACGATGTCGGCGACGCGCTGCTCGCGCTCGATCAGGGCGATCAGGATGGCGTCGAGCACGTCATAGGGCGGCAGGCTATCCTGGTCGGTCTGGTCCTCGCGCAGTTCGGCGCTGGGCGGCCGGATCAGGATCGCCTCGGGAATGACGATGCCGTCGGCGCCCTGCGCGCCGACCGGTTTCCAGCCATTGCGCAGGGCGGCAAGGCGAAAGACGTCGGTCTTGTAGAGATCCTTGATCGGGTTGAAGCCGCCATTCATGTCGCCATAGAGCGTGGCGTAGCCGCAGGACATCTCCGACTTGTTGCCGGTCGTCACCAGCATCCAGCCGAAGGCATTGGAGAGCGCCATCAGCAAGGTGCCGCGCGTGCGGCTCTGCAGGTTCTCCTGCGTGATGTCGGGTACGCGACCCGAAAACAGCGAGGCCAGCGCGGAATCGAAGGCCTCGACCGTGCCGGCGATCGGGATGGTCTCGTAACGGACGCCGAGCGCCCGCGCGCAGGCTTCCGCGTCGGTGAGGCTTTGCGGGGCGGTGAAGCGAGAGGGCATCATCACGCAGGTGACGCGGTCCGCGCCCAACGCATCGACGGCGATGGCGGCGCAAAGCGCGGAATCGATCCCGCCGGACAGGCCGATGACGACGCCGGGAAACCCCGTCTTGCCGACATAATCGCGCAGGCCCAGGACACAGGCCGTGTAGTCGGCCTCGTCGCCGGTCTCGATCGCGGCTGGCTGTCCCGGCTCGCAGCGCCAGCGCCCGCCGTCGCGCCGCCACTCCGTGATGACAAGCGCTTCCCGGAACGCCGGAAGCTGATGGGTGAGGCTGCGATCGGCGTCGAGCACGAAGGAGGCGCCATCGAAGGCGAGTTCGTCCTGCCCGCCGACCTGGTTGAGATAGACCAAAGGCAGGCCGGTTTCGACGACGCGCGCGACCGCGACGTTCATGCGCTCGTCACCGACGCCGCGCCGAAACGGCGAGCCATTGGGCGAGAGCAGGATTTCGGCGCCGGTCTCGGCGAGGCATTCGGCCACCTCCTCGCTCCAGATGTCCTCGCAGATCGGCAAGCCGAGGCGGACATGATCGCGGAACGGCACCGGTCCCGGCAGCGGGCCGGGCGCGAAGATGCGGGCCTCGTCGAAGACGCCGTAATCCGGCAGCGCCACCTTGAAGCGCACCGCCTGGATCACGCCGCCATCGAGCAGCGCATAGGCGTTGTAGAGCTTGCCGCCCTCCGCCCAGGGCAGGCCGAGCAGGACAGCGGGGCCACCGTCCCCCGTCTCGCGCGCCAGATCCTCGCAGGCCTTGCGGCAGGCATCCTGGAAGGCCGGTTTCAGCACGAGATCCTCCGGCGGATAGCCGCAGAGGAAAAGCTCGGGGAACATGACGAGATCGGCGCCCGCCTGCCCTGCCCGGCGCCTTGCTTCCCGCACGCGGGCGGCATTGCCGGCGATGTCGCCGACAGTCGGGTTGGATTGCGCAAGCGCGAGGCGGAATGAGGTCGCGGTCATGGCGGGGCTGTAGCGCGCCCGCTGCGGCCGGGCAACGGAGCCCCTGTCATGCGCGCCTGCAGATCGCGGGCGGTGCTTAACCCGACGTTAGGGTTAATCGCGCATGAATCAGTCACGAGCCGCTCTTGCACGACTGCCGGCCGCCGTTCGGAGAAGCGATCATGCGTACCCGCCAGTTCACCGCGATGGGCCAAGGCCCCCTCGTCGCCTGCGCCCTTCTTGCCTGCGCCTTCGGCGCAGCGACGACGGCGACCGCAGCCGACTACCCCGTTCTGCGGGGCTCGCAGATCGATGACGCCCCGCCTGCGCCGGAGTTCTTCGACGGCAAGACCAACTGGTCGGGCTTCTATGTCGGCGGTGGCGCCGGTGTCTCGGACACGAAGTTCAAGCCGGGCGGCAACGGCCTGCAGAACCTCGCGCGCTTTTCCTTTCGCAATACGGTGCTGGGCAGCGAGGTCGACATGGGGTCGCTGGTCAGCAACCTGCCGTCGAAGCGCGACAGCGGCGCGACTTTCTTCGGCTTCACCGGCTACAACTGGGCCTTTGGTGACGTGATCCTCGGTCTCGAGGCCGATTATACCCGCTCGAACCACGAATATCTGCTGACCGACTACATCGCGCGGCGCTACACGACCTCGAACGGCACCGTCAACGACATCTCGATGACGACCAACCAAGGCGCTGAGCTACTGGACTACGCCACGGCGCGCATCCGCATGGGCTGGGCCTATGGTCGGATCATGCCTTATGGAACGATCGGCGCGGCGGTCGGGCGATTCAACACGACATCGACCATAGACTCGACCTGGCGCTTCACCCGGACCAACCCGGTCACCGGCGCGATCGAGAACAATGTCGTCGCGGCCGGCTATCCGCTGCGGGTCGGCGAAACGAAAAACAACGTCTATGGCTTCGGCCTGGCCGCCGGCCTCGGCGTCGACATGGCGCTGACTGATAACCTGTTCCTGCGTGCGGAGTACCAGATCATCCGCTTTGCCGATGTCGAGGGGACATCGACCACGGTCAACACGGCGCGCGTCGCGGCCGGCCTGAAATTCTGAGACCGATCACCGCGACCATAAAAAAGCCGGGGCGATGGCCCCGGCTTTTTCGTTTTCAGCAGCGACGGCTTCCGGAGGGTCCTACTCCGCAGCCTCGACCTCCGGGCGCACCCGGCCCGAACGCTCGTGCTTGACCAGTTCGGCGACGAGGAAGGCCAGTTCCAGGGCCTGCTCGGCGTTGAGGCGCGGGTCGCAGACCGTGTGGTAGCGATCGTTCAGATCCGCATCCGTCATGCCGCGCGCGCCGCCGGTGCATTCGGTGACGTTCTTGCCGGTCATCTCCAGATGCAGGCCGCCGGCATGGGTGCCTTCGGCCTGGTGGACGGCGAAGAAGTTCTTCACCTCGCTCATGATCAGGTCGAAGGGCCGGGTCTTGTAGCCGCTCGCCGCCTTGACCGTGTTGCCGTGCATCGGGTCGCAGGACCAGACGACGTTGCGGCCTTCGCGCTTGGTGGCGCGCACCAGCGCCGGCAGGTTGTCGAAGACCTTGTCGGCGCCGAAGCGGGCGATCAGCGTCAGGCGGCCCGCCTGGTTGCCCGGATCGAGCACCTCGATCAGCTGCATCAGACCGTCGACGGTCATCGACGGTCCGCATTTCAGGCCGATCGGGTTGCGGATACCACGGAAGAACTCGACATGGGCATGGTCGAGCTGGCGCGTGCGGTCGCCGATCCAGACCATATGGCCCGAGGTGTCGTACCAGTCGCCCGTGGTCGAATCGACGCGCGTCATCGCCTGCTCGTAGCCGAGCAGCAGCGCCTCATGGCTGGTGTAGAAATCCGTCGTGCGCATCTCGGGATGCGTCTCGGGATCGATGCCGATGGCGCGCATGAAGTCGAGCGCCTCGGTGATGCGCTCGGCGACCTCGTTGTAGCGCGAGGAGGCCGGCGCATCCTTGACGAAGCCGAGCATCCAGCGATGGGCGTTGTCGAGATTGGCATAACCGCCGGTCGCGAAGGCGCGGATCAGGTTCAGCGTCGCCGCCGACTGGCGGTAGGCCTCGAGCTGGCGACGCGGATCGGGGATGCGCGCTTCCGACGTGAAGGCGTTGTCGTTGACGATATCGCCCTTGTAGCTCGGCAGTTCGACGCCGCCGATCGACTCGGTGGGTGCCGAGCGCGGCTTGGCGAACTGGCCGGCGATGCGCCCGACCTTCACGACCGGCGAGCCACCGGCAAAGGTCAGCACCACCGCCATCTGCAGGAAGAGCCGGAAGAAATCGCGGATGTTGTCGGCCGAGTGCTCGCCGAAGCTCTCGGCACAGTCTCCACCCTGGAGCAGGAAGGCCTCGCCATTTGCGACTTTGGCGAGGGCCTTTTTCAGCTTGCGCGCCTCACCCGCAAAAACGAGCGGCGGAAAGCCGGCGAGCTGCTGCTCGACCGCCCTCAAGGCTGCCTGGTCCGGATAATCCGGAATCTGCTGGACGGGCTTTGCCCTCCAGCTCTCGGGCGTCCAGCGCTCCGACATGGGTCCTGCTCCTGACTTGAAATCCGCGCCGGTTAACCTCTTTGAAGCGCGAAGGCGGGCCTATACACCCATGGCGCCGGGAAGGCCACAGCCTCGGCATCTCGGCACCGGCCTGTTCCCGCCGCCAACATGGTTAGCGAAAGCTGAATCGTTTCAGGTGCCTGCGACCGGCGGCTCCCAAATCGATTCCGGTTCGTGACAAACCGCGCGAAGGCAGTGAGACGGCGATTCAACACGCTCGCAGGCTGAATCAAGCGCCGAGCCGCGCGCTGGACCGCCTGACCGTCAGGCCGGCTCGATGTCCGTGCGGCTGAAATCGTCACCTTTGAACAGCAGCCGGGCCTTCAGATGCCGGGCCGTGGCGTAGGAGAAGCAATCCCTCATGTTCAGGATGCCGGGGCGACCGCTGCCGAGGCCGTAGCGCTCGGCGGCCTCGATCGCGAGGGCCGTGATCGCCATGTCGGGCGCGATGGGATCGATCGCGGCAAGTCGACAGAACTGCTCGACCAATTCGAACGCCCGGACGCGGCTGACCCGATCAATCCGTGCGACCGCCGTTGACGCCTCCCAGATCGTCACGGTGGACGCGCTGCGGAGCCCCGAACCCCGGGGCCGGCTCTCCAGGCGCTGCGCAAGTTTAGCCCCGTCGGCCTCCCGCACGATCATCGCAACGATCGCCGATGCATCGACGACGATCAACGGTCGGACTCGTCGAGGCGCTCGTACTCTCCGTTCAACTCGTCATAGAACGCCTTGTCGGCGACAAGACCCGTCTTGCCTGCCCTTGAGAGTTCCGCATGGATCGGCGCCAGCTTCTCCCACAGGGTCGGCTCGGAGGCCTCGCGCTCGGCCTTCTCACGGAGCGCCTCGTGGACGATCTCGGTCAGGCCCTTGCCGTGCTTGCTGGCGAGCCTGCGGGCGAGCGCCTCGACCTCGTCGTTCTTGATGCTGATGCCCATGGCGCCATGCCCGTTCTAGAACCCATTTTGCAATGTCTAGAATGCTCGCGTTTCCGCATTGGCGCAACAGCCCCCCTCCCTGGCTCCTCGCACCCGTTTGCGCGCGAAGCAGGCTTGCGACTGAGCAGACCGGTCCCTAGCATCGTCACCAAGACGCGGGATTCATGCGTCAGGAGGAATAGCCGATGCCGTTTCGTTCACTTGCCTTCGCCGTCGCCTTTTCGCTGATCGCGGCGGGCAACGTCACTGCCGAAGAGCCATTAGCCTTGCGCGGCATGGGCTCCTTCCATGTCGGCGGCAAACTCGTCGAGATTTCGGGCCGCCCCGTGAAGGATGTGGTCTTCACGCCCGGCGGCACGCCGGCGCGGGTCGACCCCAACGGCACCTACCAGACCGGCCAGATGTATGTGCAGTATTTCCTGCCGCAGAACGAACGCGGCACGGCCCCGCTCCTGCTCTGGCATGGCGGCGGCATGACCGGCGTGAACTACGAGTCGACGCCCGACGGGCGCCGGGGCTGGCTCGAGTTCTTCCTGCGCAAAGGCTGGGCAGTCTATAATTCCGATGCTGTCGAGCGCGGTCGCGCTGGTTGGGCGATGTATCCGGACGTCCTCCCCGGCGAGCCGCTGTTCCTGACGACCGCTAACCCGTTCGAGCGTTTTCGTATCGGCGACGGCGCGGGCAGCTACAATGCCGATCCGGCGAAGCGGAAATATCTTGCCGGGAGCCAGTTTCCGCCGGATGGCTACGACAACTTCGTCAAGCAGATCGTGCCGCGCTGGACCTCGACTGACCAGATGATCATCGACGCCTATATCGCCGAGGTCGACAAGGTCTGCCCGTGTGTGATCGCCTTCCACAGCCAGTCCGGCCAGTTCGGCTTCAAGGTGGCTCAGGCGCGGCCCGACAAGGTCAAGGCGTTGATCGCGGTCGAGCCCGCGGGGATCGGCGACCCCGCCAAGGCGGATGTGCTCAAGGACATCCCGGTTCTGATGGTCTACGGCGACTACATCGAGCAGGATGCGCGTTGGCCGGCCATCCGCAAGACGGGTACCGATTTCGGCGACAGGATCAGAGCGGCGGGCGGCTCGGTCGACGTGGTCAACCTCCCGACCGTCGGCATCAAGGGAAATTCCCACATGATGATGCTCGACAGGAACAATCTGGAGGTCGCTCAGCTGATCCAGGACTGGCTCGCCAAGAAGGGGCTCGTCCGGTAGCGAGCGGCCCTACCCCACCCGCGGCGTCCGCATCGTCACCAGCTCCTCGGCCGCGCTGGGATGCAGTGCGATGGTTCGGTCGAAATCGGCTTTGGTCGCGCCCATCGTTACGGCGATGGCGACTGCCTGGATGATCTCGCCGGCGTCGTGGCCGAGGATGTGGACACCGAGCACCTTGTCGGTCTTCGCATCGACGACGAGCTTCATGTAGATGCGCTCCGCCCGGCCCGAAATCGTCGCCTTCATCGGGCGGAAGGCGGATTCGAAGATGCGCAGTTCGTGGCCGGCGGCGAAGGCCTGTTGCTCGCTCAGGCCGACCGTGCCGATCTCGGGCGTGGTGAACACGGCCGAGGCGATCAGGCCGTGATCCATGTGCCAGGGCTTGCCGCCGAAGGTCGAGTCGGCGAAGGCATGACCCTCGCGGATCGCGACCGGGGTCAGGTTGACGCGGTTGGTGACGTCGCCAACGGCGTGGATCGAGGGCACGCTGGTGGCGGAATTCTCATCGACGATGATCTGCCCGATCGGGCCGAGCTTCACGCCGGCCTGCTCCAGGCCGAGCCCCGCCGTGTGGGGCCGGCGGCCGGTGGCTACGAGCACGACATCGGCATCGATCGGCGCGCCCTTGGCGCAATGGGCGCGGCGCGTGCCGTCCGGCAGGAGTTCGATGCGGTCAACCGTGCAGCCCAGCCGGAAATGGATGCCGGCATGTTCGAGCGCGTCGCGCAGGCGGGTGCGGATGTCCTCGTCGAAGCCGCGCAGGATATTGTCCCCGCGATGCAGCACCGTGACCTCGACGCCGAGGCGGACGAAGAGGCTGGCGAATTCGAGCGCGATATAGCCGCCGCCGACGACGAGCATCCGCTTCGGCAGGCTCGGCAGATGGAAGATCTCGTTGGAGCTGATGCCGAGTTCGCCGCCGGGGATCGGCGGATCGAAGCTCGGCCAGCCGCCCGTCGCCACCAGGATATGCCGGGCGCGGACCGTCTCGCCGCTCGTGGAGAGACGGATGGTGTGCCCGTCGACGACGGTCGCGCGCTCCTCGCGGACCTCGACGCCGGCGCCGTCCAGCCCCTTGCGGTAAAGGCCCGAGAGACGCGTCACCTCGCCCGCGACGGCATCGCGCAAGGTCGGCCAGTCGAAGCTCGGCTTGGCGACGCTCCAGCCGAAGCCGGCGGCGTCCTCGACATCCTCGGCGAAACGGCTGGCATAGACGAACAGCTTCTTGGGCACGCAGCCGCGAATGACGCAGGTGCCGCCGATGCGGTCCTCCTCCGCGATCATGACCCGGGCGCCATGGCCCGATGCGATGCGCGCGGCGCGGGTTCCCCCGGAGCCCGCTCCGATGACGAAGAGATCGACGTCGAATTCAGCCATGATCAATTCCTCACCTGTCTCGCTCACACCGGCTCGATCCTGCGCACAGCCATACGGTGCCGGCGGCTAGAGTCGCAATCCACCAGCCCTGCCAGGCGCCATGCGCGACGCAGGCGATGGCGAAGGCGGACGCCGCCAGCGCCAACCGTGGCGCCAGTTCGCGCGCTGGCAGATGCCTCAGGCGAGACAGGAAGGCGAGTCCCGCGAAGGCCAGCAGCGCCGCGCCGATCGCGCCGGTCTCGACCCAGGCCTGCATCGGCGCGCTGTGGGGATGCCCGACCGCGAGCATCGCGCGGTGCTGCGGAGACACCGCGAGCGCAACCGGGTGCCGGTCCAGTGTCGCCGAGGCCGCGAAACCCGAGCCCAGGAGCGGCCGCGCCAGAATGGCCTCGCCGAAGCTCAGCCAGATCTCCATCCGCTCGCGCGAATGGGACTCCGCCAGCCGCTCATGCAGCGCTGGCGGCAGGATCGCGTCGACGAGCCGGCCCATGACCGGAGACAGCAGCATGGTCGCGGCGAAGCCCAGCGCGACGGCAGACAAGGTCAGACGTGGCCAGACGAGGGCAGCGAGCCAGATGAAGGCCATGATGGCCAGGCCGAAGCCGGCCGCGCCGCTGTCCGAATCGAAAGCGAGCGCGGCGAGCGCGAGCAGGAGGACGCCGGCGAGCAGGTGGTCGCGCGGCCAGGCGCCGGGGCGCAGCAGCCCCGGCAGCACGGCCGCCGACAGGACCAGGCAGGTCAAGGCCGGACGGTTGAAGACGAAGCCCTGCTGCTTGCCTATGCCGAGCATGACCCGCAGCGAGAGGTGGCTCGCCAGCTCGGCCATCATGAAGGCCGCCGCGACGATCAGCGCCAGCGCGAGGGCACGGTCGGCGCCGATTCCGGGCCGCAACCGGCCACTGGCCATGATCGCCAGTCCGCATGCCAGCGGCAACACCAGCTCGCCCCACACGCCGAGCCCCTGGATCAGCCGACCGCTCCAGGCCAGTGTCAGCAGCGACCAGATGATGAAAGCGCTCAGGGAAAGCCCAAGGGGCGCGCGCAGGCGCCCGAGCAGGCGCCATCGGAACGGACGCCACCCTTCTGCGACCAGGGCCGCAGCGACAAAGCAGCCCGCAGCCAGGCCGAAGACGAGCGGGGCGGAACGGTTGGCCAGCCACATCGCCAACGGCATTGAGATGAGCAGGGCCGTGCCCAGCGCGGCCAACCGTCCAGGCAGCCGCTGCGCGTCGCCGGCCATTGCGGCCCCGGTTCCGGATGGCGCGGCTCGGGTTCCCGATGGTGTCGTGGAGCTCATCGCCCAGCGCTTACGCGATCGGCTCGAAAGCGGCCAGTGGCTTGTCGCCGCAACACGAGCACTTGCAGGCCCCAAGCCGCAGGACCGACGGATTCCCTCCCGACGCGCGAAATCTCTTGACTCATCATTATGCAATCAGGCGCAATTGACGGCGAAGCGCCCAGCCCGCAGTGGCAAGCCGGACGCCTTGAAGAATGCGCGGGGAATCCGCGTGCGGAGGAAATTCACATGTTCACATCCCTTCTGAAGCGCGGCGCCATCGTGGCGATCGCGGTTGCCGGTCTCTCGACGGCAGCCTTCGCACAGCTCGAGCTGAAGATCATGGCACCCGCCTCGCCGGGCGGCGGCTGGGACGGCACGGCGCGCTCGATGCAGCAGGCGCTGATGGCGTCCGGCATCGCCAAGAGCGTGCAGGTCACCAACGTCACCGGCGCCGGCGGCACGATCGGCCTCGCCCAGTTGATCAACGCCAAGGGCGACGGCTCCCAGCTCATGGTCAACGGCTTCGTCATGGTGGGCGCGATCCTGCTCAACAAATCGCCGGTCAACCTGTCTCAGACGACGCCGATCGCGCGGCTGACAGCCGAAGCACTGGTCATCGTGGTGCCGACGGATTCGCCGATCAAGACCGCCAAGGACCTGGCCGAGCGCGTCAAGGCCGATCCCGCCAAGGTGACCTGGGCCGGCGGCTCGGCGGGCGGCGCCGACCACATCCTGGCCGCGCTCTTCGCCGAGGCTGCCGGCGGCGACCCCAAGAAGATCAACTACATCCCGTTCTCGGGTGGCGGCGAGGCGCTGGCCGCGATGCTCGGCGGGCGCGTCACGGCCGGCATTTCCGGCTATGGCGAGTTCGAGGGCCAGATCAAGGCCGGCAAGCTGCGCGTGATTGGCGTCTCGTCCTCCGCGCGTCTCGCCAATGCGCCCGACGCCCCGACGCTGAAAGAGGGTGGCGTCAACCTCGAGTTGATGAACTGGCGCTCGGTCGTCGCCCCTCCCGGTCTCAGCGCCGAGCAGACCAAGACGCTGTCGGACGCCATGGCGAAGCTGGTGAAGTCCAAGGAATGGACGGAGATTCTGAAGGCTCGCGGCTGGGATGACGCCTATCTCGGCGGCGCCGATTTCGACGCCTTCCTGAAGGCCGAGCAGGCGCGCGTTTCCAAGGTCATGACCGATGTCGGCCTGGTGAAATAACCGCTTCGTAGCGCCGCTCGCGACAGGGGGCCGGAGACGGCCCCCTTTTCGCCTCTGCACAGCTCTCCCTGCTGCATCGCCCGACGATGGAAACGCCATGACGAACGACAAGATGGCTCGCGGAGCCGACCGGCCCGCCCTCATCGTCGGCCTGCTGCTGCTGGCTGTAGCAGGGGTGGTCTTTTACGACGCCTCCCAGCAGACGATCACCTCGAATTACGGCGTCGGCCCCACGGCCATGCCCTATGTCGCCTGTGCCGGGCTGGTTGTGCTGGGTCTGGCCCATCTCTTCGTCGCCTTCCGCGACGGCCTGCCCAAGCCAGAAGCGGCCGATCGCGGAGCCCTGCTCTGGATCATCGGCGGCCTCGTCGGTCTGATCGCCTGCATTGCCTTGGGCGGCGGCTTCACGATCGCCACAACCATCCTGTTCGCCTGCACGGCGCGCGGCTTCGGCCGGCGCGCCCTGGCAGTGGATGCGGCGATCGGCTTCGTGCTCGGCCTCGTGATCTTCCTGGTCTTCGCCAAACTCCTGACCCTGCTGCTGCCGGCCGGGCCTCTCGAACGTCTGTTCCTCTGAGGATCGCCGGCCATGGATACCACACTCGCACTCCTCAACGGCTTTAGCGTCGCGCTGGAGCCATCCAAGCTGATGTTCTGCCTGATCGGCGTGTTCCTCGGCACCGCCGTCGGTGTGCTGCCGGGCATCGGGCCGGCGCTGACGGTCGCGCTGCTCCTGCCCGTGACCTTCAAGCTCGACCCCGCCGGCTCGCTGATCATGTTCGCGGGCATTTATTATGGCGGCATGTATGGCGGCTCGACGACCGCGATCCTGCTGAATGCGCCCGGCGAAAGTGCCTCGATGGCGACGGCTCTCGAAGGCTCGAAGATGGCCAAGGCCGGCCGTGGCGGCCCCGCGCTCGCCACGGCGGCGATCGGTTCCTTCGTCGCCGGGTTGATCGCCACGATCGGGCTGACCTTCCTCGCCCCCTGGCTGGTCGAGGTCGCGATCAAGTTCGGCCCATGGGACTATTTTGCGCTGATGATCGTGGCCTTCGTCACGGTGTCGGCGACCTTCGGAGATTCGCCCCTGCGCGGGCTGACGAGCCTGTTTCTGGGCATCACACTCGGCCTCGTCGGCATCGACAAGCTGACCGGCCAGGCGCGCCTGACTTTCGGCGTGCCCGAGTTGCTCAACGGCATCGAGGTGACCACGCTGGCGGTCGGCCTGTTTGCCGTGGGCGAGGCGCTCTTTGTCGCCTCCAAACGATTTCGCGACCCGGAGGAGATCGTTCCGATCAAGGGTTCGCTGTGGATGAGCAAACAGGACTGGAAACGCTCCTGGGCGCCCTGGCTGCGCGGCACCGCCTTCGGTTTCCCGATCGGCGCGTTGCCGGCGGGTGGCGCGGAGGTTCCGACCTTCCTCTCGTATTCGACCGAGAAGAAACTCTGCAAATATCCCGACGAGTTCGGCAAGGGCGCGATCGAGGGCGTCGCCGGGCCGGAAGCGGCCAACAACGCCGCTGCCGCCGGCGTGCTGGTACCGCTGCTGACGCTCGGCCTGCCGACCTCGGCGACAGCCGCGATCATGCTGGCGGGTTTCCAGCAATACGGGCTCAACCCCGGCCCGCTGCTGTTTGCCGAGAAGCCCGATCTGGTCTGGGGTTTGATCGCCTCGCTCTTCATCGCCAACGTCATGCTGGTGATCCTCAACCTGCCGCTGATCGGGCTCTGGGTGAAGCTGCTGGCGGTACCGCAGCCCTGGCTCTATGCCGGTATCCTCGTCTTCGCGACGATGGGGACGCTCGCGGTCAACGCCTCGCCGGTCGAGCTCGGGATGCTCTTCCTGTTCGGCTATCTCGGCTATCTGATGCGGCGCTACGACTATCCTGTCGCGCCGATGGTGGTCGGCCTGATCCTGGGACCGATGGCGGAAGCGCAGTTGCGCCGGGCCCTCCAGATCAGCCTCGGAGATCCGATGATCCTGCTGGAGAATCCGATCTCGGCGACGCTGCTCGGCCTCGCCTTCATCGCGCTGGTGGCGCCCTTCGTGATGAAGGGGCTGAACCAGTTCAAGGCTTCGGAGGACTGAGGCCGCGTCAACGGCTCCCGCCGACCAGCCCGAGCCGGACCAGGCTCTCGCCCGTCGCGGCCAGCGCCTCGATGGGCGGGCGCGGCTCCCAGCCCAGCATGGCGCGCGCCTTGGCGCTGGAGGCGTTCTTGCTGCGCCCCAGTTCCGGCGTCGCGGCCTGCCGGGCGGCGGCGCTGAAGCGCGCGACGAGGCGCACCAGCCAGTCGGGCAGCACGCGGGTCGAGACCTTGTCGGCCGCCGGGCCGAGCCGATCGCGCAGCGCCTGCGCGATCTCCTGCATCGTCATGAAATCGCCCGCCGTGGCGATGAAGCGCTCGCTGGCCGCGGCTGGGTCGGTCATCGCCCGCAGATGCAGATCCGCGACATCGCGAACATCGACGACGCCAAACATCAGGCGCGGCAGCGCCGCCAGCCGGCCTTCGAGCATGCTCTTCACCAGCAGGATCGACGCCGACATGTCGCGCCCAAGCAGCGGACCGAAGATGCCGACCGGGTTGATCACGGCCAGTTCCAGCCCCCTGCCCTCGCTGTCCACGAAATCCCAGGCGGCGCGCTCGGCCAGCGTCTTCGATTTCGGATAGGCGGCGAGGCCGGGCGCGGAGGCGTCCGTCCAGTCGCTTTCGGTATAGGGCCGGGAGAGCAGCTTGCCATAGCCGATCGCGGCGAAGGACGAGGTCAGCACCAGCCGCTCGACGCCGGCCGCATGCGCCGCCCGCAGTACCCGCAGCGTTCCCTCGCGCGCCGGGCGGATCAGTTCATCCTCGTCCTTCGGCACGGCGGCCGCCAAGGGCGACGCCACATGCAGCACATGGCGGCAGCCCGCGACGGCCTGCGCCCAGCCGGCATCAGCGGTGAGATCGGCCGGGACGACGCTCAGCCGCGCGCCGGGATCGACGCCGGCCGCAGCCAGCGCGGCCCTCAGGCCGGCCTCCCGCTGTGGCGATCGCAGCGTGGTGCGGACCTCATGCCCGGCGGCCAGCAGGGCCAGGATGCAATGCCCGGCAAGGAAGCCGGAGCCGCCGGTGACGAGGACTGGTTCGCCGTTCATGTGGACATCCCGTTCGATCGGTTTGGGGCGGGCCGCGCTGCGGCAGCGACAGGCTCATCTCGCGGTGGGGCCCGCGAATGTGCGCGGCCTGGATGAACAATTGCGGCGCAACTGTGTTCATACCATGCTGTGTATCGGCGTGCGACCGGAGCAAGGACAAGCCATGAGCGATATCGCGTCGCCCCCCAACGCCGCGCCGGAGACGAAAGTCGAGCCGAGCCTCCACCGCGTCATGGGCCCTTGGCTGCTGCTGCTCTTCATCGTCGGAGACATCCTCGGCACCGGCATCTACGCCTTGACCGGACAGGTCGCCAAGCAGGTCGGCGGCGTGGTCTGGCTGCCCTTCCTCATCGCCTTCATCGTCGCGATGGTGACGGCCTTCAGCTATCTCGAACTGGTCACGAAATATCCCAAGGCCGCAGGCGCCGCGCTTTATACGCACAAGGCTTTCGGCATCCATTTCATCACCTTCATCGTCGCCTTCGCGGTGATGTGCTCAGGCATCACCTCGGCCTCGACGGCCTCGCGCGCCTTCGCCGCCAATATGTCGAACGCGCTCAATCTCGGCCTGTCGGGTACCTTCGGGATCACCGCGATCGGGCTTGGCTTCATGGCGCTGGTCGCGGCGGTCAACCTGCGCGGCGTCGGCGAGAGCGTGAAGGCCAATGTCGTCCTGACCTGCGTCGAATTGACGGGCCTGCTGATCATCATCACCATCGGTCTGATGGCGATCATGGCCGGCCAGGGCGACGTCTCGCGCGTGCTGGAATTCAAGACGACCGGCGACGGCGGCATGTTCTGGCCAGTGATCGCGGCGACCACGCTGGCCTTCTTCGCGATGGTCGGCTTCGAGGATTCGGTCAATATGGCCGAGGAGTGCAAGGATCCGAGCCGGATCTTTCCCAAGGTGCTGCTGACCGGCCTCGTCATCACCGGCGTGATCTATGTGCTGGTTTCGATCTCGGCGATTACGCTGGTGTCGCCGGAAGACCTCGGCGAAGGCGAAACGCCGCTGCTCAAGGTGGTGCAAGCCGGCGCGCCGAATTTCCCGCTCTGGATCTTCGGCTTCATCACCATGTTCGCCGTCGCCAACAGCGCGCTGATCAACATGCTGATGGCGAGCAGGCTGGTCTACGGCATGAGCCGCGAGCATGTGCTGCCGCCGGTGCTCGGCAAGGTCCATGCGACGCGACGCACACCCTATATCGCGATCGGCTTCACCACCTTGCTGGCCTTCGCGCTTATCACGTTCGTCGGAGAGGTGCCGGCGCTGGGCGGCACGACAGCGCTGCTGCTGCTCTGCGTCTTCACGGTCGTCAACATCGCCGTGCTGGTGCTGCGCAAGGACAAGGTCGACCACGACCATTTCCGCACGCCGACCGCGCTGCCGGTGCTGGGGGCGCTGGCCTGTGCCTTCTTCGCGGGCCCGTGGACCGGGCGGGACTTCGTCCAGTACCAGATCGCCGGCGTGCTCATCGGCATCGGCGTGGTGCTCTGGGTCGTCACCGTGATGGTCAACCGGACCGCAGGCGTGCATCCGACCGGGCCGGTCGAGGAGGCTGCCGTTCGGACGGGGCCGAAGAACTGACGGTCTCAGGACGCGTCAATGCAAGCGCCGTCCCTCACATCTGGTGGCCGCGCTTGCGCATTTCCTCGCTGAAGCGGTCGAACAGGAAGTTGCTGGTCTGCATGCTCCAAGGCTGCATCAGGGCGAAGATCTCGTCAATCGCGCGCGGGCGCATCGCGTTGTAGCGCTGCCCGACCGGCGATCTGAAAAAGGCGGCGACCTCCTTGAGATCGGCCTCGCTCATGCGCTTGGCGAAGATGTAGGCGGCCGAGGCGATGATGTCCTGGCGCTTCTTCTCGGCCTCGGGCCGGAGAGCCTCGATGATCTCGGCCATGTCCTTGCGAACCTCGGGCCGGGTCGAGCCGACCGTCTGGGTGACGCGCTCGCGGAACTCGATATAGATCGCCTCGAAGGAATCGGCGAGCCCTGACAGGATGACGACGTCCCGACCCGCCTCAAGCCAGCTCTGCGGGACATCGGCCTGCGCAGGCGCAGGCGCAGGCGACGTCTGCGCCTGGACAGGCATGGCGAACAGGAGCGCCAGGCTGACGGCCACGCCGGCGAAATGGTGACGGATCATGGTGGGCCCCTTTAATCATGCGCGCGATCGCGCAATCGCATCTGGATCACGGCCCGCGCCGCTCTAGGCACGCCAGCCGACTGGTCGTTTCGGTCGCCGCCATTCGGAAGCCGCCCAAGGCAGCCCCGATGCCGGATGGCGCATCAAAGGTCTGCATAGAGCATCGCCACGCAAAGGGGAAACCGCTTTTCAGGCGTGGCGGTGTCGCACCGGCTTACCGCACAGGATCGGCCGACGGCCGCGAAATCCTGCCGGGAAAACGCTATTCGAGGTTCCCGAGCACGGTCAGGCCCGTGCCGCCCGCGAGAATTGCAGCCGTGGCGAGGCCGAGGAACAAGCCGTGCTCGACGACGCCGGGAATCAGCGCGAGCGCGGCCGACAGCGCCTCGGGCTGCGCGATCACGCCAAGATGGGCGTCGAGAATAAAGTGCCCCCCATCCGTCAGCAGAACGCTGCCGTCTGGTTTGCGGCGCAGGACGAGTTCACCGCTCGCGCCGACGGACATGATCGCAGCCAGAACGGCACGACGGGTCGCCTCCAATCCGAACGGCACCACCTCGATCGGCAGAGGAAAGCGCCCGAGCGTCGCCACGAGCTTGCTGTCGTCGGCGATCACGATCATGCGCGCTGAGGCTGACGCGACGATCTTCTCGCGCAGCAGCGCAGCGCCGCCGCCCTTGATCAGGCGAAGCGCGGAATCGATCTCGTCGGCGCCGTCGATGGTGAGGTCGAGTTCGGGCGTCTCGTCGAGCGTCGACATTGGAATGCCGAGCGAACGGGCCTGTGCTTCCGTGACCTCCGAGGTGGAGACACAGATCAGGTCGAGCCCCTCGGCGACGCGCTGGCCGAGCAAGTCGACGAAATGCTTTGCCGTCGAGCCGGTGCCGAGGCCCAGCCGCGTGCCGGGGCGCACGCATTCGAGCGCGCGCGCCGCCGCCAGCTTTTTCAGGTCGTCAGGTGTCACGCGCCGAGCCCGCCCATGAGCATGTATTTGATCTCGACGAACTCATCCATGCCATGCAGCGAGCCCTCGCGGCCGAGGCCCGATTCCTTGACGCCGCCGAAGGGAGCGACCTCCGTCCCGAGCATGGCGGAGTTGATGCCGACCATGCCGTATTCGAGTTCCTCGGCGACGCGGAAGGCGCGGCCGAGATCCTTCGAGTAGAAATAGGCGGCGAGCCCGAACGGCGTGTCGTTGGCCATCGCCACAACCTCGTCCTCGGTCTTGAAGCGATAGACCGGCGCAACGGGACCGAAGGTCTCCTCGTTTGTCACAAGCATCTTCGTGGTGACGCCCGACAGCACGGTCGGCTCGTAGAAGGTGCGGCCCAGCGCATGGCGCTTGCCGCCGACCATGATCTTGGCGCCGTTGGCGACCGCATCGGCGACGTGGCGTTCGACCTTCTCGACCGCGCGCTCGTTGATCAACGGGCCCTGGACGACGCCGACCTCGGTGCCGTTGCCGACCTTCATCTTGGCGACCTCGCCGGCGAATTTCGCGACGAACTCGTCGTGGATGCCGTCCTGCACGAAGAGGCGGTTGGTGCAGACGCAGGTCTGGCCCATGTTACGGAACTTGGCCGCGATCGCGCCCTGCACGGCGGCGTCCACATCGGCGTCGTCGAAGACGATGAAGGGCGCATTGCCGCCGAGTTCGAGCCCGACCTTCTTCACCGTCGAGGCGGCCTGCTGCATCAGCAGCTTGCCCACAGGGGTCGAGCCGGTGAAGCCGATGAAGCGCACCGCCGGATGGGTGGTCATCACCTTGCCGATCGCGACGGCATCGCCCGTGACGATGTTGAGCACGCCCTTGGGGAAGCCGGCGCGGATCGCAAGCTCGATCAGGGCAAACGCCGTCAGCGGCGTGTCCGGGGCGGGCTTGATCACGAAGGTGCAGCCGGCGGCGAGGCCGGGCGCGCATTTGCGGGTGATCATCGCGGCCGGGAAGTTCCAGGGCGTGATCGCGGCGCAGACGCCGACCGGCTGCTTTGCGACGATGATGCGCGAATTCGGGAAGGGCGAGGGGATCGTCTCGCCGTAGATGCGCTTGGCTTCCTCGGCGTAGAATTCCACGAAAGAGGCGGCATAGGCGACCTCGCCGCGTGCCTCGGTGATCGGCTTGCCCTGCTCGGCCGTCATGATCTGGGCCAGGTCCTCCTGGTTGGCCATGATCAGGTCGAACCATTTGCGCAGGATGACCGAGCGCTCCTTGGCGCTCTTTTTCGCCCAGGGCTTGAACGCGCGGGACGCGGCCTCGACGGCAGCGGTCGTCTCATCGGCGCCGAAGCGCGGGACCTTCGCCAGTTGCTCGCCGGTCGCAGGATTATCGACGGCGTCGACGCCCTCGCCGATCCAGGCGCCGTCGACATGGCACTGCGACTTGAGGAGTGACGGATCGTTCAACTTCAGCATGACAGGCCTCGATGACGCGATAGGAATGACTGCGCCTGCTCTAGCATGCCGCCGCCGGGGCTGACGACCGACAGGCGGCGCATAACAGCCATAGGTCCTGCGCTTTTGCGGCCTCGCGGCGGCCGATTATGTCGGCGCGCTATTTCGCCTGGGCTGTGCAGACGGTCTTGTCGTCGAAGACGTAGCAGATGCTCATTTCGCCGGTGCGGATATTGACCCGGAAGATGCCGCCCTCGCGCTCATGGCGCGACGGCATCAGCGCGTATTCGCTGGGCGCCTGCGGGCCCGCGCCCTCGCCGGCCGGGAAGCAGACGGTGACGCCGACGCCCCCCTCCTTGAGCTGGAACTGGCAGGCGGCGACTTCGCCGGTCGCCTTGTCGATGCGGTAGACCCGGTTCAGATCGGTCTGCGGCGCCGGCGCGAATTCGAAGGGCGCGGCCTGCGCCGCCCCGCCAAGCGCCAGCCAGCCGCCAGCCACGATGACCGCCAATCGTCCGAGGGATATCGACACCGCACCATTCCTTCCACGAATCGGGCGCACGATAGCATCATTGCCCGGCGGACGATGGCCCCTCCCCGCGCTTGCGAAGCCTGCGGCCGCGGGCGCTTGCCGGCCTGTGCCGCTGGCGCTTGCCAAGCCCGAGCGGAGCGCCTTTAAGCAGGCTCCCGCCGCGCCAGGAGAGACCAAGCAGATGAGCCTGCCCCCCATCGTCGTCTTCGATCTCGACGGCACGCTCGCCGAGACGGCGCCCGACATCATGCGCACGCTCAACGTCATCCTGGAACGCGAGGGCCTGGTGGCGCTGCCGCTGGAGCGCGCCCGCGAACTGGTCGGCGCCGGCGCTCGCGCGCTGATCGAGCGTGGATTCAAGGTGTCCGGCCGCCCGCTCGGCGAGGAGACGCTGGAGCGCCTCTTCGAGGATTTCCTGCTGATCTATGCCGAGGATGTCGCCTCCAGCAGTCATCTCTTCGACGGCGTTCTCGGCGCGCTCGATGCGCTCGCCAGCGAGGGCTACGCGCTTGCCGTCTGCACCAACAAGCCGATCCTGCACACGCGGCTGATCCTGGATCATTTCGGCATCTCGCAGCGCTTCGCCGCCGTGGCCGGCCGCGACAGCTTCCCTTTCCACAAGCCGGACCCACGGCATCTGACCCTGACGATCGAGGCCGCGAAGGCCGATCCGGCGCGGGCCGTGATGATCGGCGATTCACGCACCGACATCGCGACGGCGCGCGCGGCGGGCATTCCGACGATCTGCGTGCCCTTCGGCTACACCGACGTCGCCATCGAGACGCTGGAGCCCGATGTGATCATCCAGCATTTCGACGCGCTGCCCGACGCGGTGCGAAGCCTGCTCGGCCAGCGCGGCGACGCGATCCACGGCAAGGTCGCAGCCCATTCTTGACGCGACAGTGCGCTCCGACTAGGAGAGGCGCCGGTGCGGGCGACTAGCTCAGCGGTAGAGCACTCCCTTCACACGGGAGTGGTCACAGGTTCGATCCCTGTGTCGCCCACCATTTTCCTCGTCATTTCAGAAATCATGGGCAGCTGAGCGGGCGTTCGTGCTCGGGCCGGAGGTTCATCGTCAGCGGGCCGGCGCGCCCCATTGTCGTTCGGCGACTGCCCGCGATTCGGCGACCAAACGTCCGCAGCCCGTCCAGTGCGGAGGCCTTGGCTGCCCTCGTCCAACGCGCTGACATTCTGGCCAGCCGCTCCGGCATGGAGCAAACTCCTATCGAACGGGATGCTGAGACGGAGGCAGCGATGCTCGACGGGCCGGCGGGCGGCAGAGGCAAATGGGCGCGCGAAGGCGTCCCTCACAGGGGCTGGTCGTGCATCAACGCGGAAGATCTCGGCGTGCCGTCAATGCGGTGCGAGATGTGCGAGCACAGTGAGATCCGTTACGTCCAGTATATGCGCCATCCCGCTTACCGGGGCGTTCTGGGCTGCGGTGCGGTCTGCGCCGGGCATATGGAGCAGGATCCGGCGCGCGCGCAACGACGCGAAAAGGCGATGGTGTCCAGCGCCAGGCGACGGGCCCAGTTTCCAAGACTGAAGGGCTGGCGCCTCAACCGCAGCGGGAACTGGCAGATCGAGCTCCGGAAATTCCGCGTCACGATCTTTCGGAAGCCGACCGGCTGGGGCGCCGTCGTGGGCCATCCCATGAAGCCTGACAGCACGTTCACACGCCAGCGTTTCCCGAGCTTCGCGGAGGCGCAGCTTGCGGCGTTCGACACGCTGACATTTGTGGAGCGGGACATCGGGGGGCGTCCCACCGCGAGATGATCGCGCTTCCGCGATCTGACCTGCGGAGCATCGGCGGCTCCGTCAGTCCTCGATGATCAGGCGCGACAGCAGGAGCTTTCGCGTTTCCGGCGGCAAGGTTTCGCGCTGCGTCGACATGGCGACGCGCCGATTGGCGGCAGGCGAAATGGTGGCGCGTGGCCTGGCCCCTGCGGCCGGCGAAGGCGCGACCAGCAGGGTGGTATCGATGCGGTCTGATGCGGACATGCGATGATGCCTCAACCCGAGGCAACCGGTGCAGATCGATGAGATCGCGGCCGCAGCGATGCGTTCGCTGCGCTCATAGAAGCGGTCCTGCGCGGCCTGGGCCGCGACATTCTGGTCCCTGGCGTATTTCGCGTAGAGCCCCGATCCGGGCAGGCGCTCCACCGCGAACGCCGACGCGCTCAGGCCGATCACGACGATGGCAACTTGAATCCGCATGGTCCCCCCAGCCTCTCCATACGTCACGAACAGCGTAAAGATCGGCTTAAAAAGACGGGGGATGCGGTGCGAAACGGGGCTGCAACCCGTTGGTGGAGGGAAAGACGCGCGCCTCAGCCCCGCCCCTCATCGGCCCGGCGCAGTTCCCATTGCCGGTTGAGGCGCAAGGCCAGCAGCGTCACCACGGCGCCAGACAGCAGATAGGCGCCCGCCGAGATCAGGCCGAACTGGGTCGAGAGCACGAGGGCCGCGAGCGGTGCGAAGCCGGCGCCGAAGAGCCAGGCGAGGTCCGAGGTCAGGGCCGAGCCGGTGTAGCGATAGGCCGGGGAGAAGGCCGAAGCGACCGCGCCGGAGGACTGGCCGAAGGACAGGCCGAGCAGGATGAAGCCGCCGATCATGAAGACGAGTTCGCCGGCGATGCCGCCATTGAGGAGCTGCGGCGCAAAGCCGCTGAAGACGGCGATCGCAATGGCGCAGCCGCCCAGCAGTGCGCGCCGGCCGATCCGGTCGGCGATCAGCCCCGAGGCGACGATGGCGAGCGCGCCGAAGACCGCGCCGACCGCCTCGATGACCAGGAAGCGCGCCGGCCCCTCCTGCGTGAACAGGAAGACCCAGGAGAGCGGAAACACCGTGACCATGTGGAACATGGCGAAGCTCGCCAGCGGCGTGAAGGCGCCGATCACGACATGGCGGCCCTCCGTGCGCAGCGTGTCGACGATCTTCGCAGGCTGCAGCTCGCGCGTCTCGAACAGGTTCTGGTAGTCCGGCGTCACGACCATGCGCAGCCGGGCGAACAGCGCCACGACGTTGATCGCGAAGGCGACGAAGAAGGGGTAGCGCCAGCCCCAGTCGTAGAAGTCCTCGGCCGAGAGATTGCCGACGAAGAAGGCGAAGAGCCCGCTCGCCACGATCAGACCGAAGGGCGCGCCGAGCTGCGGGATCATCGCGTACCAGCCGCGATGGCGTTGGGGCGCGTTCATGGCGAGCAGCGAGGCCAGCCCGTCCCAGGTGCCGCCGAGCGCGATGCCCTGGCCGATGCGCGCCAGCGCCAGAAGCCAGATCGAGGCCGCGCCGATCCTGTCATAGCCCGGCAGGAAGCCGATCGAGCAGGTGGAGATGCCGAGCAGGAACAGCGCCAGCGTCAGTTTGGCGCTCTTGCCGATGCGGCGATCGATCGCGGTGAAGATCGCGGTGCCGAAGGGACGCGCGATGAAGGCCAGCGCGAAGATCGCGAAGGAATAAAGCGTTCCGGTCAGCGGGTCGGCGAAGGAAAAGACCAGCTTCGGGAAGACGATGACCGAGGCGATCGCATAGACGAAGAAGTCGAAGAATTCGGAGGTGCGGCCGATGATGACGCCGATCGCCATCTCGCCCGGATTCACCGCGCCATGGCTCTCGCTCAAATGGCTGGCGTCGCGTTCCACCGTCTTGGGGACTTGAGTCGCCGGTGCTTGCTTCGCGCGCGCCTGCGTCTCGGGTGCCTGCGTCGTGGGCGTGCTGGCCATGATCTGCACCGTCGCGCGTGGTTCCGGGATGCGGCAGCATAGCATTTTGCCGCCGAGCCGCTGCTAGTGCATTATCCGACGGGAAGGCGGCATTGGGCAAATTGTCCAATGTCGCCTTCGCTGCAGTGCAGCTAGCGGTCTCGTGTTCACAGCCTTGCGAAAGGTGGATGCCTTGAGCCCCTTGCGATTTGCCGCGCTGATCCCGCTTCTCGCCGTCCTCGGCGGCTGCAACCTCGTGGTCATGGCGCCTGCCGGCGACGTCGCCGCGCAGCAGCGCGACCTCGTCGTCATCTCCACGGTGCTGATGCTGCTGATCATCGTGCCGGTGATGGCGCTGACCGTGTTCTTCGCCTGGCGCTATCGCGCGGCCAACAAGGAGGCGACCTACGAGCCGGACTGGGACCATTCGACCGGCCTCGAACTCGTCATCTGGGCCGCGCCACTGCTGATCATCATCTGCCTGGGCGCCCTGACCTGGATGGGCACGCATCTGCTCGACCCCTATCGCAAGCTCGACCGGATCGCGGCCGGCAAGCCCGTTCCGGCCGCGATGAAACCTCTCGAGGTCGAGGTCGTCGCGCTCGACTGGAAATGGCTGTTCATCTACCCAGAGCTTGGCATCGCGACGGTCAACGAGCTCGCCGCGCCGGTCGACCGGCCGATCCATTTCCGCATCACCGCGTCATCGGTGATGAACTCCTTCTACATCCCGGCGCTGGCCGGCCAGATCTATGCGATGCCGGCGATGCAGACGCGCCTCCATGCGGTGATCAACAAGGCCGGCCGCTATCAGGGCTTCTCGGCGAACTACAGCGGCGCCGGCTTCTCCGGCATGCGCTTCGGTTTCCTCGGCCTGTCCGAGGGCGACTTCGAGGGCTGGGTCGCCAAGGCAAAGGAAGCGGGCGGGACGCTCGACCGCGCCGCCTATCTCGACCTCGAACGGCCGAGCGAGAACGTGCCGGTCAAGCGCTTCGCCGCGACCGAGCCGAAGCTCTTCGACGCGATCCGCAATCTCTGCGTCCAGCCCGGCAAGATGTGCATGAGCGAGATGATGGCGCACGACGCCAAGGGCGGTCTCGGGCTCTCCAGCATCCACGCCACGCTGCCGCTGGCCTACGACAAATACACCCGCCGCGGCGGCGAAGCGGCCTTCGGCGCGCAGCCGAGCTACATCGCCTCGATCTGCTCGATCGACGAGGCGAAGGCGATGATGGCGCAGGCGCCGGCAGACACGACGCCGCGCGACTTGACCCCCATGCGCGGCCTCGGCCTGCCGCTCCCCAACCGCACGCCGCGCCGGCCGCAGTCCTTCTCCGAGCTGCTGAGCCAGGCGCGGCCGTCCAATTCCTGAAGCGAGTTTCCCGTGACCAGCGCTTCCGCTCCCCATTCCATGCTCTTCGGCCGGCTCACGCTCGAGTCGTTCCCGATCCATGAGCCTATCCTGATTGCGACCTTCGCGGTCGTGGCGCTCGGCGGCATCGCCGTCGTCGGCGCCCTGACCTATTTCAAGCTCTGGGGTTATCTCTGGCGCGAGTGGTTCACCTCGGTCGACCACAAGAAGATCGGCATCATGTACATGGTGCTGGGCCTGATCATGCTGCTGCGCGGCTTCGCCGACGCGATCATGATGCGGATCCAGCAGGCGATGGCCTTCAATGGCTCCGAAGGCTATCTCAACGCCCATCACTACGACCAGATCTTCACCGCCCATGGCGTGATCATGATCTTCTTCGTCGCCATGCCGTTGGTGACGGGGCTGATGAACTATGTCGTGCCGCTCCAGATCGGCGCGCGCGACGTCTCGTTTCCGTTCCTGAACAATTTCAGCTTCTGGATGACCACGGCCGGCGCCGTGCTGGTGATGATGTCGCTGTTCATCGGCGAGTTCGCGCGCACCGGCTGGCTCGCCTATCCTCCGCTGTCGGGCATCGCCTACAGCCCCGACCCCGGCGTCGATTATTACATCTGGGCGCTGCAGGTGGCGGGCGTCGGCACGACCCTGTCGGGCATCAACCTGGTCTGCACCATCGTCAAGATGCGCTGCCCCGGCATGACCCTGATGAAGATGCCGGTCTTCACCTGGACTTCGCTGTGCACCAACATCCTGATCGTCGCGACCTTCCCGGTGCTGACGGCTGTGCTCGCGCTTTTGACGCTGGACCGCTATGTCGGGACAAACTTCTTCACGAACGACTTCGGCGGCAACCCGATGATGTACGTGAACCTGATCTGGATCTGGGGCCATCCGGAGGTCTACATCCTGATCCTGCCGGCCTTCGGCATCTTCTCGGAGGTGACCTCGACCTTCTCGGGCAAGCGGCTCTTCGGCTACACCTCGATGGTCTACGCGACCGTCGTCATCACGATCCTGTCCTACCTGGTCTGGCTGCACCATTTCTTCACGATGGGCTCCGGCGCGAGCGTGAACTCGTTTTTCGGGATCACGACGATGATCATCTCGATCCCGACGGGCGCGAAGATCTTCAACTGGCTGTTCACGATGTATCGCGGGCGCATCCGCTTTGAGGCGCCGATGATGTGGACCGTCGCCTTCATGCTGACCTTCGTCATCGGCGGCATGACCGGCGTGCTGCTCGCCGTGCCGCCGGCCGATTTCGTGCTGCACAACAGCCTGTTCCTGATCGCCCATTTCCACAACGTCATCATCGGCGGCGTGCTCTACGGGCTGTTCGCCGGGATGATCTACTGGTTTCCGAAGGCGTTCGGCTTCCACCTGCATCCGCTGCTTGGCAAGTTCTCGTTCTGGTTCTGGGTGGTGGGCTTCTGGTTCGCCTTCATGCCGCTCTACATCCTCGGCCTGATGGGCGTGACCCGGCGTATGCGCGTCTTCGACGACCCGTCCTTGCAGATCTGGTTCTTCATCGCGGGCTTCGGCGCCTTCCTGATCCTGCTCGGCATCGTCTGCTTCCTGGCGCAGATCGCCTACAGCGTCTGGAAGCGCGACGAGTTGCGCGACGTTACGGGCGATCCGTGGAACGGACGCACGCTGGAATGGGCGACGTCCTCGCCGCCGCCGGCCTACAACTTCGCCTTCACCCCGGTGGTGCATGACAACGACGCCTGGACCGACATGAAGCGGCGCGGCTATGTGCGCCCGCTCGACGGCTTCAAGCCGATCCACATGCCCAGGAACACTGCGACCGGCATCGTGCTCGCCGGCATCTCGGCTGCGCTCGGCTTTGCGCTGATCTGGCACATCTGGTGGCTGGCGGCTGTGTCCTTCGCCGCGATCCTCGTCACCGCGATCGCCCACAGCTTCAATTACCATCGCGATTTCCACATCCCGGCCGAGGAGGTCGTCCAAGCCGAGGACGAACGCACCCGCCTTCTCGCCGGATCGAGGGCCTGACGACCATGGCGAGTTCGATTGCTGCCCAGCAGGACGGCGAGGCGCCCGTCTTCTATCTGAGGGACGAGCACCCCCACCCGGAAGGCCACAGCACGCCGCTGGGCTTCTGGATCTACCTGATGAGCGATTGCCTCATCTTCGCGATCCTGTTTGCGATCTATGGGGTCGTCGGCGCGAATTATGCGGCTGGCCCTGCGCCCAAGGACCTGTTCGACCTGCCGCTCGTCGCCCTCAACACCGCGATGCTGCTGCTGTCATCGATCACGTTTGGCTTCGCCATGCTGATGATGGTGCAGAAGCGGGTCGCGGCGACACAGATCTGGCTGGCGGTGACCGCGCTGTTCGGGCTCGCCTTCCTGAGCATCGAGCTCTACGAATTCCACCACCTGATCCATATGGGGGCGACGCCGCAGCGCAGCGCCTTCCTGTCGGCCTTCTTCACGCTGGTCGGCACGCATGGGCTGCATGTGACCTTCGGCCTGATCTGGCTGTTCACGCTGATGGTGCAGGTGGGCAAGCACGGGCTGATCACGGCCAATCGCCGCCGGTTGATGTGCCTCTCGATGTTCTGGCACTTCCTCGACGTCATCTGGATCGGCGTCTTCACCTTCGTCTATCTGATGGGGATGCTGCGATGAGCTCCGAGACCAGCGCCCAGCATCAGCCGGACTACGACGCCGACGCGGCCCATGGCGAAGAGGAGCACGCGCAGGGTTCCTTCCGCGATTACATGATCGGCTTTGTGCTCTCGGTCATCCTGACCGCGATTCCGTTCTGGCTGGTGATGTCAGGCGCGCTGGGCAGCAACCAGTTGACCGCCTTTGCGATCATGGGTTTCGCGGTCGTCCAGATCGTCGTTCACATGGTCTTCTTCCTGCACATGAACGGGAAGTCCGAGGGCGGCTGGACGATGCTGGCGCTCGTCTTCACCCTCATCATCGTGGTGATCGTGCTCGCCGGCTCGCTGTGGGTGATGTACCACCTCAACACCAATATGATGCCGCCCCACGACATGCGGCAGGTGCCGTGAGCGATCCTGCCGCGGCGCGTGCGCCGCGGTCGCTGCTGGCACTCTTCCTGGCCGGCCTCGTGGCGCTGGCCGGGGTCGCGGGCTTTGCCGGCCTCGGCGTCTGGCAGGTGCAGCGCCTCGGCTGGAAGCACGCACTGATCGAACGGGTGGAGGCGCGCATGCGGGCTGCCCCCGTCCCCGCTCCAGGCCCCGAGCGCTGGTCCGCCACCGGGCGGGACGAGTATCTCCGCGTCGCGCTGGCGGGGCGGTTCCTGCATGACCGCGAGACGCTGGTCCAGGCCGTCACGGAACGGGGCGCCGGCTTCTGGGTGCTGACGCCACTCGTGACCGATGCAGGGTTCACCGTCCTGATCGATCGAGGCTTCGTGCCGCCCGAGCGCCGCGATCCGGGCAGCCGCGCGCAGGCGCTGCCGACCGGGGCGGTGAGCGTGACCGGCCTGCTGCGGCTGAGCGAGCCGGGCGGCGGTTTCCTGCGCTCAAACGCCCCGGCGGAAGGCCGTTGGTATTCGCGCGATGTCGCGGCGATCGCAAGGGCGCGCGGGCTGTCGGATGCCGCACCCTATTTCGTCGATGCCGACGCCACGTTGAACCCCGGCGGCTATCCCGTCGGCGGGCTGACCGTGCTGCGCTTTGCCGACAACCACCTCGTCTATGCGCTGACCTGGTTTGCTCTGGCCCTGATGCTCGCGGCCGCCCTGCTCTTCGTGCTACGCGGCGAGTATCGGCTGCGGCAGGGCATGGAGCGAGAGCATTAGCGTCCAGGACAACACCAACCGGACGAACCTGCTGCTGCTGGTCCAGCTGCGCTGGCTCGCGGTCGGCGGCCAGGTCCTGACCATCGTGATCGTGCAATGGGGACTCGGCATCGCCTTGCCGCTGGGCGAGATGGCGATGGTGATCGCACTTCTGATCCTGCTCAATCTGGCGAGCCTGCTGCGGCACCACCGTCGCGCGGCCGAGGTCAGGAATGTCGAGCTGTTCGCGGCGCTTTTGTTCGACGTGGGGGCGCTGACCACGCAGCTCTATCTCAGCGGCGGCGCGACCAACCCGTTCATCTCGCTCTATCTGCTCCAGATCGCGCTGGCGGCCGTGCTGCTCGAGCGCTGGTCGACCTGGGTTCTGGTGGCGCTGGCGAGCCTGTGCTTCATTGGGCTGATGGGCGTCCACCGGCCCCTGGCGCTGCCGATCTCGCTCGATGACGGCGTGCCGCGGCTGCATATCCAGGGCGTCTTCGTCTGCTTCCTGATCGCAGCCGGGCTGCTGGTGCTGTTCATCCAGAGGATCAGCCGCAACCTGCGCGTTCGCGACGAGCACCTCGCCGATCTGCGCCAGCGCGCCGTCGAGGAGGACCATATCGTGCGGATGGGCCTGCTCGCCTCGGGCGCGGCCCATGAGTTGGGGACGCCGCTCTCGACCCTTTCGGTCATCCTCAACGACTGGCGCCGCATGCCGGTGTTCAAGGCGCAGCCCGAGCTGATCCAGGAGATCGGCGAGATGCAGGGCCAGCTCGACCGCTGCAAGACGATCGTGTCGGGCATCCTGATGTCCTCGGGCGAAACGCGGGCCGAGAATCCCGGCCGCACGAGCGTGCGCCGCTTCGTCGACGAACTCGTGGCGCAATGGCAGTCGCACCGTGCGCCGGCACGGTTGGATTACGTCAACGCCTTCGCGCCCGATGCGGCCATCGTCTCCGATCCTGCGCTCAAGCAGGTGATCGGCAACATCTTCGACAATGCGCTGGAGGCCTCTCCCGATCATGTCAGCGTGCGGATCGAGCGGCGCGAGGACGAACTCGCTATCGTCGTCGAGGATGAGGGACCCGGCTTCGTGCCGGAGATTCTCGCCAGCCTCGGCAAGCCCTATCGCTCGACGAAAGGACGGCCGGGCGGCGGGCTCGGCCTCTTTCTCGTCAGCAACATCATGCGCAAGCTCGGCGGCCGCTTGACGGCGCGAAACCGCGACGGCGGCGGCGCCTGCGTCACCGTGACCCTGCCGCTGGCTTCGCTCTCGCCCGTAAAGGCTCCCAGGGAGAGCCGCCATGACGCATGACAGGACGCTGCTGATCGTCGAGGACGACCCGGCCTTCGCGCCGGTGCTGCGCCGCTCCTTCGAGCGACGGGGCTACACCGTCCATTCCTGCGATGGCGTCGACAGCCTGCAGGCGCTGATCGAAACGGTGACGCCGCGCTACGCCGTGGTCGACCTCAAGGTCGTCGGCGGCTCGGGGCTGGAATGCGTCAGGCTGCTGCATGGCCGCGATCCCGAGATGAAGATCGTCGTGCTGACGGGTTTCGCCAGCATCGCCACCGCCGTCGAGGCGATCAAGCTCGGCGCCTGCCACTATCTCGCCAAGCCCGCCAACACCGACGACATCGAGGCCGCCTTCGACAAGGTCGAAGGCGATGCCGAGGTGCCCCTCACCCTGCGCCAAACCTCGCTGAAGAACCTGGAATGGGAGCGGATCCACGAAACGCTGGTGGAGAGCGACTTCAACATCTCCGAAACCGCGCGTCGGCTCGGCATGCACCGGCGGACGCTGGCGCGGAAGCTGGAGAAGCGCCGCCTGACCTAGCGACGGCGAGCCCCCCGCCCCTGACAGAAGCTGACGAACGACCGGGACATTGTTCCGCCCCTGCAACCCGACCGGCTCCCGCGCGTTGATCCGGGGTCGCCGCGTCGGCGTATGGTAGTTGTTTGTGAGGCGAACATCATGGGCAGGACCCTTCAAACGGCCGCGCGAAGTCCGGCCATCAGCGTGCTGGAGCGTATCTCCAGCCTGCACGACTGGCGCCGCCAGATGGCCGATCTCTATGCGACCGTCCGGGCGATGCCTGAGCGGGAGGGCTGGGCGCATTGGCGCGGCGTTCGCGACCGGCTGTTCCGCGAGCATCCGCAATCGCCGCTGGCTCCATCGCGCCAGGCGCAGTTTCGCGGCATCGACTGCTTCGCCTATGACCCGGCCCTGCGCTTCATGGTCGAGCTCGGCCCCGCCCTAGACCGCGAGACCATCGGGCTGGAAGCCGGCAAGGACGGCACGGTGACGCTCGTGCCCTTCGCCATGACCATCGGGCTGAAAGCCGCGCTCGGCAAGGAACTGACCCTCTACTGGATCGAAGGCTATGGCGGCGGCGTTTTCCTGCCCTTCGGCGACGCGACCAATGGCCGGGAGAGCTTTGCCGGCGGCCGCTACCTGCTCGACACGATCAAGAGCGCCGATCTCGGCAGCGGCGACGACGGCCGGCTCATCCTCGACTTCAATTTCGCCTATTATCCGTCCTGCGCCTATTCGGAAGCCTGGGTCTGCCCGCTTTCGCCGATCGAAAATCGCCTGCCGGTCGCGATCCGTGGCGGCGAACGGAATGGCCTCTCCTGAGCAGCAGCAAGGACATCGTCCTTCCATCGCGCGGTGAGAACGGCGCATCACCGTTCTTTGTCCCGCCCGCTTCTTGCATCAGCCGCCTCGCTTGATAGCCTGCCCTCCCCAGACGCCAAGGAACCAAAGCCATGCGCCTTCTCAAAACAGTCTTTGCGGCTGCCGCGATGCTGGCGACCGGCCTCTCCGCCGCTTCGGCCCAGACCATCAAAATCGGCTCGAAGAACTTCACCGAGCAGTTCGTCGTCGCCGAACTCTATGGCGCTGCGCTGGAGGCAGCCGGCTTCAAGGTCGAGCGCAAGATCAATCTCGGCGGCACGCTGGTCGCGCATGAGGCGCTCAAGAGCGGCGCGATCGACCTCTACCCGGAATATACCGGCACCGGCCTCAACGCCGTGATGAAGGCGCAAGGCGTCACCGAGACCGACCCGGAGAAGGTCCGGGGCATGGTCAAGGCCTTCTACGAGAAGGAGTTCAACCTGACCTGGCTGAAGCCGTCGAACATCAACAACGGCTATGCGATCGTGGTCCGGCCCGAGACGGCCAAGGAGTTCAACCTCAAGACCCTGAGCGATCTCGGCAAGGCCTCTTCCAAGCTGCGGCTCGGCGCGGGTACGGAATTCGTCGACCGCCGAGACGGCATCAAGGGGCTGAAAGAGGTCTACGGGGCCGAATTCGCCGAATTCAAGCAGTTCGCGGCGCTGCGCCTGCGCTATGAGGCCTTGAACCAGAAGCAGATCGAGGTCGCCAACGGCTTCTCGACCGACTGGCAGATCGCGGCCGAGAAGTTCGTCGCGCTCGACGACGACAAGTCGCTGTTCCCGCCCTATTTCCTGGCCCCCGTCGTGCGCCCCGAGATCGCCGCCAACGCCAAGATCGTCGCCATTCTGGAGAAGGTCGGCGCCGCGCTCGACAACCCGACCATGCAGGAGCTCAACCGGCAGGTCGAGGTCGACAAGAAGGAGCCGCGCACCGTCGCGGCCACCTTCCTGAAGGCCAAGGGGCTGGTGAACTGAGCGCTGTGCCTGCGCCAGGCGCCGACGGGGGCGCAGGCACCTCTGTCGTTCTCGGCAAGGCATCCGTGGGCCTTGAGGCGATCCTCGCGATCGCCGTCGATGGCATGCCCGTGCTGCTCGCCGACAGCGTCGCACCCCGTCTCGAAGCCGCACGCGCAGCGGTTCTGCGTGCGCTGGAACGGGGTGAGCGCGTCTACGGGCTGACCACCGGGCTCGGCGCAGCCGTCGATACAAGGCTCGACGCCGCGATGATCCCGGCCTTTCAGGCACGTGCGATCCGGGCACGGGCCGTCGGAGTCGGCGAGCCGCTCTCGACGGTCGAGGTGCGCGCCATGCTGGCGGCGCGGCTCGTCGCGATCTGCCACGGCGCATCCGGCCTCTCCCCTGTTCTGGCACAGACGATCGCGGCCATGCTCAATGCCGGCGTCCATCCGGTGGTGCGCCGGATCGGCTCGCTCGGCGAGGCCGATCTCAGCCCGCTGGCGCAGGCCTTCCTGCCGCTGATCGGCGAGGGCGAGGCCGAGTTCCGGGGGGGAACCCTGCCCGGCGCCGAGGCTATGGCGGCGGCCGGCATCGCACTGCCCCTGCTTGGCCCCAAGGACGGGCTCGCCTTGCTCAACGCGAACGCACAGAGCGTCGGGCTCGCCGCTCTTGCCGTCGATGCCATGCACAAGGCGCTGCATGCCGGCTTCATGGCGGGCGCACTGGCTCTCGAAGGCTTCCGCGCCAACCTGTCGCCGCTCGACGAGGGGCTCGGTGCCTTGCGGTTTATGGCCGGCCATCGTGTCGGGGCAGCATGGCTGGGCGGCCTTCTCGCGGGCAGCGATTTGTTCGAGCCCGGAGCATCGCGGCGGCTGCAGGATCCCCTGTCCTTCCGCTGTCTCGCTCCCGTGGCAGGGCATGCCGCCAATGCGGTTGCAGCCGCAAGCCTCGCGGTCGACAACGAACTCGCCAGCGCGCCCGACAGCCCCGCCGTGCTAGTCGAGCGCGACGCCATGCTCTCCAGCGTCAATTTCGACACGACCGAACTGGCCCTGACGCTGGAGGCCGCCGGCCTCGCCTTGTCGCATCTGGCGGCGACCTCGGCCGCGCGCATCGTCAAGCTGATGAGCCCCGGCGTGAGCGATCTGCCGCGCTTCCTGACGCGGCATGGCGGCTCGCATTCGGGCTTCGCGACGACGCAGAAGACCGTCGCGGCGCTGGAGGCCGAGATCCGCCATCTCGCCCTGCCGCTCGGCGCCATGACCCTGTCGGTCGCTGACGGTGTCGAGGACTACGCGCCGATGACGCCTGCCATCGTCGAGAAAACGCATGCCATCGCGAGGCGCCTGACCCGGCTGGCGGCGATCGAACTCGTGGTCGCGGCGGAAGCCGTGGATCTGCGCGGCGCGATCACGCTCGGGAGCGGGACCGCCGTCGCGCATGCATTCGTGCGCGGCCATGTCGCCCGGCTCGACGACGACCGGCCGATGGGGCGTGAATATGAGGCGCTGGCGCTGGCGATCGAGGCCGGCGATCTCATGCGGGCCGGCATGGCCTGGCTGCCCGGGATCGATCCATGAGCTGGACGATCGAAAACTGGGACCGGCTGCTGGCCGCATTGTGGGAGCATATCCAGTTGGTCGGTGTGGGGCTGGCGATCGCGCTCGCCATCGGCCTGCCGCTGGGCGTGCTCTCGGCGCGGCGGCCGGCTTTCGCGCTGGTCGTGCTGCTGGTCTCGGGCGCGCTCTACACCGTGCCGGCGCTGGCGATCTTCGCGCTGCTGATCCCGTATCTCGGCCTCGGCTTCTGGCCGGCGATCGTGGCGCTCGTCGCCTATGCGCTCTTGATCATCATCCGCAATGTCGCGACCGGGCTACAGGAGATCGCGCCCGACATCCTCGATGCCGCCGATGGCATGGGCTATGGCAAGTGGCGCCGGCTTTTCGCGATCGAGCTGCCGCTGGCCCTGCCGGTCATCATCGCCGGCATCCGCATCACGGTGGTGACGCAGGTCTCGGTGGCGACGGTCGCCGCCTTCATCAATGCTGGCGGGCTCGGCGACATCATCTTCCAGGGCATCACCCAGGATTTCGGCGAGAAGGTCGTCGCCGGCGCGGTCGTGACCTCGGCCCTTGCGATCCTCTGCGACGAGAGCCTGCGCCGGGTCGAACTGCGCCTGCGGGCCAACCAGGCGGAGACCGCCTGATGGCCACGTGGATTGCCGCCAACCCCTCGATCTTCATCGTCGCGCTGCAGAACCATCTCTGGCTGACCGGCGTCGCGCTGGCCGCGGTGCTGCTGATCGCGCTGCCGCTCGGCCTGTTGCTGACGCGGCATCGCGGTTTCGCCAACGCCGCGATTGCCGTCGTCAACATCCTGCGCACCGTGCCCTCGCTGGCGCTGCTGGTGATCATGCTGCCGCTGCTGGGCACGGGCTTCCTGCCCTCGGTGGTGGCGCTGACGCTCTACGGCCTGCCGGCGCTGCTGCTGAACACCTATACTGGCCTGACCGAAGTCGATGCCGACATCGTGGAGGCCGCGCGCGGACAGGGCTTCTCCGACGCCCAGGTGATGACGCGCATCGAGATCCCACTGGCGCTGCCGGTGATCTTCGCCGGCATCCGCACCGCCGCGGTGCAGATCGTCTCGGCGGCGACGCTGGCCGCCTTCATCGGCGGCGGGGGGCTGGGCGAACTGATCACCGCCGGCATGGCCAATTTCAACTTCCCGCAATTGATCGCGGGTGCGGTCGCGGTCGCCCTGCTCGCGCTCGCGGTGGAGATCAGCTTTGCGGGAATCGGACGCCTGATGACGCGCCAGTTGCGGATGGGAGCCTCATGACGATCCGGCTGGAGAAGGTCACCAAGCTGTTCCCGGGCGTCGCCAAGCCGGCGGTGGATGCGCTCGACCTGACGATCGAGACCGGACAGGTCTGCGTGCTGATCGGCCCCTCAGGCTGCGGCAAGACGACGACGATGCGGATGGTCAACCGGCTGATCGAGCCGACGTCGGGCCGGATTTTCGTCGGCGACCGCGATGTCACCCAGGCCGATCCGGTCGAGTTGCGGCGTCATATCGGCTATGTCATCCAGCAGATCGGCCTCTTCCCGCATATGACGATCGCGCAGAACGTCGCCACGGTGCCCAAGCTGCTCGGCTGGGAGCCGGCGCGCATCAATGCGCGCGTCGCCGAGATGCTGGAGCTCGTCGGACTCGATCCCGCGCAGTTCCTCTCGCGCTATCCCCGCCATCTCTCGGGCGGGCAGCGCCAGCGCGTCGGCGTGGCGCGGGCGCTCGCGGCCGATCCGCCGGTGATGCTGATGGACGAGCCGTTCGGGGCGGTCGACCCGATCGTGCGCGGGCGGCTGCAGGAGGAGTTCCTCGCCATCCTCAAGCGGCTGAAGAAGACGGTAATCCTCGTCACCCACGATATCGACGAGGCGATCCGCATGGGCGATGTCGTCGCGATCCTGAGGGATGGGCGGCTGGTGCAGTACGACACGCCCGACCGTCTGCTGGCGGCGCCCGTCAACGATTTTGTCGCGGATTTCGTCGGGGCCGACCGGGCGCTGCGCCGGCTTTCGCTGGTGCGCGCGCGCGACGCGGTCGAACCGGGTGACGCGGTCTCGGGTCTCGATTTGCCGGGCTCGCTGTCGGTGCGCGAGGTGCTGTCGGCGCTGCTCGCCGAGGGGCGTGACGCCGCGACGATCGTCGGCGAGGACGGGGCAGCGCTGGGGCTGATCACGCTTTCAGGCATCCGGGCGCGGAGTGCTGGGACGACATTGTCCTGAATTGCACCCTCGCCGTCATCCCGGCCGAAGCGAAGCGGAGCGCCGGGATCCATCGAAGGGCGCTGAGCTCTACGATGGATCCCGGATCTGCGCGGCTTCGCCGCTTGTCCGGGATGACGGAGAGGTTCCGCAGCCACCGATTTCGCCTCAGCCCGGCTGGCGATAACCCACCGCATCCGCCGCATCCGCCTCTTCGACCAGCGCGCAGTAGGCCTCCGGCTCAACGGTGGCGAAGCCCGACAGCCGGAGCCGGCTGAGGATCGCGCGTCCCTCCTCGTCCCGATGCGCGGCCAGCAGTGCCGCCCGCAACCGCGCCACAACCGCCTCCCCGACCCCGACCGACGCCACCAGCAGCGGCATCGGGCGGGGCGCCGTCGTTTTGACGATGCGCAGCCGCGCGGCCGTCTCCGGCTCAGCCACCAGCAGCAGGTCGTGGAAATAGGAATCGAGCGGGCCGATGTCGATCTCGTCTGCGAGCAAGGCGCCGATCACCCGGCGGGGTGTCAGCAGGGGGCCGATGCTGTCGCGATAAAGCGGGCCTCGCTCTTGCCAGGCGTCGAGCAGATGCGTCCTGACGGCGTTGAAGCCCGATTGCGAGTGCTCCACCGTCCAGCCCAGCCGCTGCCCGAAGCTGTCTTCAAGCGTCGCGATGGCGCTGTCGGCCCGCGCCACGATATGCGTCGCATAGAGCGGCCTTCCGTCGCCGGAAGCAGGGATCGGCGCGGCCACAGGCTTCACGCAAAACCCGCCGCGCGCGAAGGGATAGCCGCAGATGAAGGCGAGCCCGAGATCCTCGCGCCGCCAGAGGTCCTCCAGCGGAGCCGGCAAGGCATGCGCAATGACGTCGAGCGGGACTCCGCTCAGCGCGGCGATGCGCGCAAACAACGCCGTCCAAGCCGCCGCCGTCGCCGCATCGACGGCATACATCCGCGCATTGGCGATCAGGCTCACGCGTAGCGCAGCCGCTGGCCGAGGCCCATCCCCTTCGCCTTCTCCAGCATGAAATGCCCGAGCGCGATGTCCGAGAGCGAGAGGCCGCGATGCCAGAACAGGATGGTCTCGTCCTCGCTCTCGCGGCCCGGTTTCAGCCCTGCGACGATCTCGCCCATCTCGGCATGCAGCGTCGCTTCCGAAAGCTTGCCGGCCTCGACATGGGCGCGCAAGCTACCGAAGGGACCGCCCTTGCACTGGCCCCAGTCATCGACGACGAGCTTGCTCATGATGTCGGTCAGCGACAATTCGACGGCGCTCATCGTGCCATAGGGCACGACGAAGGCGCCGGGCTTGATCCATTCCGTCTTCAGCATCGGCTCCGGCGCATTCAGCCGCGAGGCTTCGACGACGATGTCGGCGCCTTCCACGCAGGAGCGCCAGTCCTCGGTGACGACGACGCGCTTGCCGAGATCGGCTGCAAGGCGCGCGCCGAAGGCGTCCCGACTTTCCGGGCGGCGCGAATGGACGCGGATCTCGTCGAAATCGAACAGCGAGTCGAGCAGGCGCACATTCCAGTAGGCCGTGCCACGCGCGCCGATATGGCAGAGCACCTTGGAACCCTTGCGGGCGAGATATTTCGCCCCGATCGCGGTGATCGCGCCGGTGCGCATATCGGTGAGGTGGCTGCCGTCGACGATCGCGGTCGGCACGCCGGTCATCGGATCCATCAGCAGGAGCAGGCCCATTTCGGAGGGCAGGCCGAGCTTGTAGTTGTCAACGAAGTCCCCGATCACCTTGACGCCAGCGCGGGCGATCGGCGCGCGAAAGGCACCGCGCAGCACGTTGAAATGGCCGTTTGCGCCAGCTTTCGGCATCAGATGCACACGCGGTTCGATCTCCGTCTGCCCCTGCCCCTGGGCGGCAAGACCTGCCTCCACCGCGGCAATGATTTCCGCATCGGTCAGGGCCAGCGCCTCGACATCGAGTGCGTTGAGGAAGTCGATATGGAGGGGAGGATGCGGCACGCTTTCAGACCTCTCTGGGACGCTCGGGGCGGTTCGAGCCTGACAATACACGGCTGAGGCCGGCAGCCATCCCCCTCGCCGCTTCACGAGAATGCGGGCTTGCGCGCGACAGGGCGACTGGCGCGGAACTTGCTGCGTATCCCTGGCTGGGAACGATCGAGATCTGAAGGGACGGGTTATGGACGCCTTTACCATGATCATTCTGGCCTGCGTGGCGGGCGAACCCAAATGCACGTCCGCCCGCGTCGCCGACGTCCGCTTCACCAGCGTCGAGGCCTGCGAAGCGCGCATCGACGCCATCACCGACACGATGACCAGGCAGTTCGGCCAGCAGCCCGAATTCAAGGGCCGCGCGGTGACCTACGACGTCAGCTGCATGGGCCGAAAGGAACTGCTCCAGCACTTTGGCATCGCCGATCTCGACACCTGAAGGCTTCCAGACCGGCCGGCTGCCGGCGACGATCGGCACCGTCTCGAACGTCGGCGGACTGGCAGCGCAGCCCTGCACCGAAGCCGCCATGTTGCAGGGGCGCAACGCGCCTTGTCAAAGCCGTGGACCTCGCATCGATGTGATGAGCGCCCGATTGCACCGGGGCGGTGACTCTGACAGGAAATTGAGGAGATGTTGACTTTTCCGGGTCAACTTCGTGTCCCGCGCCCTTTCAGCCGTCCGCCCGAGGTCCAGATGAACCGCTTTTCCCGCATGGCCATGTTCGCTGGCCTTGGCCTGCTTGCGCTGGCGACCTCCGCCCGCGCCGAGATCGACCCGCTGACCCGCCAGCCGCTGTTCACCTATGAGGACCCGTCCAAGGCCCAGGCCACCGCGATCCCGCGCGAGGTCGTGTCGTTCAGCGGCAAGTACAATCCCGGCACGATCATCATCAACACGACCGAGCGTCGCCTTTATCTGGTGATGCCCGACGGCAAGGCGATGCGCTACGGCGTCGGAGTCGGCCGCCCCGGCTTCGACTGGGCGGGCTCGCAGACGATCACCCGCAAGCAGGAATGGCCGACCTGGACGCCGCCGGCCCAGATGCTGAAGCGCCGTCCCGACCTGCCGCGCTTCATGCCCGGCGGCCCGGAAAACCCGATGGGCGCCCGTGCCATGTATCTCGGCTCGACGCTCTACCGCATCCACGGCTCGAACGAGCCGGAGACGATCGGCCAGGCCGTCTCGTCGGGCTGCATCCGCATGCTCAACGAGGACGTCATGGACCTCTATGAGCGCGTCAAGGTCGGCACCCGGGTCGTCGTCGCCCGCTGAGCCACATAGCCTGCGCCACCAGATCGGGGCCGTCCTTCGGGGCGGCCCTTTTTTGTCGTGCGCCCGCTGCAGGGGGGCCGGCCCCGGGGCGCAAGGCGACAGGCGGCGCCGTGGCTGGCATCGTGCTTGCGAGGCATCCTGTTTGCCAAGGGTAGCCGTGAACAGATTTCGGGAATGACCATGGATGATATCGTCAACGCCTTCGTGCCGGGCGCGCGGGTTCGCATACCGGGTCGCGCCGGCGGGCCGCTCGCGGGACTGAGCTTCGCCGTCAAGGACCTGTTCGACGTCGCGGGCGTGCCCACCGGGGGCGGCAACCATGACTGGGCGGCGTTCAACCCCGTGCCCGAACGCCACGCTTACGCCGTCAAGACCCTGCTCGATGCCGGCGCCGAGCTGGTCGGAAAGACCATCACCGATGAGGTCTCGCTCGGCATTCTCGGCGAGAACGCTTTCGACGGTACACCGACCAACACGGCGGCGCCCGACCGCGTGCCGGGGGGCTCGTCGTCGGGTTCGGCGGCGGCGGTCGCGGCCGGGCTGTGCGACACCGCGCTCGGCACGGATACAGGCGGCTCCGTGCGCGTGCCGTCGAGTTTCTGCGGCCTTTACGGCATCCGCCCGAGCCATGGCCGCATCGACGTGACCGGCATGCTGCCGCAGGCACCGAGCTCCGACACCACGGGCTGGTTCGCGCGCGATGCAAGGACCTTCGCCAAAGTTTCGACCGTCATGCTGGGCGAGGCGCCCGGCGCGCTGCCGACGCGGCTTCTCGTCGCCGTCGATGCCTTCGGCTTCGCCGATCCCGAGGTTGCCGAGGCGCTGCGGCCCATGGTCGAGCGCCTCGCGCGGATCATCGGCGAGGTCCGCGAGGAGATCATGGCGCCGCAGGGCCTTTCGGTCTGGGCGAAGGCGCAGCGCACGCTTCAGCCGGTCGAGGCCTGGGCGACCTTTCAGCCCTGGGTCGAAAGCGCCAATCCGCGCATGGCATTCAGCGTCGCGGCGGGATTGCTCAACGGCGCGCAGATGCCCGCTGCAGATCGTCAATGGGCCGCCCTCATGCGGCAGGAGGCGCGGGCGAGGCTGCGTTACCTGCTGCCGCCCGGCACGATCCTATGCCTGCCGACGACGCCCTTCCCCGCCCCGCTGCGCGGCCTCTCCCAACCGGTCCTGCAGCCGATGAAGGACCGGATCAGCTGCCTGTGCGCGCAGGGCGGGCTCACCGGGTCGCCGCAGGTGAACCTGCCCGGCGCGACCGTCGATGGCGCGCCCGTCGGGCTTTCGATCATCGGCGGGCGCGGTATGGACGCCGCGCTCATCGCCGTTGCCCAAGCCATGGAGTCTGCCGCGTGACCGACCTGACGCCCAACCTGCCCGAGATCGTCGAGGAGGTCGCCGCCCTGTTCGAGGCTTACGAGCAGGCCCTGATCGACAAGACTGTCGATGTGCTCGACGCGACCTTCTGGAACAGCCCGCACACGATCCGCTACGCGCTGCATGAGAACGGCTACGGCTTCGACGAGATCCACGCCCACCGCGTCGCCCGTCCGCCGGGTCCGGGCATCAAGGAGAAGCGCATCCGGCTGGAGATCCTGACGCTGGGCCGCGATATCGCCACCGTGAACCTGGAGTTCAAGGTGCGCGGGCGGGACCTGGTGGGACGGCAGAGCCAGAGCTGGGTGCGCTTTCCCGATCTCGGCTGGAAGGTGATCTCCGCCCATGTCTCGACCATGGACGGCCTGCGGCTCTACTGAGCAGCCGGAGCGGCGCAGCCGCTCACCTTCGGCGCTGCGGCTCCCGCGACAGGCCCTGCGCCTCGAGCGCGTCGAGATAGGCCTGCAGCTTCGCCTCGCCGCTCTCGCCGAGCTCGCGCAGATAATCCCAGCCGAAGATGCCGGTGTCGTGCATGTCGTCGAAGGTCAGCTTCACGGCATAGTGACCGACCGGCTCGACCTTGAGAATCTCGACCTCGGCCTTTCCGGGGATCGTTTTCTTCTGCGTCGGGCCATGGCCCTGCACCTCGGCCGAGGGGCTTTCCACCCGTAGCAGTTCGGCGGAAAGGGCGTGGCTCGCGCCATCCTCGAAGGCGACATGCAGTGTCCTGCGGTCCTTCGAGAGGCGGATTTCGGTCGGCCAGGACGACATGGCTGTGCTTTCTCCGGAGGCGGCTGCGGCGATGCCGGAGCTTGACCTTGGCCGCTGCAATGCCAATGTCTTGGCATCATAGCAATGCCGCCCTCCCGTGCGTCCTCGCGCGGATCGGCGGCGACAATGACCGGGACGGATTTTGGCCGTGCTTCTCGACACCATCGAGCCCGAGACGATCAGATCGGCAGCGATCGATCCGCTGACGCGCGCGCCACTGACCGACCCGTTTGGCCGCGACATCTCCTATCTGCGGATCTCGGTGACGGATCGCTGCGATTTCCGCTGCGTCTACTGCATGTCCGAGGACATGACCTTCCTGCCCAAGCGCGACCTGCTGACGCTGGAGGAGATCGACCGCGTCGCCTCGGCCTTCGTCGCGCGCGGCACCCGCAAGCTGCGTCTCACCGGCGGCGAGCCGCTGGTGCGGCGCGACGTGATGAGCCTGTTCCGCTCGCTCTCGCGCCATCTCGCCTCGGGTGCACTGGAAGAGCTGACGCTGACGACCAATGGTTCGCTGCTCGACCGCTACGCCCAGGAAATGGCCGATTACGGCGTGCGCCGGATCAATGTCTCGCTCGACACGCTCGACCCCGACAAGTTCCGCAAGATCACGCGCTGGGGCGACCTCGGCAAGGTGCTCGGCGGCATCGAGGCGGCGCGCAAGGCGGGGATGCGCGTCAAGATCAACGCGGTCGCACTGAAGGGCGTCAACGAGGACGAGATCGAGAGCCTGATGATCTGGGCGCATGGGCTGGGCATGGATTTGACCCTGATCGAGGTGATGCCGCTGGGCGAGATCGAGCCCGGCCGGATCGACCAATTCCTGCCGCTCTCGGTCGTGCGGGCGCGGCTGATGGACAAGTACAACCTCGTCGAGGACCCCTACCGGACGGGTGGGCCGGCGCGCTATGTCCGCGTCCAGGAGACCGGCGGGCTGGTCGGCTTCATCACGCCGATGACGCATAATTTCTGCGAAAGCTGCAACCGCGTGCGCCTGACCTGCACCGGCACGCTCTATATGTGCCTGGGCCAGGAGGACGCGGCCGACCTGCGCGCGCCGATCCGTGCYTCTGCCGACGATGCAGGCCTGCACCGCGCCATGGACGAGGCGATCGCGCGCAAGCCCAAGGGGCATGACTTCGTGATCGACAGGCGTGGCAACAAGCCCGCCGTCGGCCGCCATATGAGCGTCACCGGCGGCTGAAGGCAGGCGTTCCTCATGGCTGCGCATGCGGACCGGCTGGGGACCGCGCGCGCTGGCGCAGTCTCCGACGCCTTGCCGCGCCCTTCCAAAGGCTTAACGGTTCCTTGATGGTGGCTGTTGCGGGCATTCGATGATCAGAGGCTTTCTTCCTCGGCTCACGTCGACCGCCAACGCCGTCTCGCGCTTCCTGCTGGACACCCAGATCGCCCGGCTGGCGATCATGGCCGTGAAGCTGTGGCCGTGGGTCCGGCTTCTGTCGGTGTTGGTCGCCCTGCTCGTGATAGCCTGCGTCATTCTTGCCGGATTGTCGGCGCGAACGGTTTTAACGGCGCTGTCGCCAGCCTCCCCTGTAGGCGCTTGGATCGCGGCTATCCTTGCGGCTCTTGTCGTGCTCGAACTCTGCGCCTTCACGACCATCGCCGGCATCGAAGCCGTGCTGCAACTGGCGCATGATTTCGGCAGGCATCGCGTCGGCGTCCTGTTGGCACTCGCCACGACCCTCGCGGCAATAGGGGCATTCCTGTCAGTGCCTGACGCAACCGAACTCACCACCGAGGTTTGGGCCGCGCTCGGCACCACCGCCGTTCTGCTGGCCCTGACCGGCTGGTTCCAGCGGACCTATCGCCGCCCCATGCGGGGCGGGTTCCGCGACTTCCATGTCGATGTCGTCGATGCCCGTCACTTCCTGGCGAGAGCCGCTCATGGCGCGTGAATTCGATCCCGCAAATGCCGCGATTCCGCCGATCACGGCCCATCACCTCGCCGAGGTGGTGCAGGCCGGGCATCGCGGCGCCAGCGACGCGCTCGACAACAATCCGCCGGCGCATTCGACCCTGCCCTCGCAGACCGAACTCACCTTGCTCGCCCGCGTCATGGAACTCTTCGGAGCGATCCGGCAGGAGGCGGCGGCCGCGCTGAACGGCCTGCATGCGGAGATCGCCGGGCGGCGCGAGAGCTTCACCCAGGAGCGCTACGAGGGGCGCGTCCGCTCGATCGAGGCATCGATGCGCGGGCTCCTGAACAGGCATGGCGGCGAGCTGGAGCAGCGGGTCTATGACGCGCTCAAGGCCAAGCGCGAATACGAGTATTTCAGCTACACGCATCGCCGCACCGCCGATCCCAAGATCGACAAATGGCAGTTCATCCTGCTGTTCCTGATCGTCCCGCTGGCAATCGAGAGCCTGCTGAACGGCAATTTCTTCGCGGAGGCCAGCGAGTTCGGCCTCGTCGGCGGCGCCGCGACGGCCGTCATCATCTCGGCCCTCAACATCGCGCTGGGCTTCCTGACGGGCATGTGGCCGGCGCGCTACTGCCAGCATGTGCGGGCCTCGCACCTGTTCTGGGCCCTGCCCGTCTATGTCGCGATGATCGTCCTGATCGTGATGTTCAACCTCTCGGTTGGGCATTACAGGGAGATGCTGATCGCGACGCCCGATGCGCGCTCGCTGCAGGTGCTGCCGCGCCTGCTGGCCAACCCGCTCGGCATCACCGAGCTGAAATCGGCGGCGCTGGTCCTGATCGGCTGCATCGTCGCCTTCGCCGCCGCCGTGAAGGGCTACTCGGCCTTCGGCACCTATCCGGGCCATGGCAATGCCTACAGGCGCTGGCGCCAGCGCTGGAGCGCCGTCGAGGATGAACGCCGCCGGCTCGACGTCGATCTTCTGCCCGAGCTGGAAGCGGTTCGCTCCGGGATCGACGGCTTCAAGGAAGACTGCGCGCGCGAACTCGCAAGCCTGCAAGCCTCCAAGGCCACCGCCGACCAGGCGCGCGATCTCTATGGCGCACGCCTGGCCCAACTCCGCTCGGCCAAGGATGCGGCGCTGATGCAGTATCGCGAGGCCAATCTGCGCGTACGCACCGATGTCCCACCCGCCTATTTCTCGCAGGCCCTCAATGTCCCGGAGATCGACCAGCCATCGGAGCTTGCCGAGCATCGCGCCGTCAGCACCCTGATCGCCGATTTCGAGCGGCAGCTGGGGAACATGCCGGCCCTCGTCGAAGCGAAGCTGCGCGACCGGCTGGCGCTGGTGCGTGGCCTCGATCTCGCCGGCGAGATCGAGCGGCTGAAAGCCCGTGCCGCCGAGGCCGGCCGCGAAGCCTTCGAGCAGGACGAGGCGACCCGACGGCAGATCCATGCGGAATTCGCCGCAATGCAGCGCTAGCCTGCCAACGCGATCAGACGCCAGATGAAGAGCAGGACATGAAGAGCGAAAGCTGGGCGATCGTCGCCTCGATTCTGGCGGGCGTCGCGCTGGTCGGCTTCTTCGCCGCGCCCTCGCTGCTGCGGGGGCCGCCCCGGGATGCCGAGACGCTCTGCCTGAAGACCGGGGCGATCGGGCATACGCTGGTTCTGGTCGACAAGAGCGACCCCTGGAGCGAGATCCAGGCCGACCGGCTGAAGCGACTGGTCAAGCGCATCGGCGACGATCTGCCGGCCGACCGGATGCTCTCGATCTATGTCTTCAAGGACGTGTTCGAGCCGGGCTTCCCGCCGCTGCTGTCGCTGTGCAATCCCGGGCGGACGGCAAGCGAACTGATCGGCAATCCACGCCGCGACTATGTCCGCTGGGTCGAGAAATTCGGCCGCCCGCTCGACGAGGCGCTGACGGTGCTGACACAGCCTGCCAAGGGCAACCTGTCGCCGATCGTCGAAGCGGTGGGCGACGTGGTCTCGCGCCCCGAGACCCGTGTCCGCGAGGGCGAGAAGTCGCTCATCCTGGTCTCGGACATGCTGCAGAACTCAAGCCAGTTCACGGTCTTCGGCGCCAATGCCGCCGCGCGCGACCCCGAGCGCCTCAAGCGGCTCATCGGCAAGGTCTGGCAGGATTCAGGCGCCAATGCCTGGCAGTTGCAGGTTCATCAGGTCCAGGGCGTCCACGAACCGCAGCGCCTCGAACAGGCTGGCTCGCTCTGGCAGCAAACGCTGCGCGGCCTGAACATCCCGTTCGTCTGGGAACGGCTCTGAAGACGGCCGCGAGGCAAGCTACATCCGGTAGGCCATGCGCACGCCACCCCAATGGCGGCCCTTGATCCGCAGCGGCGCATCGACCTCGCGGACCATCTCGGTGACGCCGCCGCCCATGTCGCGCGGATAGGACTGGACGAGGAAGGGCCGCACCGAGCGGGCCGCAGCGATGCCCGCGCGGTCGTCGAAAATGCGCCTGTTGCGCGCATGCGCGGCGTTCCAGACCGGATCGTCGCTGCGCTGCGGCAGGGCGTAGGCGGCGTTGTGGACGGGGATATAGCCGTTGCGATCGATCGCCACCGTGAAGAGCAGGCGCGGGTCGCTTGCCAGCGTGCGGGCCAGCAGCGGCGGCAGGAGCGCCTCCAGCGCCGGCAGCGCGCGGCTGTGATGCTGCTGTGGCTCGGTCCCGGGCACGGCGACATAGTCGACGTCGAACAGGTCCGCCTCGCTGGCGAGGCCGTCGTCGAGCGCTTTCATCATCAAGGCGGCCACATCCGCAGCAAAGGCCTGCGCCCTGTCGGTCAGCGTGCGGTAGGAACTCTCGATCGTCCCGATCAGCCCATCAAGCAGCCGCGCCTCACCGAGCGCATGCCGATCGAAGGCCATGTGCAGGCCGAGTTCGCTGGTCGCGGCCATGCGGCAGGGCATCGGCGGCAGATCGGCGATCTCGATCATGCCGGAAAGGCCAGGTTCGAGGCGACGGTCGTCCGGCCGCGCCAGCAACACGCCGCCACGCCCCAGATCGATCGTATGAGTGACGAGATCGATCGTGCCGAAGCATGCCTTGGCGCTGTGCTCGACGGGGAAACGGTCATGCTGGCGGCGGTCGGCGAAGGAAGAGTGCCGCAGCGTCGGGATGAAGCGCCTGAGCATGCCGCCAGCGAGGCCCGCGCCCTTGGTGGTCTCCCTGCGGGCGTTGGCGCTCTCGGTCGCGGCGGACAGCGCGACGCGATCGATCTCGTCGACACGCTGCGCAACCGTCTCGACGAAGCGCGCCGTTTCGCCAGCGTTGCGCGAGAGTTCCGCGGTTGCAGCGGCCTGCTCCTGCGAGGCATTGCCGATCGCAGCGATCACCGGATTGACGTCGCGCACCATCTGGAGCGCATCCGTCACGATGGCGGCCGAGCCATGCGCGGCCTGGGTCAGCCGGTCGACCCGATTGCGGATATTGTCGACGGCTTCGCGCACCTCGACAGAGAGGACCTTGACCTCCTGCGCGACGACGCCGAAGCCGCGCCCGGCCTCGCCGGCGCGGGCCGCCTCGATGGAGGCATTCAGCGCGAGGAGATTGGTCTGGCGCGCGATCTCGGCGATCGAATCGACGATACCGCGAATCTCCGCCGTCGCGACAGCGAGCCCGGTCATCATCTCGGTCGCCTCGCCCGCCCGGGTCGCGGCGGCGTCCAGCCGCTCGCGCGCATGGTTCATCGAGCTGCCGATCTGCTCGGCGGCATCGGAGACCTGTTGCGACGCCGTCACCAGAGCCGCCGAATTCGCGCTCGCCGTCGCGGTCGCGGCGCGCATCCCCATGACGCTTTCATGGATGGCGCAGGAGCGCATCTCGGATTCGGCAGAGAAATGTTCGGCGCTGCTGAGGTCGGCGTTCAGGCGACGCATCGCCGCGACCACGTCCTGTTCGAGGACGTTCACGGCTTCGCGGTCGGCGGCATTCTCGGCCTGGCCCATATTCGCCATGCCGATACCAGCCGCGGCAACGACAGGCGGCGCTTCCGGGAGAACGGGCTCCACGGCAGCCGCCTGGCTTCGACTGCTCAGCCAGCGTCGAACCCTACGGTGCATTCAGCCCATCCAGTCCGGTTAAGTCTCGCTCGTTTATGCTCCGACACTGTTTAAGAAAAACTCACCGCTGCGTCACGCACAGGAGGATCGGGCGCCGGCGGCCATGGACCCGCACCGGCCGCGCCTGTAAGGCTCCGGCACGATCGCTTCGACAAGTAGCAACTCCTGTCCCGCCACCTTCCGCACGCCTCCTGCCGCGCCCCGAGCGAGCCCCGCCCATGACGAGCAACAGCTACGACGTCATCGTCGCCGGCGTCGGCGCCATGGGGTCGGCTGCGTGCTGGCATCTGGCGAAGCGCGGCCTGAAGGTGCTGGGGCTCGAACGCTTCGATCTCGGCCATGCGATGGGCTCGTCGCACGGCCTGACCCGGATCATCCGGATCGCCTATTTCGAAGGCTCGCATTATGTGCCGATCGTCCGGCGCGCCCATGAATTGTGGCAGCAGACCGGGGACGAGGCCGGGCTGAAGCTTCTCCATGTCACCGGTTCGCTCGACCTCGCCCCGGCCGGCGCCGGGCCGGTCGAAGCGTCGCTGCAATCCTGCCTCGACCATGGCCTGGTGCATGAGCAGCTCGACGCCAAGGCGCTCGCGCGGCGCTTCCCCGGCTTCCAGCTGCCAGGCGGCCATATCGGGCTGTGGCAGCCCGATGGCGGCTTCGTCGCGTCGGAAAAGGCGATCTACGCCCATGTCGGGCTGGCCCAGTCGCGCGGCGCCGACATCCGCACCAACGAGCCGATGCTCGACTGGACACCGACCGCGCAGGGCGGTGTCATCGTTCGCACCGGGCGCGGCACCTATTCGGCCGGGCGTCTCGTCATCACCTCGGGCGGCTGGGTCGCGGATGCGGTTCCAGCGCTCACGAACACGGTCGCGACCGTCCGGCAGGCGATCGGCTGGTTCACCACGCGCCGCCCGGAACTCTACCGGCCCGATGTGTTCCCCGTCTTCGTGCTCAGCGCCGATGAGGGCACCTTCTACGGCTTCCCGCTCTACGAGCATCCCGGTTTCAAGCTGGGCGGGCCGCATTTCGGGCGCGAGCCGATTGATCCACGCGATGACGACCGCACGCCGAGCCCGCGCCAGGTCGCCTTGATACGGGACTGCCTGGCGCGCTACCTGCCCGACGCGGCCGGCGCCCCCCTGACCTTGAAAGGCTGCATCTACAGCGTGACACCCGACGAGGACTTCATCATCGACACGGTGCCCGGCGTCCCGCAGGCGGTGTTTGCGTCAGCCTGCTCCGGCCATGGCTTCAAATTCGCGAGCGCGATCGGCGAAATCCTGGCCGATCTCTCGACGTCGGGCCAAGCCGGCTTCGACCTGAAGCCCTTCTCGCTCGACCGCTTCGCGGCCTGAGCCACGACTGACGAAGAGGACCGGACGACACCGTGGCCAGCCCTGAAGAAAACCGCCGCGGCATCCTTGCGATGATGGCCGCCATGGCCCTTTTCGTCGGCAACGACACGCTGATGAAGCTGGCGCGCGAGGTCTATCCGGCTGGGCAGGCGATCACTTTGCGAACGGCCTTCGCGCTTTTGACCGCGCTCGGCCTCGTGATCGCCTTCCAGGAAGGCCCCAAGCTGCGGCTGGCGCTGAAGCCCATCGTGCTGCTGCGCGGCCTGATCGACGCCGGCGTCACGCTGACCTTCATCTGGGCGCTGGCAGAGCTGCCGCTGGCCGATGTCACAGCGATCCTGCTGGCTTCGCCGATCATCATCGTCGTCCTCGCCGTGGCACTGCGGATCGAGCGTGTAGGCTGGCGGCGCACGATCGCCGTCTTCGTCGGCTTCTGTGGGGTGCTGGTCGTGCTGAGGCCGGCCGCCGACAGCTTCAACGCCGCCGCCCTGGTGGCGCTCGTCAGTGCCGGACTTGCCGCCTGCCGCGACCTGCTGACACGCCAGATCGGCAACGAGATTCCGTCCACCGTGATCGCGCTGATGACGACCGCGATCGTCGGCCTCGTGGCCTGCGGCTATGGGCTGTTCGAAGTCTGGCTGCCGATCTGGCGACGCGAGACGTTCTATCTCGCCGCCGCGGCGGCACTGGTCGCGGCCGGGAGCATCTGCATCATCAGCGCCTACCGCAACACCGATGTCGGGGTCGTCTCGGGCTATCGCTACTCGGTCGTCATCCTCGCGGTCATCGCGGGCTATCTCGTCTGGGGGCAGGTTCCCGACCCCATCGCTGGCGTCGGCATCGCGCTGATCGTCGCGAGCGGGCTCTACACGATGCACCGGCAACAGGTGCTGCCCGCGTCCCGACTCAAGATCGCGAGCGGGCCACCGACATGACCAAGATGGCTCTGAAGCCGACATTGCTGGTGCTCGTCGCGATGTCGGCCCTGCAGCCGCTTGCGCTCAATCTCGTGGCGCCGGCCGCTCCCAACCTGTCCCGCCATTTCGGCGCGAGCTATGCGACGATCCAGCTGACCCTGACGCTTTTCCTCGTCGCGGTCGCCCTGACGCAACTGGTCAGCGGCCCGCTTTCAGACCGGTTCGGCCGGCGCCCGTGCGTCAATGCGGGCATCGCGCTGTTCGTGGTCGGCTCATGGCTCGGCGCCGTGGCGCCTTCGATCGAGTGGCTGCTGCTCGCGCGGGTGCTCCAGGGCGCGGGCTCGGGCTCGGTCTTCGCGCTGTCGCGAGCCATCATCCGCGACACCGCCAGCCGCGACCAAGCTGCTAGCCAGATCGCCACGGTGACCATGGTCATGGTCGTGGCGCCGATGATAGCGCCCTGGCTCGGTGGGCATATCGACACCCGGCTCGTAGACACATCTCCGAGCCCACG